>Ga0180221_1000251_pt1 | contig 57592 bp, 44 predicted proteins | sample eDN5th37CKraftMG_FD_151339 | JGI IMG/M metagenome (GOLD analysis project Ga0180221, IMG submission 151339) | Enriched Miracle-Growth compost microbial communities from Emeryville, California, USA - eDNA 5th pass 37_C Kraft MG (version 2) (version 2) ... | reverse complement strand
GCGCACAAGCTGGCCAAGCGCCTGGCCGAGGTCCGCCACGACGGCACGCTGCCGTACCTGCGCCCCGACGGCAAGACGCAGGTGTCGGTGCGCTACCAGGACGGCCGCCCGGTCGCCGTCGAGAAGCTGCTGATCAGCACCCAGCACCAGGAGGGCTCCGAGGGCGTGCTGGCCGACGATCTGTGGGAGCACGTCGTCGAGCCGATCCTCCCGGCCGAGCTGTATGACGCCAACCAGCTGCGCCGGGTGTTTCTGGTCAACCCGACGGGCCGGTTCGTGATCGGCGGCCCCGTCGGCGACTGCGGCCTGACCGGGCGCAAGATCATCGTCGACACCTACGGCGGCATGGCCCGCCACGGCGGCGGCGCCTTCTCCGGCAAGGACCCCTCCAAGGTCGACCGCTCCGCCGCCTACGCCGCCCGCCACGTGGCCAAGAACATCGTCGCCGCCGGCCTGGCCGACCGCGCCGAGGTGCAGGTCGCCTACGCCATCGGCGTCGCCCACCCCGTCTCGGTGATGGTCGAGACCTTCGGCACCGAGAAGATCAGCCGCCCCAAGATCGCCCAGCTCGTCGACGAGCACTTCGACCTGCGCCCCGGCGCCTTCCGCGAAGCGCTCGACCTGCACCGCCCCATCTACCAGCAGACCGCCGCCTACGGCCACTTCGGCCGCGACCACCAGGACTTCACCTGGGAGCGCACCGACAAGGCCGCCGCCCTCGCCGACGCCGCGGGGCTCAGCGAGCCGGCGGTCGCGTAGCGCGCGGCCGGCGCGACGCGGCGCGGATCAGCCGGCCACCGGGGCCAGCTCGTCCGACAGCCGCGTCGCGTCGACCGTGTTGCGCAGCAGCATCGCGATCGTCATCGGCCCGACGCCGCCCGGGACCGGGGTGATGCGCGAGGCGATCGGCTCGACGGAGTCGAAGTCGACGTCGCCCACGATCCCGTTCGGCGTGCGGTGGATGCCGACGTCGATGACGGTCACGCCCGGCTTCACGTCGTCGCGGCCGATCAGCCCGGGCACGCCGGTGGCGACGACCAGGATGTCGGCGCGCAGCGTCTCCGAGCGCAGGTCGACCGTCTCCTTGTGGCAGCTCGTGACCGTCGCGTCGCGCTCCAGCAGCATCTGCGCCATCGGCCGGCCGACGAGCGCCGAGCGGCCGACGACCACCGCGTCGGAGCCGGCGATCGGCACGTCGTAGGCGTCCAGCAGCGCCATCACCCCGGCCGGCGTGCACGGCCGCAGCCCGGGCTCGCCGAGCGCCAGCCGCCCGGCGCTCGGGATCGTGAGCCCGTCGACGTCCTTGGCCGGCGGGATCAGGGCCAGGATCGGCTTGGGGTCCAGGTGCGCCGGCAGCGGGAGCTGCAGCAGGATGCCGGTCACGTCCGGATCGGCGGCCAGCCCGGCGACGAGCTCGGCCAGCTCCCGCTGGCCGACGTCGCCGGGCAGGTGGTGGTGGAGGTCGCGCATGCCCGCCTCGACGCACGCCTTGCGCTTGCGCGCGACGTAGATCGCCGAGGCGGGGTCGTCGCCGACGAGGACGGTCGCCAGGCCGGGCGGGACCGCCATCCCAGCCACGTCCCTGGCGACCGCTTCATGGATCTCCGCCGCGACCGCGCGGCCGTCGATCAGCTCGGCCATCGGCCTACGCGTGGGCGGCGCGCCAGCCGCCGGGCGCGTACTCCTTGCGGACGGTCTCGACGTACGGCACCGGGCTGACGATCGCGCGGATCTCGGTCTGCTCGTGGCGCTCGACGGTCGGCTTGCTCGTGCCGCCGTTCTCCTCGCCCCAGTGGAACGTGACCTCGATGCCCGGGTCGGCGTACTCGGTGTCGATGACGGCCAGCGTCAGCCACTTGCCCTCGTTGGCCGTGTACGAGATCCAGGTTGACACGCCGATCGTCTTGCCGTCGTGCGAGACGCGGTCGAACGGGTGCATCGCGTAGACGGCGCTCGGCCAGTCCATGTACTTGGCCCGGCCCTCCTTCTGCATCTGCGACCCGAGCGCGCGGGTGACGTCCTCGTCGTTGAGCGCGAGCGTCACCTTCGTGCGGTGCCCGCCCTCCTCGGCCTTCTTCTCGAGCGCCTCGCGGCCGATGAAGTCGTGGTCGAACTTCACGAGGTGGCCGTAGGTGAGGTCCCAGGGCGTGAAGTAGTAGTCCTCGATGTTGTCGGAGACGAAGCTGCCGCCCACCGACGCGTTGCCCTCGTAGCCGTCGGCCGGCAGCCACTCGCGGTAGGCCTTCAGCTCGTCGCCCGTGTAGATCGCGGGCAGCGGCGACGGGATCCAGCCGGACTCGACCGCGTTGGACGAGTACGCCCGCCCGCCGACGAGCTTCATGCCGAACTCCTCGCCGGCGGTGACGAACGCCTCGTAGACGGCCTCGTAGTCCTCCCACGGGCCGTAGACCTCCCAGCCCGACTGGCCGGCCATGCCGTGGCGCAGCGCGAAGACGTCCTTGCCGGCGATCTTCTCGACGGAGACCGCGAAGAACTTCAGGTCCTCGGGCTTGTGGCCCAGCGCCTTCTCGATGACCTGCATCGCGTTGGGGCCCTGGATCTGGAAGCGGTAGTGCTTGCGGCGGCCGTCGGTGCGCAGGGCGCTGCGCTGGTCGAGCTCGACCTCGACGTCGTAGCCGCCGGTCTCGGCGTGGTAGGTGACCCAGTTGAGGACCGGCGCGCGGCCGACGAGGTCGAACGTGTCGGGCGTGCGCGCGAACTGGATGACGTCGCCGATGACGTAGCCGTCGGGCGTGACCGGGACGAACTGCTTGGCGCGACCGGGCGCGTAGTTCGGCGTGTTGATGCCCAGATAGGACAGGAGCTTCAGCGCGTCGGGACCACGGACCTCGAGCTCGGCCATGTGGTAGCTCTGGTTGAAGAGCACGCAGGTCTCCTGCCAGGCGCGCTGCTCGTCCCGCCAGTTGGAGTACTCGGGCGGCACCCCCGGATAGACGTTCGGGCCGGCCTGCGCGTTGCGCAGCATGTCGACGACGTTGCCGGCGGCGTTCAGCCGCTCTTCGAGATTCGCGTAGGCCATTCCGCTGCTCTCCTCCTGGTGGAACCGCTGCGTCACTTACTTGCTTGGCGTATAGTAAGTGATCGTGCCGAGCGGCGCCACCCCCACTCCCCTCCGGCGCCGCACGCAGCAGGAGCGCCGGGCCGAGACCGAGCGACGGCTGCTCGACGCGGCCGCGGCGCTGCTCGCCCAGGGCGGCGCGTCGGCGGTCACGCTGGCCGAGATCGGCCGGGTCGCCGGCTACAGCCGCGGGATCGTCACCCACCAGTTCGGCTCGCGGCTGGGGCTGCTGGCCGCGTTCGCGGAGGTCGCCCAGGAGCGCGTCGAGCCGCGGCCCGAGGACCCGCCGGGCGTCGCGCGGCTGCTGGCCCTCGCGCGCGCGTACGTGGACCTGGTGGCCTCCGGCGACGAGTACTCGCGCGGGTTCCTGCTGCTGTGGGCCGAGTCGATGCGCGCCGCGCCCGAGATCCGCGAGATCTTCGCCGCGCGCGACCGGCGGCTCACCGAGGAGATCGTCGCCGACCTGCTCGCCGGACAGGCGGCCGGCGAGGTGCGCGCCGACCTCGATGTCGACGCCACCACCACGGTCCTGGTCGGTCAGCTGCGCGGGGTCGCGCTGCAGCTCATCCTCGGCGAGGACGAGCCGCCGGCCGAGGCCGTGAAGGCCGCGCTGGTCGAGAGCATCACGCGCAGCCTGCGTTAGGTGGCGGTCGGGTCGCCGACGGCGGCCGAGGCCTCGAGCTCGTGCGCGAGCGTCTTGGCGTCGTAGGGGCCGACGTGGCGGCGGCCGGCGACGAAGAACGTCGGCGTGCCGGTCGCCCCGCTCGCCTCGGCGCTGGCGACGTCCTCGCGGATGTGCTCGGCCAGGCGCTCGTCGGACAGGTCGCGGGCGAACTGCTCGACGTCGAGGCCGAGCTGGCCGGCGTAGCCGAGGACGTCCTCGACCTCGAGCTCCCCCTGGTGCTCGAACAGCAGGTCGTGCATGTCCCAGAAGCGGCCCTGCGCGCCGGCCGCCTCCGCGGCGGCGGCGGCGAGCTCGGCGTGCGGGTGGACGTCGGTGAGCGGCAGGTGGCGGAAGACGTAGCGCAGCTCGTCGCCGAAGCGGTTCCTGAGGTCCCGGACGACGCCGGTGGCGCGGCCGCAGAACGGGCACTCGAAGTCGCCGTACTCGACGAGCGTGAGCGGCGCGTCGGGGCGCCCGCGGATGTGGTCGCGGGCCGGGTCGACGGGCATGTCGAGCACGAGCGGCAGCGTCGCCGTCCACTCCCCGCGCAGGATCCCGGCGAGGCGGAAGATGATCGCGCCGAGCACGGTGGCGAGCAGGCCGGCGAGCAGGACGCCGACGGTCGCCTCGGCCTGCAGCTCGGGGTCGGGCAGGGCGAGGTGGACGATCAGCAGCGAGACGGTGAAGCCGATGCCCGACAGCGCGGCGCCGCCGAGCGCCTGGCCGGGCCCGACGCCGCGGGGCAGCTCCCCCAGGCCGAGCTTGCGGCCGATGAGCACGCCGCCGCCGATGCCGACGGTCTTGCCGACGACGAGGCCGAGCACGACGCCCCACATGACCGGCGACTCGAGCGCGTCGCCGAGGACCCCGCCGCGCAGGTCGACCCCCGCGTTCGCCAGCGCGAACACGGGCACGACGACGTAGCTCGCCCACGGGTGCAGCATCGTCTGCAGGCGCTCGTTGACCGAGACCGCCTGCTGCACGCGGCGCGTCGCGGCGGAGCCGACCTCGGGCAGCGGCGACTGGCGGAACGCCCGGAACGCGATCGTGGCGCGCTCGACGTCCTCGCGCCGCGGCGGACGGGCGGCGATCAGCAGGCCCGCGAGCATGCCGGCGATCGCGGGATGCAGGCCCGACTCGAACGTCGCGATCCACAGCACGATCCCGACGACCCCGTACGCCCAGGCGCGCCACTGGTCGAAGCGGCTGAGCAGCGCCAGCGCGACGAGGCACACGACCACGATCGCCAGCGCCACGGGGTCGATCGCCTCGGAGTAGACGATGCCGATGATGCTGACCGCGACGATGTCGTCGAAGACGGTGAGGGTGAGCAGGAAGACGCGCAGCTGGGTCGACATGGCGGGCCCGACGATCGCCAGCGCGCCGAGCAGGAACGCGGTGTCGGTGCCGATGACCGCGCCCCACGCGTGCCGCGCGTCGCCGGTTGGGTTCACCGCCAGGTAGAGCAGCGCCGGGAGCGCGATGCCGGCCACGGCGGCGACCGCCGGCAGCACCACGCGGCGGCGGTTCGTCAGCTCCCCCACCGACAGCTCGTGACGCACCTCGAGCCCGATGACGAAGAAGAACAGCGCCATCAGCCCGTCGTTGACCCAGTGGCGCAGGTCCATCGACAGCTCGTCGCCGCCGATCCCGATGAACGCCGTGGTCTCCCACAGCGACTCGTACTCGTCCGACCACGGGGAGTTCGCCCACACGAGCGCGACGACCGCGGCCGCCAGCAGCAACCCGGCGCTTCCGGCCTCGGTCTTCAGGAACCCGCGCAGCGGCCCACGGAGCTGCGCGCCGAGCTCACGCCGCTTCGCGCGGGTCTGGGCGAGCAGCGCGGGAGGACTCAGCGCCATCGGGTGGGTGCGGAGATGGTCGGGCTGGCGGTCACGGGGCGGCGCGAGGCGTCGATGCCCGGGATGGTGTCATGCGGGTGGGCGCGCGGAAGGCGCCTCGGGGTGCGCGGGGTTCCTAGGACACCGGGGTGGGCGTGATCGCGCCCTCCTCGACGCGCGGCACCTCGACCTCCTCGTCGGCTTCGCGCAGCTTCGGCGCCTTGGGCTGCCAGGCGCGGAGGGTCTGGACGACCTCGCGGTAGAAGTCGAAGGCCTGGACGCGCGTGTCGTGGACGAACGAGCCGCGCCCCTTGCCTCGCTTCTGCCCCAGCGGCCTGGTCAACGTGACGGTGAACGCGCGCGGCTCGCGCTTGGCGTCGGAGGCCGACAGCAGGCGCTGCGGATACTCGCGGGCGTCGCGCAGCAGCGCGGACGTGGTCTCGCGGACCCCGGCGAAGCGGACCTCGATCCGGAGGTCGTCGGGCACGTCCTTCATCTGCCGCAACAGCCAGTTGATCCGCGAGCTCGGCCGGCCCTCGCCGGGCGCGGCGAGCGTGACGTCGGTGTGCACCTGCCGCGCCCGGAGATCCGCCGTGATGGTCATCGGTGCGACCGTGTCGGGGACCTTCAGCGAGGTCGTGAGGACGCCGGCGTCGGCGAGCTCCTTCACGAGCAGCTCCACACGCTGGTCGTGGGTCTGCTTGCGCGGTCGCACGGTCTCGACCTCGCGACCGAGATCCTGCGACAGACCGAGCGCCAGGTACTGGCTGAACTGGACCCAGTTCTCGGCGACGGCACGGACCTCCTTGTCGGAGGCGCGGAGCGTGCCCTGCCGAGCGCCGTCGCGCACCTTCACCCAGCTCGGGCCCATGTCCTCGAACCCACTCGCGCCCGATGCGTCGTGATCGAGGTAGGCGATCAGCTCGCCGAGGATCCACGCCTGATCGGGATCGGACACGCCGCGATACCGGTGCTGGACGACCGCCTCGGTGATCACCCGCCACCAGGAGAAATGCCACAGGCTCACGCGCTTGAGCTTGCGCCCGTCAACGGAGACGGGCGAGTGGTCGACCCCGCGCGTGAGCTGGTTGGAGATCGTGACGACGGCATCGAAGCCGTGCTCGCGGGCGCGGTCGAGGTAGCGCGTCACCTGTTCGGACTCGAGCGACGCGGAGCCGGTCTTCACCTCGACGAGGCACGACCACCGGGTCTTGCCTCGCTCGACGACGATCGCGCCGTCAGGGATGGAGACCTTGCCGTCGGCGTCCTTGAGCCGGACCTCGGCATAGGTCGAGATCCGCCCCTTGGGGGCGCCGACGTCCTTCAGCAGCGCGTGCCCGAACTCCGGCACCGCCCGCATCACCGCGAGGAGCGATGACGTGGCGCGTTTCTCCTGCTCGTCCTGCCCGCGAATCCCGACCGTCGGGATCAGGCGCGCAGGCGGCCATTCCTGGCCTTCAGCCTCCACTCCCATGCCGGAGAAACGTACCGATCGCTCCGGCGAGTTGCGCTATTCGGTCCGCTCGCCGACGAGGCTTGTCCGACGGTCCGCCTACTCGGCGCCCGTCTGGATCTTGCGTGGCTCGCCCTCGGGACCGAGCCGTTCAGGTCGCTCGCCAAGCGACTCGAGCGCCTCGCGTGCGACGGGATCGCGAGGGACGGTGCGAGCCGCCTTCTCACCGCGTGCGATCGCAGCTCCGAGCGCACCACCGGGACGGCGGCGGGCGGCGATCTCGCGGTACGAGCGCTTGGCCATGTCCCTGAGGCTACCTGCGGTCGCGGAGCACGTCGACCTGTGCCCAGAAGCGTGCACTCAGCTCGTCGTACGTCGCGTCGTCGATCTCTCCCTCAGCAGACAGTGACCCGAACAGGCGCAAGAACGCATCGAGGATCTCCGGCATCGGCGCGCCTTCGTGGGCCGCGCGTTGCCGCACACGAACGAGGTCGAGTGTGTCTCCGGCCGCGGCACGCAGCGCCAGTGCTTGAGCTAAGCGGTCGTTTGCGTTCCAGAAGACTGCCTGTGCCAGCCGGTCCAGCATGAGGTCAGCGACCGACCAGATGGTCACGACATCCCCGGTGGGAGCCTCGATGTCGTCCGTGACCGAAAGCGGCGGCAAGTCTGACGCCGGCACCTGGACAGCAATCCTCAGTCGCTCGTTGGCCCAGATGTGCTGCGATCCTCTGCGGCTGAAGCCCAGCGCCTGAAGAACGGGGTCGAGTCGATCCGCATTTGGCGTGACCAGGTCGATGTCCAACGTGGCAAAGTCGCGAGCAGTCGCCAGAACCACCGCGGCACCTCCAGTGACCACGACCGAGTCGATGCCCTCCCGCCGCAGGCGCGCGACGATGAAGCCGGAGGCATGCGCGATTCGATCGGCAGCCGACCCGGCCCTTGACAGCGTGGCTTTCAACTCGTGCTCGTCCGCGCCCCACATGGCGTGATCTTTGCGTAACAGCGGGCAAACGGCCAGGCGCGCAACCGCCCGGGCACCGGACGCGCTACAGACCGCATCTGCGCATCAGTAGTGAAGGCGTTCTCCTGGTTCGGCGACATCAATCTCGATTCAGAGATACTCCGACAATGGCCGTCGATCCGACGCACGACGCGGACGGACTGCTCGAGCGCACGCCGTACCTCGTGGGAGATGGCGCGGCAGCCCGAGACCGATTCGCTGTCGTGCGCGAACGATCGGAGCGAACGCGTGCCCGGGCTGAGGCCGCCGCCGGCTCAATCGCCGCGCAGGCGGCAGGGGTCCTTCCTCAGTTCGAGATTGCTCTGCGGACCGACCTTGTGGTGGAGAGCAATCGCATGGAAGGCATCGATTCTTCGCCGACTGAGCTGCGCGATCTTGTGCGCGTACGTCGCGAGCTCCTGGACATGGAGGTCGGTGGCTTCGTCGAACACGTCCGCAACGATCAGCGTCTCCTAGAGAGCCTCGGTCTCTACCGGGCTTACCGGGTCGCCGACGAGTGGGCCAAGGCTCACGCAAGACCGCGTGAGTTCGAGTTGCGAGCCCTTCACCGACTCGTGATGCCGTCCCACCCCACCGGAGGCAAGTACAAGACGGCCCCCAACGAGATTGGCGGCGCTGCTCATGTCCCGGTGTCCCCCTGGGACTCCGCCGAGGCGATGCGGCAGCTCGCGCAGTGGTTCGAAGCCGGCACGGGGGACGCTGCGCTGGATGCAACCATCGTCCACGCCTGGCTTACACATATTCACCCGTTTGATGACGGCAACGGACGGATGGCGCGGTTGCTGGCAAACCTCGCACTCGTCCAAGCGCATTACCCGCCATTGCTTCTGCGCAGCACCGCTGACCGCGGGCCATATCTCGACGCACTTGCGGCGTCCGATGAAGGGGACATCCTGCCGCTGTATGACCTGTTCGTCAGTTCGCTCCGGCGTGCCGTTCGGGTCATGGAGCGCCCGGGCTACGTCGAATCGAAGATCCGCAGCGAACTTCTCGCGACCACTTCGCAGCGGTACGACATCTGGAAGGCTCAAGCAAGAACTCTGTTTACGTGCCTCGACCAGAAGACCCGATCGCTCAACTGGTCCGTGCGGCTCATGGGCTATCCCTCCATCGAAGACTTCGATTGCCTCGAATGTCGCGACCCTGATGGCAACGCATGGTTTGTGAAGTTCCGGAACAGAGGCGTCGACGAATGGCTGCTCTGGTTCGGCTACCGCAGCGACGAGATGCTTGATCTGATCGGCGGCGGCACCAACTGGCCATCCATCTTCTTCTCACGACGTTCAACCGACCCGCGCGCTGTTCATCCGTTCAAACCTGAGATGGAGGCCGGTGAACACGGGCGCCCAGCCGAAATCTCCCTGTCGCCCGGTGCACCAGCTCCGGTTATTCTCCGACGCGAGTACGACGTGACCCGGCTGCGCGTCGATGAGGCAGCCAGTGTGATCGTGCGCTCGCTGTGCCGATAGGCGCCGCGAACGAGTTCGTGGTGGGCGCCGACACGCCGGAATGACCCTGTCCGCTAGCGCAACTGGCCCTGGCCGGCCGATTGCTCCGACTGGGTCGGCACGGCACCGGCTACATGCGATGCGAGGGGACGCGCAGCGCGACGAACGTAAACAGTGGGCCGGGCAGGACTCGAACCTGCGTCGAACGGATTATGAGTCCGCTGCTCTGACCAACTGAGCTACCGGCCCGCAGCGCCCAGCGTACTCGGGCTACTTGCGGTTGAGGGCGCGGTTGACCGTGCGGGCGTAGACCTTCTGGCCCTCCTCGGTCGGGTGGGCGCCGTCGGCGAGCAGCGACGGGTCGGCGGAGGCCTTGTACCAGTCGGCGAGACGCGCCTCGGGCCAGTCCTTCAGCGCGTCCTGGAGCACCTGGTTGGACTGGGCCTCCCAGTTGCGCGGGACCCTCACGTTGACGAGCACGACGCGCTTCAGCCCGCGCAGGACCGCATGCAAACGGTCGATGTCGGCCTGGGTCAGCGGGCCGTTCTCGCCGATCTGGACGATGACCTCGTCGGGCAGGGCGCCGTCCAGGGCGTAGCCCTCGATGCGCTCGATCACGTCGACGGCCTGGCGCCCGACGGCGGCGTCGATGCGGGCGTTCGGGCCGAGCTTCTCCTGCAGCGCGGGCTCGGCGCCCAGCATCACCGAGGCGCCCACGGCCAGCGGCCCCTCGGGCTCCGCCGCCGCGTCGTCCGCGCCCTCCGACGCGACCGCCGCGGCGGGCGCCGCCTGAGCCGCCGCGGTCGCCACCGGCTTGCCCTCCCCCGTCAGCGGGTCCTCGGTGGCGGAGCGCGCGAACGGGAACGCGAGCAGCGCCAGCAGGACGACGCTCACCCCGCCGACGAGCGCCAGCCGGCGGCGCGGCGACAGGCGGTCGAGGTGGCGCCGGATCCACGGCCACGCCAGCCCGCGGCGCACCGGCATCTCCACGAACCGGTACGACAGCGCCGCCAGCGCCACCGTCAGCGCGATCTGCCCCAGCGCGATCAGGGTCGGGTCGGCGCGGATGTCGAGCTCCGGCCGCGACAGCGCCATCACCGGCCAGTGGAACAGGTAGATGCCGTACGACCGCTGGCCGATCCAGCGCAGCGGCATCCAGCCGAGCGCCTTGCCGATCCGCGACGCCGGATGGACCAGCGCCGCGATCACGGCGACGGACGCCAGCGCCACGACGCCCAGCCCGCCCTGGTAGACGAACCGGTCGTAGTCCTGCCACCCGAGCATCGCCCACGCCAGCACGCCCAGTCCGACCAGGCCGATCCCGTCCAGGACCCACGCGGCGCCCCGGCCGGTCTGTCCCGTCAGCCGCCCCGGCGGCCACGCGAACGCCAGCAGCGCCCCGAACAGCAGCTGTGCCGCCCGCGTGTCGGTGCCGTAGTAGACGCGCGACGGGTCGACGCGCGGGTCGTACAGGACCGCCATCAGCACGAGCGACACGACGGCGATCGCCACGGTCACCAGCACCGCGCCCCGCTTGCCGCCGAGCCGCGTCAGGGAGAACGTCAGGATCAGCGGCCACAGCAGGTAGAACTGCTCCTCGACCGCCAGCGACCACAGGTGCTGGAACAGCGACGGCCGCCCGAACGCCTCGAAGTACGAGCGGTCGGCCAGGATCTGCTGCCAGTTGTTGACGTAGAAGACCGAGGAGATCGCGTCGCCGCGAGCCTGTCCCAGCGACGACGGGATGAAGATCGCCACGACGAGCAGCGACAGGCCGATGACGAGGAACGCGGCGGGCAGCAGCCGCCGCGCCCGGCCCAGCCAGAAGCGCTTGAGGTCGATCCGCCCGGCCCGCGCGAACTCGACCAGCAGCAGCGACGTGATCAGGTAGCCGCTGAGCGCGAAGAAGACGTCGACGCCGAGGAACCCGCCGGGCAGCCACGCGGCGCCCGCGTGGTAGACGACGACGCCGGCGACCGCGAACGCGCGCAGCCCGTCGAGCCCCGGCATGTACGGCAGCCGCGGTCGACCGCTCTGGCCTGCGGTCACGCCGATCATGTGGTCCTAAGTCCGCCCACCGTGGCCCAGTGTCGCGTGCCGTGAGGACGGGTGGGGCGCTCGTTCAGCCGGCGACCTTCGCGACGGCGCGCTCGAGCTCGCCGACCGACACCGCGCCCTCGAAGCGGTCGCTGATCTTGCCGTTGCGGTCGATCACGAAGATCCACGGCTCGGTCGGCAGGCGCCACTCGATCACCGGGTCGGTGAAGCCGTTGTCGACCTTGTTGTCGCGGTAGATCTCCTGCTGGATGAAGGCGACCTCGTCCGGATAGTCGGACTGCACCTGCATCGCCACGTCGACGACCGGCCCGCACACCCGGCTGGCGCACAGCTGCGGTGTCGCGAACACGAGCACGACCGGCTTCTTGCCGAGCACGTCGGCGAAGTCCTCCTGGAGCATCGGCTCGGCCGGCGGCACGCGCGTGGAGATCTTGCGGGCGTCGCCGCCCACCGACGTGATCGTCGGCGTGTGCACCTCGATCGCGTCGTCGCCGACGTCGGGCGGCAGCCCCTTCTGCCCCTTGCGCGGGATCGTCAGCTCGAACCCGGTGGTCGCGACCAGGCGGCCGTCGAGCCGGGCGACCCCGGTGATCACGCGCTTGCCGGGCTCGTCGATCGGCACCGTCGCGACGTAGATCGACCCCGACGCCTCCGGGTCCTGCGCCGTGTTGCGCGACTCGAACTGCGGCTTGACCTTCAGCGACTCGCTGCGCGCCAGGTACGGCCCGCGGACGTTGCCGCCGTCGTGGTCGGTCGTGTAGAGCGCCACGTCGGCCCCGCTGAGCAGCTTGTTGGCGCGGTCGCGCAGCGCGAACGCGACGCGGTTCTCGCCGACCTTCAGCGACGCGACCGTCGTCGGCGCGAGCGTCGGCCCCTTCGGCAGCCCGGCCCGCAGCGTCTCGAGCGTCTTGCCCTTGGCCTTCGGGAAGTCCTCGGCGCGCGCCGCCGGCTCGGGCTGGGGCGGCGGCGTGGTCGGCTCGTCGTCGGCGGATCCGCAGCCGGCGGCGAGCCAGCCGAGGGCGAGGAGCATGGAGACGAGCAATGCGGTCGGGACGAGGCGCATCGGACCCGGAACTCTAGGTGGTTTGATCTCGTGATCCGCCACCTCAGGAGATGACCACGTGCCCAACCGTGCAGCGATCGTGACCGGCGCCTCGAGCGGCATCGGACTCGCCATCGCCAGGATGCTCGGCGAGGAGGGCCACGCCCTCACCGTCAACTCGCGTCGTCCCGAGAAGCTCGAGGCGGCCGTCGCCGAGCTGACCCAGGCCGGCTTCGACGTCCAGGGCGTTCCCGGGAGCGTCGCGGACGAGGAGGTCGTGAAGGCCGTCGTCGCGGCGCACCGCGACCGCTACGGCCGCCTCGACGTGCTCGTCAACAACGCCGGGGTCGGCGCGGGCGAGCCGATCGACCAGCTCACGACGAAGAAGCTCGACCTGCAGATCGGCGCCAACTTCCGCCACCTCCCGCTCTTCTACCGCGAGACCCACGACATGCTCGTCGCCGCGGGGGCCGAGCACGGCAACGCGCTCGTCGTCAACACGTCGTCGATCTCCGGCAAGCGCGGCGAGGCGTGGCTGTCGGTGTACTCGGCCACCAAGCACGCGGTCGTCGGCTTCACCCAGGCGATGAACAAGGAGCTCGGCAAGAAGCACGTGAAGTCGTGCGCGCTGTGCCCGGCGTTCGTCGACACGCCGATGACCGACTTCGTCAAGGGCGCCGTGCCGGCGGACCAGATGATCACGACGCGCGACGTCGCCGAGATGGTGCGCCCGCTGCTGCGCCTCTCCCCCGGCTGCACGATCCCGGAGATCATGTTCGAGCAGACCGGCTTCGAGATCGGCGCGTCGCTCTGACGCGAATGTGCAAGACGCCCGGCGCGCCGCGACCTAGCGTGCCGGGCCATGACGACGATCACCATCCCGTTCGAGATCACCGGCTGGGACGAGCACGCCTACGACGAGCCCGCCGAGGGCCCGAAGCTGACGCAGGCGGTCGTCCGCAAGCGCTACACCGGTGAGCTGGAGGCGACGAGCGTCGCCCAGCTCCTGACCGCCCAGGGCGAGGGCGGCCGCGGCTACCTGGCCAGCGAGCGCGTCGATGGCACGCTGCAGGGCCGGCGCGGGACGTTCGTGCTCCAGCACGGCGGCGTCGACGGCGACGGGAAGATCCACCAGTTCGGCTACGTCGTCGCCGGGTCGGGCACCGGCGAGCTGGCCGGGCTGCGCGGCACCGCGCTGTTCGCCCACGACGAGGACGGCGCGCGCGTGGAGCTCAGCTTCTCGCTGTGAGCTCGGGCGCGGGCGCGGCCTGCGCCTCCGCCTCGGCGATCCAGCCCCACCCGGTCGCCCGCGCCTCGCGGGCGCGCCGCTCGCGCGCCAGCTCCTGGTGCTCGGCGATCGCGGCGCCCAGGTCGGCGTCGGCGGCCAGCGACGCGCGCAGCAGCGCCTCGAGCGTGCGCAGCTCGCGCCGGCTGGCCCGCCGCGCCCGCTTGGCGCGGCAGAAGCGGTCCCACGCGTCGGCGAACGCGAGGAAGTCGGTGCGCTGGCCGCTGCGGTGGGCGGCGAGCATCGGGCAGACGCCGCCGTCGCGGCTCGTGTAGGCGCCGGCGATGATCTCGTTGCGGCGCAGGCCGTCGAGCATCGCCTCCCGCGTGGCGCGCGGGAGCGCCTCGACGGCGAGCCTCAGGTCGCTGCGGGCACCGCGACGCATACAGTCCCGATTGTCCTGCTCGTGAAAGGCATCTGGCAAGGCATGAAGCTCGGCGTGCACATCGGGTACTGGGGTCTGGGGCTCACCGCGGCCGACCAGGTCGAGATCGTCCAGGAGGCCGAGCGCCTCGGCTACGACTCCGTGTGGGCGGCGGAGGCCTACGGCTCCGACGCGGCGACCGTGCTCGGCTGGCTGGCCGGGCAGACCACCACGATCAAGCTCGGCTCGTCGATCTTCCAGATGCCGGGCCGCTCGCCGGCGATGACGGCGATGACCGCCGCCACGCTCGACCAGCTCTCGGGCGGGCGGATGCTGCTGGGGCTCGGCTCGTCCGGGCCGCAGGTCAGCGAGGGCTGGCACGGCGTCCGCTTCGCCAAGCAGCTGCAGCGCACGCGCGAGTACGTGGCGGTCGTCCGCAAGGCGCTCGCGCGCGAGCGGCTCGAGTTCCACGGCGAGACGATCCAGCTGCCGCTCCCCGACGGGCCGGGCAAGGCGCTGAAGCTGACGATCGCGCCCGTGCAGGAGCGCATCCCGATCTACCTCGCCGCGATCGGCCCGAGGAACACGGCGCTGGCCGGCGAGATCGCCGACGGGTGGCTGCCGATGCTCGTCTCGCCCGAGCACCTCGGCGAGCTGCGCAAGCCGCTCGAGGAGGGCGCCGCCCGCGCCGGCCGCACGCTCGACGACTTCGACATCGCCCCGTCGGTGCAGGTGTACGTGACCGACGACATCGCCGCCGCCCGCGACGCGATGCGCCCGTTCATGGCGCTCTACATCGGCGGGATGGGCTCGCGCAAGCAGAACTTCTACAACCAGCTCGTCCAGCGCTACGGCTTCGAGGACGCTGCCCGCGCCGTCCAGGACCTCTACCTCGAGGGCAGGAAGGAGGAGGCCGCGGCCGCCCTCCCCGACGCGCTCATCGACCAGGTGTCGCTGATCGGGCCGCGCGACCGCGTCCGCGAGCGGCTCGCCGTCTACCGGGAGGCCGGGGTCGGCACGCTCGGGATCTCGCCGTTCGCGTTCACCAAGGAGGAGCGCCTGCACCAGCTGCGCGAGATCGCCGAGCTCGCCGCGGCGTGAGCCGGCTGTTCCTGGGCGCGTTCGGCGATCCCGGGCACGCCTTCCCGATGATCGCCCTCGGGCGGGCGCTGGCCGCGCGCGGCCACGACGTGACGCTGCAGACGTGGACGCGCTGGGAGGAGCACGTCCGCGCCGAGGGGATGCGCTTCGCGCCGGCGCCCGAGTACCAGGTGTTCCCGACCATGAAGCGGCCGCTGAAGCCGTACGAGGCGGTGGTGCGCGCGACCGGCGACACCCTGCCCCAGCTCGAGGAGGCGCGCCCCGACGCCGTCGTCGCCGACATCCTCACGCTCGCCCCCGCGCTGGCCGGCGAGAAGCTCGGCGTGCCCGTCGCCACGCTCATCCCCCACGTCGACCCGCGCCCCGCGCCCGGCTTCCCGCCCTACTCGATGGGCGCGCGCCTGCCGCGGACCGCGCTCGGCCGGGCGCTGTGGGACGCCCTCGCGCCGCTCGTCGGGCGGGGCCTGGAGCTCGGCCGGCGCGAGCTGAACGAGACCCGCGCCCGGCTCGGCCTGCCGCCGCTGGACCGGGTGCACGGCGGGATCAGCGACCGGCTCGCTCTGGTCGCCACGTTCCCGCAGCTCGAGTACCCGCGCGCGTGGCCGGCCTCCACGCACGTCGTCGGCCCGCTGCAGTGGGAGCAGCCGTTCGGCGACGTCGAGCCGCCGCCCGGCGACGAGCCGCTGGTGCTGGTCGCGCCGTCGACCGTGCAGGACCCCGAGCACCGGCTGCTGCGCGCGGCGGTCCGCGGGCTCGCGGGCGAGCGCGTGCGCGTGCTGGCGACGACGAACCGCCGCCCGCTGGCGGCGCCGCTCGAGCTGCCGGCGAACGCGCGGCTGGTGGACTGGGTCAGCTACGCGCGCACGATGCCGCGCTGCGACGTCGTCGTCTGCCACGGCGGCCACGGCACGGTCGTGCGGGCGCTCGCCAGCGGGTGCGTGCCGGTCGTGGTGCCCGCGGGCGGGGACATGAACGAGAACGCGGCGCGGGTCGACTGGGCCGGCGCCGGCGTGCGGCTGCCGCGGCGGTGGGCCGACCCCGGCCCGGTGCGCCTGGCCGTGCGCCGGGCGCTGCGGGAGCCGTCGCTGCGCGCGCGGGCGCGGGAGCTGGCGGCGTGGGCGCGCGAGCACGACGGCGCGGCCCGCGCCGCCGAGCTGGTCGAGGCGCTCGCGGCGCGCGCGACGCGCTGAGAGCTCCGGGGGTGGGACTCGAACCCACAACCCTTCGGTTAACAGCCGAATGCTCTGCCGATTGAGCTACCCCGGAATGGTGCGTCCACCGAGTCATCGGCGACGACGCGATCCAGTTTAGGCAGGTCGGCGGATCCTCGGCCGCCGCCGCTAGTGCAGGGAGCGGTCCATCCACTCGTCGAGCTGGCGCTGCAGGTCCACGCGGCGGCGCGCCAGCTCGGCGTGGGACCCGGGCTCCGCGCGCTCCAGGCGGCGGCGGACGACCGCCAGCTCCAGCTGGATGCGCTCGGTCTCCAGCGTCGCCGGGTTCGGCTCGGTGACGCGCGCGGCCCGGTCGGCGAGCGCGTGCACGAGCCGGGTGAGGTCCTCGTCGTCCTCGGGCAGCCCCTCGGTGGGCGCGTCGAGGTGGTCGCGCAGCCACGCGGCGGCCCGGCGCGCCACCGGGTCGGTGAAGTGCTCGTCGGGGTCGATGCCGGCCAGGTGGCGGCGGCCCGGCTCGGGCAGCGCGAGGCACAGCGTGAGGAACGCGCGCTCGGTCTGGGCGAGGCGGTCGACGACCGGGCGGCACGGCGGCTCGCTCGCCACCGGTGCCGAGGCCCGCGCCGCGCCGCCCCCGCCGCGGCCCCGCCCCAGCAGCAGCGTGCGCGCCAGGTCCGGCGGGATCGCCAGGCGGTCGGCGCACGTCGCCAGCAGCTCCTCGCGCAGCACGCTCTCGCCGATCGTCGCGAACGCCGGGCGCAGCTCCTCGATCACGCGGTCCTTGCCCTCGGCGGTCGACAGGTCGCCGCGGGCGAGCGTCCGCTCGACCCGGAAGCGCACGAACGGCACCGAGCGGCTCACCAGCGTCCGCACCGCCTCGGCGCCCTCGGCCAGCGCCACGTCGGCGGGGTCGCGGCCCTCGGGGAGCGGCACGACGCGCAGCTCGACCTTGCTGCTGGCCGCCACCCGGGCCGCCCGCAGCATCGCCTCCTGGCCGGCGTCGTCGGCGTCGAGCGCGAGCTGGATCACCGGGGCGAGCTTGCGCAGCTCCCCCACCTGGTCCTCGGTGAGCGCCGTCCCCATCGAGGCGACGACGTTCTCGACGCCCGACTGGCGCAGCGCGAGCACGTCCGTGTAGCCCTCGCAGACGATCACCGCCCCGGCCTTGCCCGCGGCCGCCCGCGCCAGGTGCGCCCCGTAGACCATGCGCCCCTTGTGGAAGATCTCGTTCTCGGCGGTGTTGAGGTACTTGGGGCCGCGGTTGTCGCTCATCGTCCGCGCGCCGAAGCCGAGCACGCGCCCGCGCGCGTCGGCCAGCGGGAACGTGATCCGCGAGCGGAAGCGGTCGTAGACGCGGCCCGTCCCGTCGCGCCCGCCGCGCACGACCAGCCCGGCGTCGTGCAGCTCGCGCGCCTTGAACCCGGCGCGCTGCGAGCTCATCAGGACCGTGTCCCAGGCGCTGGGCGCGTAGCCGACGCGGAACGTGCGCAGCGTCTCCTCGGTCAGCCCGCGCTCGGCCAGGTACACGCGCGCCGGCGCCGCCTCGCGCGACTCCCACAGCACCCGCTCGTAGAACGCGGCGGTGCGCTCCAGCAGCTCCAGCAGCCGCTCGCGGTGGCGGCGGCGCTCGGCCGCCTGCGGGTCCTCGTCCTCGACCTCGAGCTCGATGCCGGTCCGCGCGGCGAGCAGCTCCAGCGCGCCGGTGAAGTCGACGTTCTCCATCTGCTCGACGTAGTCGAAGACGTCGCCCTCGACCCCGCACCCGAAGCAGTGGAACATCTTCTTCTGGGCGTTGACCGAGAACGACGGCGTGCGCTCCTCGTGGAACGGGCAGCGGCCCATGTAGTTGGCGCCCGACGAGCGCCGCAGCTCGGTGCGCTCCTCGACGAGGGCGACGAAGTCCACCGCATCGCGGATCCTCTCCTTGGCGTCGTCGCGATAGCGGGGCATCGCAGGCCAGCGTACCGGCGCTGCCGACCGCCCCATCGGCGAGGATGGCCGCGATGAAGCGCCTCCTGATCGCCCTCGCCGCCGTGCTCGCGCTGAGCGCGCCGCCCGCGCTCGCGGCGCCCGCGTTCCCGATCGAGGGCAACGGCCGCTGGCTGGTCGACGCCCAGGGGCGAACGGTGATCCTGCACGGCATCAACATGGTCGCCAAGCGCCCGCCGTACGCCCCCGACGCGCTCGGCTTCGGCGCCGACGACGCCCGCTTCCTGGCCGCCAACGGCTTCAACACCGTGCGCCTGGGCGTCATCTACGCGGCGGTCGAGCCGCAGCCCGGCGTCTACGACGACGCCTACCTCGACCGCATCGAGCGCACCGTCGACCAGCTCGGCCGCGAGGGGATCGCGGTCCTGCTCGACTTCCACCAGGACCTCTACAGCGAGCGCTTCCAGGGCGAGGGCTGGCCGGACTGGGCGGTGATCGACGACGGCCTGCCCGCCGAGCCGCGCAACGGCTTCCCCGCCAACTACGTCGGGATGCCGGCGCTGAACCGGGCGTTCGACCGCTTCTGGGAGAACGCGCCGGGGCCCGGCGGCGTGGGGCTGCAGGACCGCTACGCGGCCGCCTGGCGCCACGTCGCCGCCCGCTTCGGCGACCACCCCGCCGTGCTCGGCTACGACATCCTCAACGAGCCGTGGCCCGGCAGCGCCTGGCAGGACTGCGCGCAGGCCGACGGCTGCCCCGCCTTCGACGCGGTCCTCGGCGCGTTCTACGACCGCGTCACCGCGGCGATCCGCACCGTCGACCCAACCACGCTCGTCTTCTACTCCCCCAACGTGCTCGGCAACGCGGGCGTGCGCAGCCACCTGCCGGCCCGCACCGACGCGCACACCGCGCTGTCGTTCCACGACTACTGCGCCGCCGACCTGGAGACCTGCCGGCCGATCGACGACCAGGTCTTCCGGTTCGCCGCCGGCCTGGCCGCCCGCAGCGACGACCCGCTGCTGCTGACCGAGTTCGGCGCCACCGACGACGCCGCCGTCCTCGACGACATGGCCGACCGCGCCGACCGCTTCATGGTCGGCTGGCAGGAGTGGCACTACTGCGGGTGCGACGACCCGACGACGACCGGGCCCGGTGACGAGCAGGCGCTCGTGCGCGACCCGGCGCGCCCGCCGCGCGGCGCCAACCTCAAGCAGCCGACGCTCGACACGCTCGCGCGCGCCTACCCGCAGGTCGTGGCCGGGACCCCGCTGGCGTACGGGTTCGACCGCGCGACGCGCCGGCTGACGCTGCGCTACCGCCCGGCCCGCGGCGTGACGGAGATCGCCACGCCCCGCCGCCAGTACCCGCGCGGCTACCGCGTCAGCGTGCGCGGCGCGCGCGTGCGCTCGCGCGCGAACGCGCCCACGCTGCGGCTCGTGGCCCGGCCGGGCGCGCGCGAGGTGCGAGTGCTCGTCACGCCGCGCCGGCGGTGAGCTGGTCCAGCTCGGCGGCCAGCGCGCGCAGCTGCTCGGCGACCGCGGCCGCCTCCTGCGCCGACGAGGCCGACTGGGCGGTCGCGTCGGCCGCGCCGCCCATGGCGGAGGCGATCCGCTCGACGTCGCCGCGCTGGCGGTCGGCCGCCTCGGCGATCTCCTCGGCCCGGCGCGCGTAGCCGTCGTTGGCGGCGGCCAGCTCGGCGATGACCGTGCCGGCCTGCTGGGCCAGCTCGACGCCCTCGCGCACGACGTCCGCGCCCTGGCGGGCGCCGCGGACGGCGTCGCCGCTGGAGGCGGCGACCTCGGCCAGGATCCGCTCGGCGTCGCGGGCGGCCTCCCGCGACTGCTCGGCCAGCTCGCGCACGGACTGCGCCACGACCGCGAACCCGCGGCCGTGCTCGCCGGCGCGAGCGGCCTCGATCGACGCGTTCAGCGCCAGAAGCTCGGAGCGGTCGGCCAGCTCCTCGACCGTCGTGGTGATCTGCGTGACGGTGCGCAGGCGCTCCGACAGCGCCGCGACGTCCTCGGCCAGCGCGCCCACGCGGCCCTGCGTGTGCTCGAGCCGCTCGATGACGTCGGCCATCGCGGCGCGGCCGCGGTCGGCCAGCGCGACGGCCTCGGCCGTCGCGGCGACCACGTCGCGCGCGTCGGCGGCGGTGCGCTGCGCGGTGTCCTGCACCCCGTCGACCACGCCGGCGGTGTCCCCCAGCGACGCCGCGCTCTGCTGCGCGGTCGCGGCGCTGCGGCCGGTGGTCTCGGTCAGCGCGTCGGCGCTCTGCGCGACGGTCAGCGCGCTCTGGCGCACCCGCTCGGACAGCTCGCGCATCCGCTCGACGGTGGCCTCGCGCTCGGCGACGGACTCGTCGAGCTCGGCGTTGCGCGCGTCGAGGCGCGCCTCCTGCTGCTCGGCGAGCTTCCACGAGGCCAGCAGGGCGAGGATCTCGGCGACGACGAACCCGGCGTGGATCGCGGTGCGCCCGAGGATGTCGCGCCAGGTGCCGGGCGTGTCGTACACGTGCTGGGGCGCGATCAGCGCGAAGACGAAGTGGTGCAGCACGATGTACACGACGGCGAGTGCGAACGGGCGCCAGTCGAGGTACAGCCCGATCAGCGGGAGGACGACGAAGAAGTGGAAGTGGGCGGCGATCGCGCCGCCCGAGACGTGCACGAAGATCGCCGACGCGGTGACCAGGCCCAGCGAGGCCAGGCACGAGCGCGCGGTGCGCCCCCACGCCGGCATCGAGGCCAGCACCGCGAACAGCGCCACCGGGAGGGCGTCGCCGAGCGTGTGCAGGACGCTGTAGCCCTGGATGACCGAGTAGGCGACGATCGCGGGGACCTGCAGCCACAGGATCGTGACGATCGCGGTGTGGCGTGGCAGCCACTCCTGCTGGGAGAGGCCGCGCAGCTTCGGGAGCGCGTCGCGGATGCGGTCGACCATGGTCCCCGAGTAATCGGCCGCGGCGGGGAGAACCCGCAACGGCGCTCCGCACCACCGCACGTGTGGCGCCTGGCAGCCGCTATGCGGACGCCAGGTGCCACACGTCCCCCTCAGGAGGCGAACGCGCGCGGCACGGCGAGGTCGCGGAACGCGCGCAGGCAGTAGCGGTCCGTCATGCCCGCGATCCAGTCGGTCACGCGCTGGGCGAGCGTGCCGTCGCCGGGCGGCAGCAGCTCCGGATGGTCGGCGTAGTGGTGGAACAGCGTCTCGATGAGGCGGTCGATGCGCGCGTGCTCGTCGCGCGCCGGCGGCGCCAGGTACACGCGCTCGAACATGAAGCGCCGCAGCGCGTCCATCGCCGGCCCGGCGACCTCGCCCTGGACGATGTCGCCGGCCTCGCGCGAGTGCTCGACGAGGTCGCGCACGAGCGTGTCGATCCGCTTGGAGCCCGTCGGGCCGAGCGTGGCGATCGGCTCCTCCGGCAGGTCCTCGGGCCGCAGGACGCCGGCGCGCACGGCGTCGTCGATGTCGTGGTTGATGTAGGCGACGCGGTCGACGAGCCGCACGATCCGGCCCTCGAGCGACGCGGGCGGCTCGATGCGGCTGGAATGGCGCAGGATGCCCTCGCGCACCGGCTCGGTGAGGTTCATCGGCTCGAGCACCTCGACCACCCGCAGCGACTGCTCGAAGTGGCGGAAGCCGCCGTGCTCGGGGAAGCGCTCGCGCAGGCAGCGGTCCAGCGACTCCTCCCCGATGTGGCCGAACGGCGGGTGGCCGAGGTCGTGGCCCAGCCCGATCGCCTCCGTGAGGTCCTCGTTGAGGCCGAGCGCGCGGGCGACCGTGCGGCTGACCTGCGTGACCTCGAGCGTGTGGGTCATCCGCGTGCGGTAGTGGTCGCCCTCCGGCGCCACGAACACCTGGGTCTTGTGCTTGAGCCGGCGGAACGCCTTGGAGTGCACGATGCGGTCGCGGTCGCGCTGGAACGGCGTGCGGACCGGCGAGTCCTCCTCGGGGCGCGCGCGGCGGGCCGGGTACGAGCGGACCGCCAGCGGCGACAGGAACGCGTCCTCGAAGGCGCGCTGACGCTCGGCGATCGTCTCGGTCACGGCGCGGACGATAGCGCTCCCGCTATACCCCCAGAGGGTATAGTGTGCGCATCATGGAACACGCGCACGGCACGCAGGGCATCTGGCGCATCTCGATCTCCGCGACGCTGCACTGCCTCACCGGCTGCGCGATCGGCGAGGTGCTGGGCATGGTCATCGGCACCGCCCTGGGCTGGGGCGACGTCGCCACGATCGTGCTGGCCGTCGTGCTGGCGTTCTTCTTCGGCTACCTGCTGACGAGCCTGCCGCTGCTGCGCTCGGGGATGGCGCTGGCCGCGGTCGTGCCGATCGCGCTGGCCGCCGACACCGTCTCGATCGCCGTCATGGAGATCGTCGACAACGCACTGATCGTCGCGATCCCCGGCGCGATGGACGCGGGCCTCGGCGACGCGCTGTTCTGGGGCTCGCTGGCCATCGCGCTGGCGATCGCCTTCGTCGTCACCGTCCCCGTCAACCGCTGGATGATCGGCCGCGGGCGCGGCCACGCCGTGGTGCACGGCCACCACGCCGGGCACGCCGGCCACGGCGCGTAGCGCTCAGGCGGCGCCGGCGGCGGCCGGCTCGGCCGGCGCCTCGGCCTCGTCGTCGAGCGCGGCCTGCGCGGCGGCGACCCGGGCGATCGGCACGCGGAACGGCGAGCACGACACGTAGTCGAGGCCGACGCGGTGGCAGAAGCGGATGCTGTCGGGGTCGCCGCCGTGCTCGCCGCAGATCCCGAGCGTCAGATCCGGGTTGCCGCGCCGCCCGCGCTCGGCCCCGATCCGCATCAGCTCGCCCACGCCCGGCACGTCGATCGTCTCGAACGGCGAGCGGTCGACGATCCGCTGCTCGATGTAGCGGCCGAGGATGCTCCCCTCGATGTCGTCGCGGGAGATGCCCAGCGCGGTCTGCGTGAGATCGTTGGTGCCGAAGCTGAAGAAGTCGGCGTGGCGGGCGATGCGGTCGGCGATCAGGCACGCGCGCGGCAGCTCGATCATCGTCCCGACCGAGTAGTCGCTCCCGCGCTCCAGGCCCTCCTCGTGGGCGACGCGCTCGATCATCCGCTCGATGTGCTCGAGCTCGCGCTCGTAGTCGACGAGCGGGACCATGATCTCCAGGTGCGGCGCCGGCGAGACGGCCTTCGCGGCGCGGCAGATCGCGCGCACCTGCATCTCGTAGATCTCGGGGTGCAGGATGCCCAGGCGCACGCCGCGCGTGCCGAGCATCGGGTTGGCCTCCTGGAGGGCCTCGACGCGGGCGCGCTCGTGCGAGCCGGCGGGCAGGTCGCTCGGGTGCGGCAGGAACTCGTGCAGCGGCGGGTCGAGCAGGCGGATCGTCACCGGCCGGCCCTCCATCGCCTCGAACAGGCCGGCGAAGTCCTCCTGCTGGAGCGGCAGCAGGCGGCCCAGGCGCTCGCGCCGCTGCTCTTCGTCGTCGGCCAGGATGACGTCGGCCATCAGCTGCTGGCGGTCGCCGAGGAACATGTGCTCGGTGCGGCACAGACCGATCCCGTGGGCGCCGAACTCGCGGGCGCGGCGGGCGTCGGCCGGCGAGTCCGCGTTCGCGCGCACGTCGAGGCGGCGCAGCTCGTCGCACCAGGAGAGGACGGTCTCGAAGCGCTCCCCCACCTTCGGCTCCACGAGCGGCACGTCGTCGGTCGTGATCGTGCCGGTGGTGCCGTCGATCGCGATGCGGTCGCCCTCGTGCAGAACGACGTCGCCGATGCGCGCCGTCCCGGCCTCGAGGTCGATCTCCACGTCGCTGGCGCCGGTGACCGCCGGGACGCCCATGCCGCGGGCGACCAGCGCCGCGTGGCTGGCCTTGCCGCCCTCGGAGGTGAGCACGCCCTTGGCGGCGTGGAAGCCGGCGACGTCGTCGGCCTCGGTGAACGGCCGCACGAGGATCACGTCCTCCTCGGCGCCGCGCTCGACGGCCGCGGCGGCGGTGAAGACGATCGCGCCCTTCGCGGCGCCCGGGGACGCGGCGACGCCGCGCGCGAGCTCGGTGACGTCGGCATCGGGGTCGAACGTCGGGTGCAGGAGCGCGTCGAGCTTGCCGGCGTCGATCGTGGCGATCGCCTCGGCCTTCGTCAGCAGGCCCTCCTCGACCGCGTCCACGGCGAAGCGCACGGCGGCCTGGGCGGGGCGCTTGGCGTTGCGCGTCTGCAGCATGTACAGGCGCCCCTCCTCGACCGTGAACTCGCAGTCCTGCATGTCCTTGTAGTGCGCCTCGAGCGTGCGCAGGATCTCCATGAGCTCGGCGTAGACGTCGGGCAGCCAGTCCTTCAGCTCGGAGATGTCGCGCGTGTTGCGCACGCCGGAGACCACGTCCTCGCCCTGGGCGTTGGGCAGGAAGTCGCCCGACGGCTCGGGCGCGCCGGTGACCTCGTCGCGCGTGAACACCACGCCGGAGCCGCTGGTGTCGCCCTTGTTGCCGAACACCATCTGCTGCACGTTGACGGCGGTGCCCCAATCGTCGGGGATGTGGTTGATGCGCCGGTAGGCGACGGCGCGGTCGCCCATCCACGAGTCGAAGACCGCGCGGATCGCCTGCTCGAGCTGGGTCTGCGGGTCGGCCGGGAAGTCGTAGAAGCCCTGGAAGGCGCGCGTCAGCTCCTTCAGCGCGTCGACGTCGAGCTCGGTGTCCAGCGTGACGCCGCGGTCGCGCTTGACGCGGGCGATCTCGTCCTCGAAGCGCTCGCCCGGCACGCCGCGCACGACGTTGCCGAACATCTGCACGAAGCGCCGGTAGGAGTCCCAGGCGAAGCGCTCGTTGCCGGTCTTGGCGATGAGGCCCTGGATCGTCTCGTCGTTGAGCCCGAGGTTGAGGACCGTGTCCATCATCCCCGGCATCGAGTCGCGCGCGCCCGAGCGCACCGAGACCAGCAGCGGGTCGGCGGGGTCGCCGAAGCGCTTGCCGGCATGCGCCTCCAGGCGGCCGATCGCCTCGCGCACCTGGTCCATCAGCCCGTCGGGGAACCGCCCGTCGCGCATGTAGGCCACGCACGCCTCGGTGGTGATCGTGAAGCCGGCGGGGACGCGGTCCGGTCCCAGCACCCGCGTCATCTCCGCGATGTTCGCGCCCTTGCCGCCCAGCAGCACGCGCATGTCGCGCGAGCCGTCCTTGAAGTCCACGAGCCACCGATGCATGGGTCGAACCTACCCGTGGGCACGCCGCCGTCATCCGGGGGTTGGCGCAGAGCCGGGTGGGGACTTTCGCGACCCGCCGGATCGGGGGTTCACCGCAGCGCGGCGCGCAGACGGACGTGGGCGTGGTGCTCGGCCGTCTCCGTGATCGCGCGCTCGGCCTGGCGCAGCGCCCGCTCCGAGGCCTGCGGCGCGTCGCGCAGCGGGCGGCCGAGCGCCTCGCTCATGAACGTGTGCGCCTCCTCGCCCAGCGGGAAGCCGGCGCCCTCGCAGGCCGTGCAGACCATGCCGCCCTCGGCGCCCGAGAACGCGCTCAGGTGCTCGCGCTCGCCGCAGCTCGCGCAGGTGGCCAGGTGCGGGGCGAGGCCGGCCGCGAGCAGCAGCTTGAGGCGGAACGCGAGCTGGTTGGCGGGCGTCGCGGCGCCGGGGTCATCGTCGAGCAGCGCGAGCTCGTGGCAGAGCAGGTGGTAGACCGGCGGGTGCGGGTCGGCGGTCTCGAACAGCCGCCCGACCGCGTCGCAGGCGCGCGCGGCGGCGTCGAGCGAGGCCGCGTGCTCGCGCAGGCGCCGGTGCGGCGCGATCGTGTCCGCGGCGGTGACGGTGAGCAGGTCGCTGCGGCCCTCGTGCAGGACGAGCGCGACGCGCGAGAACGGCTCCAGGCGGCCGCCGAAGCGGCTGCGCGCCCGGCGCACGCCCTTGGCGATCGCCCCGACGCGGCCGCGATGCTCGGTGTAGAGGTGCAGAATGCGGTCGGCCTCGCCGTAGCGGATCGACCGCAGCACGATCGCCTCAGCCTTGACCTGTCCGGGAATCGCGCCACCCCCTCGCTACATTTAGTGAAGTAATGAGCTCCGTCACCGTCTACACCACCGATCCCTGTTCGTTCTGCCTCCAGGCCAAGGCGCTGCTGCGCAAGCGAGGAATCCCGTTCGACGAGGTCAACCTCGTCAAGGATCCGGCCGGGCGAGCCGAGCTGATCGAGAAGACGGGGATGATGACGTTCCCACAGGTCGTCATCCACGGACAGGTGGTGGGCGGCTTCAGCGAACTGCGCGAGCTGGACCGCAGCGGCCGGCTCCTCGAGCTGGTCGACCGCGCCGCGTAGGTCAAATTTCCCCCACGGGGTCCGGGCGTCCCCGTAGGGTTCCCTCCCATGAGGGCACGGATGCTCGCGTGGGTGGGCGCGGTCGTCGCCATCGCCGCTGCGCCGTCGGCGGCGTCGGCCGCCACCGGATACGTTCTCAGCTGCTCCTGCGAGAACGTCGTCACCGTCATCGACACCGCGACCAGGTCGGTCGTCGGCACGATCCCGGTCGGCGACGAGCCGTCGGCGATCGCGGTGTCCCCGGACGGCCGCGCGGCGTACGTCGCCCAGCGGGTCGAGGAGTCGATCGCGGTCATCGACGGGGCGACGCGCACCGTCGCGCGCGAGATCCAGCTCGACGACGGCGACGAGCCGTTCGCGCTCGCGGTCTCCCCCGACGGGGCGACGCTGTGGGTGTTCGTCTCCGATCCGGGCCTCAGCGACGTGCAGCTGCTGCGCGTCGACGCCGCCGGCGGCACGATCACCGCGAGAGCCGACGTCGCGCCGCTGATGTCCCCGTTCAACGCCAAGGTCGCGATCTCGCCCGACGGCACGAGCCTCTACGCGCTGTCGTGGTGGAGCCTGTTCCGCTTCGACCTCACCGCGCCGGGGTTCCCGGCGACCGACATCACGCCCGCGGGCGACGACGACCCGCTCGCCGTCGCCGTGGCGCCCGACGGAACGCTGTACGTCCCCCGCGAGGACGACACCGTGCTGCACCTGAGCGCCACCGGCGGGCTGCTCGGCTCGATCGCGCTGCCGCCGTCCGCCTTCGCCCCGGTCGACATCGCGCTCGACGCCACCGGCGCCTACGCCTGGGTCGTCGGCCTGCCGGAGCTCGAGGCGACCGCGATCGACCTCGCGACGGAGGACACCTTCCCGACGACCGGGATCGACGACATCAGCTTCCTCATCGCCGTCTCGCCCGACGGCGACGGCGTCTACGTCGGCTCGATGACGGACGCGATCCTCCACGTCGTCGACCCGCAGACCCGCGCCCAGGTGGGCACCGTCCGCCTCAGCGAGGACCCCGACGCGACCGCGGTGGCGATCGCGTTCGGTCCCACGGTCACGCCGCCCCCGCCCCCGCCTCCGGCCGCGCTCGGCGGACGGCCGGTCGTCACCGCGGTCAGCCCGGCCGAGGGGTCCACGGCCGGCGGTGAGGAGGTGCGGATCACCGGCGCGAACTTCGCCACCGGCGCGCAGGTGCTGTTCGGCGACGCGCCCGCGAGCGCGCAGCGGGTCGTCGACTTCAACACGATCGTCGCGACGGCCCCGCCCGCCGCGAACGCGGGTCGGGTGCGCGTGACCGTCGCGGCGCCCGACGGGCTGCGCAGCACCGAGGACGTCGGCTACCGCTACGTCGAGCCGCCCCCGGCCTCGCTCACCGCCCCGTCCACCGCGCCGACGCGGCCGGCCTGCGTCGTGCCCGACGTGCGCGGGCTGGGCCTGCACCGCGCCCGCACGCGCCTGCAGGCCGCCAACTGCACCGTCGGCTACGTCTCGCGCCTGCGCGGCCGCCGCCACCAGCGCGTCGTGCGCCAATCGGTGCGGCCCGGCACCCAGCGCCCCGGCGGCTGGGGCATCGCCCTCGCCCTCCGCCCCCGCCCCGCCCGATGAGGAACCGCACGCTCGCCTGGCTGACGGCCGCGGTCGTCGCCCTCGCCGCCGCGCCGACCGCCGCGACCGCCGCCACCGCCTACGTCCTCACGTGCTCCTGCGAGAACCACGTGACGGTCGTCGACAGCGCGAGCCGCTCGATCGTCGCCAAGGTGCCGGTCGGCGACATGCCCAGCGCGCTGGCGGTGTCGCCCGACGGCAGCGCCGCGTACGTCGCCAACCTGCTCGACGGGACGATCTCGGTGATCAGCGGGGCGTCGCACGCGATCATGCGCACGATCGCGCTGGCGCCCGGCGACGAGCCGTACGGGGTCGCCGTCTCGCCGGACGGCGCGACCCTCTACGTCCTCCTCACCGACGCCGCGGCCGACACGTACCTGGCGACGGTCGACACCGCGACCGGCGCGACCACCAGCCGGACGCCGCAGCCGGTCATCTCCTCGCAGGCGACGCTCGTGATCTCGCCCGACGGCGGCGCGCTGTACACCAACCCGCAGTTCGGCGGCCAGGTCGTGTGGATCGACCTCACCCAGCCCGGCTTCCCGGCGACCGACATCACGCCGGCCGCCGCGAGCGGTCCCAGCGGCGTGGCGGTCGCGCCGGACGGGACGCTGTGGGTCGCCGACCTCGGCGAGCAGGTCTTCCATCTCGCCGCGGACGGCACGCCGATCGGCGGTCCGATCCCCGTGAACCCCGGCAACGGCGACCCGTTCGGCATCGCGCTGGACCCGACCGGCGCCCACGCCTGGCTCAGCGGCACGCCGCTGACCGGCGCCACCGTGCTCGCCACGGCCACCGGGACCACGCAGACGACGACCGGCGTTCCCACCAGGACGCTCGCCGTCGCCGTCTCGCCCGACGGCGACGGCGTCTTCCTCGGCGCCGTCGTGGACCCCGAGCTCTACGTCGTCGACCCGCAGACCCGTGCCCTGACGGCCACGATCGCCCTCGACGGCGACCCGGACCTGATCGTCGTCGGGCGCACCCCCGTGGCCGTGGCGCCCTCGCGGCCCGTCGTCACCGCGGTCAGCCCGGCCGAGGGTCCCGTCTCCGGCGGCGCCGAGGTGCGCATCGAGGGCGCCAACTTCGCCACCGGCGCGCGGGTGCTGTTCGGCGACACGCCCGCGACCGCGCAGCGGGTCCTGGGCTTCACCGCGATCCTCGCGACCGCCCCGCCGGCCACCGCCCCCGGCCGGGTCCGCGTGACCGTCGTGGCGCCGAGCGGGCTGCGCAGCACCGACGACGCCGGCTACCGCTACGACGCCCTCCCGCCGGCGGCGCTCACACCCGCCACGCCCGGCCCCGGCGGCGGACCCGCCGGCCGGCCCGGCTGCGTCGTCCCCGACGTCCGCGGCCTGCGCCTGCGCGCCGCCCGCAAGCGCCTGAAGGCCGCCGACTGCACCGTCGGCCACGTCTCGCGCCTGCGCGGCCGCCGCCACCAGCGCGTCGTGCGCCAGTCGCTGCGCCCCGGCACCCAGCGCCCCGCCGGCTGGGGCGTCGCGCTGGCGATCCGCCCGCGCCCGGCCCGCTGAGCCGGCGGGCTACGCGGCCTCGTCGGCGCCCGTGGCGTGGCCGCGGGCGGCGGCCTGGCGCACCGGTGGGACCAGCAGCTTCCCAACCACGGGCAGGTCGAGGAAGCCCTCGACGCTCGCGTAGAGCAGCGCGACCTTCGGCAGGTTGCCGAGGTCGTCGATGACCATCGACCGCGGCAGCCACTCGGGCTCGAACTTCTGGTTGAAGTCGCGCAGCGACTGGATCTGGAAGAACGGGTTGAGGCCGCGCGCGATGCGCCGCTCCACCCGGCCCCAGAAGCCCGCGTCGCCGGCGCTGTCGAGCAGCCGGCCCCACGCGGCGAAGTTCAGCGACAGGCGCTTGACGCCCTCCTGGCCCAGCGCGACGGCGGCGTTGGCGATCAGGAACTCGGTGAGGCCGTTGGCCGAGTCCGGCCGGCGGCGCATCAGGTCCAGCGAATAGCCCGGGCTGGCCTCGTCGTAGGCGGGCACGAAGCGCAGGAACCCGACCGGCTGGCCGGAGCGGTCGCGCGCCAACGCGATGCGGAAGTCCGGGTTGACGCCCTCGACGTCCTCGCCCAGCTCCATCGTGAACCCGCGCTCCTCGGCGCCTTGGCGCCACAGCTCGCTGATCTCGTTGAGCTGGGCCACGAGCTCGGGCGTCGCCTGGTCCTCGTGCAGCAGCTCGAAGCTGTGATCGCGGCCGACGCGGTTGACCGCCTCGCGCACCGCCTTCATCCGCCGGCCCTCGAGCGAGAAGCCGTCGCAGTGCAGGATCGCCTCGTCGCCGAGGTAGAGCACGTGCATCCCGCGCTCGCGGTAGAGGTCCTGGTCGCTCTCGCGCACGGCGAGGAACGCGACCGACCAGCCGCGCTCGCGGCAGAACTGCAGGAACTCGTCGAGGGTGCGCCCGGTGTCCTGCGGCGGGCCGATCGGATCGGCGGCGACCATCGCGTGCCCGCGCACGTAGGCGTAGGCGATGAGCGAGCGCCCGTCGGACGAGAAGAAGTAGCTCTTGTCGTGGCGCAGCGCGAAGTAGGCGAGCGTGTCCGACCCCCAGCGGCGGACGATCTCGCGCGCGCGCTCGCGCGCCTCCGGGTCCTCGGGCGTGCGCTGCGCGAACGTGCGCAGCAGCAGGTACAGCAGGATCGCCAGGCCGACGATGCCGAGCGCCAGCAGCGCGTCGCCGAAGAACTCGGCGAACAGGCGCCGCTCGTAGCGGTACGGGCCGTCGAGCCCGATCATCCCGCCGTAGATCTCCTTCAGCGCGCCGCCGACGCCCAGCCGCGGCTCCATGTGGTGGACCTGCGTGAGCAGCGACACGAAGCCGAACAGGCCCACGCCGGCCAGGTACAGCGGCACGAACACGAGCGCGTCCAGCAGCGACCCCGGGTCGCTGCGGGCCACGAAGTCGTTGCGGAACCAGACGAACGCGAACAGCAGCGCCAGGTCGACGAGGATCGGGATCGGGTCGGGCCCCTTCAGCAGGTGCACGACCGTCGCGCACGCGAGCAGCCCGACCGCCAGCACCCACGCGCGGCGCTTGCCGAGGTAGAGCTGGCGGGCGACCGCGATCAGCGCGGCGCCGATGACGACCGAGATCACGTACGTGGTCGCGCGGCCCGGGCGGTCGAGCAGGTCGCTGATGCCGAACGACCAGTCGATCAGCGGGACCGTCGGGATGAACGACAGCAGGCCGACGATCGCCGTCAGCCACGACAGCCACGTCAGCGACTGCGGCCGCCGCGTGGGCGCGCGGTACGTCGGGGGCGCCGGCGCGGGCGCGTCCTCCTCGGCGCGCGCGGCGGCGCGCTCCTGCGCGGCCGCCTGGTGGGCGGGCGCGGGCGCCGGCGCGCCGTCGACCGGGCGCAGCGTCGGGAACAGGATGACGTCGCGGATGGCCTCCGACTCGGTCAGCAGCATCACGAGCCGGTCGATGCCGATGCCCAGGCCGCCGGTCGGCGGCAGGCCGTACTCGAGCGCCATCACGTAGTCGTCGTCGACCGGCTCGGCCTCCTCGTCGCCGCCGGCCTGCAGGCGCGCCTCGTCGCGGAAGCGCTGCGCCTGGTCGACCGGGTCGTTGAGCTCCGAGTACGCGTTGGCCAGCTCGCGCCCGGCGACGACGAGCTCGAAGCGCTCCACGAGGTCGGGGTCGTTGCGGTGCACGCGCGCGAGCGGCGAGGTCTCGCGCGGGTGGTCCATCACGAACGTGGGCTCGACGAGCAGGTGCTCGGAGGACTCGTCGTAGACCTCGCTCATGATCTTTCCCGAGCCCCACACCTCCAGCCACTCGACGCCGACCTGGTCGGCGATCCGCCGGGCCTCCTCGACCGGCATCGACGGGTGCATGTCGACGCCGACGTTCTCCTTGATGAGCTCGGCCATCGTGGCGCGCCGGAACGGCTTGCCGAGGTCGACCTCCTGCCCGGCGATGCGCACGAGCGTCGTCCCGAGGGCCTCCTGCGCCGCGCGCCGGACGAGCGCCTCGGTGAGGTCCATCATGTCGTGGTAGTCGCCGAACGCCTGGTAGGCCTCGAGCTCGGTGAACTCGGGGTTGTGGCGGGTGTCGATGCCCTCGTTGCGGAAGACGCGCCCGATCTCGAAGACGCGGTCCATGCCGCCGACGATGAGGCGCTTGAGCGGCAGCTCGAGCGCGATCCGCATCGTCATGTCGATGTCGAGCGCGTTGTGGTGCGTGATGAACGGGCGGGCCGCCGCGCCGCCGGCCTGGCTGAGCAGCACCGGCGTCTCGACCTCCTGGAAGCCGCGGTCGACGAGCTCGGCGCGGATCGCGGCGATCGCCTTGGAGCGGATCGCGAACGTGCGCCGCGAGGGCTCGTTGACGATGAGGTCCAGGTAGCGCTGGCGGTAGCGCGTCTCGGGGTCGGTGAGCCCGTGGCGCAGGTCCGGCAGCGGGCGCAGCGCCTTGGACAGCAGCTGGAACGAGGCGAGCGCGACCGACAGCTCGCCGGTGCGGGTGGTCACGACCGTCCCCTCGACGCCGACCCAGTCGCCGAGGTCCAGCGCCGCGAAGTCGCGCAGCGCCTCCTCCCCCAGCCGGGCGCGGTCGGCGAGCAGCTGGATCGCGCCGGTCTCGTCGCGCAGGTCGCCGAAGTCGAGGCCGCCGTGGCGGCGCAGGCCGACGATCCGGCCCGCGAGGCGCACGGTCACGCCGGTGTCGGCGTCCGGGGCCAGCGACCCGTAGCGCTCGCGCAGCTCGGCGGCGCGCGTGTCGCGATCGAAGCGGACCGGGTACGGCTCGACGCCGCGCGCGCGCAGCGCCTCGAGCTTGTCGAGGCGGTGCTGCCGCTCGCCCTCCTCGAACGAGGCGCGCGGCGGGTCGGGCGGGCCGTCGGGCGGCGTGGTGGGCTGATCGGTGGCGCTCAGATCAGTCGGCATGCTCGCAGGTCCATCGGCGGCCGTGGCATCGGTCTTGAGTGTCGGCGTCCCGCCGCCGATGCTGGCACGATGCCGCCCGTGGCGAGCACGAACCTCGACGCGATCGTCGCCCAGGCGCGCCGCGATCGCGACCGCATGGACTCCCGTGCGATGGGGACGTTCAGCCTGACCGCGCTGGGCATCGCGTCGGTGGTCGGCGGCGGCATCTTCGCCACGACCGGCGTCGCCGCGGCCGAGTACGCGGGCCCGGCCGTCGTCATCTCGTTCGTGCTCGCGGGCCTGGCCGCCGCGGTCACCGCCCTCTGCTACGCCGAGCTGGCCTCGATGATCCCGGCCGCCGGCTCCACGTACTCGTACGCGTACGCGGTGTTCGGGATCTTCCTGGCCTGGTTCATCGGGTGGGACCTGCTGCTCGAGTACCTGTTCGCGGCCTCGACGGTGGCGGTGAGCTGGTCGGGCTACGTCGGCGCGCTGGCGGCGAAGGCCGGGATCGACCTCCCCAACGCGCTGATGAACCCGCCGTTCGGCGACGACCCGGGCGTCGTGAACCTGCCGGCCGTCCTGATCGTGCTGTTCACCTGCTGGCTGCTGCTGATCGGCATGCGCGAGTCCACGCGCGCGAACAACTCGATGGTCGTGCTGAAGATGGCGGTGCTGGTCCTGTTCGTCGCGGTCGGCGCCTGGTTCGTGACGCAGGTGAACTGGGAGCCGTTCGTGCCGCCCAACGAGGGCGCCTTCGGCGAGTTCGGGGTGAGCGGCATCGTCCGCGGCGCCGGCGTCGTGTTCTTCGCCTACGTCGGCTTCGACGCGGTCTCCACGGCGGCGGCCGAGGCGCGCAACCCGCGCCGGACGGTGCCGGTCGGGCTGCTCGCGACCGTGCTCATCTCCACCGTGCTGTACGTGGCGATCGGGATCGTCATGACCGGCCTCGTGCCGTACCGCGAGCTGAACGTCCCCGACCCGCTCGCGGTCGCGATCAACGAGGCGGGCTCGTCGCTGGACTGGCTGGAGACGCTCGTCGACGTCGCCGCGATCGTCGGCCTCGCCGCGACCGTGCTCGTGACCTTCTACGGCCAGACGCGCATCTTCATGCGGATGGCGTCCGACGGGATGCTGCCCGACGCGCTGGGCCGCGTCAGCCCGCAGACGCGCACGCCGGTGCAGGCGACGGTCGTGTGCGCGGTCGGCGGCGCGGTCGTCGCGGGGCTGACGCCGATCGAGGCGCTCAGCAACCTCGTCTCGATCGGGACGCTGCTGTCGTTCACGATCGTGTGCGCCGGCGTCGTGGTCCTGCGCCACCGCCGGCCCGACCTCGAGCGCCCGTTCCGGGTGCCGGCCGTGCACCTGGTCGCGGGCGCCGGGATCCTCGCCTCGGTCGGGCTGATCCTCACGCTGCCGGTCTCGACCTGGATCCGCCTGGCCGTGTGGCTGGCGATCGGCCTCGTCATCTACTTCACGTACGCGAAGCGGCGCAGCAGCGCGCGGATGGCGGCCGTCGCCGCCGGCGCTCAGGCCGCCGACGCCGAGGCCTGAGCCTCGGGCTCCTCCTGGCGGCGCGCGAGCACCGCGACGCCGGCGAGGACCAGCCCGAGCGCCACGACCGTGGCGATCAGGTCGGGCGCGGAGGAGTCCAGCGACTCCTGCAGGATCGTCACCGCCAGGACGAGGCTGGTGATCGGGTCGAGCGTCATCTGCGTCGCGACCGCGGGCGCCAGCGCGCCGGTCTGCAGCGAGAGCTGGCTGAACGTCATCGACGCGTAGCCGACCACGAGCAGCGCGTACAGCGGCCAGCTCGTGAAGACCTCGAGGATGCCGTCGTCGAAGCGGTGGCCGACGACCGACGTGAGCGCGGCGCTGAGGCCGAACAGGATGCCGGTGCACGTGCCCAGCGTCGCCGCGCGGGCGGCCGCGCCCTTCATCCGGCGCGACGCGACGACCAGCGGCACGAGGATCGCGGCGCAGACGGCGCCGGTGACCAGCCAGTCGCCCAGCGGCGCGTCGTCGCGCCCGCCGTGCGGGTCGGCGATCGCCAGGAACGCGACGAGGCCGATGGTGACCACCACCGCCGCGCCGACGTCCAGGCGCGTGATCCGCTGGTTGGTCAGGCGCGCGCCGAGCGGCAGCGCGAACACGACGCTGAGCACGAGCAGCGGCTGCACGACCGCGACGCGGCCGATCGCCAGCGCGACGAACTGGGCGGCGAAGCCGAGCGCGTCGGCGCCGATGCCGGCCAGCCACATCGGCCGGCGCGCCATCTGCACGAGCAGGCCCGCCGACGAGCCCTCGGGCGGCTCGTCGAGGCCGGCCTTCTGCTGCAGGACGGTGCCGAGCGCGAAGAAGAGCGCGGCGACGACGGCGAGGGCGATGTCCACGGCGGGGGCAGGCTAGATGATCGGGCTGCGCTCGGCGCGATTGACCGCGTGCGGACAAGAGCCGTTGCGCGGCCGGACGACTGCGACAACACTGTGCCGGTTCGACGGGGGGCGCCGACACTCCGCTGGGAGGCGGATCGTGGCAGGGCGGGAGCCGTGGCGGTGGCGGTCGCGCTGGTCCTTGCGCTGGCGGCCGGGCTCGCCGCCGATGCCTGCGCGCAGGCGACGGGCACCGAGACGTTCACCCGCGAGAACTGCCCGCACGAGTGTGTGTTCTTCGTTCCCGACGGGGTCTACTTCCTGGAGTTCGACGTCCGGGGCGGCAACGGCGGCACCGAGGACCACACCGGTCCCGGCGGCCGCGGCTCCGGCCTCAGCGGCGTGCTGCCGGTGGTGCCCGGCGAGGTGCTCACGATGCACGTCGGCCAGGACGGCGGCGGGCACGGCGGCGACGGCTACGCGCGCGGCGGCACGCACGGCACCGCCGACGGCGCCCTCAACCCGTGCCACACCGGGGCCGGCGGCGGCGGCGCCTCGGCCATCATCTGGGCCGGCCGCGAGCTGGTGATCGCCGGCGGCGGCGGGGGCGGCGGCGGGGACTGCGACAGCGGCTGGGGCGGCCGGGGCGGCGACGGCGGCACCGACCCCGACGGCGGCGGCAACGCGAGCAACTACGAGGTCGGTCACGGCCAGGGCGGCTGCGGCGGCTGCCGGGACACCACGCACGGCGAGGCCGGCCACGACGCCACCTACGACGAGAGCGGCGGCGGAGGCGGCGGAGGCGGCGGAGGCGTCGACTCCGACGGCGGCGGGGGCGGCGACGGCGGCCAGGACGGCACGATCGACCTGCACACGACCGGCACGGCCGGCGGCGGCGGGGGCGGCGGCGCGAGCCTCTTCCACGCGTCGGTGACCGACCGCCACGAGTTCCCGAGCGCCTCGGGCGGCGACGGCGCGATCACGATCTGGTGGGGCGGCGCCCCCACGCGAATGAGCATCGTCGGGGGCGACGGCGGCCACACCGCGGTCGCCACCGCCTTCGCCACCCCCCTGAGCGTCCGGGTCGTCAACGCCGACGACGTCCCGCTCGACGGCGCGCACGTCACGTTCGCCGCGCCGGCCGGCGCGCGCGAGCCGTCCGGGCGCTGGGCCGGCGCCGGCGCGGCGACCGTCACGGTGACGACCAACCCCCAGGGGATCGCCACCGCCCCGGTGCTGACCGCCAACGACGTCGCCGGGGCCTGGACCGTCGAGGCGACCGTGGCCGGCATCCACGCCCCGGCGCGCTTCCACGTCGTCAACGACGCGATCCCGACGACGACCACGCTGCGCTCCTCCGCCTCGCCGTCGGTCACCGGTCAGGGCGTCCAGTTCACCGCCCAGGTCACCCAGTCCGACCACGCCACCGACGTCGCGCCGACCGGCCACGTGCAGTTCACCGTCGACGGCGCGCCGCTCGGCGACGCCGCGGAGATCGGGGCCGACGGCACCGTCGTCTCCGAGACGGCCGACGGGCTCGCGCCGGGCGACCACGAGGTCGTGGCCACCTACCTCGGCGACCTCGGCCACGCGCGCAGCGACGCCACCGTCACGCAGGTGGTCGACAAGGCCGTCGCGGACGTCGCCGTGCGCTCGTCGCGCAACCCGTCCGGGGACGGCGACGACGTGGCGTTCACCGCGGCCGTGACCGTCCGCGCGCCGGGGACGGGCGTGCCCACCGGCGACGTCACGTTCCTCGTCGACGGCGCCCCGCTGGGCCCGGCGGTCGAGCTGGACGCCGCCGGCGAGGCGACGTCGGAGGTGACGACCGCGCTCACGCTCGGCGACCACGAGGTCACGGCGCAGTACGGCGGCAGCGCCGACCTCGACGGCGCGTCCGCGACGCTGACGCAGTCGGTCGGCCCGGAGGCGACGGCGACCGAGCTGGCGACCGCCGCCAACCCCGTCCGGTACGGCCATGGCGCCACGGTGCGCGCGACCGTGCGCCGCGCCGACCCCGGCGCCCCGCTCCCGGGCGCCATCGACGTCAGCGTCGACGGCACGCCCGTCTGCGAGGACCTCCCGCTCCAGTCCGACGCCGCCGACTGCGACCTGCCCGCCTCGCTGCCGGTCGGACGCCGGATCGTCGCGGCCGCCTACCACGGCGGCCCCGGCGCCCTCGACAGCGCCACGACGATGGTCCTCGTCGTCGACCCGATCCCCACGACGACGACCGTCGCGGCCGCGCCGGAGCCGTCGGCGCTCGGCGCCCCGGTGACGCTGCACGCGTCGGTCGCGACGCCCGCGGGCGAGCCGGCGGCCACGGGCGCGATCCAGTTCAGCGTGGACGGCGAGGCCGTGGGGGCCGCGCAGCCGCTCGACGACGGCGCCGCCGCGCTGACGCTGCCGGCGCCGCTCGCCTTCGGCGGCCACGTCGTCGAGGCCGATCTCGCGCCCGGCTCCGGGTTCGCGCCCAGCCACGCCGGCGCGACGCACACCGTCGGCCCGGCGAGCACCGCCGTGTCGGTCGTCTCGAGCCTCGACCCGGCGCCGTCGGGCCGCGCCGTCCACTTCACCGCGCACGTCTCGGCGCTCGGCAGCAGCCTCGTCCCGGCGGGCGTCGTGCAGTTCCTCGTCGACGGCGCCCCGCGCGGCGGGCCCGTCGCGCTCGACGGCGGCTCGGCGGTGTCGGACACCGTGAGCGGGCTGACGCCGGGCGCCCACGACGTCACCGCCGCCTACCACGGCTACCCGGGCCTGCGGCCGTCCGAGGCGACGCTGGTCCAGCACGTCGGCTCGGGCGGATCCGGCGGCGGTGGTGGCAGCGGCGCCGACGCCGGCTCGGGCGACCCGCCACCGGGCGGCGCCCCCGAACCGCCCGCCCCGCCCGGCGTCCCCGCGTTCGCGATCGACGACGGCCACGTGACGGTGCGCCCGAACGGGACGTTCCGCCTGGCCGTCGCCTGCCACGGTCCGTCCGGCCGGCGCTGCACCGGGCGCCTGGCGCTGCGCACGAGCGACCGCGTCCTGCTCGCCCGCCGCGACGTGACGGTCGCGGCCGGCGACCTGGCGCACGTCGCCGTCGACCTCTCGCGCCGGGGTGAGCGCCTGCTCTCGCGCCACGACCAGGTGCGCGCGACCGCATCCATCGCGGCCGCCGGCGCGGCGGCCGGCACCGAGCGCGAGCTCGTGCTCGCGTCGCGGCGCGCCCCGGCGCTGCGCGTCCGCGGACGCACGGCGCACGCGACCGCCTCCGGGCGCGTCGTGGTGGCGCTCGACTGCGCCGCCCCGCGCGGCGAGCGCTGCCGCGGCACGCTGCGGATCGACGCAGGCCGCGGACCGGCGCTCGCCCGGCGCACGGTGTCCGTGGCCCGCGGCCGCGGGCACGTGACGCTGCGCCTGCGCGGCGCCGCCCGCGCGGCCCTGGCCGACGCCGGGCGCGTGCGGGCGCGCGCGGTGGCGCGATCGACCGTGCGCGTCGGGCGGGCGGTGCGGACGTCGGCGACGATCGTGGTGCGGGCGCGATGAGGCCCCGGCGACTCCTCGGGGCCGCCGCGGGCGCGGCCGCGCTGGCGGCGCTCGCCGCGTGGGCCGGCAGCGGCCCCGTGGACGCGGCGGTCTGCCCTGACGGACCGTCCACCGAAGAGGTGACGTTCACCGACGTCGGCACGCACCAGATCAAGGTGCCCGCGGGCGTGCAGAAGGTCACGGTGTGGGCGCGCGGCGGCCACGGCGGCGAGGAGTCCCACACCGCCCCGGGCGGGCGCGGCGGGATCGCCGAGGCGACGGTCGTCGTCCACGAGGGCGACTGCCTGACCGTCCACGTCGGCGAGTACGGCTACGGCCACGGCGGCGTCGGCTACGGCCACGGCGGCCTGCACGGCGAGCAGCCGGGCGACGGCTACGACGGGGCGGGCGGCGGGGGCGGGAGCGCGGTCGTCGACGGCAGCACCGCGCTGGTCGTGGCCGGCGGCGGCGGGGGCGGCGGCGGCCAGGGCGCCTCCGCCCACTACCACGGCGGCGCCGGCGGCGACGGCGCGGGCGGCAACGGGCCCGGCACGCGCGACGGCGCCGACGGGAGCACGGCGCCGCTGGTCCCGGCCCAGTACTACCTCGGGGGCGACGGCGGCGCCGAGAGCGGGCACGACGGCGGTGACGGCGAGGACATCACCTACGAGATCGGTCCGCACCTGGGCGCCGGCGGCGGTGGCGGCGGCGGCTACCGGGGCGGTTCGGAGGGCGCCTTCTGGGGCGGCGACGCGAGCCCGGACGACGACTTCCGCTCCTACGGCGGAGGCGGAGGAGGCGGCGGCGACTCGTACGTCGTCAGCGGCGCGTACGACGTGAGCTACGACGTCGGGCCGGACCCGTGCTCGGGGGACGAGTGCAACGGCAGGGTGACGCTGCGGTGGGTCGAGAAGCCGTACAAGGTCGTCCCCTACGGCGGCGCCGGCCAGACCGCCACCGTCACGGAGGGCTTCGTCGCGCCGCTGCAGGCCCGCGTCGTGTCGCAGAGCGGGCTCCCGGTCCCCGGGACGACCGTGACGTTCACGCTGCCGTCCACGCCGCCGTCGGGCACGTTCGACGACGCCGGCGCGGGCACGACGGCGACCGCGGTCACCGGCCTGGACGGCGTGGCGACGTCGCCGTGGATGACGGCGGGGTCGACGGCGGGGCCGTGGACGGCGACGGCAACGGTCGCCGAGGTCGACGCGCCGGGGCGGTTCCCGCTGCGCACGAACCCGGCGAGCACCGCGACCGCCCTGTGGTCGTCGTCCCAGCCGGCGATCGTCGGCCAGGAGGTCCGCTTCGCCGCTCAGGTCCGCGGGATCCCGGCCACGGCGCCCGCGCCGAGCGGCACCGTCGAGTTCCGCGTCGACGGCCAGGCGATCGGCGATCCCGTCGAGCTCGACGCGGCCGGGACGGCGCAGTCGCCGCCGACGGCGATGCAGATCGGGTCGCACGACGTCACCGCGGTCTACTCCGGCGACGCCTCCAACGGCGCCAGCGAGGGGGCGCTCACCCAGGAGGTCGGGCAGGCCGAGGCGCTCGTGCGCGTGACCTCGTCGGCGAACCCGTCCGCCGCCCTCGCCCCGGTGACGTTCACCGCCGAGGTGACGACGGTCCCGCCGGGCTCCGGCGTCCCCACCGGCACGGTCGCGTTCTTCGTCGACGACGTCGCGCTCGGCGCGCCCGTCGCGCTGGACGGCGCCGGCCGGGCGACGTCGGCGCCCGCGTCGGCGCTGGCGCCCGGCCCGCACACGGTGCGCGTCGACTACGGCGGCGACGCGGGACGCCAGGGCGCGTCCGGCACCTTCGAGCAGGACGTCGGCGACGGCGCCAGCGGGACGTCGCTCGCGGTCACGCCCGACCCGGCGACGTTCGGCCAGACCGCGACGGCGGTGGCGACCGTGCGCGGCGACGGCGGCGGCACGCCGACCGGCAGCGTGCGCTTCCGCGTGGACGGCGAGCTCGCGTGCGACGGCGTCGAGCTCGACCCGTCCGGCGTCGCCGCGTGCGCGCTCCCCGACGACCTGGCCGCGGGCACGCACGCGGTCGTCGCCCAGTACGGCGGCGACGACGACTTCGGCGGGTCGCAGGGCACGCTCGCGCACGCCGTCGCGCCCTCGGCCACCACCATCGCGGTCGAGGCGACGCCCGATCCCGCGGTGGTGGGCACGGGGCTGCGGCTGCACGCGGACGTCGCCCCCGTCGCCCCCGGCTCCGGGACCCCCACCGGCGGCGTGCGCTTCCGCGTCGACGGCGCGGTGGTCGGCGGCCTCGTGACCCTGGGGCCCGACGGCGCCGACTCGGCCGTCGTCAGCGACCTGGGCGCCGGACCGCACGTCATCGAGGCGTCCTACACGGGCGACGGCGACTTCGCCGCCGGGGACCGCCGCGCGGTCGCGCTCGTCGCGCGGGCGCTCACCACGGCCACGGCCACGTCGTCGGCGAACCCCTCGACCGAGGGCGAGACCGTGGCGTTCGAGGCCGTGATCGCCCCGGTCGCTCCGGGCGGCGGCCAGCCCGGCGGGACCGTCGAGCTGTGGATCGACGGCCAGGCGCACGGCGACGTGGTCGCGGTCGACGGCGCGGGCGCCGTCCGCCTCTCCTCCACGCGGGCGCTGGCGGTCGGCGACCACGACGTGCGGATCACCTACAGCGGCAGCCGCGACTGGGGCCCGAGCGAGGCGACGCTCGTCCAGACCGTCGTCCCCGGGCCGCCCGGCGGAGGCGGCGGCGGGAGCGGCGGGTCCAGCAGCACGCCGCCGGCAGTCCCGGGCGCGCCGATCCCGCTCGTGCCGCCGACCGAGGACGTCGCCGAGGACTGCGGCCACCCGATCGAGCTGACGACCGTGCGCCGCGCCGGCCGGCGGGTCGCGCTCGGCGGCCTCGCGCTGCCGCGCTACGCCGGGCGGCGCGTGACGCTGCGCGCCGAGCGCCGCGGCCGGACCGCGCGGAGCGTCGGGCAGGCGTGGGTGCGCGACGACGGCACGTTCGCGACGCGGACCGGCGCGCGCCACCGCCCGCACGCCGGGGCCCGCTACACGGCGACGGTCGCCGGCCACCGCTCCGCGGCCCGGCGGATGGCGCGCCGGCTGGTCGTGGCCGAGTCGCCGTCGCCGGACCGCCGGCGGGTGCGGATCACGGGCCATGTCGCCGGGGACGGGCGACGCGCGCTCGTGCTCGAGCGCCTCGTGGGCTGCGCGCGCGACGACGTCGACCGCGTGCGCACGCTGCGCACGAACCGGCGCGGGCGCTTCGCGCTCACGCTCGCGCGGCCGCCGGCCGGCTCCCCGCTGGCCGTCTACCGCGTGCGCGCGGCGCGCGGGAACCCCGTGTCGCAGCCGATCGTGGTGCGCGCGACCCGCTAGCGCGTCATCGGGCGGCCGCGCACCCCGCGCGGCGGGCGCTGGCAGCGCTCGCAGGCGTACGTGCCGCGGCCGGCGGCGACGAACTTGCGGATCGGCGTCCCGCACACGGTGCAGGGCTCCCCGAGGCGGTTGTGGACGAGGAACTGGTGCTGGAAGGCGCCGTACACCCCGTCGGTGTGGCGGAAGTCGTCGATGGTCGAGCCGCCGGCGTCGATGCCCGCCTCGAGCACGGCGACGATCTCGTCGCGCAGCAGGTCCCACTGGGCGCGGGTGAGCTGACCGGCCGGGCGCAGCGGGTGCACGCGCGCGCGGAACAAGGCCTCGTCGGCGTAGATGTTGCCGACCCCGGCGATCCGCCTCTGGTCGAGCAGGAACGCCTTCACGGGCGCCCTGCGGCCCTTCGCCGCCGCCCGCAGCGCGGCGCCGGTGAACGCGGGACCGAGCGGCTCGACGCCGAGCCGGGCGTCGAGGAACGCGTTCAGCGCCGGCGTGCCGAGCGCCAGCTCGCCGGTGCCGAACCGCCGCTGGTCGCAGAACGCCAGCCACGGCCCGTCGTCGGCGAACGTGAAGCGCACCCGCTCGAACCGGGTCGGCGGCGGCGGGTCGACGAGCAGCGTGCCGGTCATCCGCAGGTGCACGAGCAGGAACACGTCGCCCGCGAACGCCCAGATCAGGTACTTCCCGCGCCGCCGCAGCCGCTCCACGACCCGCCCCTCGACCGCGGCCCGCAGCTCCTGCGGCGCCAGCGGCGCGCACCAGCGCGCGTCGTCGATCCGCAGCTCCGCCAGCGTCCGCCCCTCGACGACGGGCACGAGCTGGCGGCGGATGGTCTCGACCTCGGGAAGCTCCGGCATGCGGCGGCTCAGCCTACGCGCCCACGCGCCCGCTCAGACGAACGCGCGGCCCGGCAGCTCGGGCGCGTCGCGGCCCGTGAGGTGGCGCACGACGCTCGCGCCGACGTCGGCCAGCGCGCCGTCCCAGCGGCCGCGCAGGCGCTCGGGCGCGGTGACCGCGAGCAGCGGGGCGTGCTCGCGCGTGTGGTCGGTGTGGGCGGCGGCCGGGTCGACGCCGTGATCGGCGGTGATGACGAGCAGGTCGCCGGAGCGCAGCAGCTCCAGCCACTCGCCCACGGCGGCGTCGATGGCGCGCAGCGCGGCGTGGAAGCCCTCGGCGTCCTTGCGGTGCCCGAAGACCTGGTCGGTCTCGATGAGGTTCGTGAAGACGAGCCCCGCGTCGAGCTCGCGCAGCAGGCGCGTCGTCTGCTCGAGCGCGACCGCGTTCGTCGCGCCCGGGTGCGCGTGCGCGATCCCCCGCCCGCAGAACAGGTCGGCGACCTTGCCGACCGCGTGGACGGGCACGCCGGCGTCCGACAGCACGTCCAGGGCCGAGCGCGACGGCGGCGGCAGCGCCAGGTCGCGGCGCCCCTCCACCCGCGCGAACGCCCCGGGCTCCCCCGCGAACGGCCGCGCGATCACCCGCCCCACGTCGACGACCGAGCGCGCCGCCGCGCACACGGCGTACAGCTCGTCGCGCGGGACGACGTCCACGTGCGCGGCCAGCTGCATCACCGAGTCCTGCGACGTGTAGAGGATGATCTCGCCGGTGCGCAGGTGGTGCTCGCCGAAGTCGTCGAGCACGGCCACGCCGTTGGCGGGCGCGTTGCAGCAGAAGCGCCGGCCGGTCGCCCGCTCCAGCGCCGCCAGCACGTCGGGCGGGAACCCCTGCGGGTACGTCGGCGGCGGCTCGCGCTGGATCACGCCCATCAGCTCGCGGTGCCCGGCCTGCGAGTCCTTCCCGAACCCCTGGGCCGCCAGCCGCCCGTGCAGCACCGGCTCGGCCGCCGGCGCCACGCCGCGCAGCGGCACGATGCTGCCCAGCCCCAGCGCCCCGAGCACGGGCAGGTCGAGGCCGCCGACCAGGTCGGCCACGTGCGCGAGCGTGTCGGCGCCGGCATCGCCGTAGTCGGCGGCATCCGGCAGCGCCCCGACCCCGCACGCGTCGATGACGACGACGAAGGCGCGCCCCATGCGGGGAGCGATCCTAGTTGCCGCCGGCCGTCGCCCGGGGATGGGCGGCGAAGTACACGTCCCGCAGCCGCTCGGCCGACAGGTGCGTGTACATCTGCGTGGTCGCGATGTCGGCGTGCCCGAGCATCTCCTGCAGCGAGCGCAGGTCGCAGCCGCCCGCCAGCAGGTGCGTCGCGAACGTGTGGCGCAGCGTGTGCGGGCTCATCTTCCCGTCGAGCCCGGCCGCGCGCGCGTAGCGCTGGACGATCTTGTACAGGCCCTGGCGCGTCAGCCCCGAGCCGCGCTGGTTGACGAACAGGTGCGGCTCGGGCGCCAGGCCGACGAGCTTCGGCCGCCCGCGCTCGACGTAGACGCGCACGGCCTCCACCGCCGTGCGGCCGATCGGCACGAGCCGCTCCTTGGAGCCCTTGCCGGTCGCGCGCAGGACGGCGGCGTCGAGGTCGACGTCCCCCATCCGCAGCCCGATCGCCTCCGACGCCCGCAGCCCGCACGCGTACATCAGCTCCAGCAGCGCGCGGTCGCGCAGCACCGCCGGCTCCGTCCCGCGCGGCGCCGCCAGCAGGCGCGCGACCTCGTCGCGGCTGAGCACCTTCGGCAGCCGCTGGTCCTTGCGCGGGGCGCGCAGGTCGGCGGTCGGGTCGTGCGCGAGGATCTCCTCGCGGCGCAGGTGGCGGTAGAAGGAGCGCAGGCACGCCGCCTTGCGCTGCAGCGTCGCGTTCGCCGCCGGCGGGCGGTCGGGCGGATCGCCGGCCGCGAGGTCGCTCAGGAACGCGGCCAGGTCGGCGTGCTGGGCGGCCACGACGTCGACCCCGCGGCGCTCCAGCCACGCCCCGAACTGCAGCAGGTCGGAGCGGTAGGCCTCCAGCGTGTTGCGCGACAGCCCGCGCTCGAACTCGAGGTAGGCGAGGAAGTCGAGCACGAGCTGCTCGTGGGGGCGGGCGTCGAGGGTCGCGGACACGCCACGTGCTTCGGCCCGGCGCGCCGCCACCCTTTCGCTGCAAGCGGGCCGTCACACTGGCGGGCATGCTCCGCTACGACCTCACGCCCGCCGCCCACCTGCGCCTGTGGGAGGAGTCCGACGCCGAGGAGCTGCACGCGCTGATCGAGGCCAACCGCGACCACCTCGCCCCCTGGCTGCCGTTCGCCGACCAGCCGTTCGAGAAGACCCGGGAGTTCGTGCGCAACGCGCGCCGGGCGATCGGCGAGCGGCAGCTGCTGACCGCGATCGTCGAGGACGGCCGCATCGTCGGCTCGATCGGGACCGACGGGATCGGCCCCGACGGCCACTCGACCGGCCTCGGCTACTGGCTGGCGGCCGACGCCACCGGCCGCGGCCTGGCGACCCGGGCCGCGCGCGCGTACGTCGACCACTGCTTCGGCACGTGGCGGCTGGAGCGCGTGAGCATCCGCATCGCGACCGGGAACGCCCCCAGCCGCCGGGTCGCGCAGCGGCTCGGCTTCACCCACGAGGGCACGCTGCGCCACCAGGAGCGCGTCGCCGGCGCCTGGCAGGACATCGCGATCTACGGGCTGCTGCGCAACGAGTGGGCGGCCGCTACGGCGTCCAGCCCGCCGCCAGGCGCTCCTTGAGCAGCAGCAGGCCGATCAGCGTCTTGGAGTCGGTGGTGCGGGCGATCGCCTCGTCGAGGCGGTCCAGCGGCCACGCCACGACCTCGATGCGCTCGTCCTCCTCCCCGTCGGCCTGCGCGTCGGTGAGCCCGGAGGCGAGGTAGATGTGGATCTCCTCGTCCATCACGCCGCAGCTCGTGAAGAACGACTTCAGGTGCTCGAGGCGGCTCGCCCGCTTGCCCACCTCCTCGGCCAGCTCGCGCTGCGCGTTCTCCTCGAGCGCCTCCCCCTCGACGTCGAGCTTGCCGGCCGGGATCTCCAGCATGTCCGGCTCGCCGACCGCCTGACGCGGCTGCACGACCAGCCACACGTGGCCGTCCTCGACCGGCACGGTGGCGACCGCGCCGGGGTGGCGGACGATCTCGCGCTCGGCCGTCGCCCCGTCGTGCGTGTAGCGGAACGTCACCTCGTCGACGGCGACGACGCTGCCCTCCCAGGCCCGGCGCGCCGGACCGACCTGCTCGAAGTCGCGATCACTCATCGCCGTGCAGTGTCGCAGCGAGCACGCGCCCGCCGGCGGCCGCCGCCGCGAACAGCAGCGGGTCGTCGCGCCCCATCGACCGCTGCGGCCACGGGAAGCCGTCCAGCGCGCCGCTGGCCGTCCACCAGTCGTGGCGGTCCCCGGCGGGCGCCGCCTCGCCCTCGGGCAGCGCGACGATCACCGGCGCGAGCAGCAGGTCCAGCACGGTGCGCGTGTGGTGCGACAGGCCGCGGTGGCGCTCGCGCGGGTCGCTGGCGGACATCCGCGGCACGACGATCGCGGGCAGGCCGAGCGCGAGCGCGGCGTGCGCGCTGTCCAGCGCGACGAGGCCCCCGTGGCCGAGCGCGGTGCCCGAGCCGAGGATGCCCGGCCCGGGGCCGCACACGACCGCGTCGCAGCCGTCGAGCGCGGCGGCGATCGCGCCGGCGGTCGAGATCGCCTCGCGCTCGCCGCCGTACGCGGGACCGGCGGTCACGTGGGTGGCCAGCAGGCCGCGCTCGCGCAGCTCGGCGACCGTCCGCGAGAGGCCGCCCGGCAGCGCGCCGCCCGCCGTCTGCACGTAGCCGAGGCGCCCGCCGCCGGCCTGCGCGAACGCCCACGCCAGCGGCGCGAGCTGGCCGTGCAGCCCGATCGTCGCGACCGGGCCGCGCGCCCGCGCCGGATCGCCGTCGGCCACCTCGACCGCGTGCTGGACCGGCGTGTAGTTCAGCTTCATCACGTGGACGCCGGGCGGGCCGTCGGCGTCGAGGCCCCGCGTGAGGTTGGCGACCACGAGGTCGTAGCCGCCGGAGCCCAGCCCGAGCGCGCGCGCCTGCACGTTGACGACCACCTCGTCGCCCGGCTGCGGCGGCGGGTGCAGGGCCGGGTCGGACCACGCGCGGCCGAGCTCGGTCTCCGCCCACGCGCCGTCCACGGCGGTCACGACGGTCCGGCGCAGGGCGAGCACGGCGGGACCGTAGCGCGACTGCGGACACGCCCGGATCCGCAACCGCAGAAACATCCCCTCAACGACCCGCGCTCGGCGGCCGATAGAGGTCACATGTCCAAGCCGCTTCCCGAGCAAGGCCCCAAGAGGGGCGCGGTGCGCACCCTGGGCCTCGTCCTGGCCGTCTTCTGCCTGGCGGTCCTCTTCGCGCCGGTCGTCGTCGCGGTCGTCTGACCCGCTGCGCCGCGCGGGCGCGATCGCGCCTATCGTCCCGCGCATGGACTTCGAGCCGACCGCCCGCAGCCGCGACTTCCAGGAGCGGCTGACGGCGTTCATGGAGGAGCGCGTTCACCCCGCGGAGGCCGTCTACGAGCGCCAGCTGCGCGAGAGCGGCGACCCGCACTTCCATCCGCCGGTGATGGAGGAGCTCAAGGAGGAGGCGCGCCGGCGCGGCCTGTGGAACCTGTTCCACCCCGACCCCGCCTACGGCCCCGGCCTCACCTACGCCGAGTACGCGCCGCTGGCCGAGATCTCCGGGCGCAGCCACATCGCGCCGGAGGCGATCAACTGCGCCGCGCCCGACACGGGCAACATGGAGGTGCTCACGCAGTTCGGCACGGAGGAGCAGAAGGAGCGCTGGCTGCGCCCGCTGCTGGACGGCGAGATCCGCTCGGCGTTCGCGATGACCGAGCCCGACGTGGCCTCGTCGGACGCCACGAACATCCGGCTGCGCATCGAGCGCGACGGCGACGAGTACGTCCTCAACGGCCGCAAGTGGTGGACGTCGGGCGCGATGCGCGACCGCTGCGCCGTGTTCATCGTGATGGGCAAGACCGACCCGGACGCGCCGCCCTACCGCCAGCAGTCGATGATCCTCGTGCCGCGCGACACGCCCGGGGTCACGGTCGTGCGCAACCTGCCGGTGTTCGGCTACACCGACCCCGAGGGCCACGCCGAGGTCACCTTCGAGGACGTGCGCGTGCCCGCCTCGAACCTCATCGCCGGCGAGGGCGACGGGTTCATGATCGCCCAGGCGCGCCTGGGCCCCGGGCGCATCCACCACTGCATGCGCGCGATCGGCGCCGCCGAGGTGGCGCTGGAGGCGCTCTGCCGCCGGGCGGTGTCGCGCACGACGTTCGGCGCGCCGGTCGCCACCCGCGGCAACGTCCTGGACTGGATCGCCGAGGCGCGCATCGAGATCGAGATGGCGCGCCTGCTGACCCTGAAGACGGCGTGGCTGATCGACACCGTCGGCAACAAGCACGCGCGCACCGAGATCGCCGCGATCAAGGTCGCCGCCCCGAACGTGGCGCTGAAGATCATCGACCGCGCGATCCAGATCCACGGCGGCGGCGGCGTGTCGGACGACTTCCCGCTCGCGCGCCTGTACGCCGGCATGCGCACGCTGCGCCTGGCCGACGGCCCCGACGAGGTGCACAAGCTGTCGATCGCGCGGCGCGAGCTGCGCCAGTACGTCGCCGAGGCGGAGGCCGCGGGCGCCGCCTCGGGCTAGTCGTCGTTCCTGAGGAGGTTGGTTCATCCGGGGCCCCCTTGGGGGCTGAGAGCTGCCAGGCAAGCTCAGTTCCAAGGAGAACCCGGATGGAGCTGCACGCGAACGCGGCCCTCAGCCTGAACGGGCGGCGGCTGCTGTGCCGGCGCGGCGCCGGGCGCGGATCTGCCGCCTGCGCAAGCGCGCCGCGCGCCTGCGCGTGGTGTGAGTCAGGCCGCCGCGGCCTCGTCGAGCAGCGCGTAGGTCACCGCGAGCATCTCCTCGAGCGCGACGAAGCTGACGCGCTCGGTCGGCTCGTGGTTGCGCTCCGTGCCGTTGGCCAGGCAGACGCAGTGGAAGCCGCGGTGCTCGAAGGCGTTGGCGTCGGCGGCCGAGCCGGCGACGACGTGGCGCGGCTCGAAGCCGCACGCGCGCAGCGCCCGCTCGGCGACCACGACCGCCGGCGCGTCGGGCCGGTGGCGGTAGCCGTGGAAGAACTTCTCGACCGACACGTCCACGTCGACGGGGCAGCTCGCGTCGTTGGCGGCGTCGTTGATCGCGTCGATGATCTCGGCGATGACGCCCTCCAGGCGCGCGTCGTCGATCGAGCGCGCCTCGCCCAGGAAGCGCGCGTGCTCGGGCACGACGTTCGTGCCCTCCACCCCGCCCTGGATGCCGCCGACGTTGGCGGTCGTCTCCTCGTCGAGGCGCCCGAGCGGCATCGCCGCGATCGCGCGGGCGGCCGCCACGATCGCCGACCGCCCGTCCTCGGGGCGCAGCCCGGCGTGGGCGGCCTGACCGTGGAAGCGGGCCTCGAAGCGGTAGGCCCCCGGCGACGCCATCACGATCTCGCCGATCGGCGTGGCCAGGTCGTACACGTAGCCGAAGTCGGAGCGCAGCGCCGACACGTCGAACGCCTCGGCCCCGCGCAGGCCGTTCTCCTCCTGCAGCGTGAACAGCAGCTCGATGCCGACGGGCGCGCCGGAGCGCACCGCTCGCTCGGCGGCGACGAGCATCACCGCGACCGCGGCCTTGTTGTCGGCGCCGAGGATGTCGTCGTGGGCGTTCTCCCAGCCCTCGTCGACCTCGACGGGCTCGATCGGCGTCGACGGGTCCAGCCGCGGGACCGTGTCGAGGTGCGCGCACAGCAGGATCGAGCGCGCCTCGGGCGGCGGCGGGATGCGCGCCAGCAGGTTTCCGAAGTCGTCGCGCTCGACGGTCAGGCCGAGCGCCTCGAGCTCGCGCGTGACGGCGGCCGCGCACTCGGCCTCGTGGTGGCTGGGCGAGTCGATCGCGCACAGCGCCGCGAACAGCACGTGCAGGCGGCGCCGCTCGGCGTCAGTCGGACGGGGTGGCACGCTGGGCGGCGGTCCGCGTCGCGACCGGCTCGCCCTCCGGCGGGCGATCGGCGCCGCGCGCCATCGCCGCCGCCACGAACTCGCGGAACAGCGGCGCGGGCCGCTCGGGCCGCGACTTGAACTCGGGGTGGAACTGCGAGGCCACGAAGAACGGGTGGTCGGGCAGCTCGATCGCCTCGACCAGGCGCTCGTCGGGCGACGTGCCCCCGGCGACGAGCCCGGCCTTCTCCAGGCGCTTGCGCAGGTTCAGCGACACCTCGTAGCGGTGGCGGTGGCGCTCGTAGATGACCGCCTCGCCGTAGATCTCGCGGATGCGCGTGCCGTCGTGGAGCTTCACCGGGTCGGCGCCCAGGCGCATCGTGCCGCCGAGGTCGGCGACGTCGCGCTGCTCGGGCAGCAGGTCGATGACCGGCCACTCGGTCTCGTGGTCGAACTCGGTCGAGTTGGCGCCCTCCATGCCGGCGACGTTGCGGGCGAACTCGGCCACCGCGATCTGCATGCCCAGGCAGATGCCCAGGTACGGGATGCCGTGCTCGCGCGCCACCTGCGCGGCGAGGATCTTGCCCTCGATCCCGCGGCCGCCGAAGCCGCCGGGGACGAGGATGCCGTCGTGGTCGCGCAGGCGCTCGAGCGCGTTGGCGGGCGTGATCGTCTCGGAGTCGATCCAGTCGATCTCGATCCGCCCGCCGTGCATGAAGCCGGCGTGGCGCAGCGCCTCGCTCACGGACAGGTAGGCGTCCTCGAGCTGCACGTACTTGCCGACGAGCGCGATCCGCACCGGCGTGGTGGCGCGGTCGGCGCGGTCGCACAGGTCCTGCCAGCCGCTCAGGTCGGCGGGCGGGACGTCGTCGATGCCGAAGTGGTCGAGGATGAAGTCGTCGACGCCCTGCTTGGCGTAGTTCAGCGGGACCTTGTAGATGTTGTCGACGTCGCTGGCCGACACGATCGCCTCGACCGGCAGGGAGGCGAACAGCGCGATCTTGCGGCGGATGTCGTCGCCGAGCAGGCCCTCGGAGCGGCACATCAGCATGTCGGGCTGGATGCCGATGCGGCGCAGCTCGTTGACCGAGTGCTGGGTCGGCTTCGTCTTCAGCTCCCCGGCGTGGCCGATGTAGGGCACGAGCGTGAGGTGGATGAACATCACGTCGCGGCGGCCGACGTCGACGGGGAACTGGCGGATCGCCTCCAGGAACGGCAGCGACTCGATGTCGCCGACCGTGCCGCCGACCTCGGTGATGACGAAGTCGACGTCGGACGTCTCGCCGATCAGCTTGATGCGGTTCTTGATCTCGTCGGTGATGTGCGGGACGACCTGCACGGTGCCGCCGAGGTAGTCGCCGCGGCGCTCGCGGCGGATGACCGCGTTGTAGACGCCGCCCGCGGTGACGTTGCTGGCCCGCGACGTGTTCGCGTCGGTGAAGCGCTCGTAGTGACCCAGGTCCAGGTCGGTCTCGGCCCCGTCCTCGGTGACGAACACCTCGCCGTGCTGGTAGGGCGACATCGTGCCCGGGTCGACGTTGATGTACGGGTCGAACTTCTGCAGGCCGACGGTCAGCCCGCGGCTGACGAGCAGGCGGCCGATCGAGGCGGCCGCGATCCCCTTGCCCAGGGACGACACGACCCCGCCGGTGACGAAGATGTAGCGCGTGCGCTGGGAGCGGGGACTAGGCATGCGGTCTTCCGATCGAGTCTAGGTGACGAAGGACGGGGGTGCGCTCCACCAGCGCGTTGATCGATCGCAGCTCGCCGTACGCGGTGACGGCGAGCAGGATCGCGGCGGCCACGGCCAGGCCCGCGGTCGACAGAGTCAGCACGAGCCACAGGCCGGCCAGCGCCCCGATCAGGTTGCTGCCGGTGTCGCCGAGCATGGCGCGCTCGCGCAGGTCGTAGAAGCCGGCGACGAGGACCGGCGCCGCCAGCAGCCCGAGCGCCCACAGCGGGTCGATGTCCCAGGCGCCGAGCGTGAGGCCCGCCCCGAGCAGCACGAACGCCTTGACGGCGCGCCCGGGCCGCAGGTCGAGCAGGTTGAAGACGTTGGTGGCGAGCACGAGCACGAGCACCGCCAGCAGGTAGTCCTCGTGGCCGCGCAGCACGAGCAGCGCGAGGCCCAGCGAGCCGACCGCCTTCAGCGCCCCGGTCGAGACGACGCCGCCCATGAGGGCGGCGCCGTGCCCGCGCCAGCCGCGCGACGGGCCGCTGAGCGCGTCGTCCGCCAGGCCCAGGAACGCGACCCCGAGCGCGTAGATCGCGATCGTGCCCAGCTCCGGCCGGAGCACGTCGCCGGTGATGTCGTCGATCGGCGCCAGCGGGACGAGCGCGACCACGGCGGCGGCCACGATCAGCACGCCGAACGGGAACGGCAGCGGCACGCCCCGGTAGTTGTCGCGGACCTGCCCGGCGTCGGCGAGGGTGCGTCGCAGGGCCGGAGCGAGCAGGAGCGCGGCGGCGAACGCGACGACGGACGGGAGGGCGTGCACTGGGCGCGAACGGTAGCCGGGTCGGCGGACGGTCGCGGCCCGTTTCCCGCTCGCTGCGGGATTCCGCGTCAGGGCCGGCTGATGCCGCCGACGACGCGCGGCAGCAGCGCCTCGGCGCTGGACTTCAGGCCGTAGGCGCCGTCGGCGCCCGCGAGCGCGAACACGAGCGCCGCGCGCCCCGACAGCTGGTCGACCGAGTCCACCGAGGCCAGGCCGCGGTCGCGGTACCAGTCGATCTGCGACGGGTCGGTGTCGAGCTGCTCGATCCCGACGACCGGCATGTCGGTGCGGTTCATGCCGCGCACGATCCCGTCCTCCAGCGCCTCGGTCGTGCCCTCCTGCTCCTCGTCCTCCTCGGGGCGCTCGGGGTCGCGCACGACGACGACGCCGTCCAGGAGCCCGAGGTCGCCGGAGAACGAGCGCATCAGCTCGGGCCGCACCGCGCCGACGAGGCGCCCGCCGGTGATGAGCTGCACGCCGATCCGCTCGGCGAACGGCTCCAGGAGCGTCTCGTCGATCGACATCGCCGAGTAGCGCGTGCCGAACGCGCGCTCGGCCAAGCCCTCGACGTCGGGCGGCTCGCGCAGCGCGCCGACCCAGCGCAGGTTCGCCCCGGCCGGCTCGATCGCGTCGCGGACCTGGTCGACGACGGAGCTGTCGGAGTCGCCCAGGAACAGGAGGCCGATCTGGTCGCCGGCCAGGCGCCCGGCGACGAGGTCCGGGAACGTCTGGCTCTCGTAGTCGAGGTGGCGGTCGAGCTCGGAGCGCAGCTCGGCCGCCTCCTCGCGCGACGCCTTCACGTCCCCGCGCAGCGAGTCCTCGATGTCCTGGCGCGCGGACGACACCAGCCCGGAGTCGCCGATCGCCACGCCGAGCAGGATCCCGATCGCGAGCGCCAGGAACACCGCGACGAGCGAGAGGGCGTGGTAGCGGAAGTCGAACACGGGGTGGCGGCAGCGTAGTCGCGCTACGCGATGCCGAGCAGCACCTGCAGCTTCAGCCACAGGAGCTGGGCGACGTCGTACAGCGCCGGCGTGCGCCAGATGATCACGCCGAGCGTGACCAGGCCGGCGGCCAGCAGCAGGCCGATCGGCGCGGTGCCCGGACGCGGGCGGTACAGGCGGCCCACGCCCTTGGCGTCGATGAGGTCCTCCCCCAGGCGCAACCGCGTCAGGAACGTCGAGGACATGCCGCGCCGGTTCTTGTCGAGGAACTCGACGAGGTTGAACTGCGAGCCCACCGACACGATCGGCTGGGCGCCCTTCTCGTGGGCGATCAGCATCGCGACGTCCTGGCTGGTGCCCGGCGCCGGCACGACCTTGTGCGGCAGGCCGAGGCGGTCGAGGCGGCTGCGGCCGGGCGCGCGGCCGTCGGGATAGGCGTGGACGACCAGCTCGGCGCCGCAGCGCAGCGCGTCCTCCGAGGCGGAGTCCATGTCGCCGACGATCATGTCGGGCCGCCAGCCCTCCTCGAGGATCGCGTCGGCGCCGCCGTCGACGGCGACGATCGCCGGCTTCACGTCGCGCACGTAGGGGCGCAGGACGCGCAGGTCGCGCCGGTGGTCGACGCCGCGCACGACGATCAGCGCCGGGCGGTCGCGGAACTTCGTCTCGAAGCGCGGCAGCTCGATCTTGCCGGCCAGCAGCTCGCGCTCCTCCACCATGTGCTCGACGGTGTTGCGCGCGAACGCGGCGAGCGCCTCGCCGATCTCGGCCCGGGCGCGGTCGTTGGCGGCGCGCACGGCGGCCGGCTCCTGCACGACGCCGGCGGCCAGCCGCTCCCCGTTGCGCAGCACCTCGCCGCCGCGGACCGTGATCTCGTCGCCCTCGTGGAGGCGGTCGAACAGCGCGTCGTCGGGCAGGTCGACGAGGAGGACGCCCGCCTGGACCAGCAGCAGCGGCCCCAGGTTCGGATAGCGGCCGGTCGAGCTGGGCTTGCAGTTGAGGACCGCGGCGACCCCGATCGCGACGAGGTCCTCGGCCGAGACGCGGTCGACGTCGGCGTGGTCGATGACCGCGATGTCGCCGGCGCGCAGGCGCTTGGTGAGCACCTTGGTGCGGCGCCCCAGCCTCGCCGGACCGCTGACCTCCCGCTCGAGCGCCTCCCGACGCTCGGCGTCGGGGACGCGGGGCACCGTCGACATGTCCCCCGAGTGTAGGGAGCGCCGGGGGATTCGGCGGCGCGGCGGGCCTCAGCCGGCCGCGTCGAGGCGGGCGACCTCGTCGTCGGACAGCTCGAGCGCGGCCGCCGCGACGTTCTCCTCGAGGTGCGCCACCGAGCTCGTCCCCGGGATCGGGAGCATCACCGGGCTGTGGCGCAGCAGCCACGCGAGCGCGACCTGGCCGCTCGTGGCGCCGTGCGCCTCGGCGATCTCGGCGACCACGCCGCCCGGCTCGGCCAGGCGCCCGGCGGCCAGCGGGAACCACGGGATGAAGCCGATGCCCTCGCGCTCGCAGTAGGCGAGCACGTCCTCGGACTCGCGGTCGACGAGGTTGTAGCGGTTCTGGACGGTGGCGATGTCGACGATGGCGCGGGCCGCCTCGATCGCCTCGACGGACACCTCCGACAGGCCGACGTGGCGGACCTTGCCCTCGTCGCGCAGCTCGCGCATGAGCCCGAACTGCTCCTCGCGCGGCACCTGCGGGTCGATGCGGTGCAGCTGCCACAGGTCGATCGTGTCGACTCCGAGCCGGCGCAGGCTCAGCTCGCAGCACTGGCGCAGGTACTCGGGGCGGCCGACCTCGGCCCAGCGGTGCGGCCCCTGGCGGGTGAAGCCGCCCTTGGTCGCCACGACGATGCCGTCGTAGGGGTGCAGGGCCTCGGCGATGAGGTTCTCGGAGATCTCGGGCCCGTAGGAGTCCGCGGTGTCGATGAAGTCCACGCCCAGGTCGGGCAGGCGCTTCAGCACCCGGATCGCCTCGTCGCGGTCGCGGGGCGGCCCCCACACGCCGTCGCCCGTGATGCGCATCGCGCCGAAGCCGAGACGGGTCACCTCGAGGTCCCCGCCGATGCTGAAGGTGCCGGAGCCGGCTGCCGTGGTCGCCATGCCCTCGACGGTACACGGCGCCGGCCGGCGCGCCGGCGCTGCCCCCTACGCGGCCTTCAGCAGCTCCTGCGCGTGGCGGCGGGCGGCCAGGTCGCCCGAGTCGGCGCCGAGCATCCGCACCAGCTCGCCGACGACGGCGTCGGAGGCCAGCTCGGTGACGGTGGTGACGGCCGGGTCGGCCGACGTGTCCTTGGCGATCGAGAAGTGGCGGGCCGCCATCGACGCGACCTGCGGCAGGTGGGTGATGCAGATGACCTGGCGGGCCGCGGCGAGCGCGCGCAGCTGCTCGCCGACCGCGCGGGCGGTGACGCCGCCGATGCCGGCGTCGACCTCGTCGAACACGAGCGTCGCGCCGCCGTCCTCGTTGGCGACGCCCATCAGCGCGAGCATCACGCGCGACAGCTCGCCGCCGGAGGCGATGTCGCGCAGCGGCCCGGCGGGCACGCCCGGGTTGGCGGCGATCAGGAACTCGACGGTGTCGGCGCCCGTGGGCCCCGGCTCGCGCTCGTGCAGGGCGACCTCGAACGAGGCGCCGTCCATCGCCAGGTCGGCGAGCCGCTCGCGCACCGACTCGGCCAGCGCCGGGCCGGCCGCGGCGCGGGCCGCGCGCAGCTCCTCGGACGCGGCGGCCAGCGCCGCGCGCGCCTCGGCCAGCGACGCCTCGGCCTCCTCGAGCGCCTCGCTCGCGCCCAGCAGCTCGTCGCGGCGCCGGCGGCACGCCTCGGCGTGGGCGAGCACCGCCTCGACGCTGCCGCCGTGCTTGCGCTCCAGCCGCTCGACGGCGGCCAGGCGCATCTCGACCGCGTCGAGCCGGCCGGGCTCGGCCTCCAGGCCCTCGGCGTAGCGGCGCAGCTCGCCGGCCAGGTCGTCGGCCTCGAGCGCCAGCGCCCGGAAGCGCTCGACGAGCGGGTCCAGCGACGCGTCGACCCCGGCCACGCCGTCCAGCTCCACGCCCGCCCGCGCGAGCAGCATGGACGCGCCGCCGTCGCCGTCCTCGGGCGCGATCGCCTCGACGGCCGCCAGCGCGGCGCCGCGCAGCGCCTCGAGGTGGCGCAGCCGCCCGCGCTCGGCCTCGAGCTCGCGCTTCTCCTCGACGCTGGGCGCGACCTCCTCGATCTCGGCCAGCTCGAACGCCAGCAGGTCGAGCTCCCGCTCGCGGGAGCCGGCGCGCTCGCGCAGCTCGGCCAGCGTGCCCCCCAGCGCGCGCACCCGCGCCCATGCGTCGGCCGCCCGCGCGCGGCGGGCCGCCTGCTCGGGCCCGCAGAAGCCGTCGAGCACGTCGAGCTGGGTGGACGACAGCGTCAGGCGCCGGTGCTCGTGCTGGCCGTAGAAGGCGATCAGCGGCTCGGCCAGCTCGCGCAGGTCGCCCGCGCTGGCGCTGCGCCCGTTCACGTACGCGCGCGTGCGGCCCTCGGCGCTCACCCGCCGGGCGAGCACGACCTCCTCGGCGTCGGCCGGCAGGCGCTCCCCCAGCTCCCCGCGCAGCGCGTCGGGCAGCTCGAAGACGCCCTCGACGTACGCCTCGGCGGCGCCCGGGCGCACGATCCCCGACCGCGCCTTGCCGCCGAGCAGGGTCACGTCCCGTAGCGTGGTGTAAGACGGGCTCGGACGGACCGGGGTTGTAGGTCCGGCCACCGCGGCGCTCATCATCGTCGGACTTCTTCACGGTTCGACGAACAAGGAGGCCGGCGATGGCCG
>Ga0180221_1000250_pt1 | contig 57650 bp, 59 predicted proteins | sample eDN5th37CKraftMG_FD_151339 | JGI IMG/M metagenome (GOLD analysis project Ga0180221, IMG submission 151339) | Enriched Miracle-Growth compost microbial communities from Emeryville, California, USA - eDNA 5th pass 37_C Kraft MG (version 2) (version 2) ... | reverse complement strand
CCATCATGCCCGCGCCGAGCACGCCCACTTTCTTCACCTCGGACTTCGGCACGCCGGCCGGGCGGCGGGCGCCCTTCTCCGCCGCCTGCTTCGAGATAAAGGTCGTGCGGATGATGTTGCGGGCGACCGGATCCGTCAGCAGCCTGGCGAAATATTTGCCCTCGACCGCAAGCGCCTTGTCGAATGGAAGCTGGAGCCCTTCAAAGACCGCAGCGAGGATGGCGAGCGGCGCGGGCGTGTTATAGCCCTTCAGCGCGAGGCTGCCGGTCGCCATCATATAGGCGGCGCTGTCTTCGGGCACGGTCATGCCCTTCTTCTGCTGGGGCACCCAGCCCTTCTTGTCCCACGGCTTCACCGGATCGGGATCGGTCGCGAGCCAGGCACGCGCGCGATCCATCGCCTCGGCGGCAGGCGCCACCTCGTCGACGATCTTCAGCTTGAGGGCCTCGGCGGGCGCGACGGCACGGCCGCTCAGCAGCAGGTCGAGCGCCGTCTTCATGCCCGCGATGATGGCGAGGCGCACCGTACCGCCCGAGCCTGGCAACAGTCCCACGTTGATCTCGGGCAGGCCGACCTGCGCCTTCGGATCGTCGACGAGAATGCGATAATGGCACGCGAGCGCAAGCTCGAAGCCGCCGCCGAGCGCCAGGCCGTTGATCACCGCGACCCAGGGCTTGCCCGACTGCTCTATCGCCCGGTGCATATGCGTCGCGCGCTGCGAGAAGGCATAGGCCTCCTGCGGGTTCAGCTTGCCGAAGCCCTCGACGAGCTGCTTGAGATCCGCCCCCGCCATGAAGGCCTTCTTGCCGGAAGTCAGGATCACGCCCTTGACGTTCTCGTCCGCCGCAAGCGCCCGCGTCGCTTCCTCCATATCGGCGATAAAAGCGTCGTTGACGATGTTCATCGACTCGTCGGCATTGTCGAGGATGAGCGTCGCGAAGCCGCCGGCGGCTTTTTCGATCTTCAGATGTCGCATGATATTTTCGCTTCTCGCTAGGCGCTCAGACGCGCTCGATGATGCAGGCGGTGCCGAGGCCGTTGGCGGCGCACAACGTGATCAGCCCGGCATTGAGATCGCGGCGCTCCAGTTCGTCGAGCACGGTGCCGAGGATCATCGCCCCCGTCGCGCCGAGCGGGTGGCCCATCGCGATCGCGCCACCGTTCACGTTCATCTTCTCGTGCGGCACGTCCATGACGTCCATGAAGCGCATGACCACGCTGGCGAACGCCTCGTTCAGCTCCCAGAGGTCGATATCGTCCTTGGTCATGCCCCCCGCCTTGAGAGCCTTCTCGGAAACGGCGGCGGGGGCGGTGAGCATGATCGTCGGCTCGGAGCCGATATTAGCATAAGAGCGGATCCTGCCGCGCGGCTTCAACCCCGCCTTCTCGCCGAATGCCTTCGACCCGACGAGGACTATGCCCGAGCCGTCGACGATGCCGGAGCTGTTGCCGCCATGGTGGACATAGTTCAGCTCCTCGATTTCCGGATAGCGCGCCTTGGCGACCGCCTCGAAGCCAGCCTTGCCGAAGCCTTCGAAGGCGGGCTTGAGCTTGGCCAGGCTCTCGATCGTGGTGCCGGGGCGCATATGCTCGTCATGATCGAGCAAGATTCCGCCCAGCACGTCCTTCACGGGCACAATCGACTTCTTGAAACGCCCTTCCTCCCATGCCCTGGCCGCGCGGTTCTGACTCTCGACGGCATAAGCGTCGACATCCTCGCGGGTATAGCCGTCGAGCGTGGCGATCAGATCGGCGCCGATGCCCTGCGGGGCGTAATAATTGTGGAAGGCCACGCTTGGATCGGAAGTCCAGGCGCCGCTGTCATAGCCCATCACCGTCCGGCTCATCGATTCGACGCCGCCGCCGATACCCGCCTGGATCATGCCCGAATGGACCTGCGCGGCGATCAGGCTGACCGCGTCGAGTCCGGTCGCGCAGAAGCGATGAATCTGCTGCCCGGCGACGGTCTGCGCATAGCCCGCCTGCAGCACGGCCGCGCGCGCCAGCACGCCGCCCTGCTCGCCCACCGGCTGCGCCATGCCGATGATCACGTCGTCGAGCAGCGAGGTATCGAGATTATTGCGGTCGCGCAGCGCCTGAAGAAGCTGGGTGACCAGCTGCACCGAAGGGACCTCGTGCAGCGCGCCGTCCGGGCGGCCTTTGCCGCGAGGCGTTCGCACATGATCGTAGACGTAAGCTTCCATTGAACCTGTCCCGCGAAAGTCTTGGCATGAGCACGTTTATGCCAAGGTCGCATCGGGCGGCCGGCACCTGCCCGCACCTATCCATCGGAAGGCGCGGAACCCCTCTCCCAATGCCCAACAGGATGCAGATCCGGACGAACAGACGGGAGCGTAAGTAAGTGAGCAGCCAGGGCGAAGACAGCGCCTCGATTCGAATTTCGGCGACGACGCTGGGTGACATGCTGCTCAGCGCATGGGACCGGGTCCCTCAGAAGGAAGCGCTCGTCTTTCCGGAAGGGCGGAAAAGCTATGAGGAGATTGTGCGCGCCGCCCTCCACAAGGCGCGCGGGCTGGCGGCGCTAGGCGTAAAACCTGGAAACCATGTCGGCATCCTGCTGCCTTCGGGAATCGACTTTGTCGAGACCCTGTTCGCGACATCGCTCTGCGGCGCAGTCTCGGTCCTGATGAACGCGCGCTACAAGGCGCCGGAAATGGCCTATGTAGCTGAAAATGCCGACCTGGTGGCGATTGTCACCAACGACCAGCGGGACGAGCATGTCGATTTCGTCACCCGGCTCCATGAAGCCTTTCCCGATCTCGCCACGTCGGCTGATCCACGGGCTCTCCGGCTGGCCGGCGCGCCGCGACTGCGCAGCATCGCGCTGCTCGGCTCGACCCGTCATGGCGGTTTCGTGGACCAGTCGGCATTCGACGCGGCCGCCGCGACCGTAAGCGAGGGCGAAATCCACCGCCGCCGGCTGGGCGTGCGGGTGCGCGATACGGCGATGATCCTCTACACGTCCGGCACCTCCGCCAATCCCAAGGGCTGCCTGCTCAGCCACGAGGCAGTGACGCGCGAGGCATCGAATCTCGCCCGTAATCGCTGGGCCTTCACGCAGGACGAACGCAGCTGGTCGCCCCTCCCGCTCTTTCACGTCGCCGCGATGCTGGCGATGCTCGGCGCGGTGGATGTCGGCGGCACCTTCATCGGCCAGCCCCATTTCGATCCGGGCGAAAGCCTCCGGCAGATCAGGACGGAGAAGGTGACGATGATGTTCCTGCCGTTCGTCACCTTCCATCAGGCCATGATGCAGCATCCTGACTGGAAGCAGGCCGACATGAGTTCGGTCCGGCTCCAGAACAGCTGCTTCGCCTTCATGCCGGAACGGGTTGGCCAGGCCTATCGCGAGAAAGCACCCAACATGCTTCAGGTCGGCACCTTCGGCATGACCGAGGCGACGGGCATCGCCACCACGGGCGGCTATGGGATGGACCCGGAGATCGGCTTCCAGCGCCTCGGCTACCCGCTCGCCGGAGTCGAGGTCCGGATTATCGACGAGCAGGGTCGCGACCTGCCGACGGGCGAACGCGGCGAGGTTCTCATTCGTGGCTACAATCTCTTCGACGGCTATTATAAGGACCCGATCAAGACCGCCGAAGCGCTCGATGCGGAAGGCTGGTATCATTCAGGCGACATCGGCTCACTCGACGAGAACGGCCACCTCATGTTCCATGGCCGCTTCAAGGATATGCTGAAGGTGGGCGGCGAGAATGTCGCCGCCGCCGAAGTGGAGGCCGTGCTGGCGACCCATCCGGCGGTGCGCCTCGCCCAGGTCATCAGCCTGCCCGACGACAGGCTGGCGGAAATCCCCGCCGCTTATGTCGAGCCGAGCGGCGAGGCCGAGGCGACGCCCGAGGAACTGATCGCCTACACCAGGGCCCGCCTGGCCTCGTTCAAGGTGCCGCGACATATACGCTTCATCGACGAATGGCCGATGTCGGCATCGAAGATACAGAAATATAAGCTTCGCCTCCGCCTCATGGACGAGCTGGGGCTGAGCGACTGACGGAGAGAGCAATGCGTTTCGTGATCACGGGAGCTGCGAGCGGCATTGGCCGCGCCTGCGCCGAACTGCTCGCCGGGGGGCGGATCATCGCTGGCGAGCATCATATGCTGCTGGTCGACCGCGACGCCGCCAATCTTGAACAGGTGGCCAGCGCGATCGGTGATCGCGCGGCCGCCGCGGTGGTCGATCTCAGCGATCCCGATTGTGGCGAGAAAATTGTCGCGGCCGCGATAGCGCATATGGATGGCATCGATGTCGTGATCAGCAATGCGGGCATCATCGCCGCCGGCGCTCTCGCTTCGCTCAATGTGGCGGATTTCGATCGGATGTACTCGATCAACACCCGCGCGGCGTGGCTGCTCGCCAGGGCGGCCTATCCGCATCTCAAACGGAGCCGGGGTACTTTCGTCGCGACGGCGTCCATGTCGGCCACGCAGCCGACACCCGCGCTCGGCTTCTATTCCTCGAGCAAGGCCGCGTTGCTGATGCTGGTGCGCCAGCTGAGCGTGGAATGGGGACCGGACGGGATTCGCTGCAACACCGTCTCACCCGGGCCGACCTACACGCCGATGACCGCGCAAGGCTATGACAATCCCGCGATGCGCGATCAGCGCGAGGCCAATATTCCACTCCGCAAGCTTGGCGTGGCCGAGGATGTGGCCAAGGTCATTCTGTTCCTCGCCGGGCCGGATGCCGGACATGTGAGCGGCATCGACGTGCTCGTCGACGGTGGGATGAGCAACATGCTAATGCCCGCCAGCGGTGGCGGCACCGGGCAAGGCAAATAGGACGAAGCTCCGCCATCGCGCGGAGATTGAAGGAAATAGGGAGTTACGATCATGCGCGTCGCAAGGGTTTCAAGAAACGGTCAGGTCGGCGTCGCGGTGAAGACCGGCGGCGGTATCAAGGCGGTGTTCGGCAATGACGCGGCGGCCGACCTCGACGCGCTGATCGCGTCGGGCACTGGCCTCGGCAAGGCGGCCGACGCGGCGGCGGCGGGCGAAACCGTCGACGAAGCCTCGCTCACCTTCCTGCCGCCGCTGGTGCGTGCGCCGAAGATCATCTGCCTCGGCCTTAATTATAAGGATCACGCCGCCGAGGGCGGATTCCAGGTGCCCGAATTCCCGACCATTTTCGGCCGCTTCAATTCGAGCCTGATCGGCCATGGCGCCGCGATGATCAAACCAGCCGTCTCCGACCAGCTCGACTATGAGGGCGAACTGGTCGCCGTGATCGGCAAGCGCGGCAAGAATATCGCGAAGGACAAGGCGCTCGATCATGTCGCGGCCTATTCGGTATTCAACGACGGCTCGGTTCGCGACTATCAGGTGAGGACGCCGCAATGGACGGCGGGGAAAAATTTCGATGATACGGGCGCCTTCGGCCCCTGGCTGGTGACGCCTGACGAGGTGCCGGCGGGCGCGGCGGGCCTCAAGATCGAAACACGCCTCAACGGCCAGGTCGTCCAAAGCGCTTCCACATCGGACATGGTGTTCGACGTGATCGACACGATCGCGCTGCTTTCCACCTTCCTGACGCTTGAGGCCGGCGACGTGCTGGTGATGGGCACGCCCTCCGGCATCGGACTGGCCCGCACCCCCCCGCTGTTCATGAAGGACGGCGACACCGTGGAGGTCGAGATCGAGAAGGTCGGGCTGCTGGTCAACCCCATCAAGGCGGCCTGAGCTGCCGCCAAATAAAGGAGGACAGGATGAGCGCGAACGGCAAGGGTGGGAGGCGCCCCAACGTGCTGGGCGTCCACTCCATCGATCATTTCGCCGTGGAAGTGCCCGACCTCGACGAGGCGCGGCGCTTCTACGTGAGCTTCGGGCTCGATGTCCGGGACAAGGACGGCACGATCGAGCTATATACCAGAGGCAACCCCCATCGCTGGGCGATTCTCACCCAAAGCGAGGGGCCGAAGCGGCTGCGCTACCTCTCCTTCGGTATCTTCGAAGATGAGGTGGACGCATTCCGCGCGCATCTCGCAGGCTGCGGCGTCCGCTTCATCGACGCGCCCGAGGGGGCGGAATCGAACGGGATCTGGTTCGCGGGCATGGACGGCCTGCCGGTCAATATCCGGGTCGCCGAAAAAGCCACGCCGGATGAAAAAAGCCGGTTCGGTTTCACGAGCGCGCTCCCCGGCCAGTCCGGCGCGGTGCCCAATTCGAAGGCGCCCAAAATCTATCCGAGACGGCTCTCACACTTCGCGCTGTTCTGCTCGGACGTGCCTGCGGGGATCGCTTTCTACGAAAAGACGCTCGGCCTTCGCCTTTCCGACCAGAGCGGCCCGGCGGTCGCATTCCTCCACGGCGTCCATGGCAGCGACCACCATCTCCTCGCGCTCGTCATGTCCGATCGGCGCGGGATGCACCATAATAGCTGGGATGTGGGATCGGTGATGGAGGTCGGCCTCGGCGGCTCGATGATGGAACGTGCCGGCTATGGCCCCGGCTGGGGCACCGGCCAGCATGTACTGGGCGCCAATTATTTTTACTATGTGCGCGATCCCTGGGGCAGCTACAGCGAATATTCGGCCGACATCGATTACATCCCGGCCGATTGCGACTGGCCCTCGGCCGACCATCCGCCGGAGGACAGCATGTTCCTCTGGGGTCCCAACCCTCCTCCTGAATTTATCCAGAATTTCGAGCCGACGGAGAATGCCGCATGACGACTTTCGTTCTTCTTCATGGCGGCGGGATGGGCGGCTGGACATGGAAATATGTCCGCGAGCTGCTTGAGGCGAAGGGCCATAAGGTCCACACGCCGACTTTCACCGGCTTCGGCGAACGCATCCACCTGATCGGTCGCGATGTCGGCAACGCCACGCATGTCAAGGACATCGTGAATGTCCTCAAATTCGAGGATATCAGGGATGCTGTGCTGGTCGCGCACAGCTATTCGGGCACGGTCGCTCCGGGCGTGCTGGCCGATCCCGACGCGGCGGGCCGCATCCGGCGGGTCATCTATCTTGATGCCATCGTCCCCAAGGCGGGAGAACGGATCGGCGCCATGATGGGCTATGCCAGCGAAGCCGATCTGGAAGGGCTCGAGGCGATGCTCGACCGCGGCGAAGGGCCGATCGGCTCGGGCGTCGATGCGATGCAGCGGCATGTCGCCAAGGAACATCCCCACATGATGCCCCGCGAACGCGAGCAATGGCTGCTCGACAATCTCTCTGACCAGCCGATGCGCGCGACCGCCTGCAAGATCACGGTCGGAGCGGAATCGATCAAGACGCCGGTAGATTATATAGCGGCCAGGCATACGGTGATGGGCATGATGCATGATCGCGCGCGCGCGCTCGGCTGGCCCGTCCACGATCATCCTGGCGATCATGCCTTGCTGGTGGGCGACCCGGAGGGCACGGCCGACCTCATCCTCAAGATCACGGGCGACAAGTAATATGGATATCTCGGCGTTATTCTCGATCAAGAACCGGGTAGCGGTCGTCACCGGCGGTAGTTCCGGGATCGGCCGCCACATCGCCACCGGCTTCTCCGCAGCCGGCGCCAAGGTCTATATCTGCGCGCGCACTGAAGCGAAGGTGAAGGCGGCGGCAGAGGAGATGTCCGCCGCCACGGGTGGAACAGTGATCGGGCTCACGGCGGACCTCTCCACCGTTGCCGGTATCGCGGCGCTCGTCAGCGCCGTGTCGGCAAAGGAAAAGGCGCTCCACATCCTGGTCAACAATGCCGGTACGATCGCCGACGCCCCCCTGGACGACTATCCCGAGGACGGCTGGGATCAGGTCATGGACCTGAACATGAAAGCGCCCTTCTTCACCCTCCAGAAATTCCTGCCGCTGCTGCGCGCGGGCAGCACCGCCGAGCATCCCGCAAGCGTGATCAATATCGGCTCGGTAGGCGCCCTCAAGATAGGCCCTCGCGAGGTCTATGCCTATCAGGCTGCCAAGGCAGGGATTCACTGGGTGACCAAATCGCTCGCGCGAAAGCTCGGGCCAGAGAATGTGACGGTCAATGCGATCGCGCCGGGCTTCTTCGAAACCGACATGACCGTGATCACCTCGGACGAAATGCGCCAGATGGTGGTCGGCATGGTTCCGCGCCGCCGCACCGGGGCTGCCGAAGATGTGGCCGGCGCAGCGATCTATCTCGCTTCTCGCGCGGGAGCCTATGTCACCGGCTCGGTCCTGGCCGTCGAGGGCGGGCTATCGATCTGATACCAGGTCCGCGCGGGCCGGAGCGTCTTCCAAGGCGCGATGCGTCAGCATCTCAGCGCCTTGGTATACGGCTGCACGTGGAATTTGCCGCTCGAGCTGAGCGATATCAGCCGGGAATTCGAAGGCCGGCTATCTCTGCCGACCATCCAGCAATATTAGCCCGGTTCGCCCGACCTGCGGAGCCGTGCAAGGCATAATGTTTCGACCCGGCTCGAAATGGATTTAATTCCAGCTGAGAGGCAGCTCCGGGATGTGAATCACATTCCCCAGGAAGAAGGGCACCTTGAACCCGGGCTCCACCCGGAAGTTCGGAATGGCCTTCAGAAACTCCTCGATCGCGGTTTGCAGCTCGCGACGGGCGAGATGCTGGCCGAGGCAACGATGAATGCTATGGCCCAGCGTGACATGCGTCGGCCTGCGATCAAGCCGAATCTCGTTGGGCGAGTCATAAGCCTCCGGATCGCGGCCCGCGAGTGGGGTCGACATGATGACACGGTCGCCCGGCATCATCGTCTGTCCGTCCATTTCATAGGGCCTGGAGCAGATGCGGAGCGTTGAGACCGCCGCATAGGCACGCAGCAATTCTTCGATCGCAACGACATTCTGCGAAAAGCTGTTGGCCCTCATCACTTCCTGATCGGCCTTGTGGGTGGCCAGATGATAAAAGTGCAGGCTGAGGTTCGACGTCACCGTGTCGAGGCCGCCGATATAGAGGTTGAATGCATGACCGAAGACTTCCTCGTCAGTCCATTTACGGCCATCCACTTCGAGCGTTAGCGCCTTGCTGATCAGATCGTCGCCAGGATTCTTCTTGCGATCCTCGATCGTCTCCATCAGCAGATCCTTGACCGCGCGCACGCTGGTGATCCGGGCCTCATGATCGGTGCCGTGGAGCAGCTTGTTCTCCCAGTCGAGGAATTGCGGCCGGCGGTCCTGCGGCAATGCGATCAGATCGAGGAATATGGTGATCGGAAAATTGATCGCGAAGTCCTGAACGAATTCGCAACTGCCTTTCGCCTTGAACTGATCAATGTAGAAACGGGCACGCTCGCGCACCAGGCCATCCAGCTCCATCATCCGGCTGGGAGCGAAGATGGGGTTCAGCGCCTGACGGAATCCGGTATGGCGCGGCGGATCGAGCTCCGTGGGGATGATGTCCCAGCTCTCGCCAATCAATCGGGCGAAGCCGGTATTGCCTTGCTTGTGGAAATTCTCGGTATCGGCGTAGATCTTGCGGAGATCGGCGTTGCGGCGGACCACCCAGCCCGGCTGACGAAAGACGATATTCTCCGCATAGAAGACCGCCGGCCCCTCATGGATTCCGGGAATGATCGTCTCATACGGGTTCTCGTAAACGATCTTCCGGTCGAACAGCTCGACATGGCGAACCTGCGCCGGATCGATATGCGCGGGAATCTGGGGGGCCTCCACAACCATTCTCCTCAGGGTTTGAGATAGCCGGCGGTGGCGTCACCAAGCGCGCCGAGGTCTATCCCCGCACTCGCTGCGGCGTCCGTGGCGGCTCCCACGTCCTTCACCATGTAGTGACGCACCATCTTGAGCATTTCGCCCGGATCCTGGCCCAGGCGCATCACGTCGCTGGCGCCGCTGCATTCGAGCAGGGCACTGGCGGTCCTGGCCCGGTCGAGACCGAGACCCTCCGCCAGGCGGAGCCCGTCTGCGGCCACCTGGAGATGAGCCGCGAAGAGAATGTTGTTCACCAGCTTGATCTTGCGCCCCGAGCCGCTCGGCCCGATATGGAAAATCTCGCGTGCAAAGGCGTCGAATGCGGGGCGGCAACGCTCGATCGCCTCGGCTTCGCCACCGACCAGCAAGGTCAACATGCCCGATGAGAGCTCGGACCACATCCGGCTGAAGCAGGTGTCGAGAACGGCGATGCCCGGCGGGGCGGAAGCGGCCAGCGCCTGCGCCGATTCCACGCTGCCCGTGGTGAAGATGGCAACGACGGCGCCGGGTTTGAGGCGGGGCATCACGCCGTCCGGACCGGTCAACACCTCCTCGACCTGCGAGTCGGAGAAAACGGCGATGCAGAGCAGATCACAGCCCTCCGCCGCCTCACCCGGGGAGCCGCAGAGGATCAACCCTTCAGCCTCATCGGCCGCGGGCGACTTGATGTCATAGGCGCGGACCTCATGTCCCGCCGCCGCCACCTTCTTCGATGTGGGGAGCCCCATCTGGCCCAGACCAATCCACGCGACCTTCATGATTTCCCTTCCATCTTCCGCCCGCACGACGGGCCCTATACGAATGCGCTATGCCTCCCGGGACAGGCGATCAATGAGCGCGAGTGTCGCCAGACGGCCTAAACCTAGTTCCAGAGAGACTCCCGTTGAACGATTGCCGACAAGCCCGCACGTGACGATCGGCGCGGGACAATCGCGAACCGGCCGGCAGCGCCGCACCCCTCCGCGATGGAAAGAACGCGTGAGAGCGTCTCCGTCATGCTTCAGTCCTGCTTGATCATGCCGGCACCAGCCGACATCTTCATCACATCGGCAAAGGGCGCCGCATGAGAGGTCATGCCTCCATCAACGGCCAGCGTCGCGCCCGTGATGAAGCGTGCGGCGTCCGACGCAAGGAAGGCCACCGGTTCGGCGATATCCTCGGGATTGGCGACATAGGGCGTCAGATGATGGCCGGTGAACAGCTCGATCATCTCGGGCGCGGTCGCGGCCGCCACAGGTGGCGTAAGCACCATGCCGACGACGACCGAATTGGCCCGGACCCCTTGCTTGCCATATTGGGTGGCGACGTTGAGAGCGAGGTTGATGAGGGCTGCTTTGGACGCGCCATAAGCCGGCAGCCCCAGATCGCCTTGCACGCCCCGGCCTGACGCGACATTGATGATCGATCCGCCCCCGGCCGCGATCATATGCGGGATGGCGTGCTTGCAGAGCAGCGCGGGCGCGATGGTATTGACGCGCAGCACCCGTTCCCATGTAGGCCCATCCATCTCCGCCACATTGGAGTCCCTGGCGAGCGTGGCGGCATCGGTGACAGCGGCATTGTTCACCAGCACGTCGACCCTGCCGAACGCGGCGATCGCGGCATCGACTATTTTGGCGGGGGTCTCGAAATCCGCGAGGTCACCCCAGACGGAGGCTACCTCGCCGCCGGCATCACGGATCATCTGCGTGGTGCGGGCAGCGCTCTCCTCCCGACTGGCTGAAACGACGACCCTCGCGCCGCGCTCCGCCAGGAGCCGGGCGATTCGCTGACCGATGCCCGAGCCGGCCCCGGTGACGATCGTGACCTTGCCCCTCAGTGAACCCAACTCGCTGCTCCTCTCCTGGATATCGGCGAACCGATACGCTTTGCCGGTCCCCGGCCGCTCCTACCGCTATATAGGTTGCTATGCGTGGCCCATGTCGGACGCAGGGGCCGAGGGGAGACAGACGATGCATACACCACTGACCGGCAAGGTCGCGATCGTCACGGGTGCGGCACAAAGCATCGGGAGGGAGGTCGCGCGGTTGATGGCCCGGCGCGGCGCCACCGTGATCATCGCCGACATCGATCGTGAGGGAGCGGAGCGGACCGCCGACAATCTCCGCAAGGAAGGCGGCAAGGCGACGGCCTCCACCTTCGACCTGACACGCGAGGATGAAATTGCGGATGCGGTACGCGCGATCGCGGCCGATCATGGTCGCATCGACATCATTCACAATAATGCCGCCTTCCAGACCGAGACGCAGCGCGCGAAAGATCGCGACGTCGTCCATCTCGATGTCGGCGCATGGAACATGGCGATGGACATCAACGCGCGCGGCCCGATGCTGCTGTGCAAACATGCGCTGCCGCTGATGATCTCAGGCGGCGGCGGATCGATCATCCATTCCGCCTCGGGCTTCGGCCTTCTCGGCGAGACGACGCTTACCGCCTATGGCGCGTCGAAAGCGGCCCTCATCAATCTCAGCCGCTTCATCGCCACCCAATATGGCAAGCAGGGCGTGCGATCGAACGCGATCGCGATCGGTTTCGTGCTCACCGATACCGCCGTGCAGACGACGCCGCAGGCGGTGAAGGACATATTGCTCGCCCATCACCTCAACCCCGAACTGGGACGCCCGCAGGACATCGCGCATGTCGTGGCCTTCCTTGCGTCCGACGAGGCGCGCTTCATCAATGGCGCGCTGATTCCCGTCGATGGCGGCTTCACCGCGCATCAGGCGAGCATGGTCGATTTCCAGCGGCTGTTCGCGGAAGCCGGCAGCAATCAGCTGTAGCGCGCTATTCCGCGGGCTCCTCCACCGGCGTCAGATTCTTCATGAAGGCACGGAAGTCAGCGCCAAGCTCCGGCAGGGGTAGGCCGAGGCGCTCGGCGAGGTAGAGCGTCATCAGATTATTGTCGAGCGACTTGTTCTCGGGCGGGATATTGCCGATCGAGACCTGTCGGTCGAATGCGCCCGCCGCGACCAGCGCCATCCGCAGCGCCACGACCATGTCATAATAATCCATATGATGCAGCCTCCGGCCGGAGGCGCGCTCATAGATGGCGATCGTCTCTTCGCGGCTGGGCAGTCCCTCAAGACGCGTCACGCCGAAACGACGGCTGAACAGGTCGTCGAAATAAAGCCACCACGCCATGTCGAGTTCCGGCGGACCAAGCGCCGCAAGCTCCCAATCGATCAGCGCCGCGACGCTGCCGTCCGGCCGCCACATCGTGTTGGAAGGCGTCGGATCACCCCAGAGCACGCAGACGTGCGCGTCGGCCGGCTTGTTCGCAAGAATATGCGCCATCGCTGCATCGACGATCGGCATGCTCCGCCCCCGTTTCAGCGAACCATGCCATTCGACCAGATAGCCGAGATATTGCTCCAGCCCCGGCGCGCCACGATCGGGCCGGTCAAGGAAGGTGAAGCCGTCGCGCCAATCGATCGCATGCACCTTCGCGAGCGCCTGAAGCGCCGTCTCGAAGGCGTGGCCGCGCTCGGCGGGGCTCATGTCGACCAGCCAGCCTTCGACATTATAGTTCGGCCGCTGGGTGGCCGCCTTGCCCTCCACGCGCCCCATGACGAGGAACGGCGCGCCGAGCACCTCCGGATCCGCCTCCATGCCGATCCAGGCGGGCACGGGCACGTCTCCGCGCGCATCGAGCGCCGCCATCATATTCGCCTGCAGGCTGAGATCACTGCCGAACACCACCTCGAAAGTCTGCGGCTGCCTGCGCACGACGAGGGTGCGCCGTTGCGGCCCCGCCTGATCCTCATAAGCGACATCGACAAAGAATATCTCGGCCGAAAAGCCGGAGCCGAGCTGCACGTCCATCGGCTCGACCGTCAACCCCCGCCATTCCGGCTTGACCGTGACGAGCCAGGCGGTCAGCCGATCATGAACCGTTTGCGCATCCAGCTTGACCGACATCCGGCGTTCCTCATCTCTCGTTGATCGGATTTCACCCAAGCCAAGCCCAACCGCATGGCCACCTATCCGAATAGAGGCGCAGAGACCAAGGGAGCGCGCTTCATCCAGGCCAGATCAGCCGGCATCCGCATCGGCGAAGCACAATGGAGGGGATCACGGTGAACGAGGAAGCAGACGTCGTCATCGTCGGGGCCGGCCATAATGGCATGGCAGCCGCCGGCTATCTGAGCCGCGCCGGCAAGCGCGTGATCGTGGTGGAACGGCTGGGCAAGGTCGGCGGCATGACGAGCGCCGGCCACATGATCCCCGAGGCGCCGCAGCATCTGGTGACGCCTTGCGCGGTCGAACTGCTGTTCGTGCGCGGCACCGGCCTGATCGAGGATCTCGAGCTGGTGAAGCACGGGCTGACCTGGGTCGATCCCGATCCCACCTACGCCTATCTGCACCCGGACGGCGCCAGCGTGTGCCTGTTTCGAGACGCGAAGCGCACCGCCGAGGATATGGCGCGACTCAACCGCAACGACGGGAAGAATTACCTCAAGTTCCTCCAGTTGCTCGATGCGCTGATGGATATCGGTTTTCCTCTCATGCAGGCCGAGCCAGGGCGGCCGGACCTCGGCAATCTCTCGAAGATCATCGGCAATGCCGTCCGCAACATGAAGCTCAGGAACGAGCTGCAGATCATGGCCGCCGCCACGTCCGACCAGATCGCCTGCGAATGGTTCGAGCATCCCGCCAACATCGCGCTGCTCACCAACACCGCCGCCGGCGCGGGCCCGATCGACGAGGACGGCAACGCCGCCGCCTATATGATCCTCGCCGTGCTGCACCGGCTGGGAACCGGCAAGCCGATCGGCAGCCTCCAGGCCTTTGCGGACGCCCTCGCGCGCAGCGTAGAGGCGTCGGGCGCGCAGATCCGGCTCAACGCGCCCGTCGCCGAGATCATCATCGATGACAGCGCGGCGAAAGGCGTGCGGCTCGAGGACGGCAGCGTGATCCGCGCCAAGGCGGTGATCGCGAGCTGCGACCCGCGCACCGCCTTCCGCATGACGACACCGGGCAAGGTCGAGCGCCGGCTGCTCCAGCGGATCGAACATACGCCATCCAACCGGTCGAACGCGGCGCCCTTCCTCGCCAATATCGCCATGTCCGGCCCACTGGCGCTCAAACGCCATCAGGATCTCCGCCATGACGGGGCGGATCTCAACAAGGCGGTCGGCTATATCGGCACGCCCGAACAAGTGCGTGAAAGCTTCGCGGCGGCACGTCGCGGAGACATCCCGAAACGGCACGCGCTTTCGCTGACGCCCCTCTCAAATTCGGACCCGACCCAGGCTCCGCCGGGCGGATCGCTTGCCTATATCTATCTGCCCGCGATGGCGGTCGACACGCGCGAGGGCTGGAGCGACGCGCAGAAGGATCAGGTCATGAGCGACGTGATCGCGCAAATGTCCGATTATTATGACGGCTTCCAGACCGAGATAGGCCGCTTTGTCGAGACGCCGCGCGATCGCGAGAAGCGACTCAACGTCACCAACGGCTGCGTAACCCATATCGACTTCGGCTCGCTGCGCTCGGGCCTGAACCGGCCCGCCACGGGCTTCGGCGGGCCCAAGCCGCCGGTGCCGGGCCTCTATATCGGCGGCGCGGGCGCCCACCCCGGCGGGGGCATATCGGGCATACCGGGGCGGATCGCCGCGCAACGCGTGCAGCGCTACCTCAAGAAAGTGAAGGGCTGACCGGCTCGGCCGGCAGCAGGGCGGCGAGGATGAAATCGGCAAACATGTCGATCTGCGCGTCGATATGGCCGGGCTCGATCTCCTCGCCGACGCCGAGCCGATCCAGCATCGGCCGCGATGCGAAGTAGAAGGCGACGCCCTGCACGAGCATCGCCATGAAGGCGCTGGTCGCGATCGGGTGGACCGGCCGTCGTTTCGCGACGCTGCCGAGAAGTCCGTCCAGCCTTTCCTTGAAAGGTCGCAGATAGGCGTCGACGATATAGTCTATGCGCCATGTCGCGCGCCGTCCCTCCACATAGGAAAGCGCAGCGAATTCACCATTTTCTGCCGCCCAGCGGCAAAAACGGTGAACGAGTTCCCGCAGCCGTGCCTCTTCGTCCAGCCCGGCATCCTCGAACGCTTCGAACACCGGCGGCCCGATCCGCGCGACCCGTGCGTCGACCGCGCGGCGCCACAGTTCCTCCTTGGTGCCGAAGCGGACGTTCAGGAGATTGTGGCTGACGCCCAGTTCCTTGGCCAGCTCGCGCAGCGTCGTGCCCTCATAGCCGCGCTCCGCGAAGGCGCCGAAGGCAAGGTCGAGCACACGATCCTCGGACACCGCATGAACGCCGTTACCCGCGGGACGGCCGCGCTTGCGCACCGCTGGCGTCGTCTTCTCAGCCGTCAATGCCATCGAATTCCGCATGCTTCAGGCTTGACCCGTAAATTGTCATCTGTCAATTTAATGGCGGTAGAGGATTTCAAACATGACGAGTCGTTCCGAGTCCCCGTGGTGGACCATCGCCTTAAGCGAGGAAGTGACGGACAAGAAGCCTCTGGCCGTCGACCTCGATGACCAGCCGATCGTGCTCTGGCGCGACAAGCAGGGCATTGCTCGCGCGCTGGAGGATCGCTGTCCGCATCGCCGCGCGCCGCTCTCGCTCGGTTGCATCCGCGATAATGGCTGGATCCAGTGCGGCTATCACGGCTGGAGCTATGAGGGCGATACGGGGCGCCTCAAGCAAATCCCCAATATGAAGGATGAGCAGCGCTTCCCACCGATCTACAAGGCGCAGGCCTTCGCGGTGGCGGAGAGCAATGGCTTCGTCCACGTGAACCTCGATCCGAAAGCGACCGCGCCGGCGCCCGCCGATCGCACGATGCCGCTGGCCGGCACGGCCCATGTCGCGCTCGAACAATCGCACTGGCTGGATGCGCTGTATGACGATCCCGGCCTGGTGATAGACATCAAGGGCGTGGAATTCACGCCCTATCTGATGTCCGAACTTCGCGAGGAGAATGGTCTTTTCGTGATGGAGCGAAGCTGCCTGTGGGGCAAATTGCACTGGCCTTCCTACGCCAAGGCCGAATTCCCCATCACCCTCCTCACCCGCACCCGGCCCGACACCGGCGAAACCGAGTTGGTGCTGCGCGACGACGCGTTCAACGTGCTGCTGACGGTGCGGCTCGCGCCGGTTCCAGCCGCGCGTGGGGTGACCCAGATCCGCTGGCGTGGCGAACCGGGCTTGAACCTCAAGGGGTTTCATGCCCGGCGGTTCCGTCGTGGTTCCGCCTTTACGGTGCGCGAGGCGATCGATGCGACCGCGCTCCGCGTCCTGAAGCCATCCGTTTCGTTGCACGGAAAGAAGCTGCGTTCGGAACTGGCGGCAGCCAGAACCGTCGCGGTGGCCGCCTGATTTTGGGAGAAGACGATGCTCGAAGTTGCCGATAGCCCCGTCACAACCGATCATGGCGGCAATGAGCCCGCCCGCGTAACGGGCAATGCGATGAACGCCGTCAATAATTGGGTGCCGCACGACATCGTGATGCGCGACACCTGGTTCCCGATCGCTCATGCCGTGGACATAGGCAAGAGGCCGGTCCGGCGCTCAATCTATTCACACCCCTATTTCCTGTGGCGCGAGGATGGGAAGATCGTCGCTTCCGAATTCCACCCGAACGAAGCCCGCACGCGCGAGAAAAGCCCCTATTCGGATGCCCGGGGCCGCTATCCGGTGATGGAGCATTATGGCGTGGTCTGGGGCTGGTTCGGCAATCCCGAAGCCGCCGATCCGGCCCATCTGCCAAGCCTGCCCTTCCTTCCGCCCAATGGCGGCCTGCCCGGCTATATGACGTCGACCATCCGTTTCGACTGCTCGGCGCCGATCAGCCTCGAAAACCTCATCGACCTCACCCACGCCGACTTCCTGCACGCCGACGTCGTGGGCGACGAGAAATCCGACAGCGAGACAGTCGAGACCTTCTACGATAGCGAGACGGTGACGATGGTGCGGACCTGCATCAACAAATCGGTCGCGCCGATCATGAAGTTCTTCAGCGGCATCCGCCAGCCGACCCAAAATGTGCGACAGGTCATCCGCATCTATCTGCGCTCGCATTGCGCCATCGCCTATGGCCGTTTCACGCCTGGCGACGACGTACCCCTCTTCCATCCCTGCACGCCGGAAACGCGCGATCGCACCCGCATGGAAATGGTGATGAACACCTCCAATGCCGGCTTCATGTTCCGCCACATCATGCCAAAGGCCGGCTACAAGGTTTCGCGGCAGGACAGCTCGATGACCTCGCCGCAGAGCCCACGCTACATGCTGCCGACGACACGCAAGGATCTTCACTCGAAGTTCGACCAGGCGGGGCAGCGTTATCGCCTGCAGATGATGGACCTCGTCACGCGCCAGGCCGCCGGCGACTTCGCATATCGCGACAATGTCAGCGCCGATTGCAGCGACATCATCGGCCTGCGCAAGGAGCTTTTCCGCTTCTAGGCCATCATATGGAAAGTGAGCATCGGTTTCCCGTGTGAAACGATGCTCCAGCGTCGTTCGACCTGCCCACCGTCAGGATTGCCCGCATCGGGATCGGGCAGGCTCGCCTTCGTCATATAAGGATCTTGCTCATGCCCGGGACCAATGCCGTGGGTGCCCCTCGCCGTTTCTGGGGCACGATCCCGGTGCTGCCGGCACCACAACTCACCCAGACCGTGCAGCAAATGGAGGCGCTCGGCTTCGAGGGTGTGTTCGTACTCCAGATTTACGGCCCTCCCTTCGTGCCGCTGGCCGCCGCCGCGACCGTTACCGAAACACTGAAGCTCGGCACCGGCATCGCCATCGCCGGCACGCGCAGCCCGGTCGAGACGGCCTATGCCGCAATGGACCTCGACCGGATCAGCGGCGGCCGTTTCGTGCTCGGTCTCGGCAGTTCGATCCCGTCCTGCACCGAAGACATGTACGGGATGCCGCCGGTCAAGCCGCTCGGCCATCTGCGCGAAACCGTGGACGTGATCCGCTATGTCATCGCCAACGGCCACAAGGGCCTCGACCCCTATAAGGGCCAATATTTCAGCGCGAATTTTGCCGAGATGATGATCACGGCGCCGCCGGTGCGCGCGCATATCCCGATCTGGATCGCGGCGTTGCAGGAGAAGATGACCGATCTCGCCATCGAGATCGCCGACGGCCTGATGGTCCATGCGCTCTGGTCAGCCAACTATACCGCCAGGGTGCAGAAGCCCGTGATCGAGGCCGCGCTCGCGAAGCACGGCCGCAAGCGCGAGGATATCGAGATCAACGCCTGGCCCTGGATCGCGATCAATCCGGACAAGCGCCAGGCGATCGAGGATGCTCGCCCGACCGTCGCCGCCTATTCAGGCTACAAGCAATATGAGCCCTTTTTCGAGAAGCAGGGATTCGGCGATTATGCGCGCGCCTGCCAGCTCGCCCTTGGTCAGCATGGCGACGTCTCATCTGTCGTGAACAACATCCCCGACGAGATGGTGCTCGCCTTCTGCGCCTGCGGATCGGTCGAGGACGTGCTGGAACAGATCGAGCCCTATTGGGACGTGGTCGACTCGCTCGCGCCGATGACGCCCTATCGGAATCTCTCGATGGAAAAGCTCCAATATTATTATGGCGGGCTGTTCCAGCTCGTCGCGGCTGCGACCGGGCGGGGATAAGCCCGCGCAGCGCCTGAGCGTCTCCAAGCCTTATTATCAGTAGTAAATCTCCATCCGGCCGCCATCGACGAGCCAATACTGGCCGGTGATGTAACTGGCGCGCGCCGAGCAAAGGAAGGCGCACAAACCAGCGACTTCCTCGGGCGTGCCGAAGCGCTTCATCGGGATGCGATCGATCAGGCCCTCCATGAACTGCTCATAGGTGAGCCCCACATCCTCGGCGCAGACGCGGAAGAAAGCCTCATAATTCTCGCCCGTATCGATGAAGCCCGGCGGCACCGTATTGACCGTGATGCCATGGGGAGCAAGCTCATCGGCGATGCTGCGGCTGAGCCCCACCCCGGCAGGCCGCAGCGTGTTGGCCAGCGCATAATCGAAACCCAACGTCGCCGCGCGGCCCGGCAAGCGGCCATGGCCGGAGCCTACCGTCACGATCCGGCCCCAGCGTCGCTCCCGCATTGCCGGCACTACGGCGCGGACGAAATTGGCGAAGCCGATCACGACATTGTTGAACGAATCCTGGAAATCCCCGTCGCCATATTGGCTGAACTTGCCGGGCGGCGGCGCCACGGGAGAGAATATGGCGATATCCGGCGCATCAAACGCCGCCGTCGCCTGCTCCACCATGAAAGGGTAGGAATCGAGTTGAGTGAGATCGGCGGAGACGCCGACGGCCTCTCCTCCCTCGGATTTTATCGCCGCCACCGTGGCGTCAATCTGATCGTGCCCGCGCGCCACGACGACGACGCGGCAGCCATTGCGTCCCAGTTCCTCGGAAATTGCCCGCCCGATGCCATGCGAGCCACCGGTCACAAGCGCAACCTTGCCGGCAATGCCGAGATCCATCTACCTCTCCCTTCATGTCCTTGACGATAGTGCGGACTGGTATCGTCATGTCCCACCTGCCGCCGGTCAGGCGCGGCCGGATTTGCCTTAAGGGCGCAGGCCCTGGCGGCGTTCGGCGAGCCGGCCCGAAGAGTCCGAACGGCAGACGAAGGCGCGGCGGGCACGGGGGCTGGTGGCGGAAAAGGTCAGCCGATCCTTCTTCGCGGGTCATTGAGCGCCCGCATTTCCGCGACGCCCGTACCCCAGCTATGGATACGCTGCCAGAACAGCGCGCGCGTATGGGCAAAATTGTGCATGTGGCCCATGCGCGGGCAGAGGAAGACGCTGACATCGCTCGCGCTCCGATAGGCCTTGGGCTCCATCCAGGGATCGGGAACCACGTCGCGCTCGCCGACCGCCACCAGCACCGGCACGCGGATCGCCGCCGCTTCCAGCGCCACGGCTCCCGGCGCGACCATATAGACCCCGCAGGGGGGCGTTGTCGCCGAACGCCAGGCGGGCAGCGGATCGGCCTTGCCCGCCGACGCGGCCATATCAAGCGCGACGATGTCGGCCGGCTCGTCATCATAATGGAAGCACCACCGGAAGGGATGCTCCCCCGCCTGTGCGGCCTGCTCGATCGAGCCCGCACCGCCGAGCGTGACTCCGTCCGCGACGGCAAGCGCGGCGGCATTCAGAACACGGGGATTGTCGAGCGAACTACGGCGCGAGATCCAGGGCCAGGCGGAGGCCGGTGTGCCGGGGCGCGTGGGCACCACGGTGTGGATGCCGCTATAGCCCAATATGCCGACGCCATCGAAAGTCTCGTATATGCCCTGTGCGACGATCGTGAAGCAGCCGCCCATCGACTGGCCAATCCCCAGCCTTGTCGCGCCCGACACCGGGGCGACGCCTTCGGCCAGCGTGCCGGCCTCCAGCCGCTCCATCACCACGGAAATAGTGGCGTGATTGGCGGCGGCGACATTGTCGAGGTCCAGCGCATTGCCTGCGGGGATAGTCGAATCACCGAAGCCGAGATGATCGCATGCGACGAATATCCAGCCACGTTCCGTATGGAATCCCGCCTCCCCGCCGCCCGCGCCATCCGGCATGTCGAAGCTGTAATAGCGCCGGCTATACCCTCCTCCCGGAAAGGCGAAGCAGATGACCGGAGAGTCAGGCACGCGATCGGGCAGGAATACGGTAACGGCGGTATGTGCTGGCATGCCGAGCCCGGCCGCTTCGGTCACATCGATAGTGAGGTCTATGGGCGCCTTCATGGTCATCTCCCCGCGTGATTTCGAGTTAGGTGGAAATCACCCAACAGCTCGGAAATCGCGGCATCCAAGGACGAAAGCGGCTTCGTGCAAATGAAAGCCGCTCTAAAGCAGTGCGTCAAAGCAGTTCATCTACCAGCCTGGCGGTTTCCAGATCTTCATAGGCGGTGGTCAAGCGGAGGTGGTTCATCACGTTGATCTCCCAGCCATAATTGACCACGGGTGTCGTCAGCCAACCGACATAGACGCCCCAAATCAGCGTCCGGCGATATTCGCGCCAGCACTCCTCGAACGAAGGGACGCCCACGATTCCCTCGGCGGCCAGCCGATCGAGATAATAAGCCAGCAGGTCGCGCTCATGATTGCGACGGTCCTCGATCGAGAGTGCCGTCGTGATGAAATAATTCACGTCGTGCATATGATGGCCGCGCACCATCAATTGCCAGTCGAGCAGCCCCGCCTTGCCGCCGGGCAATTGATAGGTGTTGCCGAGATGCGTGTCGCCATGAAGCAAGGTTTGTGGAAGCCGCGACTGGTGGCGCTGCACCGCCTGGACCCCGGCCAGAAGTTCCGGCGCGCTGGTACGCAGACGCTGGACCATCTCCCGCTTGAAATTCTCGCTCTCCACTTCCTGCATGATGTGGATGGGCGCGAGGTTGTTCATCAAATGGGCAACGTCGCCCGAAACGTGCGTTTCCACCCAGGCGAGATCGCCGGAGAAGCGCGGCGACTGCCAATAGCGGCCGTGCAGCGCCGCCAGCGTGTCGAGCAGCGGGCGGACGTCGTCAGGCGTGGTTCGGATGGTGACATTGGGGAAGGTGCCGCCGCGCTCGGTGAGATCTTCGAGCAGCAGCCCGAAATAGGTCGTCTCGGGATCGAACGCACCGCCGAAGCAGCGCGGCGCCTCCAGCTCCAGTTCCGGCCGGATGCGGCGATAAAAAGCGACCTCGTTCGCGTAGAAGGGCGCCATGATCTTGTCGACGGCGCGGGTGAGCTTGATGACCAGCCGGGTAGGCAGATCATCCCGCGCACCAGGCGCATAGCGGACATTGACGATGACGCGCCCGGCCGTCGAGACCATCTGCTCGCCATAGGTCTTGGCATCGACGATCGCCACTTCCTCGACAAGAGCGTCATGGCCGGCTTCCGCGAGCAGCCCGTTCAGATAGGCTGGCGTGATGCCTTCGGTGGAGGTGGGATGCGCGTGAGCCATGAATGGGGGCCTATCCTTGCTTCTGGGGCAGAGACTGGGGGAAAGGAGGCGCTCCCTGACCTGCCGGACGATAGAGCATGAGCGATTTCGAGTTGCTCCTCCCGCCGGAAGTAGAAATCATCATTGTCGGGGCGCGGCATATCCTTGCGCAGCGGCACGGGCGTATGCCGGCCCGGCCGATGCGTCGCGGCAGTCCCGACGACGCCCGACGCACCCGCGACGAGGACAGTCCTGCCCACCTCCCGGTGAACGCTCAGCTCCGCGCCGGATATGCGGGGATGGCGGCGGTCATTTCCGCGAAAAGTCGCGGAGACATCCACACATGCTCGACATAATGGCCCAACGCCGCCCGCTCGTCGGTATAGAGGAAGCGCAGATCCTCGCCCAGTTCGCCTTCGAAAACGATCGGATGTCTTGCGAAGTCGATCGACGCCAGGTGTGCCTCCCAATTCTCCTTCGGGCCGTCGATCCGGATGGCAACATGGTGGAAGCGGATTGCCAGTCCCGGCCCCCCGGGCAGCACATCCTTGAACAAGGGCGCCGTGTCACCGATCGGTTCGATCAGTTCGATCTCGACACCGCCGACCCGGGCGAGCGCAATCTTGAGTTGGGGGCCGTTGCCGATCTCCAGCCCGTTATCGATGTTCGAAAAATGAAAGAAGCCCGGCACGCCATATTCGTCCTCGAAGAGACGGGCGGCCGCCTCCCTGTCGTTGGTGACATAGGCGACCTGGCTGTGCTGGCTGTTGAGCCGTGCGAACATGAAGCTGATCCCGCTCAGTTGGCGTAAAGCTTGCCACCGTCGATCACCAGCGTGTCGCCGGTGTGGTAGCGCGCGGCGTCGCTCGCCAGATAGACGACCGCGCCTTCGAGATCCTCGGGCTTGCCGGCCCGGCCGAGCGGAGCCTTGGCCGCCACCGCATCGGCGATCCTCTTGCCAAGCTCCGGATCGGCGAAGGTCATCTCCGTCTCGATAAAGCCGGGCGCGATCATATTGCAGCGGATGCCATGCGGACCAAGCTCCGCCGCAAGCGCCTTTGCGAGGGCATTCAACCCCCCTTTCGCAATGCCGTAATGCGCAAGCGTCGGCACGCCCTGGAAGATCGATCCGCTGCCGCAGATGATCATCGAGCCACCAGGATCCCCCGCAAGCGCCCGATCGACCATGTGTCGGGCGGCCGCGCGCAGCGTGAAGACCGCTCCGTCGAGATTGATGTCGATCAGGTTCCGATAGGCGGCGCGGTCCATATCGACAAACGGCACCTGCGCGGCGATGCCGGCATTGGCGACCACCGTGTCGAGCCGTCCCAGAACGGATACGATACGCCCGATCCCCGCGACGATCGCCGCATCGTCCCGCACATCGACCGCATCGGCGAGCACGCGTACGCCATGCTCGCGCAGCTTCGCGGCGGCTTCCTCGTTCTTGTCGGCTCGCCGGCCCCAGATCACCACGTCGCTACCGGCCTTGGCCAGCCCGCGCGCGAAGGCGAAGCCCAGCCCCGAATTGGCTCCGGTGACGAGCGCGACCTTGCCGCTCAGGTCGAAGGGATTGGCAGGCAGGGCATCCTCCTTTTGGCGCAGCGCCTTTTATTCAGATTGCCAGCCACGGTGCCGGAAAAGCCCAATCCGGCGCAAGCCGCCATTATTGCTGTCCAGCGCCATTCCCATTGCGCAAAGGCCTCTCCCGCCTCAATGCAACATCGTCTGGCGGAATTGCCTGGGCGTGACGCCGGTTGTCTTGCGAAACGCCACCGAAAAAGCGGCGGCCGTATCAAAGCCGCAGCGCCAGGCGATTTCCTTCACCGAGGGGCGCGGCATGGCGAGAAGCTGCTTCGCCCGCTTCATCCGCCGCTCGGCCGCATAGCTCGCCAGCGTCGTGCCGGTCGTGGCACGAAACATGCGGAAAAAATGACGGGTGCTGAGATCGCACAGGGCCGCCAGCTCGGTGACGGAAGGGAGCTTGCCCGGCTGTTCGATCAGTTCCTCGATCCGGCGGAGCTGGGCGGCCGTCAGACCATGTGCGTGGCGCTCCGGATCACGGCAACGGCGCAGATAACGGCTGAGTTCGATCACCATCTCCGTCCAGATCGCCTGGGCCAGCATCTCACTGCAGAAGCCGGGATTCTCGACTTCTCGCGCGAGCCTCACGAGGGCTTCGCGAACATAGGTGCTGCGTATGTCGAGCGTCGCGTCGAGCGCGTCGACTTCGAGGGAGGGGCCGTCATCCTCGACGATGTCGTCGAAGCCGCAGCAGACCGATCGCTGCTCCCCCTCGCCCCATTCCGTTTCCAGCCCCCGCCCCGCCGGAATGAAGATAATGTCGCCGAGCGGCCTCTGGCCCCCGCCGGGAAACTCGGCATAGACCCCTCGCGGGAGGCCGGGTCGCGGCGACAGCGCCAGATCGAGAAAGGAACGGGAAGAACGGAACACCCCCTCTTGGGGCCCGCGAAAGCGATACTGGTGAATCTCGATCGTGGCCTGCGGGAGCGCCATGCGACCGGTCACGCGGCATTGCAGCGCCCCATTGTCGGGCAGGTCATAAACTTCGGATATGCCTGACATCCTCGTCCTCTCGGGCGCGCTACGGCGACTCTCGTCCACCTCCTGCCACGCCCCCGCCAATCCTGCGCCTACCGGACGATGGGCGAAGCGCCATGGCAGCGGGCGTTCGGATTTGGCGCCGACGCGACACGATTGCGGATTGCCGAAAATGGCGCCTCACGCTGATTGAGAGCAGACAAGATTACGGAGAGGTTCATGACTATCGCCACCGAGCACCGCGGCGCGGAAAGGCTGATCCATATCGACGATCTGCTGGCGCCGGTCCGCACGCCACTTCAGGAGCAGGTTTTTCAGGCGGCCGCCGCAACGCCGATCGCCTTCGACGACGAGGAGATCCTCACCGCCGCTCGTGCGCAGACGGGTCTCGACGATTTCGGCGCGGCGGATTTTCGCGAACGGCTGAAAATCTGGTGCCAGGCGATCGACGAGGATGACAACGCCTCCGGCGTGACCCGCGCCAATCTTCACCAGATGATGGTTCGCTATGCGGCGACGCGGCTACGGGTGGAGGATATCGTCAAGCGCCATCCGGAAATACTCGATATCGAGATCGATCGTCCGATCATTGTCGCCGGCCTGCCTCGCTCCGGCACCACCCACTTGCTCGGCCTGCTGAGCGCCGACACGCGGCTGCGCTCGCTGCCTTGGTGGGAGGCGATCGCCCCCGTGCCCGCGCCGGACGAGGCTCCGACGCCGGAAGACCCCAATCCCCGCTGGTCCAAGGCCGAGCAGGGCTGGCGGATGATGGAGTCCATCCTGCCCTATATGGCGATCATGCATGAATTTTCGCCGGATCATATCAGCGAGGATATCGAGCTGCAGGCAATCGACTTCTCCTCCTATCTGATCGAATGGCTCGCGCTCGTGCCACGCTGGCGGGACTATTATCTGAGCCACGACCAGAGCGGCACCTATGCCTATCTGAAGAAGGGCCTTCAGGTGCTGACATTCCTGAAAGGTCCGAACCGCTGGGTGATCAAATGCCCGCAGCACATGGAGCAGTTGCCCGCCCTCCATAAGGCTTTTCCCGACGCGACATTCGTGCTGACGCATCGCGATCCGGTCGGCTCGATCCGCTCACAGCTCACCATGTCCACCTATGCCGCGCGCATGCTTCGCAAACGGGTCGATATCGAGGAGCCCAAGGGCTATTGGATCGATCGCTACGAGCGGCTGCTGCGCGCCTGCGTCCGCGATCGCGACGTGCTGCCGCCCGAGCAGACGATCGACGTCTATTTTCATGACTGGATCCGGAATCCCGATCCGATCCTGCGCGAAATCTATCGCAAGGCCGACATCGCGCTGACCGATGCGGCGCTGGCGGAACTCCACGCCTATCTCGCCGAGCATGGTGAGCAGAAGAAGGGCAGGATCGTCTATGATCTGGAGCGGGATTTCGCGATCACCGCCGAGGAAATCCGCGCCAATTTTGGCTTTTACTTCGATCGGTTTCCGGTCCAGGTGGAGGTTCGTTGAGCGTTTCCAAGGCGCGATGCGTCAGCGTCTCAGCGCCTTGGCATAAGGCGCGCGCCCATCGTCCGACAGGTGATGGCGGAGCCGGGATGATCTGTCGCACGGCTGGGCAATAAGCCGACGGAAAGGGAATTAGGAAATGCCTGAATTGATCGTCGTCACGCGCGAGGGGGCCGAACAGGCGCTGGAGGCGGAGAACGGCCTGAGCATCATGGAAGTGATCCGCGACGCAGGCGTAGACGAACTTCTCGCGCTTTGCGGGGGATGTTGCTCCTGCGCGACATGCCACATCCACGTACAGCCGGAATTCGCGGCGAAGCTGCCGCCGATGAGCGACGACGAGAACGACCTGCTGGATAGTTCGGCGCATCGCAACGAATATTCCCGCCTGTCCTGCCAGGTCACGATGGGCGACGAACTTGCCGGGATGCGCGTGGTGATCGCCCCCGAGGATTGATGTAGACCAAAGCAGCACCGGTGGAAATCAGGCCGCGCCCCTCCCCGGGGCCGCGGCCTTTTTCCTGCAATTCGCCGATCGGCCGCGAATCCTCTTTCCAATGTATCAACCCAGATGCGCGGGAGCCGCATCGGGAGGAGAGGATCGTCCGAAAAGCCGGGCCGGTCACCACATCCGCATGGAGTTGCAGATCGGACAGCCCATCATCGCCGTCATGGGATAGCGCATCGCCTCAACCAATAAATAATGCACAATAGTTGCGCACATCAATTGTTATTGGCAAGATGGGGGTGAATTGGCACTTAAAAGCCGCCAGAAAAGGAACTAGAAACGATGGACAGACTGGCGGGCAAGGTCGCGATCATCACCGGCGGCGCGGGTGGCATTGGCTCCGCCAGCGCCGAGCGTTTCATCGCCGAAGGCGCGAAGGTGGTGATCGCCGATCTGTTCCTCGATCGCGCGAAGACGGTGGCCGAACGGTTGGGGCCGGGCGCCCTGCCCCTCTTCTATGATGCAGGCGATGATGCCTCGATGGAAGCGGCAATTGGAGAAACGGTCGGTCGCTTCGGCCGGCTCGATATCCTGTTCAACAATGCTGCCCTCACCGATATAGACGAGCAGGGGCAGGATACGACCGTCACCGGAATCCCGATGGAAATCTGGGACAAGACGCTGAGCGTGAACATGCGCGGCGTGATGATGGGCACGCGACTTGCTATCCCGCACATGCTGCGGGCTGGCGGCGGTTCGATCATCAACACAGCGTCCGATTCAGGGCTGGCCGGTGATATCGCGCGCGTGGCCTATGGCACGTCGAAGGGCGCCGTGATCACGTTCACCAAATATGTGGCGGTCCAATATGGGCGGCAGGGCATTCGCTCCAATGCGATCGCACCCGGCGTGATCATGACCGAGCAGATGAAGAAGCTGCCGGTGCTCGCCGAGACGATCCGCCGCCATGTTGTGACACCGCGACTGGGCATTCCCGAAGATATCGCGGCGCTGGCAGCATTCCTGGCCGCAGACGAGTCCGCCTATATCACCGGCCAGACCATCTGCTGCGACGGCGGCCACCTCTCCCACCAGCCTCAAATCGCCGACATGCTGGACATGATCGCTCAAGGCCGGGGCGATGCGGGCTAATAGTATAGAGCAAGCTGCATGATATCGGACTCATTCAGCTTGCTCTAGCGGCCCCCTTCCCAAATAATCTGCTCGTCCGTCAGCAGGTTCGTGATCTGGTCTCGCACGACGAGGCGCTCTTCATCCTCGCCTAACACCCGCATCGCCTCGGCATCGTTGAAAAGCTCAAGCGCGACCTCCATCGATTTGAACCAGATCTCCGGCCCCGCATCGGAGTCACGGCACAAATCAGGCGCGGTAAAGCGCGATCTGACATGGTTCTGGATGTAGCGGACCGTGCGATTACGATTTAGGCGCCTCGCCCACCTTGACATGGGCGGTGCGATAATAGGTTTGCGCCTCTTCGCGACTCAGATGCGGTTTGCGTTTGAAAAAGGCGGACATCTTGAGCGGCAGATGCGATGGATCACGATCATAGATCCATTTCTCGTCCACCGGCAGCAAGGCAAACTCGGCGAAGAGTCCCGCCCGGGCGTGCTGCGCATGGAAAGCTGGATCAGCCGCCAGCGCATCGACAAAGCCGATATCGTCGAAGCCGTACGTGCCGACACCCGACCAACCGTCCGCCGCCATGCCTTCCCCGGCACGGATTCCGCTCGGGATGGCATGATGGTGAACAGCGCGGAGCAGATGCTGTCCCACTCCGGGGAACGCCATCATCGAGGGCAGCCATTCGTCCTGCCAGCGCGCCGCAAATATCCGCGGCGAGACTCCCCTGGCCGCCCGTACCAAGAAACGGGCTTGCCCATCAGATCGTCCGCCGGCCGGGAGCGGACGCGAAATTATCATGGACCTCGGCAAAATAGGGCATGTGGCTGGTGATACCACCATCCACCACGATGACTTGCCCGGTCACGAAACGCGCGTCGTCCGAACCGAGATAGGCCACGGCCGCCGCGATGTCGTCCGGATTGCCGAGATAGGGGGTGAGCTTGTGCCTCTCGATCCGGTCGAGCTGCTCCTGCGAATTGTTGACGATATTCGCCTGCGTCATGATAAGCCCCGGCGAAACCACATTGCAGCGTATCCCCTGCTTTCCATATTGGGTCGCGACATACATGGTCAGGCAATTGATCGCGGCCTTGGAGGACGCGTAGGCCGGCCCATAGAAATCGCCACGCAGCGCTGCCCCCGAACTGGTATTCACGATCGATCCGCCCCCATTGTGCAGCATCAGCGGCAATGCGTGTTTAATCATCAGCATCGTCCCGCGGCTATTGATGCGGAAGGCATTGTCCCACACGTCGGCGTCCATCAGCGCCACCGCCATGTCGCGGCCCATCTGATCGACACTCGTCGCGGCTGCATTGTTGTGGAGCAGATCGAGTCGACCGAACTGCCCCTCAACCCCGCCCACCAGTGCCGCGATGCTGGCCTCGTCGCCCAGATCAAGCACCCGCGCGAAAGCCTTGCCGCCAGCCGCCTCAATCTCGGCGACTGCATCCGCCGCGCTGCCGGGATCTATATCGGCAAGGATCACTGCCGCGCCCTCCGCCGCCAGCCGCTTGGCCGTGGCCGAACCAATACCGCTCGGCCCACCCGAGCCGGTCACGATCGCCACGCGATTTTCGAGACGCCTCATGTCCATCCTCTCCTTCGTGGCGCGATCCGCATGCGCGGAACCCTGGCGCGGTCCTGCCATGAGGCCGCACCCTGTTTCGATCCGGCTCCGCGAACGCCGGCTATTCGTGGTCAGGCAGCTTTGCGCCGCTTCGGCCGGCGCTGCCCGGAATCTTGCACATCGGCCGTCATGGCCTGCTCGATCGCGGTCATCACCTGCTCGTAATTGGCGGTGGCCATCTTCTCGACCTTATCGACATCACGCTTGAGGACCGCCTGGACGATCTCCGCATGACGCGGCAATTGCTCCAGCTCGACGCGGGCGAGCGGGAAATACATGTGCCGATAGCGCATATTCTGTGCGTAGAGCAGCCGCCATGACCAGAGCAGCCACTGATTCTCGCAAGGGCTCAAAAGAACCTCGTAGAAATTCTGGCGTTCGTTCGAATAGGCATCGATGCCCTCGTCGCCGGCCACGACCTGCTGCAATGTCTGCGCGGCGCGATGATAGGCGGAGACAAGCTGCCGCTCCCATTCCAGATCGCCATTGGCAATCGCCGATCGGATCAGCGGCAGTTCGACGGTAATGCACGCCTCGGTCAGCTCGCGGAAACCGCTGGCAGAGACCGGCGCGACACGGAAACCGCGATGCCGCTCGATCTCCACCAACCCCTCCGCGGTCAGACGGGACAATGCCTCCCGCACGGCAGCCTGGCTCAACGACAGGTTCGACTGGAGCGACGAGATGTTCAGGCGCGATCCCGGCTTCAATTCGCAGCCGATGATCTGCGCTCGCAGCAGGTGATAGGCGCGGCCCGTGATGCTCTGATCGTCCATAAGCGAAGGCCTATCTCTCAGCGCGGACGCGGACAAGCCGTCCGCCGAAATCTCAGCGGCGCGCAACAAGGACCCGCTCCTCTCCGCTTACGAAGGCCAGCATTTCACCGGGGCGCGAGAATTTCTCCTCGTCCGGTCGCACGATCGAACGATATTCCTCATTGCTGTAGGCCGCGACGAAATCCCGCGCATCGGCGAATCCCATCTCGGCGCACATCGGCACGAGCCGCCAACGGCCGAGCGAGCTTGTGCCCACACCGGCCGGCACGGCAACGCCGTGAAACTGCACATAGCGGGTGAGAGGCTCCCATACAGTCGGCGCGGTGCGGGCCACGACGGGATGGACGTCACGCCAATAGCGTTGTGCCTTCTCCATGCTCCACCCCTCCGCCGCGTCCCCGCCAGCCAGGAACTTTACCCGGCTACGCCCCTCCTCACGCTTGATCGGAAAGACCTGCGCCAACCACAGCAGGCTGCGCTCGCGATCGATCACGATCTCGGCAGCATCACGAACGGCGGGATCGCCGTCGAGCCGTGCCATCACCGCTGCCGCGCCTTCCGAGCCGTCGAACCAGAATTGGATCAGCGCATCGAACAAAGGCGGGAAAAGCTCCGCCACCTCGGGGGCGAGGGATATAGGCGACCGGTCGACCACGAGGCGGGCCAGCCGATCATCGTCCTCCAGCGCCTTCCCGATGGCCTGCACGAGCCGATCCTCAAGCGCCGCGCCCGGGCGATATGTCAGCAAGGCGCTCACCCGCCAAAGGCCCTCTTGCGGCAGCGAAGAGAATGCGGTGTCCATCATGCGGCCCAGCTCAGGCGGCGCTGTCCAGAACCACGCCCGCATCGGCAAAGCGGCTGTCGTCCCAGCTTTGAACCACGGGAAGCACCTTCACCGCGAACAATTCCATCGCGCCGCATTGCAACGCGTGATGGCCAAGAAAGACCATATCGACGACACCCACACCGCAATCCCGCAGCGCCTCGAACCGCCTAATCAACGTCTCCGGGCTACCGAGGAAATAGGGCTCGAGGATGAGTGAATTGACAGGCGGGCCGCCCATCGTCTGCGCTTGAATGTCTGCCTGTTCGGCCGCCCTTTCGCTGTAGAAGGCGCCCAATTCGGCGCCGGCCTGCTCGTCGGTCGACGCGACGTGACCAAGGCCGCGATAGAGGATGTGGGCTGGCGTCGGCTGCCAGCCGTGCCGCGCGGCTTCGTGCCGATAAAGCGCGATCCATTCGCGGATCGCCTCCAGCGGGGCGAAAGAAAAGGCGATCCCCAGCCGCCGCGACGCCGCGAACGCGATGGACTCGGGCGAGTTCCCCGAACCGAATACAACAGGATGGGGCCTCTGCACGACACGCGGCCAAACCGAGACGGTGCTGAAGCGATAATGATCGCCATCCCAGGCGAAAGGCTCCTCGGCGAGCCAGGCCTTCAGGATCAGGTCGATTCCCTCCTGCGTCATCGCGCGGGTATCGCCTTGCGTGTCATACGTGTGGTGCTCGTTGGGCGTGCCGCGCAGGAACAATATCGCGAGCCGCCCGCCGGTCATCACGTCGAGCATCGCCATCTCCTCGGCGAGCCTTACGGGATTGTTGAGCGGCACCAGCGGCCCCAGCAACGCGATCGTCGCGCGCCGCACCCGCTGCGCGATGGCGGCCGCCATGATCATCGGATTAGGCGTCATCATATAGGGTGCATAATGGTGCTCGGAGACGCTCACCCAGTCGAACCCCAACTCATCCGCGAGAGCGCAGCGATCAAGGGTGCGCGCCATCGATTCCCGCGCCACAATCGGATCACAGTAACGCGCCGGTGCCGGCCATATCTCAATGCCGGGCGCTGCTCCCTCATAGCCGGTCATGGCGAGGTACGAGACTTTCACGAGGTCGTTCTCCTTTGCGGCGATGGCCGTTGCCATGCATCTCCTATGTTATTATGCATAATGTGTCATCGAAATGCGACTTTGTCGAGCCGTCACAAAATCAAGCGCGCAGCTTGTTCGACCCTCAAGAAGGAGAGGAGCCTCGCCAATGACGCCGCTGCACATCCTGTCATAACAGAAGGACGAATAGATGGACCTGGGCATTTCAGGAAGGGTCGCGCTGGTTACCGGCGGGACCCACGGCATGGGGCGCGTCGTCGCCGAGCGGCTGGGGGAGAACGGCGCGAAGGTGGTCGTCGTCGCGCGGGGCCGGGCCGGGCTGGACGATACGATCGAGGCGATCCGCGCCAAGGGCGGCGAAGCATGCGGCGTGTCGGCCGACCTCACCGATTTCGCCTCCTATCCACGCATGGTGGCCGAGGCGACCTCCGCGTTCGCCGCGCCGGACATAGCGATATTCACACCCGTCGCGCCGCCGTCCGGCGCCTTCGACGAATTCGACGATGCCGAGTTTGACCGCGCTTATGCCTATATCGTCAAGGCGTTCGCCCATTTCGCACGCGCTGTGACGCCCGCGATGAAGGAACGCCGCTGGGGCCGCATCGTCACGATCGGCTCGGGCGCTGCGAAGTCACCCGCGCGCCGCTCGATACTCAATTTCGATTATGTTCTGGCGAACATAGTCAGGCCGGCCGGACTGGGCCTCAGCCGCAGCCTCGCCGACGAGCTTGGCCCCTACGGCATCACGGTCAACACCGTACCGCCCGGCTTTATCGATACGGGCGAGAATTATACCGATTTCTTCAGGAAATGCGCGCGTGACGCCAACATGAAGTTCGAAGATTTCATGACGGACTTCCTCAAGCGCATCCCGGCCAATCGCTTCGGCCGACCGGAAGAGGTTGGCTCGCTCGTGGCCTTCCTGTGCTCTCAGGATGCCGGCTACATTACCGGGCAATATATCGTCGTCGATGGCGGCTACATGCAAATCTATCACTGAAATCGGCAATGAAGGCGTGATCAGCAGGGGAATTTGACATGACGAAGACAGCCAAAATGTTGGTCGCGACGGCGCTGAGCCTGTGTCTGACCGCTGCCGCCCCCCAGCCCCGCTTCAACACGCCGCAGGACGTGGCCGCGATCAAGGCCGTGGAAAAAATCCTCGCCACCGAACTCGATATGAATAAGCTGATCGACCATTATGCCGACGATGCGATGGTCCTGGACATCTATGCGCCCGGAATCTTCAAGGGGCGCGATCAGATTTATGCGGGTTTCGCGCCGCAAATGGCGAAGATCAAGGCGCTCAGGCACAGCGTCCCGGAAATGACGATCGCGACCAACGGCAATTTCGCCTGCGCCGCAATGCAGATCGCCTTCGAACCGACCTTGCAGGATGGCAGCCGGTTCAAGATGAACCTGCGCCAGCTCGATGCTTTCAAGAAGATTGACGGGCGATGGCAGATTGTCCAGCAGCATATTTCGCTGCCGCTCGATCCCCAAACGCTTCAGGCTATCACCGCCGCACCGATCCAGCCCCGCCCGCTGACATGGTCCAGGACGCCGCTCGAAGCGCCGTCGACCACGGCAGAACAAGGCAAGAGAGAGATACGCGAGTTCATGGATGTCGGCGGCGCATCACTCGGGCTCGACATGCTGATGAAATATTATGGGCCGGGTGACGACATATTGCTTTATGACAGCCTTCACCCCAAGGCCCTGATCGGTCGACAGGAAATCCGCGATTATTATGCCGGGATGATGGGCAGCTACAAGGGAATCAAGCTCAGCATGCCGCACTTCGCGGTGGATTCAGACGGCTCCTTCGGCGTCCAGATTGACACGCAGGACATCACGCTCACCATGAACGACGGCTCGAAGCGCAACATCGCGCTCCGCCAGAGCGACTGCATGCGCCGCGTCGGCGGAAAATGGTATAGCTTCTTCGAGATGGTCTCCTATCCCGTCGACATGACGACCAATCGGGGGATCATGGAAGGGCCCGGCGCAAAGGAATGATATCTCCTGGGACGCCATGATGAAAAGGCCCGGACTTCCTCATGATCCGGGCCTTTTCACAAAAAAACGGCGGCCGGTGAAGGCCGCCGCAAGGTACATCGAACAGATTTATCAGAAGCGAAAGGCCACGCTCGCGCCCTAGTACGAGGAGCGCCGTGGAATTGGGTCATCGCACCGAGCCCCGTATAGCCGTTAACACGTTGGTGAAGAAAGGCTGGTCGGTCCGGTTTTTGGCCCGGAGCGCAATCTCGATATTGGGATGGTTGAAGGTATAGCTGACCATAGCATTCAACAGGCCGCAGCCTCTGATCGGGGAAGCTTCGTTCGAAAGTATTCCTGTCCAAGGGAAGGGCGCCAAATCTTTTTACGACGCGCGCGCTGTCGCGCCTGTTCGCTCCCCGCCCGCCTTCCACTAGGCGCCGCGGCTCGTCTCCATCGCCAGTACGTCTGCTGTATAGGGCGTATGGTGCACGATGCCGCCATCGACCGAGAGGATCTGGCCCGTGATGAAGCTGGCGGCGTCCGACGCCAGAAACAGCACCGCGCCGGCAATGTCGTCCGGGCGGCTGAAGCGCGGCAGCAGCACATGGCGCTGGATCATGTCGATCTGCGCCTCGCTCATCATCTGCCGCGCGAGCGGTGACAGCACGAGACCGGGGGTGATCGCGTTGCATCGTATATTTCGCCGGCCGAACTGGACCGCCACGTTCCTGGTGAGCGCGTTCACCGCGGCCTTCGACGCCGAATAGGATGGGTTGAATATGTCGCCCGTCAGGGCGACGCCGGTGCTGGTGTTGATGATCGAACCGCCGCCCGCCGCGATCATGTGCGGCACGGCGTGCTTGATCATCAGCATCGTGCCCCGGGCATTGACCTTGAAGGCACGGTCCCAAACATCGGCATCAAGCTCCGTGATGCGGCCATCCGCCGCCATCTGTTCGAGCCGGGTGTCCGCGGCATTGTTGTGGAGGATGTCGAGACGACCGTAACGCTCGATCGTTACGGCGACCAGGGTGCGGATGCTTTCCTCTTCGGCAAGGTCCAGCCCATGCGCCATGGCGGTGCCGCCATGGGCTACAATATCGTTCGCCACCGCCTCGGCGCCCGTGATGTTGATATCCGCCAGAACGACGTTCGCGCCGGCGCCTGCCAGCGCTCGCGCGCATGCCTCGCCGATATTTGCGCCGGAACCGGTGACAATCGCCACCTTCCCGAAAAGCTGGCCGCCCATCGCCCCCTCCTCCTTCGGAAATTTCGTGGCATGAGGCATAGATAGCAAAAGCGTGGAAGACCTCCTGCCTGAAGAGAGGTGGCCCTTCGCAACCCCCGGCCCTCCTTCGGATAGGTTGCGACTTGTTCAAGCGCGCAGAGAGACTTCCGCCAAACGGAGTCGAAAGAAGATCATGGATTTCTCACTGACCGAGGAGCAGCAGGCGTTCCGCGACGTGATCCGCCGCTGGGTCGATGCGGAGGCGCCCAAGGACTGGATGCGCGAGCTCGAAGCCGACGAGCAGAACTATCCCTTCGCGCTCTGGGACAAGCTGGCCGAGCAGGGTTTCTTCGGTATCGGCATAGCCGAGGAATATGGCGGCCTTGGCGGCGATATCATGACGCAGATGATCTTCGCCCGCGAATTTGCGCGCACGGCCGGCGGCCTTCTGTGGACCTGGGGGCTCACCTCCTTCGGCGGCGCCAAGTCGATTGGCGTCTATGGCACGCCCGAGCAGAAAGAGCGCTGGCTGCGTCCCATGGCGGCGGGCAAGCTGCGGGTCTCGCTTTCGATGACCGAGCCGGACGGCGGCACCGACGTGCTCGGCGCGATGAAGACCGTTGCGGAAAAGGTGGATGGCGGCTGGAAACTCAACGGCGCCAAGATGTGGACGACCGGCGCCAAGGTCGCGGACAGGCTTCTCGTGCTCGCGCGAACCGACAAGAACGTCGAGAAGCGTCACCAGGGGCTGACGCTCTTCTTCGTGGATGCCAAGTCACCGGGCATCACCGCCTCGCTGCTGCCGAAACTCGGCATGCGCGCGATGGGTTCCTGCTCCGTCACCTATGACGACGTGTTCGTACCCGACGAGGATGTGCTCGGGGAGCCCGGCAAGGCCTGGTATATGATGCTGCCGACGCTCAACAATGAGCGTATCATGGTTGGCGCCCAATGCCTCGGCGCGATCGACGGCGTGCTCGAAGATGCGCTCGAATATATGAAGCAGCGCAAGGCCTTTGGCGGCATCATCGGCCGCTTCCAGGTCCTCCAGCATTATGTGGCGGACATCGCCACCTGGCAGAAGACCACCGAACTGCTCCTCTATTATGTCGCCACCCTCCAGGCCGAGGGCAAACCCTGCGGCGTCGAGGCGAACATGCTGAAGATGGTCGCGACCGAAAACGCGGTGAAGGCGGCCGATCTCGGGATCCAGATCCTCGGCGGCATGGGCTATTCGGCCGAGACCGACATGCAACGTTACTGGCGCGATCATCGCATCCTGCGGCTGACCCCGATCTCCAACGAAATGGTGCGCAACAGCATCGCCGAAAGCCTCGGCCTGCCGCGCTCCTTCTGAACGGATCTGCTATGACTGAACTTGCCGAACTTCCTCCTGCCCCCGATGTTGCCGGCACCAGGCTCGACGGCACGGGCACCTATACCATCTCGGCCGTCCAAAATGCCGCCCTCTGCCGTTCAACCGGCGTCGAGCCGTCGCTCGACGGCAGTGCCCACCCCATCTATTATTATGTCGCCACCCAGGTGGCGATGGGCAAGACGGTCGCCGGTCTCTGCGCGGCTTGCGATTTCGATGTCGAGGAAGGTCCGATGATGGGCAGCAGCGGCGTTCGCTTCGCCGCACCGCTCCGCACCGGTTCCACCTACAAGGTGACCGGCGAAATATTGAGCCTGGTCCGCAAGCGCAGCCGCAAGCTCGGGGTGATGGACGTGCTGACCTACCGCCTGCGCCTGCACGAACTGGACGGCGCCGTGGCGCTCGAAACCGACAATGTCTGGGTGCTGCCCAGGAAGGAACTGGCATGAGCTATGCTGTCGGGGATGCGCTCCCCTCCTTTGTGATCGAGAGAGTCAGCCCGGATGCGATGAAGCAGTGGGCAGTGTTCCTCGCCGATCCCAATCCCATCCATCTCGATGTCGAGGTGGTGAAGGCCAAGGGGTTGGGCGACAAGGTTATCAACCAGGGCCCGATCAACGTCGCCTATATGATCAACATGCTGATGGCGGCCTTCCCCGGCGGCCGCATCGAAAGCATGGATTCCCGCTTCCTCGATAATGTTTATGAGGGCGACAAGGTGACCGCCAGCGGTCGCATCACCGCCATAGACGGCGACAAAATCTCCTGTGACCTCACCCTCGACGCCGAGGGCCGGGGCACGGTCAATGCCGGCACCGCCACCATCCAACTTCAATCCTAAGGAGAGACTTCATGCCCAGTGGCCCCTTTGCCCACGTCTGCATGGTCGTTCGCGACCTCGACACGGCCGTGGAGGATTGGACCAAGATCCTAAAGGTCCTTGATCCCGCCAGCCTTGAAAAGCCCATTGTCCGCTATGATGAATTTTCGAGCGGCGCCGATCAGGGCATGAAGTGGGCAACCTTCGTCAACGAGCATTCGACGGAGATCCAGCTGATCCAGCCGGCTCCCGGAACGCCGATGGGCAACCGGCTGGACAAGGTGGGCGAGCATGTCCACCATCTCTGCTTCACCACCGACGATGTGGCCGCCGCCATGGAGAAACTGAAGGCCGAGGGGCTGCATCTGCCGGGCGACGGCCAGACCTACAATGATCCCGACATGACGTGGCAGAAGTGGAGTTGGGTCGGCGCGAAGAGCACGCATGGCTGCCTGATCGAGGTCGCCTCGCCCTATGAAAGCCATGACGACGGCAAGTGGCATCACGCGCCGGGCAAGTTCGCCTATCAGGGCGCCGCCGGGTAATAGCGACATGACGACCGTCCCCGTCCAGCATGGCATCCGCCTGCGCGGGGACGGTCTCTTTCTTGCGGCCGACGCCTATGGGCCGGCATCCGGGCAACCCGTGCTGTTCTTCCACGGCGGCGGCCAAAGCCGCCGGTCCTGGAGGGGCGCAGCACGCAATGTCGGGGCGGCCGGCTACAGGGCGATCACGATCGATCTGCGCGGCCATGGCGAGAGCGACTGGGCCGCCGACGGTGACTATCTTCTCGACGCCTATGCACGCGATGTCGAGGCGCTGATCGACGGCTTCGACGACCCCGTCATTCTCGTCGGTGCGTCGCGGGGTGGCCAGTCGGCGCTCGTGGGGGGCTCTCGCCGGCCCGGCCGCGTTCGCCTCATCATGCTGGCCGATGTCGCGCCCCTGCTGCGGGACGAAGGCGTCGACGCCATTCGCGATTTCTTCAAAGCAAGCGCCGCCGGCTTCGCCAATGTCGATGAAGCGGCCGACGCGCTGTCCGTCCATCTCGGGCAGAAGCGGATCGCCAACGCCTCGGGTCTCAAGAAGGCAATGCGGGTGGGCAATGATGGCCGCCTCTTCTGGCAGTGGGATCCGAGGACCGTCTCGCCGGAATTTCTCAATCCGCCATCCGAGGGCCTTGCGCTGGAGGAGGCAGCGGCGAGGCTGCGCGATCCGGTCGTCCTCGTCCGCGCCGAGCTCTCAAGCATCGTAACGGATGAGAGCGTGGCGTTATTCCGCCAACTGACCACGCAGCTCAAGGTGGTGGTCGCTCATGGTGTCGGCCACATGTTCACGGGCGACCGCAACGATGCCTTCGCCGAAACGCTGCTCGACCATCTTTCCGGCCTTGCCCCGGTGCCCGCGTGAGCGCAGGCACGGCCTTCGTTGTCGGCGGGTCGGGTGGGCTTGGCAGCGCGATCTGCCGCGCGCTCGCCCCTGATTGGGAGAATCTGATCGTCGGCTATCGCTCGAACGCCGAGGCCGCGGCGAGCGTGGCCGCCGCCGCGGGTTCCCATGCCCATCCGATCCGGTGCGATCTTGCCGATACCGATGTGGTGAGGGCGGCAATAGGCAGCGCCGTGGAACGGTTCGGCCGGCTCGGCGCGGTGATCTTCGCGGGCGGAGTGTCGATCGGCCAGCCCTTCGTGAGCACGATCGACGAGCCAGCCTGGCGCGAGGTGATCGAGACCGAGTTGATCGGTTTCACGCGGATCGTCGCAGCCGCCCTCCCCCATTTTCGCGCGGGCGGCGGTGGCGCCTTCGTCGCGGTATCGTCCGTGGCCAATTATTCCTATCCTCCCGGGGACGCGCTCTCCTCCGTACCCAAAGCGGCGATCGAATCCCTCTGCCGCGCGATCGCCAAGGAAGAGGGACGCGCGAACATCCGCGCCAATGCCGTTGCGCCCGGCATCATCGACGCCGGGTTGGGCGCCAATTTCCTCAAGGAACTCTACAGCCCTGAAGTGTGGGAGGCGCAGCGCCGCCGCATCGCACTGCGCCGCTTCGGTTCAGGGGAGGACATTGCGGACGCGGTCGCCTTCCTCGCATCGGACCGCGCACGCTACATCACGGGACAGACGCTGATCGTGGACGGCGGCTTCAGCCTCTGACCGGCCTGCCTCAGCCCAGCATCACCGCCACGGCGCTCTCCTCCACGGCATCGAGACTGACAAGTCGGCCGCCATATACGTGCTCGCCGAGCATCAGCCGCCGGTCGACATCCATCGGATGGCTGCTGAGCGAGCGCCACCGGGCAAGATACAGCCCATTCGGATCGAGCGGACAAGGCTGGATATGAAGCGACCGGCCACGAACGATCGCGCAATTGATTCCGTCGAACATCATGCCCCAATCGGCGAAGGCCCAGCGCTCATCCTCGAACGGGCCCGCCATGGGCAGCCCGCCATCGGCCGCACCCTGATAGAGCGCTCGCGCGTCCTCCGGTGTGTGAAACTCCAAATAATCGGGGATGAACAGGCCGAGCCCGTCGAAGCGATAGCTGACCCGATCCTTGGGCAGCGTCGCCATAATGGCAGGGATGTCATTGCGTACCTCCGCCAGCCAATGGTCGCGGTACATCTCGAGCATCACGCGATGCCGCGGATCGGGCTGGGCCATGGCCGCAACCTCGATCCGACGGAGCGCATCGCTGACCTTGGGGATCGCGATCATCGACCCCCGGCCGATCAATTCCACTGAAGGTGCAGATCGGGGACGTGCAGGATATTGCCGAGATAATAGGGCACCTTGAAGCCATCCTTGATCCGGAATTCAGGCAATGTGGTGACGAACTCCTCCACCGCGATCTGCAATTCGAGCCGGGCGAGATGCATGCCGAGGCATTTGTGGATTCCGCCGCCAAGCGACATGTGCGGCGCCTTGCGATCGAAACGAATTTCCTGCGGATCCTGATAGAAAGCCGGATCACGGCCGATCACGGGCGTCGCCACCGCCACATATTCGCCGGGCATGATCTTCTGTCCGTGCAGTTCGATCTCCTTTGACGCGATGCGGAAGGCCGTCACCGGCGCGAAGCCCCGAAGGAATTCCTCGACCGCAAGCACGATCTGGCCGGTATCCTCGCGCAATCGGTTCTGATGCACGGGGTACGTCGCCAAATAGTTGAAGATATTACCGAGCAGTGATGTGACCGTGTCGAGGCCGCCGAGATAGAGGTTGAAGCAATGGCCGAACACTTCTTCGGCATTCCACTTCCGGTCGCTCATCTCGAACGTCAGCACCTTGCTGATATAATCGTCGCGCGGTTCCTTGCGACGAGCCTCGATTTCCTCGAGCAGATAATTCTTCACCCGACGGACGGCCTCGCCGCGCACCTGCCAGTCATTGGTGTGCAACATCTCCTTTTCCCATTTCAGGAATTCCGGCATCCGTTCCTGCGGCAGACCGAGCAGGTCCAGCACGATGTAGATCGGATATTTTTCCGAAAAATCGGCGATGAAATCACACTCGCCCTTATCCTTGAACGCGGCGATCAGCGCGCGCGCCCTCTCGCGCACCTGATCCTTCATCGCGAACATCTTCTGCGGCGAGAAATGGGCGTTCAACGCCTTGCGATATTCGGTGTGGATGGGAGGATCGGCCTCGGTGGGGATCACCAGCCAGTCCTCACCGATATTCTGGGCCCATTTGCCCATGCCGTTCTTGGTGAAATTATCCGCATCGCGCAGCATGACCTGCACGTCTTCCGCATTTTTCAGCAGCCAGCCCGACTGGTCGCCCGGAAAGATGTTGGTGACATAGCTGAGCGGCGGCAGCGTCGCATGCATCTCCGGGATCAGCGTTTCCTGCGGATTCTCGTAAACGATCGTGCGCGAATAGAGCGGCAGGGTGACGGCGAGTTCCGGTTTAACATGTGCGGGCAGTCCGGCTTGCGCGACGGTAGCCATGCGAATCTCCTGACAAATCGATGCAGCGATGCTAGGCCTTGGCGAGGCTCCGGCACCCTAACCGAAGGAAGGTTCTCGACCACGCTGCCTGACAGGCATCTCCTGCCGGCGGCCTTCCTAGACAAGGATAGGTACGCCACCTTCCCGAAAGCCCTACCCCCCTATCGCGGGAGAGAATAGATGCGATGGGATGAGGATTTCGACGTCGTCTGTGTCGGCTCGGGCCTGGGCGGCATGTCCGCCGCGCTCACCGCCGCCGAGCGCGGCGCACGCGCCATCGTGATCGAGAAGTTCGAGTTGCTGGGAGGCGTATCCGCGCTGTCCTCGGGACAGCTCTGGCTGGGGCCCCATCATCTTCAGGAGCCGAACGGCATCGAGGACAATGAGGCCGACGCCGACGCCTATCTGAGCCACCTGTCCCAGGGCTTCGCCACGCCCGATCGCCGCAGGACCTTCATCGAGCGCGGTGGCGAGGCGCTGCGCTATTTCACCGACGTGATCGGCATCGAGATGACGGTCGTGAACGGCCTGCCGGATTATTATTATCCCGCGGTAAAGGGATCGCGGGCCGAGGGGCGCTATGTCGAGGTGAAGCCGTTCAAGGCCGAACGGCTCGGCCCCCTGGCGGACAAGGTACTCACGTCGCCCTACGGCGACGGCTACAGCTATACGACCTCGAACGAGTGGGTCGAAATGCAAAATGGCGGCGAGCATGTCGGCATCTGCCTGCAACGCCACCTCGAAGCGGGGGAGCGGTGCGCCGGGGCGGGGCTCGCCGCGGCGCAGGTGCTGGCCGCCCGACAGCGCGGTGTCGAGATGCGTGCCTCGACCGAGGCGATCGAACTCGTCATCGAAGATGGCGCGGTGACGGGCATCGTCGCCCGCGACGTCTCGGGAACGAGGCGTATCCGCGCCCGCCTCGGCGTGATGCTCGCCACCGGCGGCTATGACTGGAAGGCCGACTATATCCGCGCTTTCGATGCGCTGCCCGAAGCGGGGAGCATGGCGCCGCCCACCATATCGGGCGACCATATCATCATGGCGGCCAGGGCGGGCGCGATCGCCGTCCCTGCCCGCGCCCCGGCGCAGAGCCCCATCTTCATCGGCTACAAGGTACCGACCGAGACGATCTACGGCCGCGCCTCCTATCGCATGTGGCTGCCGGGCACGCCGCATTGCATCGCCGTCAATCGTTACGGCGACCGCTTCGCCAACGACGGCTTCTATCCCGACGTCGCCACCAAGGTCGGCCGCTTCGATGGACAGGAGCAGGGCCAGCCCAACTGGCCGGCGTGGATCGTCTTCGACCAGAATATGATCGACAAATACGGCCTCATGCCGAACTGGCCGGGACAGCCTCTCCCGGAGGGCATGGCCACGTCCGCGAACAGCCTTGTTTCACTTGCGGACAAAGTCGGCATCGATCCGGCCGGATTGGAACGCACCGTCGCCAGGTTCAACGGTTTCTGCGAAACCGGCGTGGATGAGGATTTCGCCCGTGGCACCGTACCCTGGGGCCGTATCATGACAGGCGATCCGCGCTTGCCCAATCCCAACATGGCCCCCCTAGTGAAGCCGCCTTTCCACGCCGTGAAGATCGAGCGCGTGACGATGGGCGTTCCCACCGCCGGCCTGCCCATCGACACCGACGGGCGCGTCCTCGACGCGCGCGAGGAGCCCATCCCCGGCCTCTACGCCGCCGGCAACTCCGCGGCATGGCTGGACATCGGCGGCGGCTACAATAGTGGCATCGCGAACATGCGGGGCATGCTCTATGGCTATCTCGCGGTGCTTCACATGACAGGCCGGCACAGCCCGGCAGGAGCGCGCAAATGACACAGGAAAACGTGCCGGCCGGCGCCATCCACGACGATTTCTCGGCGGTCAGCGACGTCTATGGGGCCGACGTCGAAGATCCGCATCCGCTCTACGCCCGATACCGTCGCACCATGCCCGTGATGGAAGGCGATATCCTCGCCAAGTTCAACGTGCCATCGCAGGCCGACTATTCCAATCTCGGACGGCAGGTCTTCACCCTGTTCAAGCATGCCGACGTGATGATGGTTCTGCGGGATCCCAAGACCTACACCAGCACGCTGCTCGATGAAGGGCTGGGCCAGTTTCTGGGCGGCTTCCTGCTGACCGGGATGGAGGATGACAAGCACAAGCTTATCCGCGGCCTGCTCGCGCCCGCCTTCTCGCCCAAGGCAATCAGCGGCTGGAAGGCGTTGTTAAAGCCCGTCGCCGACGAGGCGATCATGAAACTGGCCACTCGCGGCCGCGCAGACCTGATCGCCGACCTTCTTCTCCCCCTCCCCGTCCGCATGATCTACGAGATCATCGGTTTTCCCAGGGATGAGGAGCGCACCCAGCTGTTCGCCGCGCGGGCGATGCGGATTCTGGTCGGGCCGCAACGCGATCCGGAAAAGGCGCGGCTCAGCATGGAATCGGCCTTCAAGGCCGCGCAGGAACTTTATGACGACACGCTGGAAATCGTCCGCCGCCGCCGCGCCGAAGGTTCGCAGGGTGAGAATCTGATCGGCTATCTGCTGCGCGCCAATGATGCGGGCAACGCGCTCGACGACGCCAAGGTCACGGAGCTGATTCGGCAGTTCCTGCCCGCCGCCGCCGAGACGACGACGCGCTCCTTCGGCAGCATGGTGGTCGCCCTGCTCGAACGTCCCGCGCTGCTGGAGCGGGTCCGCGCCGATCGCTCGCTCGTCCGCAAGGTAATCGACGAAGGCATGCGCTGGGAAACGGCGTCCCAGTTCCTCGCGCGCCAGGCCGCCATCGATGTCGAAATACGGGGCGTGAAAATCCCGGCGGGAGCGGCGCTTTCGCTCGCCTCGGGTTCCGCCAATCGCGACGAGGAGGTGTTCGACAATCCCGACGCGTTCGACATCGACAGGCCCCAGCGGATCAATCTCGGCTTCGGGGCCGGCCCGCATCTCTGTCTCGGCATGCAGATCGCCAAGGCCGAGATGGAGGCGATGCTGAACGGCCTGCTCGATCATCTTCCCAACCTGCGGCTCGATCCCGACGCGCCGGCGCCGAAGATCGTCGGGGCGCAGCTGCGTGGCCCCCGCGCCATCCACGTCCTTTGGGACAGTTGAGGAGTATGGGATGACGAAGCGTTTCGAGGGCAGGGTCGCGTTGGTCACGGCGGCGGGTGCGGGCATTGGCCTGGCAACGGCAGAGGTCTTCGCGCGGCAGGGCGCGCGCGTGATGCTGTCGGACATCAATTCCGATGCCGGCGAGGCCGCGGCGGAGCGGCTGCGCGGCGAAGGATGCGAGGCCGCCTTCCTGCGCGCCGACGCCACCCGTGAAGGAGATGTCGCGGCACTGGTCCGCAGGACCGTGGAGAGGTTCGGCGCTCTCGACATCGCCGCCAATGTGGTCGGCGACGCCCATCGCGAGGCTTCGGGCCCCGAATTCCACCAGCAGAGCCTCGAATCCTGGGAACATACCCAGGCGGTCAGCCTGCGCAGCGTCTTCCTGTCGATGAAATATGAGATTGCCCATATGATCGCGAACGGAGGCGGCGCGATCGCCAATGTCACCTCGCTCGCGGCGATGCTCTATGTCGGCGCCTCGGGCGCGGCCTATGCCGCCGCCAAGGCGGGCGTGATCCGCCTCACCAGGTTCGCGGCTGTCTCCTATGCCGATCGCGGCGTCCGCGTGAACTGCATCGCCCCCGGCGTAACCCCCACCGAAGCCTACAACAAGGCCGGCAAGGAAATGGGCCAGATGGTGATCGACCATCTGCTCGAATATCAGCCTATCAAACGCACGATCGCGACCAGCGAGCAGGCTGATGCGATCGCCTGGCTGTGCAGCAACGAAGCAGCGATGGTGACGGGGCATGTCCTCCCCGTCGACGGTGGCTGGACGGCCCGCTAAGGGCCGCGCCGACGCTCAACGCGTCGGCACCAGTTCCACATTGCGGGCCGACCGGCCGATCTCGGTCGGCCCGAAGACGGACATGCGCCGCACCTCCAGCGTGGCCAGCAGGTGGAACAACGCCCGATCCTCGTCCGGCGACGCCATGCGGACATGCGCCTCCAGCGCTTCTTCCGCCGCGCCGATACTCTCGAAGCTGCGGCGGAGATAGGCCGATATGTCCGCAATGTCGCGCGTGCGCGCCTCTCCGCCCATGCGATCTTCGTGCCGCAGCCATTCGATCAGTTCCAGCGCCTGCGCCTTGCGACTCTCGTCGATCGCCTCGGCCGTCCGGATCGTTCCGATCGTATCGGCGAGCGCCGCGATCAGCGCCGGGAAATTCCCCGAGCCCGGCGCGATCGGCTCCGGCTTCGGCAGTTCCACGCCCATCAGCTCGGCGAGAGCGAGCAGGATCGTCTTCCGCAGCGACAAATCCCATTCCAGATAGACCGAATGCGGATCGCCGGGCTTCGGATCGCCCACTGTCCCGGTGAACTGCATCGTCCCCAATGTCGCGAACAACAGATTGTGGAAGCGCACCGCGCCATGATCGAGCGGCTCGCCGGCCGCCTCCTCATAATAACGGCAAAGCTCGGGGAAAGGCCGTCCAAGCGGCTCGATACTGTTCCGCATGGCCATCGTGGCGAGATCGGTCATGGGATCGCCAATCATGCTGAACTCGAAGTCGTAGAGCCCCGTCATTTTTCCGTTTTCGACGAGAAACTGGCCGGAATCGAACTGGACAAAGCCGGCCTTGGTCCGGTGTTTGGGCACGTTCCGCTCAATCCAGCGGATGACGAATTCGAGCAGCGGCTCCGGCCTGCTCTTCGTGCGTCGATAATGGGGCAGATAGGCCCGCAAGCCGACCAGCGCGATCCCCTCCGCGCCTTCCGGCAAGTCCACGCCGGCCTCCACGAACGGCTCGACGGGCAGCTTGTGCATCGCCGCGACGGCAGCCATATATTCGCGGCCGATCGCGGTACGCTGCGTCTCATCGGTGCCGTCGAACACGTCGCGCGTGCCCGCCAGCGTATCCATCACGATGCAGGGCGGATCTTCGCAATAGCCGTGGATGCGCGGCACCGGGATGCCATGATCATGCAGGATGCGCATGATATCGGCCTCCCGCTTCAGCTCGGGAAAAATCGCCACGTCGCCCGCCCGATCGCCGCGCAGATGGAGGTGCAGCATCGCGCCATCACGCTCCACTTTCGCGAACCACGCAGGGCGCCAGCGCACCTGGCGCTCCATGTGGACTATGCGGCCGCCGGTGATCTCCTCGACGAAGGCGCGCAGTCGCGCGAGCGCGGCATCGTCATAGGTCGGGGTGCCGCAGGATTGTTCGGTCATGCTCGTCCTCAGGCAAAGGCCGCCGCGGCCGCACGCGTGTCCATATATTCGCGGCCCTCGACGATCAGCCCGTCGCGGATGACGAGCAGATTATGATATTGATTGCGATAGATTCTGTCGGGAAACACCATTTCGCTCCACGCTTCGACGGCGATGCGGTCGCCTTCGCCGGTCAGCCCGGTGATCTCGACGCGGCGTTCCTTCGCCGCGATCAGGCCGCCTTTCACGGAGGCGGTGAACGTCGCCCGGTCCATATCGCCAAACCCGAGCACCCACCATTTCACATCCGGGTGCTGAAGCGCCTCGATCGTGTCGATATCTCCGTCGACCACCGCCTGCATATAGCGACGGACGACCGCCTTGCTCGCCTCGATGTCGGCCATGCTCAATTGCCTCCCTTGCCGTAGAACAGATCCACGATGCCGGCCGTGTAGAAATCGACCTTGTCCTGTCCCAGCCCATAGTGCGGGATGACGGGCGTGATCGCATCGGCATGGGCCGCCCGCTCCCGCACCCGGCGCATCACCTCATCCTTGCCGCCGACAATGGCGATGCTCTCGACCATCTCGTCCGTGCAGGCGGCGGCCATGCCGGCGAGATCGCCCGCCGCGAAGGCCGCCTGCAACGCGCGCGCGGGCGCGCCCATGCCGATCGCGTCGAAATAGCGGAGATATTGCGGAGACTGGCTGTAGAAGGCGACGTTCGCCCGCGTATCCTCGATCGCCTGCCTACGATCCTCGTTGACGGCCACGAACATCTGGAGATTGACCGTCACCGCGCTCCGCGGCCGGCCCGCTCTGTCCATCCCCCGCTTGAGCGCCGGCATCGCCTCGTCCCGAATCCACCGCTCGTTCCAGAGGGGATGACCGAGCAAGCCATCGGTGATCTCGCCCGCCATCTCGCAGGCATTCTGGAATACCGCCGGCAGATAGATGGGAATGGCGGTGCGGACGGGCGGCTGGAGGGTACGGAAATGGCGCAGGTCCAGCCGATGATATGCGCCCTCCAGCACCCCGAGCTCGCCGGTATGCCCCTTCTCGACAATCGCGCGGATCATGCCTATCACTTCGCGCATATGGCTCAGCGGCTTGCCATAGGTGCAGCCGAACGCTCCCTCCGTCAGGCTCTGCGCGCTGGAGCCGAGGCCGAGCACCGCCCGGCCGCCGCTGATGAGATCAAGGTCCATGATATTGCACGCCGTCTCCAGCGGACTGCGGACGAAGGCGAGCGCGATGCCGGTGCCGAGCTTCACCCGCTCGCTCACCGTGGCGGCGGCGGAAAGCGGCAGGAAGGGCGCGCCGAACGTCTGCGACGCCCAGATGCCGTCGAGCCTTGCGGACTCATAGAGCGCGACCGCCTCCACCAGCCGTTCGCGCGGCATCGGGGGCAATTGCGCCCAGATATGCTGTTCGGCACCCATGCTTCGCCTCCATTTCCACGCCAGCGATAGAATGGGGGGGCGGCCACAAACCTGCCGTCGGATATGCGCCGGAACCTTCGATTTCGACGGAATCACGATCCAGCTTCTTGATTATGCCGCGATTTTCCGAGCCGCCAGATTCTTCCAGCCGGCTAGCCCCCTCCCTAGACGAGACGCATCAGCATATCGCGCGAATAAGGCAGCGTCGGTTCTCCCGCGCGCACCTTCGCTGGCCAGTCGGGATCGGCGATCAGCGCCCGGCCAAGCGCGATCATGTCGAACTCGCCACGCGCGATCCGTTCGGCGGCATCGAAAAAGTTATTATCCACTTCCGCCCCGCCGGTCTCGAACGACTTGAACAGGTTTTCGGACAGGCCAACGCCCCCCACCGCCATGGAAGGCTTGCCGCTCAGCTTCTTCGCCCAGGCGGCGAGGCCGAGATCCGAACCCTCGAAAGCCGGCGCGCTGAAATAAAGGGTGCTGGCATCGAACATATCGACCCCAGCCTCGGCAAGCGCGCGCAGGAGGATTCCCAGTTCGTCGGGCGTCTCCGCGATCTTCGCCATGAAATCCTGCTGCTTCCATTGGCCAAAGCGGAACAGGATCGGCAGATCGGGGCCCACCGCGTCGCGGATCGCGCGCACCACTTCGATGCCGAATGTCGCCCGTGCGGCCATGTCGCCGCCATAGCGGTCGGTGCGCAAGTTGGTCTCGGGCCAAAAGAAGCTGTCGATCAGATAGCCGCTCGCGCCGTGGATCGCGATGCCGTCGAAGCCCAGCATCTTGGCGTTGCGCGCGCTACGGGCGAAGCCCTGGACGGCATCGGCGATCTCTTCCTCGGTCATCGGCCGGGTCGGCTCGATCACTTTGGGGATATAGTCCGGCGAAACGGTGGAGAAACGGCCCGTCGGCCCCCATATGCCAGAAGGGCGCAGCGACGGCGCGTCGGGATGTCGACCGGTGCCCTCGATACGAAACGCGCCCTGATGCCAGAGTTGCGGAAAGATGAGCCCGCCGGCGGCGTGAACCGCCTCCACCACCTTGCGCCAGCCCGCGAGCGGTCCGTCGCCGTGCAGTAGGGGGATATGCGTCGCCGCGCCGCTACCCTCGCCGATCGCTGCCGGATGATCGACGCCGACACCTTCGGTGACGATCAGCCCGGTGCCGCCTTCCGCCCGCTTGCGATAATAGTCGACCACGGCCTGATCGGGCGTGTTGTCGGGGGAAAAGCTGCGCGTCATCGGCGCCATCGCCAGCCGGTTCTTTATGCGCAGCCGATTGATGGTGATCGGTTGGAATAACGGGTCGAGCACCGGATCGTGGCTCATCGCAATCATCCTCATCCTTGAACTAACATACAGACTGTATGTATATGCCAGGAACACGAATGACCTGTCCATGGGAAGGATCGGCATGCCGATACGCACGCGGCCGCAGATGACGCTGGAGACGCGCGCCAAGCTGATCATGCTGGCGCGCGATGCGTTCGGCCGACAGGGCTATGCTGGCGTGGCGCTCAATGAGTTGACGTCGGCCGCCGGGCTCAGCCGCGGAGCGCTCTACCATCATTTCGAAAGCAAGCTCGGCCTCTTCGAGGCAGTGGTCGATCAGATGGATGATGCGCTGGACGACGCCGTGGAGCGGGCGACTCTTGATGCCGGTGGGGGGTGGCGCGGCTTCCGGGAAGGTTGCCGGGCCTATCTGCGCGCCATGCTCACGCCCGACATGCAGCGGATCATGCTGCGCGACGCGCCGGCCGTGATTCCGAATTTCGCCAATCGCCCCCGCATGCAACTCTGCACCGCGCAGATGGTGGCCAGCCTGGAGGCGCTGATGGGGCGGGCCGTGATCCGCCGGGCCGACCCGGGCGCGCTCACCAATCTGATCGCCGGGGCCACGACCAGCGCCGCCGCATGGGCCGCGACCCGTCCCGATCCTGCCTCCGCTCTCGATGCGGTCGGCGAAGCGCTTGATCGATTGCTCGACGGGCTGGAACTTGATCAGGGGTGAAATGCATTGGCTGTCCTCCACCGGCCGAGACGCCATCGACCGATGCCGGAAACCGGATCGGGCGGACGCCCCCGAGCCACATTGAGGGAGGGCCAGCCAACCGATAGGTCCGTTCGCTCGCGCGTCAGCCAATCTTCGCATCTGGAAATCGCGAGGAGCAGGAGGCAGCATGGACCGCCTTAAGGACAAGGTGGCGATCGTGACGGGTGCAGGCAGCGGGATCGGCCGCGCGAGCGCGCGCATGTTCGCGAAGGAAGGCGCGGCCGTGATCGTTGCGGATATCCTTGCCGACACCGCCCGGCAGGTTGCGGAAGAGATCGAGGCGGCAGGCGGCCGCGCGCTGCCCCTTACCGTCGATGTCGGCGAAGAGAGCGCGTTGAAGGCGATGATCGATACGACGATCGATCGCTTCGGCCGCATCGACATACTCTTCAACAACGCGCTGTTCGTGAATCCCGAAATGGCGATGCGCGACATGGACTTCCTGGATTTCGACCCCGCGATCTTCCAGGCGAACCTGAGGGTCAACGTGCTCGGCGCGGTGATCGCCAGCAAGATCGCCATTCCGCACATGCTGGCGCAGGGTGGCGGATCGATCATCTCCACTTCGTCTGGCAGTTCGCTCGGCGGGGACGTGACGGCCTATAGCTATGGTTCGTCCAAGGCGGCGCTCAACTGGTTCGTGCAGGCGATTGCCGCGACCTATGGCAAGCGCGGCATCCGCAGCAATGCGATCCTGCCCGGGCCGACGCAGACTCCGTCCAAGATCAAATGGTCGACGCCGGAGATGGACGCCGCCTTCATGGAGGTGCTGAACACGCCCTTCATCGGCGAGCCGGAGGACATCGCCGCAATGGCGCTGTTCCTCGCCTCGGACGAATCCCGCTACGTCAACGGCCAGCTCTATTCGGTGGATGGGGGGCAGAGCTGCACCGTCCCCTTCATCAGCGTCACCCGCAAGATGCTCGGCGGCGCCTGATCTCGAACGAAAAGGAAGAAGAAGATATGGGCAGGAAACAGGAAGATTATATTCGCGAATTCCACGCCGCCTGGGGCGACGGCACGGCCGAGACGAAGCCCGATGTCGAGAAGATCCTGTCCATGATGGCCGATGATGCCGAATGGCAGCTGTGGGTGCCGGGCGGCCCGGTCATCAAGGGCAAGGAGGCGCTTCGCAAGGAGATCGAGCATCAAAGCGTGATCGCGACGCACAACAAATGCAACGAGGTGAACATCCTCTCCAGCGATCACATGGTGATGCAGGAGCGTTCCGACACCGCCTATATCATGGGCAAATGGTGTCCCCACCAGATGGTCGCGATTTATGAGCTGGACGATGATGGCCGCATCAGGAAATGGCGCGAATATCTCGACATGGCTGATCTCACGAAGAAGATGGGTGTCAGCCAGGATTTTGCCGGCACTGAAGAATTGGGCGCTTGACTGGTTGAAGCTGGCCAGGACGCTCATGTTCCTCCGGCTGGTCAGAGCCTGTAAAGGGCGTCGATCTCGAGATCCTTGGCGGCCACGCAAAAGCGTTCAAGCGTCGCCATGGTATCTTCCCCGGGATTGATGTTCGCTTGCCAGGCCACCAGCCCCAGATGATCCAGCGACGATATTCCCCCCCAAGCCTCGGCAAAGCCGATCTCCACGCCATGGACGGCAAGATGGGCGAGATAGTGGCGGAGCAGGTTGCGCTCGCTCCGCCGCCGCTCCACGAAGGGGATCGAACCCGCGACGAAATAGCTATAATCGCGCCATGGCCGTCCCTTCCGGACGATCTGCCAATCGAGGAACAGCCGCATCCCATCAGGCAAAGCTGCGCCGGAAACTCCTCCGTCCCTTGCCCGACAAGGAGACAGCGACCCCGAGCTTGCCGGTATGCCCCTGGATGAACTCAAATACCTTCAGCCGATCGACCCTGATGCCCGGATAGCGGTTGCGAAGCATGCGCGTGAGCCAGGCCGCATCGACCGCGTTCACGCCGTCGGGCAGCCGTTCCTCTCGTCCGGCATAGCCGCGTGACGTTGTTTCGACCGTGGCTCAGGCTCCCATCTGGCGCCGCAGCGCATCGACATGGTCCTGCATGTCCATGACATGCGGGTGGTGCGCGGACATGCCGCCGTCGATCGCGATGATCTGCCCATTGATGTAACGGGATTCATCGGCGGCCAGGAAAGCGACGAGCGCGGCGATGTCGTTCGGCTCGCCCAATTCGCCCATCGGCATGTGGCGCGCGATGATGTCGAATTCCCTGCCCGCCACCTTGCGCGAATGCGGCGTCACGATCGGCCCCGGCGCGATGCCGTTGCAGCGGATCCTCTGGCGGCCTTGCTGGGTGGCGATATATTTGGTCATGGCGATCACCGCCGCCTTGGACGTGCCATAGGCGATACGCGCCTGATCCCCCAGCATGCCCGACCCCGACGCCATGTTAATGATCGTGCCGCCGCCGGCCGCCGCAATATGCGGGATGGCGTGGCGGCAGCCATAAAGATAGCCCGTCACGTTGACGTGCATCGTGCGTTCCCACGTCTCGTTGGAGATATCGGCCGCATCGGTATCACTGGCGAGCGACGCGACGTCCGTGAGCGCCGCATTGTTGAAGAGTATGTCGAGCCGTCCGAAGCGAGCCACGGTGGCGTCGACACCCGCCTTGACCGCGTTTTCGTCGGCCACGTCGACCGTGATCGCCATCGACGCCGATCCGATCTCCTCGGCCAGCTTGCGAGCCGCATCACCATTGAGATCCGCGATGCCGACCCTGGCGCCTTCCGAGACGAAGCGGCGCACCGTCGCCGCGCCGATACCGCCAGCAGCGCCCGTGATCAGCGCGACCTTTCCTTCCAGTCTCCGCACCGAGCCCTCGCCTCTTCTATTTCAGCCTGGCCCCGAGAGTAATGTCGGTCCGGCATGATGAGCCTTCCCGAAGACGGAAAAAAAATCGCCGGCGGAGCCCCCGGTCTCCCCGCACCCACTCCATAGTCGCGGAAACGAGGGGTTCCACGGGGCTGGAATTCGTGGCGCCGCGGCGTCCGAGAATTGCGCATCCTCGTCCGCGCCGCCCTGCTTTTCTTCTTCCGGCAGACGCTCTCAGATCTTCGGCATGATCTCCTCAGCTACCCAGCGCAGGCGGTCCGCATATTCGGAAAAGCCGGAGATGGCGGGCGGCAGCGGCACGATCGATTCGGTCACGCCAAGCTGCTTGAGCCAACCGATCTGATCGATGATCTTTTGCGCGTCGCGCGTGCCGGGCGCGCGCGGATCGTCGAGAATCTCATGATGCGCGCCAACATTCAGCATCTCGAGCGCGAAGAAGATTTCCAGCGGCCGCCCATCATAGCTCGGTTGCGACTTGATCAGGTCGATGCACTGCGGGAATTTTTCCGGCGAGGTGCGGAACGGCGACCAGCCATCCGCAAAGCGCGCGACGCGCTTCAGCACCGCCTCGGCATCGCCGCCAAGCCAGATGGGGAGCCGTTTTTGCACCGGCTTGGGCGCGAAACCGACATCCTTGAAACTGACGAACTCGCCCTCGAAAACGGGATCGTCCGAAGTCCACAGTTCCCGGATCGCGGCCAGATATTCGTCCGCCATGCGGCCGCGCGCGTTGAATGGCACGCCCAGCATGTCGAACTCCTCCTTCAGCCAGCCCACGCCGAACAGCGCCTCGGCGCGGCCCTCCGTAAGGAAATCGAGCGTCGACCAGGCCTTGGCCTGCACGATGGGATTCTGAAGCGGCAGGATCGATACTGACGAGGAAAGGCGCAAGTTCTGCGTCCGTCCACCGAAATAGCCGAGCGCCACGACCACATGGAAATAATGATCGCCCGAGAGCGCGATATGCTCTTTCGGGATGATGAAATGCTCGCCGAGCATGCACTTATTGTAGCCAAGCTCGTCCGCCAGCTGCATGGCACGGCCGATATCGCCGCCCGTGAGATCATGCTCCCACGGCTGCGTCATTGCCACCACCCGCATGCTGTTGGGCACACCCACGTTCAGTTTCATCGATATCCTCCCTCACTGTGCCGCATCCGGCGCTGGATCGCCCGGAGAGGGACACCCTTTCGCTGCACCGCCACCTTCCCGAGGGAAGGGAGGAGCGGTATATTTCATCGTCGTGGAATTACGCCTGTGGCGGGACCAGTTGACCAGTGATGGATATGCCGGCGCCGTCGACCTTGTAGGTCTTGTTCAGGAAGATCAAGATCGAGGTCATCGCCTCGGCCGCCGCGGAATTCACGAGCGCACCGCCATGCAGTCCGCGCAGCCCCATGGCGTCCGCCAACGCTACAACCTGCCCGCGCGCCGCCTTGTCGTCGCCGAAGACGAGAACATCGCAGCCTACGTCGATATCCTGCGCCAGCTTGTGCGCGGCGACATTATGGAAGGCCGAAACAACCGTCGGACCCGCGCCCAGCAGCCTCTCGGCACGTGCGGCCGCGCTGCCCTCCGCGGGAAGCTGGACGCGCATCACCTTCGGCGGAACCAGCGGCACCGTCGTATCGACCACGATCTTGCCCGCGACATGCGGCTTGATGTCGGCCAGCGTCGTTTCCTGCGCCGCGAAGGGCACGGTAACGATGATCAGCTCGGCGGCCGCCGCAGCCTCGGCATTCGCCATGCCGCGCAACCCGTGGCCCAACTCCGCCGCCTTTTCCTCCGCCGCCTCGGCCTTGCGCGAGCCGATGATAACGCTCCGTCCGGCCCGCGCCAGCCGCCACGCGATCGCCGCACCCAGATGCCCCGTCCCGCCGACGACAGCGATCGTCGCTGTGCTCATTGCTGCCCCTCTCCCTGCATGGCCATGAAACGCCGCATATCAGCATAAACAGCCGAATGCGCCGTAAAGCCGCCGTCCGCAACGATCGATGCGCCCGTGACATAGCGGGATTGATCGGAAGCGAGGAACGCCGCCACCTCGGCGATATCGTCGGGCGTACCGAGATCGGGGACGAGATTATGCTCGCGCATCAGCGCCTGCGCCTCCGCCGGCATATTCTCGTCGAGGGCCTCGGTCATGACCAGGCCGACGACAATCACGTTCGCGCGGATCCCCTGCTTGCCATATTGAGTGGCGACATAGCGCGAGAGGCCCAACAGGCCTGCCTTGGTCGTCCCATAGGCCGGATAGTCGAGATCGCCCCCCAATCCCTTGCCCGAGCCGGTGAAGATGATCGATCCGCCGCCCGCCTTCAGCAGATGGGGAATGGCGTGCTTGGCGCAAAGCATCGAGCCGGTGAGATTGGTTGCGAAGGTGCGGTTCCAGAAAGCGAGATCCATGTCGGCAATCGCCGCGTCCTCATGCATAAGTCCGGTTTGCGCGGCATTGCTGTGAACGATGTCCAGCCGGCCGAAATGCTCCGCGGTCCGGGCTATGCCGGCCGCGATCGAATCCTCACTGGTGACGTCCATCGCCACCGCAAGCGCCTCTCCGCCTACTGCCGCGATCTCCTCGACAACGCCCGCGAGGCGCGCCTCGGTGCGCCCCGTGATCGCCACCCTGGCGCCGCGCTTTGCGAACACCTTCGCGGTGGCCCGGCCGATACCGCTGCCGCCGCCGGTGATGATTGCGACCTTGCCGTCGAGGGGACGTTGATCCGTCAATTTCCTTACTCCATCATCGCCGGCGCAGCGTCCGGCACCAGTTCATAAAGCGTGCTGCGCTGGCGGGCGGGCCTGCCCACCGAAGCGGCAAGCGCCAGCATCTCCGCCGGACCAAAGGCCTGCCCGTTAACGCCGCCGGCGGCCCGCGTGATGGATTCGTCCATCAGCACGCCGCCCAGATCATTGGCGCCGGCGCCAAGGATGGCAGCCGCCCCCTCGGCCCCCATCTTCACCCAGCTTACCTGGATGTTCGGTATCGCGGGCCCCAGAACGATCCGCGCGATCGCGTGCATCAGCACGGCTTCGCGATAGCTGGGGCCGGAGCGCGCCCGCCCCTTGCGCCAGATCGGGGCTTCCATATGGACGAAGGGAAGCGGCACGAATTCGGTGAATCCCCCCGTCTCCTCCTGAAGCGCGCGGATGGCTGCGAGATGAGCCGCCCAGTGATGATAGCCGTCGACATGGCCGAACATGATCGTGGCCGTGCTGCGCAGGCCGACGCGATGGGCCGTCCGCATCACGCCCAGCCATTCCTCCCCGCTCACCTTGTCCGGGCAGATGACGGCGCGCACTTCCGGATGCAGTATTTCAGCGGCGGTGCCGGGCAACGTCGCCAATCCCGCCGCCTTCAGCCGAGCGAGGAAATCTTCGAGCGGCAGGCCGAGGGTCCGTGCGCCGTGCGTAACCTCCAGCGGCGAAAATGCGTGGATGTGGATATCCGGCGCCGCCGCGCGGACCGCCGCCAGCACGTCGAGATATGTGTTGCCGTCATAGTCCGGGTGGATACCGCCCTGTAAGCAGACCTCGGTGGCGCCCCGTTCCGCCGCCTCCGCCGCGCGCCGGCCGATTTCTTCCATGTCGAGCCGGTAGGCAGGTCCCCGCAGCGCCCGCGTGCTGCCCTTGGAAAAGGCGCAGAAGCCGCATTTGTAGAGGCAGATATTGGTATAGTTGATGTTGCGATTGACGACGTAGGTGACGATCTCACCGGCCGTCTTCCGGCGCAGATCGTCGGCGAGAGCCGCCAGCGCGTTGAAATCCTCGCCCTCGGCCTGAAACAGGGCGGCGATTTCCGCTTCCTCCAGCCGCCCGCCCGCCTGCGCGCGCGCGATGACATGACCGAGCAGCGGTGAGCCGGGTCCGGCGCGCAGTTCCGGCACGGGATCGCCATGACCGGCGGACCAGGCCTCGTCCTTCGGCAGCCCCCGCGCATCGACCGCGCGCAGCACGAGCGGTGTGATCGCTGGATCGGTCCACCTGACTGCCTCTCGCGCATAAGCCGGGCCGATGGCGAGGCGCTGCATCAGCATCCTCCCGGCGGCCGCGGTTGCATCTTCCAATATCTCGATATGCGGCCAGGGCGCCTCCGGGTTCACATGATCCGGTGTGACCGGCGAGACGCCGCCCCAGTCGTTGACG
>Ga0180221_1000249_pt1 | contig 57772 bp, 49 predicted proteins | sample eDN5th37CKraftMG_FD_151339 | JGI IMG/M metagenome (GOLD analysis project Ga0180221, IMG submission 151339) | Enriched Miracle-Growth compost microbial communities from Emeryville, California, USA - eDNA 5th pass 37_C Kraft MG (version 2) (version 2) ... | reverse complement strand
TGGTGATCTTCGCGTTCTTCTCCGTGGCGAGCCCGTACTTCCTCGAGTGGGCGAACGTGAAGGGCATCCTGCTGGCGACCGCCGTCACCGGGATCATGGCGCTCGGCGCCACGTTCGTCATCGTCACCGGCGGCATCGACCTGTCGGTGGGCACGGGCATGACGCTGTGCTCGGTGATGACGGGCGTGTTCCTCACGAACCTCGGGCTGCCGCTCGTGGTCGGGGTGCTGGGCGGCCTCGCGACCGGGGCGCTGCTGGGCCTGGTCAACGGGCTCAACGTGTCGTTCCTGCGCATCCCGCCCTTCATCGCGACGCTGGCGATGATGATGGTGGCCCAGGGGCTGTCGCTCATCATCTCCGGCACCAAGCCGATCTACTTCTCCGACGTGGCCGGCTTCTCGCAGATCGCCCTCGGGGAGCTCGTACCGGGGCTGCCCAACGCCGTGCTGATCTTCTTCGTGGCGGCTCTCGTGGCGGGCGTGCTGCTCAGCAAGTCGCTGCTGGGCCGGTACGCGCTGTCGATCGGCTCGAACGAGGAGGCCACCGCGATCTCCGGCATCCCCGTGCGCCGCTGGAAGGTCGCGGTGTACACGCTCGCGGGGCTGTTCACCGGGCTGGCGGGCGTCGTCATGGCGTCGCGCCTCAACTCCGCGCAGCCCGGCCTGGGTCTCGGGTACGAGCTCGAGGCCATCGCGGCCGTCGTCATCGGGGGCACGTCGCTGCGCGGCGGCCGGGGCACGATCCTCGGCACCGTCATCGGCGCGCTCATCATGAGCACGCTCACCAACGGCCTGCGGATCATGTCGATCCCGCAGGAGTGGCAGAAGGTCGCGGTCGGCGTCGTGATCCTGCTCGCCGTCTACACCGACATCCTGCGGCGGGGCAAGGACGCCTGACCGCTCACCACCCCCCCGACCTCTCGCACGAAGGAGTGCCATCCATGACGTCCCAGCCCAGGTCCCGCACCACGCAGTACCTCGCCGCGACCGCGGCGACCGCCCTCCTGCTGGCGCTCGGGGCGTGCAGCTCCGACGACGGCGGCGGGGGCGGTGGCGGCGGCGACAAGCCGTACGTCGCGCTCGTCTCCAAGGGGTTCCAGCACCAGTTCTGGCAGGCCGTGAAGAAGGGCGCCGACGACGCCGCGGCCGAGCTCGACGTCGAGGTGACCTTCGAAGGGCCGGAGACGGAGACCGAGGTGGACAAGCAGCTGTCGATGCTGCAGACCGCCCTGGACAAGAGCCCGGACGCCCTCGGCTTCGCCGCCCTCGACTCGGAGGCGTCCATCCCGCTCATGACCGACGCGCAGTCGCGGGGCATCCCGGTGATCGCCTTCGACTCCGGCGTGGAGTCCGAGGTGCCCGTCACGACGGTGTCGACCGACAACGTCGCGGCGGCCGCCGAGGCGGCGAAGCACATGGCGGAGCTCACCGGCGGCGAGGGCAAGATCGCCGTGCTCGGCCACGACCAGACGTCCCAGACCGGCCAGCAGCGCGTCAGCGGCTTCGTGGACTACGTCGAGTCCGAGGCGCCCGGGCTGGAGATCGTCGACGTGCAGTACGCGGGCGGCGACCAGCTGAAGTCGGCCGACGCGGCGAAGTCGATCCTGCAGGCCAACCCCGACCTGGTGGGCATCTACGGCACCAACGAGGGGGCGGCGACCGGCGTCGTCAAGGCGGTCCAGGAGCTCGGCAAGTCCGGCGACCTCACCGTCATCGGGTTCGACTCCGGCAAGGCGCAGCTCGACGCGATCAAGGACGGCACGATGGCCGGTGCGATCACCCAGAACCCGGTGGGCATCGGGTACGAGACGGTGAAGGCCGCGGTCGCCGCGATCGACGGGGAGCAGGTGGAGCCGGAGATCGACTCGGGCTTCTTCTGGTACGACAAGGACACGATGGACGACCCGGAGATCGCCGAGGTCCTCTACGAGTGACGGTCGTCGCCCCGGGCCCGTCAGGCGTAGAGCGCGGCGAACTCCGCGGACGGCGGCACCGGGGTGACGACGTCGACGAGCGCGCCGTCGGGCCCGGCCACGATGAAGTGTCGCTGGCCGAAGTCCTCGTCGCGCAGCGGCAGCAGGACGTCGTGCCGGCCCGCGGCCACCACGCGGGCGTGCACGGCGTCGACGTCGTCCACCTCGACGGTGACGAGGACGCCCGCCGCGCGGGCACCGCGGGCGGGCTCGGGGACCGTCTCGTGGTCCGCGTCGACGACGGCGAGCTCCGCCGTGCCGGAGCGCAGGCTCACGTACCAGTCCGAGGAGAACGTCGGCGCCATCCCCAGCAGGTCGGCGTAGAAGCGGGCGGCGCCCGGGACGTCCGAGACGGCGAGGACGGGGTACAGGCTGGTGATCATGGCGGCTCCCGGGACGGATACGTACGGCGTGTACGTATCTATACATTCACGCTGTCGGTAACCTGTCAACCATGCCGAGGAGATCGAGGGCGGAGAGCGAGGCGACGGCGGCCGCGATCCTCGCCGCCGCGCGCGGGCTGTACGCGGAGCGGGGGTACGCCGCCGTGGCGGTCGAGGAGGTCGCTGCCGCGTGCGGCGTGACGCGCGGCGCCGTCTACCACCACTACGGCAGCCGCGCCGGGCTGTTCGCCGCCGTGCACGCGGACGTGACCGCGGCCGTCGGTGCCGAGATCGAGCGCGCGACCGACGGGGTCGGCGACCCGTGGGAGAGCCTCGAGGCGGGCTGCCGGGCGTTCCTGTCGGCGGTCGTCGCCGACGACGCCCGGCAGGTCGTGCTCGTCGACGGGCCGGCCGTGCTCGGCTGGGCGCGATGGCGCGAGGACGACGCCGCCAGCTCGGGGCGGTTGCTCGACGAGGTGCTCGGCGAGCTCGCGGACGCCGGACGGGTCCGCGCCCAGGACGTCGCGGCGACGTCGGCGCTGCTGTCGGGCGCGATGAACGAGGCGGCCTTGTGGGTGGCCGCCTCGCCCGACCGCGACGGCGCGCTGGACCAGGCGTGGTCGGCGCTGCGGCGCCTGCTGCGCGGGATCGAGGCCTGAGCGCCCGCCGTCCCGCGCCGGCGCGTCAGGTGACCGCGCCGAGCTGCCATGGCACGAACTCGTCGGCGCCCAGGTCGAGCTCCTCTGAGACGGTCTGCTCGCCGGACGCGACGGCGAGGATCTTCTCGAACAGCTCCTCGCCCACCTCCTCGACGGACAGCCCGGTCTCGACGATCCGGCCGGCGTCGAGGTCCATGTCCTCGCTCATGCGGCGGTAGGTGTCGGAGTTGGTGGCGACCTTGATCGACGGCGCGGGCTTGCAGCCCAGCACCGAGCCCCGGCCCGTGGTGAAGACGACGACGGTGGCCCCGCCGGCGACGATGCCCGTCACGGAGACCGGGTCGTAGCCGGGGGTGTCCATGAAGGTCATGCCGCGCTCGGTGACGGGCTCGGCGTACTCGTGCACCGCCACGAGGTCGGCCGTGCCGGCCTTCGCGACCGCGCCGAGTGACTTCTCGAGGATGGTGGTCAGCCCGCCCGCCTTGTTGCCGGGGGAGGGGTTGTTGTCCAGAGTCCCCCCGCCGGCGGCGGCGTAGTCCTGCCACCAGTCGAGCCGGTCGAGCAGGCGCTGGCCCACCTCCCGCGAGACTGCCCGGCGCAGCAGCAGGTGCTCCGCGCCGAACACCTCGGGCGTCTCCGCGAGGATCGACGTGCCGCCCTGCGCCACGAGCAGGTCGGACGCCTGCCCGAGCGCCGGGTTGGCGGTGATGCCCGAGAACCCGTCGGACCCGCCGCAGTTCAGCCCCAGCACGAGCTCGGACGCGGGGGCCTCCTCGCGGCGCAGCGCCTCGATCGACGGCAGCATCTCGGTGATCGCGGCGACGCCGGCGCGGACGGTGGCGCGGATGCCGCCGGTGTCCTGGATGGTCAGCGTGCGCACCGGCAGGTCGTCGCGCAGCTCCAGGCCGTCGAGCACGGAGGCGGCGGGCAGCATCTCGCAGCCGAGCCCGACCACGAGGAGCCCGGCCATGTTCGGGTGGGAGGCGTAGCCCCGCAGGGTGCGCAGGGTGACCTGGGCGCCCTCGGAGGTGGGCACGAGCCCGCACCCGGTGTCGTGGGTGAGGGCGACGACGCCGTCGACGTGCGGGTACGCGTCGAGCACGGGGCCGCGGAACTGGTCCGCGATCATCCGGGCGGTGGACGCCGAGCAGTTCACCGAGGTGAGGATGCCGACATAGTTGCGGGTGCCCCAGCGCCCGTCCGAGCGGCGGTACCCCTGGAACGTGCGGCGGGCGGCCGGGGCGGGCAGCGTGGTGCGGGCGGTGCCGAACTCGTACTCGCGGGGGCCGTCGTCCATGCCCAGGTTGTGGGTGTGCACGTGGTCGCCCGGCGCGACGTCGCACCTTGCCCGCCCGATGGACTGCCCGTACTTGCGGACCTCCGCGCCCGCGGCGACCGGCCGCACGGCGAGCTTGTGGCCGCGCGGAAGGGTCGAGCGGACGGTCGCCTCCGCCCCGTCGGGCAGCCGCACGACGGTGCCCGCCGGCACCTGGCGCGTCGTCACCGCGACGTCGTCCTCCGGCCGCAGCAGCAGCGCGACATCGGCGAGGTCGACCACGCCGGCCGGCGGCGGCTCGGCGGCCCCTGGGTCGGGCGCCGTGGCGAGCGGCAGCAGCGGACGGTGCGGGACGGTGCTCATCGGATCACGACCTCGGGATCGGGGCGGGCTGCGGTGGTGCGGGGTTCTCGTCGCGCAGCGGCGGGCGGGGCGGGCGCCGTGGAGGAGCGCACGACGAGCTCGACGGGCAGGCGGCGCGCCGGCGGGGCGTCGCCACCGAGCAGGTCCACCGCGACGCGGCCCGCCCGGGCCAGCGGCACGGCGACGGTGGTCAGCGCGGGGGTCACGAGCGCGGCGGCGGCGATGTCGTCGAACCCGACCACCGACACCTCGGCAGGGGTGGCCACGCTGCGCGCGTGGAGACGGGCCAGGACGCCGAGCGCGACCAGGTCGTTGAAGCACAGCACCGCCGTGGCGCCCGCGGCGAGCGCGAGGTCCGCGGCCTGCACGCCCCCGCCGTGCGTGGGACGGAAGCTGCCCAGGTCGCGCAGGGCGTCGCCGCCGAGCGCGTCCAGCGCCGCCCGCCGCTCGGCGTCCGACCACGAGGTGCGGGGGCCGCCCGCGTAGGCGACGACGTCGTGCCCCAGGGCGCGCAGGTGGTCGAGCGCCTGGCGCACCCCGTCGGCGATGTCGAAGGAGACGGACGGGGTGCCGGGGGCCTCGCGGTTGACCAGCGCGACCGGCCCGCCCGAGCCCGCCGCGCTCGACAGGAGCGACGCGAGCTCGTCGGCGGGCAGGCGGGGCGAGCAGAGCACGAGGCCGTCCACCCGGTCGCCGAGCCGCGTGATGACCTCCGCCTCGGCGGCGACGTCCTCGTCGGTGTCGGCGACCAGCACCTCGCGGCCGGTCTCGCGCGCGCGGGCCTGCACCCCCTTGGCGACGGCGGCGAAGAACGGGTTCGCGAGGTCCGGCACGACGAGCCCGACGGTCCCCGTGCTCCCGGTGGTCAGCGCGCGGGCGGCGGGGTGGGGGCGATAGCCGAGCGACGCCGCGGCGCGGGCCACCTGCGCACGGTTGGCCGCCGACACGTGCGGGGCGTCGCTCATCGCGCGCGACGCCGTGGCCAGCGAGACGCCCGCGGCTCGCGCGACGTCGCGGAGCGTGACCACAGGGCCTCCAGGCGGACGAGAGAAGGGGCTGGAACCGGTTCCAGCCCGTTCCACAGCGTACCGGCTGACGGCGGCGCCCGGAAGCCGTCAGGCGGGCTCGTCGTCGAGCCAGCGGAACCACGCGTCCGGGACGTCCTCCTCCAGGAGCCGCACCTCGCCGTCCGCCAGGACGCCCGCCGCCAGGAGCCCCCGGGCCACGATCCGGGCGACGACGCCCGCCCCGGGCGGGTTGAAGTGCGTGTCGTCGCGCCGCCCGTCCTCGGCGTGGAAGAAGTAGTGCCGGGTGCGCTCCGGCCCGAGGTCGTCCCACAGCGCGAGCGACGCGCGCTGGACGTCGACGAGCGGGACCTCCTCGCGCGCGGCGAGCGCCCGCATCGCGTCGGGGTACTCGCCGTGCGCGGGCACGGCGCGGCCCGCGTCGTCGAACCGTCGGCGCTCGACCGGCGTCGCGAGCACGGGGTGGGCGTGCGCGGCGCGTGCGACCTCGACGAACCGGGCGAGGTGCTCGGTGTAGGAGGTCCACGGCTCGGTGTGGCGCGCGGGGTCCTCCGCCTTCGCGTCGTTGTGGCCGAACTGGACCACCAGGACGTCACCGGGTCGCAGCCCGCGGGCGACGGCGTCCAGCCGGCCCTGGGCGACGAAGCTGCGGGTGCTGCGCCCGTTGCGCGCGTGGTTCGCGACGGTCACGGAGTCGTCGAGGTAGAACGGCAGCGCCATCCCCCAGCCGGTCTCGGGCGCGACGGCGCGGCGCTTCGGTCCGGCCGTGGAGTCGCCGGCGAGATGGACGGTGCGGGACACGAGTTCCTCCGGGAGGCGAGCGAGGACGGGGCGGGCGGGAAGCGCTTGCCGGCCACCCTAGCGGTGGTGCCGTCCGGCCCGGTCGCGTGCGTCCGTGCACGTCCAGGGCGTAGCGTCGGCGCCGAGCGACCGCGCGCGAGATTCAGCGCCTCCCCGACGGCGCCCCGACAGCGAGGAGTCAACGATGCCCCGTCCGCCGTTCCCGGCCCCCGTGCTCGACCTGCTGCGTCGCCCGCAGCCCGCGGTGATCGGCGTCGTCCGGCCCGACGGCAGCCCCGTCACGGCGGCGACGTGGTACCTGCTCGAGGAGGACGGCGCGGGCGGCTGGCACGTGCTCGTGAACTTCGACGCCACCCGCAAGCGGGTGCGGCACCTGCGGGCGAACCCGCACGTGAGCCTCACCGTGCTGGACGACGACTGGTACACGCACGGCACGCTTCTCGGCCGCGTCATCGCCTGGCGCGACGACGCCGACCTCGGCGACACCGACCGGATCGCGCGGCACTACACCGGCAAGCCCTACGCGGTGCGCGACCACGCCCGCGTCACGGCGGTGGTCGAGGTCGACCGCTGGACGGGGTGGGGCGCCCTGCGCCACGCCGTCGAGGCCGCGACCGACGCGGGCCGCTGAGGGACGACCGATGCGTCTCGGCGTCCCCCGCACGACCGGTGCGGACCCCCGCCTCGTCGCCGTCACCCCCGACGCCGCGCGCCGGCTCGCGGAGCTCGGCCACGAGGTCGTCGTGGAGCCCGGCGCCGGCGACGGCGCGCGACTGCCCGCGCACGAGTACGTGGCGGCGGGCGCCCGCGTCGCCGACCGCGCCGACGTCTGGGCGTCCGACGTCGTCGTGACACTGCACCCGCCCGGGCCCGGCGAGGTGGACCTGCTGCGCACGGGCGCGGTCCTCGTGTCCCAGCTCGCCCCGGCGACGAACCCCGACCTGCTGGCCGCGCTCGCGGCGCGGGGCGTGACGGCCCTGGCCCTCGACGCCGTGCCACGCATCTCGCGCGCGCAGGCCCTCGACGTGCTGTCGGCCCTGTCCAACGTGGCCGGGTACCGCGCGGTCGTCGAGGCGGCCGAGGAGTTCGGCGGCATGTTCACCGGCCAGGTGACGGCCGCGGGCTCCACCCCGCCCGCCCGGGTCTTCGTCGTCGGGGCGGGGGTGGCCGGCCTCGCGGCGATCGGCACGGCAGTGAGCCTCGGCGCCGAGGTGCGGGCCTTCGACGTGCGGCCGGAGGCCGCCGAGCAGATCGAGTCCCTCGGGGCCCGGGTGGTGCGGGCGGAGGACGCCGTCCAGCAGGTCAGCGCCGACGGCTACGCGAGCGCGCAGAGCGCCGACCAGGAGGCGGCCGCCCTGCGCGCGTACGCGCGGGAGTCGGCGGAGGCGGACGTCGTCATCACGACCGCCCTCGTGCGCGGCACCGCGCCCACCACGATCACGCGCGCGATGCTCGACGCGATGCGCCCCGGATCGGTGGTCGTGGACCTCGCCGCCCCGGGCGGAGGCAACTGCGAGGCCACGGTCCCCGGGCAGCGGGTGGTCACCGACCGGGGCGTCGTCGTGCTCGGGTACACGGACCTCGCCGCGCGGCTGCCCCAGCACAGCTCCCGGCTGCTCGGCACGGTGATGGTCAACCTAGTCACGCTGCTCACGCCCGCGAAGGACGGGCGGCTCGTGCTCGACCTCGACGACCCGGTGGTGCGCGGCATGACGGCGGTCCACGAGGGCGCCGTCACCTGGCCACCGCCACCCGTCGCGGTGTCGGCGGCCCCGCCCCCGCCGCCCCCGGAGCCTGCGCCGGCGGCCGCCGCCCCGGCCGACGCCGAGAGCGAGCGGCGACGGCGGTCGATGCGCCGCACGGTGCTGGGCGCGCTGGGCGCGGTCGCCGTGGGCCTGCTGGTCGCGGCATCGCCGCCCGAGGCTGTCGGCCACCTCACCGTGTTCGCGCTGGCGGTGGTCGTGGGCTTCTACGTCATCTCGAACGTCACGCACGCCCTGCACACGCCGCTCATGGCCCAGACCAACGCCATCAGCGGCATCATCATGGTCGGCGCGCTCCTGCAGATCGGCGACTCCTCGCCCGTCGTCACGGCGCTGGCCGTCGTGGCCGCGGCGCTCGCGAGCGTCAACGTCTTCGGCGGGTTCCTCGTGACCCGCCGCATGCTCGGCATGTTCCGGCGTGACGTGCCGGCCGACGGCGGTCCGGGTGGGGGTGCGGCATGACGGTCACCTCCGTCGCGCTGGCGGCGTACGTCGTCGCGGGGCTCCTGTTCGTGCTGTCGCTGGCGGGCCTGTCCGCGCAGGAGTCCGCGCGCCGCGGCACGGTGCTCGGGATGGTCGCCATGGGGCTGGCGGTCGTCGCGACCGTGGCGCTGGCCCTCGAGCGCTCCGAGCGCCCGTGGCCCGTGACCGCCGGCCTGATCCTGCTGGTGCTGGTCGTGGGAGCGGCGGTGGGGTCGTGGCGGGCGCGTCGCGTCGAGATGACGCAGATGCCCGAGCTCATCGCCCTGCTGCACTCGTTCGTCGGGCTGGCGGCCGTACTCGTGGGCTACGGGTCGTTCCTGGCGGAGCCGACGGGCGGCGGCGGTGACACCCTGCATCGCGTCGAGGTCTACCTCGGCGTGCTCATCGGCGCCGTGACGTTCACGGGCTCGGTGGTGGCGTTCGGCAAGCTCTCCGGGCGGCTGCCGTCCGCCCCGCTGACGCTGCCCGGCCGGCACGCGCTCAACCTGCTGGCGCTGGTCGCCTCCGCCGCCCTGCTCGCCTGGTTCGTCGCCGCGGACGACGTCGCGTCCGGCCTCCTGCCGCTGGTCCTCGCGACCCTCGTCGCGCTGGCGCTCGGTTGGCACCTCGTCGCGGCGATCGGCGGCGGCGACATGCCCGTCGTGGTGTCGATGCTCAACTCGTACTCGGGCTGGGCGGCGGCGGCCGCGGGCTTCACCCTCGGCAACGACCTGCTGATCATCACCGGCGCCCTGGTCGGGGCCTCCGGCGCGATCCTCAGCTATCTCATGTGCCGCGCCATGAACCGCTCGTTCTGGTCCGTCGTCCTGGGCGGCTTCGGCGCAGGGGCCGCCGGAGGCCCGCCCGGGGGCGGGTCCCCGGAGACGGGGGAGGTCCACGAGACGTCGCCGGACGAGGTGGCGGCGCTGCTGACGGCCGCGCGGTCGGTCGTCGTCGTGCCCGGTTACGGCATGGCGGTGGCGAAGGCGCAGCACCCCGTCGCGGACCTGGCGGAGCGGCTGCGGGCGCGCGGCGTGACCGTCCGCTTCGGCGTGCACCCGGTCGCCGGCCGGCTGCCCGGGCACATGAACGTGCTCCTCGCGGAGGCGCGCGTGCCCTACGACGTCGTCCTCGGCATGGAGGAGGTCAACCCCGACCTGCCCGCCACGGACGTCGTGCTCGTCATCGGCGCGAACGACACCGTGAACCCGGCGGCGCAGGACGACCCCGCGTCGCCCATCGCGGGGATGCCCGTCATCGAGGCGTGGAAGGCGCGCGACGTGGTGGTGTTCAAGCGGTCGCTCGCCACGGGCTACGCGGGCGTGCAGAACCCGCTGTTCTTCCGGGAGAACACCCGGATGCTCTTCGGCGACGCCAGGGAGCAGGTGGACAAGATCGTCCAGGCTCTCTGACGTCGCCGAGGAGGGGCGAGCGCGCGGCTCACGTGTGGATCAGAGGCGCGAGTCCGCCTGCGACTCGTAGACCGCGGCGTCCAGGACGCCGTCGGCGTGCAGGTACGACGGCGAGTCGGGGACCGGCGTCGCGTCGATCGTGCTGGCGTCGGCGGGCACGCCGTCCAGGCTGGGCATGACCGAGGCGAGCTCGGGGCGCCACTTGGTGAACCGGAACGGGAAGCACCGCTCGAGCAGGTCGACCATCGCGGAGGCCGCGGTGGAGGCGCCGGGCGAGGCGCCCAGCAGGCCGGCGATCGACCCCTCGGCTCCGGTGACGATCTCGGTGCCGAACTGGAGCACGCCCTTGCCGTCGGCGTCGCGCTTGATGACCTGCACGCGCTGGCCGGCGGTGAGCTTCTCCCAGTCCTTGGGGTGGGCCGTCGGCATGAACTGCTGCAGCGCCTGGAACTTCGTCTCGGGCGAGGCCATCAGCTGGCCGACGAGGTACTGGGTGAGGTCGAGGTTCTTGAGGCCCGCACCGAGCATCGACGTGACGTTGTTCGCGCGCAGCGACGTGATCAGGCCCAGGTACTTGCCCTTCTTGAGGTACTTGGGGCTGAAGCCCGCGTAGGGGCCGAACATCAGGTAGGTCTTGCCGTCCACCACGCGGGTGTCGAGGTGCGGCACGGACATCGGCGGGGCGCCGACGTCGGCCTTGCCGTACACCTTGGCCTGGTGCTGCGCCACGAGCTCGGGGTTGTCGGTGCGCAGGAACTCGCCGGAGATCGGGAAGCCGCCGAACCCCTTGATCTCGGGGATGCCGGCCGACTGCAGCAGGGGGAGCGCGCCGCCGCCGGCGCCGACGAAGACGAACTTCGCGGTGACGGTGCTGGTGCGCTCGCGCGCGTTCCAGGAGCGGTCCTTGACGCGCAGGCGCCAGCGGCCGTCCTTGGTGCGCTTGAGGTTCTTGACCTCGTGCTGCAGCTTGAGCTCGGCGCCGTTCGCGACGAGGCCGTCCACGAGCTGGCGGGTGAGGTTGCCGAAGTCGACGTCGGTGCCCGAGCTCGCCCGGGTGGCCGCGACCGGCTCGTCCGTGTCGCGCTCGGAGGTCAGCAGCGGCGCCCAGCGGCCGATGGTGTCGCGGTCGGTGCTGTACTCGAGGTCGCGGAACAGGGGGTGCACGCGCAGCGTCTCGTACCGGCGGCGCAGGTAGTCGACGTTCTTCTCGCCGCGCACGAACGTCATGTGCGGGGTGGTGCTGAGGAACGAGTCGTCCTTCAGGCGGCCCGTGGCGAGCAGGTGCTGCCAGAGCTCGCGCGAGATCTCGAACTGCTCGTTGATCGCCACCGCCTTGGTGATGTCGATCGAGCCGTCCTTGCGCTCGGGCGTGTAGTTGAGCTCGCACAGCGCGGCGTGGCCGGTGCCCGCGTTGTTCCACGGGTTCGACGACTCCTGCGCCACGTCGTCCAGGCGCTCGTAGATCCGGATCGACCACGACGGCTCGAGCTGCTGGAGCAGCGTGCCGAGCGTGGCGCTCATGATCCCGCCGCCGATGAGGACGACGTCGACGTCGGCCCCGGTGGGGGCCCCAGCAGTCGTAGCACTCGTAGTCACCGCATCACCATACGCCGCGCGTGAAAACTGTCACAAAGAATGAGAGCAACCTCACACAGGGCTCTGACCTGCAGTGACGCGGGTCACATCGGGGCGGTGACGGACCCCCAGGTCAGCGCCTCGGGGCCGTCGAGGAGGGCCACGGGCCGAGCTCGGGCAGCGGCGCGGGCCGGCCGTCCCGGAGCGCCGAGACGGGCCCGGCCGGGGTCCGCCCGGCGAGCCAGGCCGCCACGTCGCGCGGGTCGCCGACCAGCTCCGGCCCGCCGTCCTCCGACCAGGGCGCCGGCAGGCGGACCGCGAGGAAGTCGCGCAGGTGCGCGCAGAAGGCGTCGTCCCACGACGCGTACCCGACGGCGTCGTCGAGGCCGGCGGTCGCGTCCACGGTGTGGATGCGGGCCTCGCGCCACCACGCCAGCGCGGCGTCGGACAGGATGCCGTCGCGGTAGGCGATCGGTGCGGACCACAGGGCGTCCTCCGGCGCGGGCCAGGCCGCCAGCAGGCGGGCGCGGGCCGCCTCGAGCGCGGCCGCGTGCTCGGCGGAGGTGCGCGTCGCGCCCGCCTCGATCGCGGCGTCGCGGCCGGCCTGCCCGCCGTCGTACGGCGCGACGGTCTCGCCGCGCGCGGCGAACTCCGCCTGCCGGGCGAGCGCCGGCCCCACGTTGGCGACGTGCGAGAGCACGTGCCCCCGGGTCCACCCGTCCAGGGGCGAGGGTGCGGCGCCCGCGTCGTCGGGGAGCGTGCGCACGACGCCGATCAGCGCGACGAGCGCGGCGTCGGCGTCGGCGAGGGCGTGCGCGAGGGTCTCGGGGTTCACGGCCACAGCAGCTCCTTGGTCCAGGTGTCGGCATCGGTGTCGGTCGTGCTCGGTGCGGCGCGGTAGCGCAGGCGGGACTGGCCCTTGTCGTCGCTCGCCGCCCAGAACTCGACGGCGGCGGGCGCGAGCACCCAGGCGGTCCACGTCGGCGCCACGGCGTCGGGGTGGCGGCGGGCCTCGTCGAGGCGGCCCGCGAAGGCGTCCCGGTACTCCTGGGGCGAGCCCAGCGGCTCGCTCTGGTGGCCCACGAGCCCTGCCGCCCGCGACCCCTCGGGACGGGCGCGGAAGTCGGCCGCCCCCGCCTCGGGCCCTGCGGGGACGACGCGACCGGCCACGCGGACCTGGCGGCCCAGGTCGCGCCAGAACACGGTGAGCGCCGCGTGCGGGTTGGCGGCCAGGTCGCGGCCCTTGGGGCTGGCGGAGTGCCCGGCGAACCACCACCCGTCGGCGGTGACGTCCTTGATCACCAGGGTGCGGGCGTGCACGCGCCCCTCGGCGTCGGCCGTGGAGAGCGTCGCCGCGTGCGGGGCGCCGACGCCGGCCGCGAGGGCGTCGTCGAACCACTGCGCGAAGAGCTCTTGCGGCGTGGCCGGGGCGGTGGTGAGGTCGTCCAGGTCGACGCCGAGCGGCGGCAGGCCGGGCGGGAACGTGGGCAGGGCGCGCAGGCGCTCGCGGAAGGTGCCGTGGTTGCCGTGGTAGCCGGCGTGGTGGTCGGCGCGGTCGGTCACGCGGTCTCCTCGGTGCGGTCGGTCAGCAGGGTGACGAAGCCGCGCACCGCGGAGCGCATGGCGTCGGGGTCGCCCGTGGCGCGGGCGAGCACGTACCCGCCCTGCACGATGGCCACGGCGGCGTGCGCGCGGTCGCGGGCGGTGTCGTCAGGCAGCCCGGACGCGCGGAGGGTCGCGGTCGCCGCGTCGAGCAGGCGCACGAAGTAGGCGGTGACGACGTCGCGCAGCCCGTCGTCGTCCATCACGGCCTGGTCGCTGGTGAGGCGCCCGACCCGGCAGCCGGCGAGGGCGTCGCGCGGGCGTTCGAGGTAGGCGATCACGCGGGCGAGGGCGTCGGCCCCGTGCCCCGGACCGGCGCCCTCCAGGTCGCGCCGGGCGGCGGCGAGGGCCTCGTCCACGGTGGCGCCGACGGCCGCGGCGGCGAGGTCGTGCTTGGTGGGGAAGTGGTGGTACAGGCTGCCCTGCCCGACCCCGCTGGCCGCCAGGACCTGGCGAGGGCTGGTGGCGCCCACGCCCTGGGCGGCGAACATCTCCTGCGCGGCGGCGACGAGCCGGGCGCGCGCGTCGGTCGACGTGCTCATGCCGCCACCATACCTACTTCTAGGTATGGTGGGGAGGGGCGCGCGTCGGGCGCGCGGGGTGGAGCGGTCAGAAGTAGTCGCGCACGTGCACCTGGCGCCCGCCCCACAGGGCGTCCCAGACGGCGTCGTGCCCGGCGGGCCCGGTGACGCCGCCCGCGAGGCGGGCGTTCCCCGTCGACTGCGCGCCCGACCACGTCACCGCCAGCCCGGCCGACGTGAACGTCAGGCGGTCGCCGGGGGCCGCGCCGTCGTCGGGCACGACGCGCACGGCGCCGCCGGCGGCCTCGAGCGTCCACGCGCCCTCGAGGTCAGGGGTGCGCGGGTCGGCGACGGCGAAGGGCACCCGGGCCGTCACGGGCGCCACCCGGCCGGCCCCGAGGGCGCCGGGCACGTCGAGCAGGCGCAGCATGTACGGGCGCGGGGCGGAGGTCCCCGCGTGGTCGGGCAGCACGAGCCGCGACACGTCCACCCCCGACCAGCCGCCCGACGTCGCGACCTGCACCCAGCCCGCGACCGACGCGAACGAGCCCAGGACGCGCCACAGCACGCGGGCGGCGTCGGGGGTGAGGGCGACCAGGTCGTCGACCTCGAGGGTGTTCGTACGGTCGTACCCCGGGCCGCGGGACCAGCTCGCGAAGCCCAGCACCTCCTCCTCGGGGCCGGTGCCCCGCACCGCGAGGCTCACCCCGGTGTAGTCGGCGTCGGGGCCCACCATCTCGTCCGCCTCCATGGCGAACGGCGCCTCCTCGCGCGAGAGCGGGCCGTTCTGCGCGGCGGCCCACGTCGCGTACACGCGGCGCACCGCGGGGACGTCCGACGCGGTGGCCCGCCGCGCCCGTACGTCGCCCGCCGGCGGGGGGACCGCCGCGAGCGCGGACATCGGGACCCGCACGTCCTCGAACGCGCCCACCACCTCGTACCCCAGGCCGCGGTAGATGCCCGCGGACGAGGGGTAGAGCGTCGAGACGACGTCGCCCAGGTCGCGCGCCTCCGCGAGCGCCGCCTCCATCAGCGGCCGCAGGAGACCCGACCCGCGACGTTCCGCCGCGACGGTGACGCCCGCGAAGCCCGCGGTCGGCAGCCGGACGCCGTGGAACCACGACGTGAAGGACCGCACGCCCAGCGCCGCGACCACCTCGCCGTCCTCGGTCGTGACCCACGGCCGGGTGTGGGCCGACGGCCAGGCGGACGGATCGGGGTCCGGGGGCGGGGTGGTCGGGACGCCGAACGCCTCGGCGCCGAGACGGCGGGCGGCGGCGACGTCGGCGAACACGCTGCGGCGGGTCTCGAGGCTCACGGGCGCGACGCTAGCGCCCCGCGCCCGGCACGGCACTGCCTTTGCGCCGTACCGTGATCCGGTGAGCACACCGCCCGTGCCCGACGACGCGACGCAGGCCCGGCTGCGCGGCCGCGTCCTGGTGGTCGCGATCCTGGCCTCGTTCGTGTCCTTCCTCGACGGCACCGTCGTGAACGTGGCGCTGCCCGCCATCGGCGACGAGCTCGGCGGCGCGGGCGAGGCGCGCCTCAGCCTGCAGCAGTGGGTGGTGGACGGCTACCTCGTGACCCTCGGCTCGCTCATCCTGCTCGCCGGGTCGCTCTCGGACCTGTACGGCCGTCGCCGGGTGCTCGTCGCGGGGCTGGTGGGGTTCGCCGCGGCGTCGGCGCTGTGCGCCCTCGCGCCGACGGGCCCCGTGCTCGTGGCGGCGCGGCTGCTGCAGGGGGTGGCCGGGGCGCTCCTCGTGCCCAGCTCGCTGGCCCTGATCATCTCGACCTTCGACGGCGAGGCCCAGGGCCGCGCCATCGGGCGGTGGACGGCGTGGACCGGCACGGCGATGATCGTCGGCCCGTTCGTGGGCGGGGGCCTGGTCGACCTGCTGTCGTGGCGGTGGGTGTTCTGGATCAACCTGCCGGTCGTCGTGGTGACGCTGGTGCTGCTGCGGCCCGTGCCCGAGGTGCGCCAGACCGTGGGCCGGAGGCTCGACGTGCCGGGCGCCGTGCTCGCCGCGACCGGCCTCGCCGCGGGCGTGTACGGGTTGATCGAACGCGTCTGGGCCGCGGCGGCCGTCGGGGTGGTGCTGCTGGTGGCGTTCGTGGCGTACGAGCGGCGGGCCCGCGACCCGATGATGCCGCCGCGGCTGTTCGCGGCGCGCAACTTCGCGTGGGGCAACGTCGCGACCTTCGCCGTGTACGGCGCGCTGTCGCTCGGCGGCTTCGTGCTCGGCCTGTTCCTCCAGCAGGTGGCGGGCTGGTCGGCCACGGCCGCCGGGGTCGCGCAGCTGCCGTCGACCCTGGCGATGCTCGCCCTGTCGACGCGCTTCGGCACCCTCGCCGCTCGGTACGGGGCGCGCTGGTTCATGACCGTGGGGCCCGTCGTCGCGGGCGGCGGGTTCCTGCTGCTCCTCACCATGGACGCCGGCGCGGACTACCTCACCCAGGTGCTACCGGGCCTCCTCGTGTTCGGCCTGGGGCTGTCCATCACGGTCGCCCCGCTGACGGCCGCGATCCTCGGCGCCGCCCCGCCCGCGGACGCGGGCATCGCCTCGGCGGTGAACAACGCCGTCTCGCGGGTGGCCGGCCTGCTGACGGTGGCGTTCGCGGGCGTCATCCTCGGGGGCGTGCTCGACGTCGCCTCCTTCCACCGCGCGCTGCTGGTCACCGCGGGGCTGCTGGTGCTCGGCGGTCTGGTGAGCATGGTCGGCATCCGGGACGCGCGGCGCGCACCGGGCGTCCCCGACGCGGGCCCCGCGGTCACAGAGGGAGCTTGAAGCCCTCGTGGGACTGCGCGTACCCGAGCGACCGGTAGAAGCGGTGCGCGTCCGGTCGCTGCTTGTCCGACGTCAGCTGCGCGAGGGCGCAGCCGCGCTCGCGGCCGCGGGCGTGCGCGTGCTCCATGAGCGCCCGGCCCAGCCCCTGCCCCCGCAGGGACGCGTCGACGCGCACCGCCTCGACGAGGAGGCGGGTGGCCCCGTTGCGGGAGATGCCGGGCACGAACGTCAGCTGCATGACCCCGACCACGACGCCGTCCAGCTCGGCCACCACGAGCTCGTCGTTCGGGCTGGCCTCGATCGCCTCGAAGCCCGCCACGTGGGCCGGTCCGAAGGCCCCGGTGCGGGCGGCGGCGACGGCGTCGTCGGCGATGAGCTCGACGACGCGGGGCAGGTCGTCACGGGTGGCGGGCCGGAACGTGAGGGCATCAGCGGCGGGGGGCACGGCGGGACCGTAACAGACGGCGCTAGCCTCGCCCCGTGACCGAGCACCCGACCGGGACGTCCGCCGGCGTCGCCGCCGAGATCACCTCCGACGTGCCGCTCTGCCGCCCGGACGGGAGCCTGGACCCGGCGGCGGTCGGCTGGTCGCGGACGCCGGTGCACGACACGTCCGGCATCGGTCGCGGCCTGCACGGGCTCGGACGGAACAAGCGCTGGGAGTACTGGGCCGTCGTGACGCCCCGGCACGTCGTCGCGCTCACCACGTCCGCGCTGGACTACGCGGCGCTGCACCAGGTGTGGGTGCTGGACCGGGAGACCGGCGAGGAGGTCGACGCGGCCGCGATCGCGCCGTCGAACTACTCGGCGACCCTGCCCGGACGCCTCGGCGCCGGCCCGGTCCGGTCGCGCACGCGGAAGGTCGCGATCACGGTCGACCCCCATCCCGAGGGCGTCCGCCTGCGGGCGAGGGCGCCGCGGGTCGACCTCGACGTCACGGTGACCCGGCCGCCGGGCCGGGACCTGCTCGGCGTGGTGGTGCCGTGGTCGCGGCGGCGGTTCCAGTACACGGTGAAGGACGTCGGCCTGCCGGCGACCGGCACGCTCGAGGTCGACGGCGCCCGCGTGCCGCTGCCGGCCGGCTCGTGGGCGGTGCTGGACCACGGCCGGGGCCGGTGGCCGTACCGCGCCGCCTGGCAGTGGGGCGTGGGGTTCGGCCACGGCGTCGACGCGGCAGGGATGCGGCACGAGGTGGCGGTCCAGCTCGGCGGGACGTGGACGCGGCAGGGGCCGACGACCGAGAACGGCGTCCTGGTGGATGGCCGGCTCCACAAGGTGCACGACGAGCTCGACTGGTCGTTCGACCGGCGTGCGCCCGCCGCGGGGCCGTGGCGGGTGCGGGGCGACCGCCTCGACCTCACCTTCGCCCCCGCGCACGACCGCGTGAGCCGGGTCCAGCTCGGCCTGGTCGCGTCGTCCACGCACCAGTGCTTCGGCGCCTGGTCGGGCTGGGTCACGACCGACGACGGCGCGCGCCTCGACGTCGACGGCCTCGACGGCTGGGCGGAGGACGTCGCGCAGCGCTGGTGAGTTCTGCCCTGGGCAGAGGGACGGGACCTCGGGGCTGCGGCACGGCAGGCTGGGGCCCATGAGGCTGCTGGTGCTGGGTGGATCGGTGTTCCTGTCGAAGGCTGTCGCGGCGGAGGCCGTGGCGCGCGGCCACGAGGTGGTGGCGGCGAACCGCGGGCGGTCGGGCCCGGTGCCCGACGGCGTGCGGCACGTGCCGCTGGACCGCGCCGAGCCGTTCCCGACGGCCCTGGCCGCCGAGGCTTTCGACGCCGTCGTGGACGTCTCGCGCACGCCGTCCCACGTCCGCCGCGCGGTGGCGGCGCTGCCGGACGCGCACTGGGTGTTCGTGTCGACGATCAACGTGTACGCCGACGACGCCGACCCGGGCGGCCCGGGCGTCGGGCCGTTGCGCGACCCGGAGCACGACGACGTGGACGGGGCCCAGGAACCCGAGGCGTACGGGGCGATGAAGGTGGCGTGCGAGGAGATCGTGCGGGCGGGGGCGCCGGGGTCGGCGGTCGTGCGGCCGGGCCTCATCGTCGGCCCGGGCGACCCGACCGGGCGGTTCACCTACTGGCCGGCGCGACTGGCCCGCGCCCTCGACGGCGGTGAGGTGCTGGCCCCGGGCGACGCGGCCGACCCCGTGCAGGTGCTCGACGTCCGCGACCTCGCGGCCTGGCTGGTCGCTCTCGCGGAGCGCCGCCAGAGCGGCGTGCTCGACGCCGTCGGGCCGGTGACGCCGGTCGGGGACCTCCTCGAGGCGGTGGCCCGCGGCGTCGGCGCCACCCCCCGCTGGGTGTGGACGGACCGCGCCGCGCTCGAGGCCGCGGACGTCCGCCCCTGGGCGGGGGAGCGGTCGCTGCCGCTGTGGCTGCCGCGGCCCGAGTACGACGGGCTGCCCGCGCACGACGCGGGCCCGGCGCTCGCGGCCGGCCTGGCGACGCGCCCCGTCGAGGACACCGCGCGGGACACGCTGGCGTGGCTGGAGGCGACCCCCGACGCGGCCGTCACGGGCCTCACCGCCCACGAGGAGGCCGAGGTCCTGGCCGGGCTGCGGCGGGGTCCGGGCCGCGCCGGCGTCTAGTCCGTCACTCCGGGCCCCGAGGGCGGGCCGCCGACCGCCCTCGGGGTTACGGTCGAGGTGTCAGCGCCCCCACGCTCACCAGGGCCGACGGGGCGGTCGTCCGTCCCCTCCGGGCCGTCGACACGCGCGCGCGTCCCCGGCCCCGGGGACGCGGTGCGAAGGAGTGCGACATGGCAGCAGGCGGCGGCTTCGAGGGCAGGGTGGCGCTGGTGACGGGCGGCGGCTCGGGCATCGGCGAGGCGGTGAGCAAGGAGCTCGCGGCGCACGGCGCCCAGGTCGTGGTCAGCGACATCCGGCTGGACGCCGCGCAACGCGTGGCCGACGAGATCGTCGCCGCCGGCGGCCGGGCCGCCGCGTTCGAGCAGGACACCGCGGTCAAGGAGGACTCCGCCCGGGCGGTCGAGTTCGCGAGGACCACGTTCGGCGGCCTGAACTACGCGGTGAACAACGCCGGGATCGGCGGCAGGCAGGCGCCGGCCGGCGAGGTCGACCTCGACGACTGGGACCGCGTGATCGACATCAACCTCAACGGCGTCCTCTACGGGATGCGGGCGCAGATCCCCGCGATGCTCGAGCAGGGCGCGGGCGAGTGCGCCATCGTCAACATGGCGTCGATCCACGGCACCGTCGCGGCGATCGGCAACGGTGCCTACACGGCGGCGAAGCACGGCGTCGTCGGCGTGACCAAGAACGCCGCCGCCGAGTACGGCCCGCAGGGGCTGCGCATCAACGCCATCGGCCCGGCCTACATCAAGACGCCGCTGGTGGAGTCGAGCCTCCCGGCCGAGGCGCGCGAGGCGCTCGTCGCCAGGCACCCGCTGGGCCGCCTCGGCGAGCCGGAGGAGGTCGCGCGGGTGGTGCGCTTCCTCCTGTCCGACGACGCGTCGTTCGTCACCGGCGCGTACTGGCTGGTCGACGGCGGGTACACGACCGTCTGACGCCGCCCGCACGCGTCGCCGGCCCCGCCCGCCGGGATCCTGCTGCGACAGGGCCCCGGCGGGCGGCGCCGGTCAGCGGGAGGCGAGGGCGGCGGCGAGCTCGTCGACCAGGTCGAACCCCTCCTGCAGCCCGGTCTCCATGCCCGACTCGACGATCGCGTCGCGCACCTCGCGGCTGGGCGCGCGCGTGACGAGCGTGAGCGTGGTGGCGCCGTCCTCCTCGACGAACGTGTAGGTGTTCAGGGTGGCCGCGGCGTCGCCGTCCGGCATCCCCTCGAAGACCTCCGTGTGCACGAGGCGCTCGGGCGGGTCCACCTCGGTGAACTCGCCGTGGAAGGCGACCTCGAAGCCGCCGTCCGCCTCCATCACGTACCGGTACGTGCCGCCGGGGCGGGGGTCGATCTCGACGCTGGTGACGGTGCCGCGCCGCCCGGCCCACCAGCGGGCGATGAGGTCGGGCTCGGTGAAGACGCGCCAGACGTCGGCCGCGGGCGCGGCGAACCGGCGCACGACCTGGATGTCGGTGTCGTTCGGCAGCGTCAGGACGGCGCTGCCCTTGCGGGACGTGGTGCTGGTCATGGTCGATCTCCTCGGGTGGCCGGGCGCTGGCCCGGGGGCGGGGTGGGGGTGGTGCTTCCCAGGGTGTCGAGCAGCTCGTCGATGAGCTCGAACCGCTCCTCCCACAGCCGCTCGTACCGGCCGACCCACGTGTGGATCTCTCGCAGGGGCCGGGGGTCCGCGCGGTAGAGGCGACGACGGCCGTCGTCGCGGACCTCGACCAGCCCGACCTCCCGCAGCACCTTCAGGTGCTTGGAGACGACGGGCTGGGCGACGTGGAGCAGCTCGACGAGGTCCCCGACGCTGCGCTCCTGCTGCGCCAGGGCGTCGAGGATCTCGCGGCGCCGGGGTTCGGCCACCGCGTTGAACGCGTCCGTCGTCGTCGCTGCTCGTGCCACCTCCTCAATGTATGCCTATATCGGCATGTGTCAAGAGGCGTGTCAGGGGAGCGGGTTGCAGCGGGCCGCCAGCGTGGTGACGAGCCCGACGTCCGGCCGCCAGGGCTCGAGGTTCCAGGTGTCCTTGTCGCGGGCTCCGATCGCGTGGCACTCGAGCTGGTCGCGCATGGTCGGGGTGTCCACCTCGGGGTCGGCGGCGACGAGCTGCGACCACGCGACGTCGGCCCCGGCCCGGCCCGCCTCACGGGCCCAGCCCGTCGGCTCGACCGCGAGCGAGCGGCCGCCCTCGCGCTCGCCCCAGTCGGCCCGGGCGACGGCCTCGGTGCCGAGGCTGGTCGCGACCGCGCCTCCGGCGCCGTCGCCGGCGGCGCGCACCCGGAGGTGCGTGTCGTCGAGGGATTCGAACCGCGCGCCCCGCGGCGCGGTGAGCCCGCCCACGGCCGCGCCGCCGTCGCGCACGGTGACGCTGCCGTCGGCGTTCGGGACGAGGGTGCCGCCCGAGACCAGCGCGACGCGCGGGGGCTCCGCGGCGTCGCGTCCGGGGTCGGGCGCCACGGCCTCGAGCTCCACCGTGGTGGCGCCCGGACCGGGGGAGACGTGCACGACCGGGTCGTCGGGTGCGCCGCCCGGCACGATGACCTCCAGCGCGACGTCGCCCGCGGTGACGGCGACGCGGACCCCGGGCGCGGGGCTCGTCGGGGCACGCGACCCCGATGCCGTGGGCGATGCCGTCGGTGTCGTCGGTGTCGTCGGTGTCGTCGATGTCGGGACCGCGGGGTCGGCCGGCGTGCACGCGGCCAGGGCCGGTGCCGTCAGGGCCAGGGCCGTCAGGCTCGTGGCGAGCGCGCCCGGGCGGGCCGCGGGGGCCGGGGCGCGCGGGCTTCGACGGGGCACGCGTCCAGTGTCCGGCACCGGGGCGGCCCGTGACGGGGACCGGGTCACCGCGGTGGGGCCTACTCGACGACGACCACCTCGTGCGGCGAGGTGTTCAGCCGCACGGCGGAGTCCGGGGCGTCCTCCAGGCCGGGCACCCCGGTCGGGAAGGCGACGACGATGTCCTCGATGCGCACGCCGAACTCTCCCGGCAGATAGATCCCGGGCTCGACGGAGAAGCACATGCCGGCCTCGATCGGGGCGTCCTCGCCCTCCACCATGTACGGCGGCTCGTGGGTGGTCAGGCCGATCCCGTGCCCGGTGCGGTGCACGAAGAAGTCGCCGAACCCGGCGTCGGCGATCACGGCCCGCGCCGCGCGGTCCACGTCCTGGCAGGTGGCGCCCGGGCGCACGGCGTCGACGCCGGCCTGCTGCGCGGCGCGCACCACGTCGTGCACCTCCTGCTCGCGGGCGGTGAGCGCGCCGACGTGCACGGTGCGCGTGGTGTCGGAGCCGTAGCCGTCGGCGAGGCCGCCGAAGTCCATCACGACCATGTCGCCATCGCGGACGACGCGGTCGCCGGCCTCGTGGTGCGGGTCGGCGCCGTTCTCGCCCGCGCACACGAGGGTGAAGTCGACCTGCTCGTGCCCGTGCGCCCGCAGCAGGTCGTCCAGGTCGTCGGAGACCTCGCGCTCGGTGCGCCCCGCGAACCGCCGCGTGACGATCTCGGCGAACACGGCGTCGGCCCCCGCGCCCGCCGCGGCGAGGCGCGCCACCTCCTCGGGCGACTTGCCGGCCCGCAGCATCGGCAGCACGTCCGTGACGGCGGCGTACGACGAGGCGGGGAGGGCGCGCTGCAGGCCCAGCACGTGCAGCGCCCACGCCGTGTCGCTGATGGCGTAGCGCCCGTCGGGCCGCAGCAGCCGCGCGGCGACGGCGTGCTCGTCCTCGCCGTCCGACCACGCCACGGCCTCGATGCCGCCGACGGCGCCCACCTCGAGGTCGTGCGCCTCGAGCCGCGGCACGACGGCGACCGCGTCGCCCTCGGCGGGGATGACGAGCATCGTGAGACGCTCGAGCTCGGCCGCGGGCGTGTACCCGAGGAAGTAGCGCAGGTCCGGGCCGGGGGTCACCAGCACCCCGGCGAGACCGGCCGCGGCCGCCTGGGCGGCGGCGCGGCGGCGACGGTCGGCGTGGACGGCGGGGGAGAAGGGCGTCATGTGCCCAGCGTGCCGCGTGCCCCCCAGCCCGCACCACCGGCGGCCGCCACCGGCCCGACGCCGACTCGGACGCCGACTCGGACGCCGACTCGGACGCCGACTCAGACGCGGACGACGATCTTGCCCCGCCCGTGGCCGGTCTCGCTGGCGCGGTGGGCGTCGGCGGCGTCCGCGAGGTCGAAGACCTGGCCCACCTCGACCGCGACCTTGCCGGCGTCGATCAGCGCGCCGAGCGCCTCGAGGTCGGCGCTGGACGGACGCACCCACACATAGTGGCCCCCGTGCTCGGTGCGCGCCGTCGCGTCCGTGATGGACGTGACGGTGCCGCCCGGGGCGAGCAGCGCGGCGCTGCTCGCGACGGCGTCGCCGCCCACGTAGTCGAGCGCGACGTCGACGCCGTCCGGCGCGAGCGCGCGGACCCGGTCGGCGAGGCCGTCGCCGTACGTGACGGGCTCGGCGCCGAGGCCGCGCAGGAAGTCGTGGTTCGCCTCGCTCGCCGTCCCGATGACGCGCGCGCCGAGGCTGCGCGCGATCTGCACGGCGAAGGTGCCGACGCCGCCGGCCGCGGCGTGCACCAGCACGGTCTGGCCCTCGCGGACGCCCGAGCGCCGGATCGACTGGTACGCGGTGAGGCCCGCGAGCGGCACGGCCGCCGCCTCCTCGAAGCTCAGCGACGCGGGCTTGCGCGCCAGCGTGCGCACGGGGGCGGCGACGAGCTCGGCGAAGGTGCCGCCGTGCACCCAGTCCTTGCGCACGTACCCGTACACCTCGTCGCCCACCTCGTACTCCGGGGTGTCGAGGCCGACCTGCTCCACGACGCCCGCCACGTCCCAGCCCGGGACGACGGGGAACTGGGTGTCGAACAGGCCGTCCAGGTAGCCCTGGCGGACCTTCCAGTCGACGGGGTTGACCGACGCGGCACGCACGCGCACGACGACGACGTCCGCCCCGGGGCGCGGGTCGGGCTGGTCGGTGAGCTCGAGGACGTCGGCGCCGCCGAAGCGGGAGTAGGTGATGGCTCGCATGCGGGGCACAACAGCGGCCGGGGCGTGACCCTTCCCGGGTGGATCAGCCTCGGACGAGGAGCGGGCCAGGAGCGGACGAGGCTCAGACGAGGACCTCGCCGTCGCGGGCGACCACCCGGCCGCCCGCGACGACGAGCGCCCGGCGCGGCGCGCGCACCACGGCGTCGGGGACGTTCTCGGCGTCCACGAGCACCACGTCCGCGGGGGCGCCGGCCACGAGGTCGTGCACCGTGCGGCCCACGAACCGGGCGGCGTCCGCGGACGCGACGCGGGCCGCGGTGACCAGCTCCTCGTCGCTCCGCAGTCCCGACAGGCGGGCGAGCTGGGTGGTCTGCGTGAGCAGGTCGCCCGTGCCGTACGGCGACCACAGGTCGCGGATGCCGTCGGTGCCCAGGCCGACCGGCACGCCGGCCGCGCGCAGCGCGAGCAGAGGCAGGGGAGCGGCGCCGAGCGGCGCCACCGTGGTCATCGTGATGCCCGCCTCGCCCATGGCCGCGACCAGGTCGGCCCGGCGTGACCCGTCGAGCTGCCCGACCGCGAAACCGTGCGCCACGTTCACGCGGCCATGCAGCCCGGCGCGCAGGGTGCGGTCGATCATGAGCTCGACCTGGAACGCGCCGAGCTCGCCGCCGTCGTGCAGGTGCACGTCGATCCCGACGCCGCGCCGCTCCGCGATCTCGAACAGCCCGTCGAGCTGGCCCACCGGGTCGCGGTCGATCGTGGCGGGGTCGAGCCCGCCGACGTGCTCGGCGCCCGCGGCGGCGGCCCGGTCGAGCAGCTCCAGGACGCCGGGGCGGCGCAGCACGCCGTCCTGCGGGAAGGCGACGATCTCGGCGTGCACCGCGTCGCCCAGGGCGGCCACCGCCTCGCGCACCACCTCGATGCCGCGCAGGCCCACGCCGAGGTCGACGTCCACGTGCGTGCGCACGGCCGTCGTGCCGGTGCGCACGGACTCGCGCAGCACTGCGAGCGTGACGTCCACGCCCGGGATGCCCAGCTCGTCGCGGTGCGCGCGCTCGTGCGCGATGCGGGCCTGCACCCCGGCCTCGCCGCCGTAGCTCACCCACGGCTTGCCCCACCACGACTTGTCCACGTGCGCGTGCGCGTTGACCAGGCCGGGCAGCGCCAGCAGGCCGCCGCAGTCGACCACTCCCGGCCCGGCACCCCCGTCCGCGGGAGCCGGGCCTGCGGGGGGCGTGGCGTCGTGCGGCACGACGGTGGTGATCGTGCCGTGCGCCAGGTGCAGGTCGGAGGGCTCGCCGCCCCACGGGCGCACGTTGCGGATCAGGGAGACGTGGTCGGCGTCGGCGCAAAGCATGACGTCAGATGGTATGCCATATCGCTCCCGGGGTGGCTGGCAGGATGGGCGCCATGTCCTCCGAGGTCCCGGCCCCGTTCGAGCCCGAGTCCGTCCGGGTGGCGCGGGTCGTGCGCGAACAGATCGTGGACGGCTCCCGGGAGCCCGGCAGCCGGCTGGTGGAGCGCGACCTCGCCGCCGAGCTCGGCGTGAGCCGCATCCCCGTGCGGGACGCGCTGCGGACGCTGGTCGCCGAGGGGCTCGTGACGCCGCGGCCGCGCACGTGGGCGGTGGTCCGCGAGTTCAGCGACGCGGACGTCGACCACCTGCACGAGGTGCGCGAGGCGACCGACCCGCTGCACTTCCGCCTGGCCGCGACCCGGCGCTCGCCGGAGCAGCTCACCGCCCTCACCGAGGCGTGGGCGCGGGAGGACGCGGCGGCCCGGGCGGGCGACGGCCCGACGGCGCGGCGCGCCGGTGCCGACTTCCACGAGCGCGTGGTCGAGGCCGCCGGGAACCCCGTGCTGCTCGAGCTGCACCGCGTCATCGCCAGCCGGGTGCGCTGGCTGCTCGGGCAGCACCTCGACCTGCAGGCGATCGCCGACGAGCACCGGGTGCTCCTCGACGCCATCCGCGACGGGGACGGGGACGGGGCGGCGCGCCTGGCGCGCGAGCACCTCGGCACCAGCCGGGCGGCGGCGCAGGAGCGCCGGGCCTGAGGTCAGTGCTCGACCCGGACGTCCTCGGGTCGCTTGTCCTCACGCCACCCGCGCCACACGGAGTGCCGCAGCCGCGGCCCCTCGTCGTCGGCGCCGTCCGCCCCCAGGTCGGCGGGGTCGCTCGTCCAGTCGCCGTAGCTCACCTCGCCCACGCGCTCCGGCGCGGCCCACCGGGCGTGGACGGCCTCCGCCCGCGGCACGCCCTCGATCGGGGCCTCGTCCACGGGCCGCAGGCGTCGCACCACCTCCCGGCGGTCGGCCTCCTTGAAGCCCGTGCCGACCTTGCCCACGTAGCGCAGCACGCCGTCGTCGTCCGGCACCGCCAGCAGCAGCGACCCCGCCACCCGGGCGTCCTCGCGACCGGTGCCCGCGTGCAGCGGACGCCAGCCCACGACCACCACCTCCTGGGTGCGGGCGTGCTTGACCTTCAACCAGTCGCGCGACCGGTGACCCGGCGTGTAGGTCGACCGGCGCCGTTTGGCCACGACCCCCTCCAGCCGCATGAGCCGGCTGGTCTCCAGCGCCTCGACGAGCGTGCCCTCCAGGGCGTCCGGCACGTGCACCGGGCGGCGCGGCGTCACGACCCGCGCCAGTTCGTCGCGCCGCTCGGTGTACGACCGGCCGGTCACCGCGCGGCCGCCCACGACCAGCGCGTCGAACAGCACGAGGTCGACCCCCACCGCGCGGCGCGCCTTCTCCACGTCGCGCGGCCGGGTGAGGTTCGCGCGCTGCTGCAGGCGCCGGAACGACGGGCGGCCGTCCGCGTCGAGGGCGACGATCTCGCCGTCCAGCGCCAGCGGCAGGTCGTCGCTCTCGACCATCTCGGCGACCACCTGCAGCTCGGGGAACGTCACCGTGAGGTCCTGCCCGGAGCGGGACGTGAGCCGCACGGCGCGCTCGCCGTCGGGGCCGTCCTGCGTCACCTCCACGACGGCGCGGAACCCGTCCCACTTGACCTCGAAGGCCCAGTCGTCCGGGTCGAGCCGCGCGAGCTCTCCCGGCGGCGCCGTCGTGGCGAGCATGGGGCGGGGTGTCTCGTCCGGCGCGGCGTCGTCGGGCGCGCGTCGTGCGGAGCGTCCGGCGCCTGCGCGCGCGCCGCGGCCGTCGTCGGTGCCGCGGTCGTCGCGGGCACCATCGCGGTCACCGCCGTCGTCGCCCGGCTGGGCCTTGGTGCGGTGGATCAGCCAGGAGTTCTCGTCGTCCCCGCCGCGCCCGCCGGTGCGGATGAGGGCGAGCCGCCGTGAGCCGCGCCGCTCGCTGTGCAGGACGGCGATCACCTCGTCCTCGCGCCACTTCTCCAGGTCGTAGGTTCCCGCGTCCCAGATGGTCACCTCCCCGCCGCCGTACTCCCCGGCGGGGATGGTGCCCTCGAAGGAGCCGTACTCCAGCGGGTGGTCCTCGGTCTGCACGGCCAGGTGGTTCTGCTTCGGGTCGGTGGGCTCGCCCTTGGGCAGCGCCCAGCTCACCAGCACGCCCTCGTGCTCCAGCCGGAAGTCCCAGTGCAGGCGGCGGGCGTGGTGCTCCTGGATGACGAACGTCGGCGCGCCCTCGGGCTCGGCGGGGGAGTCGGGACCGAACGGCTCCGGGGTCCTGTCGGGGTCGCGCTTGGCCCGGTACGTCTCGAGCTTGTCGAAGGTCGCCATGCGCTCCGGCGTGGGCTCGAGCTGGGCCAGGTGCCCGGCGGCCAGGGGCTCCAGGAGGTCGCCGTCGCGCTCGAGCCGCTCCACCACCTCGGTGAAGGTGAGGTGGCGCAGGTCGGGGTCGTCCAGCTCCTCCCAGGTGCGCGGCGCCGCCACGGTCGGCTCGTCGCGGCCGCGCAGCGAGTAGGGCGCGATGGTGGTCTTGGAGCCGTTGTTCTGCGACCAGTCCACGAGGACCTTGCCCGCGCGCAGCGACTTCTTCATGTCGCTGACCACCAGGTCGGGGTGCTCGGACTCCAGGTGCCGCGCGAGCTCGTGCGCCACGGCCGAGACGGCGTCGGAGGTGCGGGCCTCGTCGTGCCCGGTGAGGGCCGCGTAGAGGTGGATGCCCTTGGAGCCGCTCGTGACGGGCAGGGGGTCGAGGTCCATGCCGCGCAGGATGTCGCGGGCCAGGCGCGCCACCTCGGCGCACTCGGCGAGGCCCGCCCCCGGCCCGGGGTCCAGGTCGAGCACGAGCCGGTCGGGCGGCAGCGGGGTGCCGGTGCGGCCGAACCGCCACTGCGGCACGTGGATCTCGAGGGTGGCCGTCTGGCCCAGCCAGGTCAGCGTGGCGAGGTCGTTGACCAGCACGTAGTCGTTGGTCGACGTGCGGTGCCTGATGGAGCGCCGCGGCACCCACGACGGCGTCGACGCGTCGAGGTTCTTCTGGAAGAACATCTGCCCCGCGACGCCGTCCGGCCACCGCTTGCGCGTCGCCGGGCGGTAGGACGCGTGCCGCAGCAGCGCCGGGGCCACCTGGGCGAGGTACTGCAGCACCTCGCCCTTCGTCGTCCCGGTGGCGGGGTAGTAGACCTTGTCGAGGTTCGTCAGCTGCAGGCGCCGGTCGTCGACCGTGACGGTCTGCGGCTTGCTCGACGTGCGTGCCATGCGCACATCGTCGCCTCCCTCCCGCGGGGACGCACGAGGGCTTGACCCCGCCGTAGCGTCATAGTTCTGACTGGGGCGCATGAACCTCGTGCCCCTCGCGTACCTCGCGTCCACCCTGCTGTCCCTGCTCGGCAACTCGATCGCGGCCGTCGCGCTGCCCCTCATCGTGCTCCAGGTCACGGGCAGCGCCCTGGGCGCCGGCACGGTCGCCGCCGCGACGGCGCTGCCCGCCGTGGCTGCCGGCCTCCTCATGGGCGTCGTGATCGACCGGGTCAACCGGCGCACGGCGTCGGTGGCGACGGACCTCGTGTCCGCGGCGTCCGTCGCGGCGCTGCCCGTGATCGACACGGTCACGGGGCTCGACCTCGGCTGGTTCGTACTGTGCGGGGTCGTCGGGTCGCTCGGGGACGTCCCCGGCATGACGGCGCGCGAGGCGCTGCTGCCGGCGGTCGTGCGCCACGGACGCCTCGGCGCCGAGCAGCTCCTCGGTCTGCGGGAGTCGCTCAGCGCGCTCGCCATGCTGGCGGGCCCGGCCGCCGCCGGCACGCTCATGGTGCTCTTCGACGGGTCCACGGTCCTGTGGGTCACGGCGGCCACCTCCGCTGCCGCCGCCCTCGCGACCCTGCTGATCCCCCGCGAGGTGGGCACGGTCCGCGCCACGGCTCACGACCTCCCGGCGGGCGCGCCGGCCGCCTCGGGCGGCTGGGCGCAGCTGCGCGAGGGCTGGCGCGTGCTCGGGCGCAGCAGGTTCCTGCTCACGGTCACGACCCTCAGCCTCGTGGCGGCGCTCGTGCTCGGCGCTCTGCAGGGTCTCGTCCTGCCCGTCTGGTTCACGCTCGTCGACCAGCCGGGAGTGCTCGGGTTCGTGCTGAGCGCCATGGCGGCGGGGATGCTGGTGGGCGGCACCGGCTACGCGGTCCTCGGGACGCGCGGGCCGCGGCGCGTCTGGTACCTCGTCGGTCTGGGTGGCACCACGGCGGGGATCGCCGTCGTCGTGCCGCTCTCCTCGGTCGCCACGGTGCTCGTCGGTGCGTTCGTGATCGGGGTCTCGAACGGGATGCTCGGGGCGTTGCTCGGCGTCCTCATGATCGAGCGGGTCGCCGACCGGGTGCGCGGCCGGGTCATGGGCACGCAGAACGCCGTCCTGACCGCCGCCGCCCCCGTCGGTATCGTCGTGGCGGCGGTGCTGGTCGAGCGCTGGGGCGTCGAGACGGCCGCGACTGGGCTGGGCGCCGTGTGGCTCGTGGCCCTCGTGGTGGGGGTGGCCGCCCGTTCCCTGCGGCGGCTCGAACCCGACGCCGCGGGGGAGGGGCCCGCGGAGGACGCCGAGGACGAGGGGGGACACGTGCGGGACGAGGACGAGCACGGGCGGCTGGTCCGCGATGCGTAGCGCCGACCTCGCCCGCCTCGCGGGGGTCACCGTGCGAGCGCTGCGCCACTACCACCAGGTCGGCGTGCTCGCGGAGCCGCCCCGGTCCGGCAACGGCTACCGGCGCTACGACGTGCACGACCTCGTCCGTGTGCTGCGCATCCGGCGTCTCGCCGCGCTGCGCATCCCGCTCGACCGGATGGCCGACCTCCTCGACGACGGGGAGGGTGGCTCCGGCGGACGGGAAGACGCCGGACGGCGGGAGTCGTCGGCGGAGCTGCTCGACGAGCTCGACCGCGAGCTGGCGGAGCAGATCGACCGGCTCGTCCGTCAGCGGGAGGTCGTCGCCCGGCTGCGCGCCCATCGGGTCGCCCCGGACCTGCCGCCCGAGCTGGCGCCGGCGGCCGCGGCCTTCGCCGCCGCCGGGGTCCCGGCCGACGTCGCCCGCGCGGACCGGGACCAGGCCGTCCTCCTGGCGCACCTCGCGGGGGAGGACGGCGCGCGAGCCCTGGCCGAGGTCTACCGGCGCCTCAGCGCGCGCGACGTCGTCCCCGTCCTGGCGTCCCTCTCCGAACGGTTCGGCCGTCTCGGCCCGGACACCGACGACGCGGAGGTGGACGCGGTCGTCGTCGGCTTCGTCGAGGCGTTCGGGCCGCTCGTCGCCGACCTCGCGGCGGGCGAGCCGACGCCGGACCTCGACCGCGCCGCGGTGCTCCTCGGGGAGCACGCCGCCGACGTCCTGAGCGAACGGCAGCGGGAGGCGCTCGCCCGCATCGAGGCAGGGCTGGGGCGGTTCGCCGGGTCGTCCGACGACCCCCGTCCCGGGGCCTAGGCGGTCACGCCTCGGCGAGGAACTCGCGCAGGGCCGCGGCCACCTCCTCGGGTGCCTCCTCGGCCTGATGGTGGCCGGACGGGATCTGCCGGTGCCGCAGCGGCAGGTCGAGCCACGGCTGCCAGATGGCGGCGGGGTCGCCGTGGATGTCGATGTCGTCCCGGGTCGACTCGAGCAGGAGCGTCGGGCAGGCCACCCGGCACCCGGCCGCGCGGTCGGCCTCCTCGTCACGGCGGTCGATGCCGAGGCCGGCTCGGTAGTCCTCGCACATCCCGTGGATCACGGCGGGGTCGCGCAGCGCGGCCCACAGGTCGGCGTGGTTCTCGGCCCCGATGACCTCCGGCGGCGGGGTGTGGTACCAGGCGTCGGGGTCCGCCCCGATGCCGCGCTCGGCGGGGTGCTCGTCCTGCGCCAGGAACCACCAGTGCCACCACGCCAGGGCGAACCGCGCGTCGATCCGCTCGAGGTGCTCGACGACGGGCAGCCCGTCCATGACGACGAGGTGGGTGACGCGCGAGGCGTGGTCCAGGGCGGCGCGGAAGGCGACGAGCGCCCCGCGGTCATGGCCCACGACGGCGAAGCGGTCGTGGCCCAGAGCGGACATCAGGTCGGCGACGTCCCGCGCCATCGCCCGCTTGCTCGACTGCGCGTGCCCGGGCGCGTCCGGCGGCAGCGTCGAGCCTCCGTAGCCGCGCAGGTCCGGGCACACCACGGTGTGGTCGCCCGCGAGCAGCGGCGCCACGCCGTGCCATGTCGTGTGGGTCCGCGGGTGACCGTGCAGCAGCACGACCGGCGTCCCCGTGCCGCCGTGCCGCACCCGCAGCGTCACGTCGGCCAGCTCCACCCGGGCGAGCTCGAGGCAGTCGAACATGGATCGACACTAGCGAGGGCCCGCCTTCCGGGCACCGCGCCGGTCGGGCACGACGCAAGTGGCAAGGTGTGCGGGTGACCGATGCCTTCCTGTCCTCCCTGTTCTCCCTCGACGGCCGGGTCGCGCTGGTGACCGGCGGCAGCTCCGGCATCGGCCGCGCGATCGCGGCCGCGCTCGCCGGCGCCGGGGCGCGTGTCGTCGTGCTGGCCCGGCGGGAGGCCGAGCTGGACGACACCGTCGCCGAGCTGCGCGCGAGCGGAGGCACCGCCGACCGCGTCAGCGCCGACCTCAGCACCCGCGACGGAGTGCGGGCCGCGGCCGACCGGGCCGCCGCCGTCTTCGGCGAGCCCGACATCGTGGTCAGCTCGGCGGGCATCAACCTGCGCCCGCCGCTGGGCGAGACGGACGACGCGACCTGGGACGTCACGATGGCGGTCAACCTCGAGGCGCCGTACCTGCTGGGGCAGCGGTTCGGGCCGGGGATGGCCGAGCGCGGCTACGGCCGTCTCATCCACGTGTCGTCCCAGCAGGCGCACCGCGCGTTCATCCAGTCGGGTGTCTACGGGGTGTCCAAGGGCGGGCTGGAGTCGCTGGCCCGCTCGCAGGCGGAGGCCTGGTCGTCCCGCGGCGTCACCGCGAACACGCTGGTGCCGGGCTTCGTGCTCACGCCCCTCAACGCGCGCCTGCAGTCCGACCCGGCGCGGGTCGAGGCGCTCGCGGCCCGCACGCTGGTGGGCCGCAACGGGGAGCCGGAGGACTTCGCCGCTGCCGCCGTCTTCCTCGCGAGCGCGGGCTCGGCGTATGTGACCGGACAGTCACTGTTCGTGGACGGTGGCTTCTCCGCGCACTAACCCCATAGGGGTATGGTGCTGCGCATGACCGACGCCACCACGACCGACATCCGCCGCCCCGCGACCCTCACGATGTACGGGGCCGCGTGGTGCGGCGACTGCCGCCGCGCCAAGCGCGTGCTCGACTCCCGCGGCATGGAGTACGTGAACGTGGACCTCGTCGCCGACCCGACGCGGGCCGACGACGCCGAGGCGATCAGCGGCCGCAAGAACATCCCCGTCGTGGTGTTCCCCGACGGCGAGTTCTTCGTCGAGCCCACCGACGCCGAGCTCACCGCCAAGCTGGACGCGGCCGGCCTCTGAGGCCGTGGGCCGGGCGGACGACCCCGCCCGGCCCCCTCACTCCCAGCGGAACCACGCGGCGGCGGCGACGCCCGCGACGACGGTGGTCACGGTCAGGCCTACCAGCGCAGGCACGGGCGCCTCGACGCCTGCCCACGCCGCGCCGAGCGCGTCGACCGCGGCGCCGAACGGCAGCCGGCCGCCCAGCGCGGCGAGCGCCTCGGGAAGCTGGTCGCGCGACCCGAACATCCCGCCCAGGGCGCCGAGGGCGAAGAACGCGACGAGCCCGAGCGCGACGGCGGACCCGGGCGTCGGGGCGACGGCGGCCACGAGCATCCCGACGGCGTACATCGCGGCGATCGCCAGCACGAGCACGCCCGCCGCCACGCCCGGAGAGGCGGGCGGCGACGCCCCCAGCCACGCGAACGCGACGCCCAGCGCGAGGGCGATGCCGAGCAGGATCTGCGCCACCCCGACGACCGCCTGCGCCCCCAGCACCATCGCCGGCGACGCCGGCGTGACGCCCAGCCGCCGGAGGATCCCGGCGCGCCGGTAGTACGCGACGAAGCTCGGCATGTTGACCACCCCGACCATGGCGACCACCAGGGTCAGCGTCAGCGGGACGACGTAGACGTCCAGGGCGGTGCGCCCGCCGGTCCCGGGAACCACCTGGTCGAGCGCCGGGGACAGGCCGTTCATCACGAGGATGAGCAGCGGCATGCCGAGCGGGACCACGAGGCCCGCGGTGTCGCGGGCCACCATCCGCGCCTCGGCGACCGTGAGCGCGAGCCACGCGCCGGGCCCGGGCCGCGCCGGGGTCATGGCGGTCGGTCCGGCCGGTCCGGGCTCGAGGGATCCAGGGTCGGGTGGTGTGGTGCGCACGGTGGTCACGGTGCCTCCAGAGGGCTGCCGGTCAGGGCGAGGAAGGCGTCGTCCAGGGTCGGGCGGCGCAGCCGTGTCTCGGTCGCGACGACGCCCGCGGCGGCGAGGGCGGCGCCGACCGTCTGCAGCAGGTCGACGGGCGGTGCGGAGGTGACCGGGGCCGGCGCGGCGGTCACCGTGAGCCGCGAGCCCGCCGCGTCGACCCGCTCGACGCCCGGCAGGGCGGCCAGGAGGTCGACGGCGCCGGGGTCGTCGGAGCGCAGCGTCACGGTGGGCCGCAGGCCCGCGCGGTCGATCAGCTCGGCGGAGGTGCCGCGGGCGACGACGCGGCCCGCGTCGAGGATCGTCACGTGGTCGCACAGCCGCTCCACCTCCTCCATGAGGTGGCTGACGAGCAGCACGGTGACGCCGTCGGCCCGCAGGTCCTCCACCAGCGCCCACATGCTGCGCCGCGCCTCCGGGTCCAGTCCGGTGGTCAGCTCGTCGAGGATCACGGCCCGCGGGGCGCCCACGAGGGCGAGCGCGACGGAGACCCGCTGCTGCTGCCCGCCGGACAGCCTCTCGAAGCGGGTGTCGCGCGACGCGCCCAGGCCCACCCTCTCCACCAGACGGTCCGGGTCGAGGCCGGTGCGGTAGAAGGAGCGGTAGAGGCGGACGAGCTCGCGCACGGTGAGCGCGCCGTGCAGGGACGCGGCCTGCAGCTGGACGCCGAGCACGGTGCGCACCCGGGCGCGGTCCCCCCGCGGGTCGAGCCCGAGCACCCGCACCCACCCGGCGTCGGGGGCGCGCACGCCCGCGAGGAGCTCGACGGTGGTGGACTTGCCGGCCCCGTTGCGGCCGAGCACGCCGGCCACCTCGCCGGGCGCCACGGTCAGGCTCACGTCGTCGAGGGCGACCACGGGCGGCCGCCCACGACGCCGGGTGCGATACGTCTTGCGCACGTGCTGCGCCACGAGTGCGGTCATGCCCACGACGCTAGGGAGCGTCGCCGTCGCCGCGCGCGTGCCGCCGGTCACGACCCGCACCCGTGACTTCCGGCACTCCTCGGGGCCGCGCACGGCCGGTTAGCGTGGTGCCGTGCGCCGGCTGGGACCCGAGGAGACGTCCGGGCTGACGATCCTCGTCGTCTGCCTGGCCGTCGTCGTGCCCGTCCCGTTCGTGGTCGAGCCAGGCCGGATGCTCGTGCCCCTCGCGGTCTGGTTGGCGCTGGCGGTCGCGTGGTTCGCCGCGACCGCCGTTACGGTCCTGCGACCGCCCCGCTCCCGCGGGGCGTACCTCGCGCTCGCGGTCCAGACGCTGCTCACGGCGGCCCTCGTGATCACGGTGCCGGGGGTCGGCTGGCTGCCCATCCTGCTGGTGTTCGGCGCCGCGCTGAGCACGTACGTGGGCACGACGCGCGTGGTCGCCGCCGTCGTCGCGGCGAACACCGTGGCCCTCCTCGCCGCGTTCCTGCTGGCTCCCGCGCGCCCGCAGGCGTTCGAGATCGTGCTCTCGCTCGCGCTGTACCTGCTGCTCCAGGTGGCGAGCGCGGCGATCAGCATCGCCCTGCAGCGCGAGCAGCGCATGCGGACCGAGCTCACCGTCGCGCACGCCGACCTCGCAGCGGCTGCCGTGCTCGACCAGGAGGCCACCCGCGCGTCGGAGCGGCTGCGCATCTCGCGCGAGCTGCACGACCTCATCGGGCACCAGCTCACGGTGCTCACCCTGGAGCTGGAGTCCGCCGCGCACCTGCCGGGCGACCGCGCCGCGCCGCACGTGGAGCGGGCCCGCACGGTGGCCCGCGACCTGCTCGGCGACGTCCGCGCCACGGTGGGCGAGCTGCGCCGCCGAGCCCCCGACCTGCGCGAGGCCCTCGACGCCGTCGCCGCGGCGGTCCCGTCCCCGCGGGTCGAGGTCGACGTGGCCGAGGACGTGGTCGCGGACGAGGAGCAGACGGCGGCGCTGGTGCGCGTCACCCAGGAGGTCGTCACCAACGCGGTGCGCCACGCCGAGATGGCGACCGTGCTGCGCATCGAGGTGGGCACGGACGCCGACGGCGCGCTGACGTTCGTGGCCCGCGACGACGGCCTGGCCTCCGAGCCGGTGCGCGTCGGGCACGGGCTCGCGGGCATCGTCGAGCGGGCCGAGTCGCTGGGCGGCGACGCGTCCTTCGACGCGTCGTCGGGCTTCACGGTGCGCGCGAGGCTCGCCGCGCGGGCGGCGTCGTGACGGCGGCGACCGCGCCCGACAGGACCGGACGCCGTGTGCGGCTGGTGCTCGCCGACGACCAGACGCTGGTCCGCCACGGCATCCGGAGCCTCCTGGAGATCGCGGGCGACGTCGACGTGGTGGCCGAGGCGGACGACGGGGCATCGGCGGTCGCCGCGGTCCGCGAGCACGAGCCCGACGTCCTGCTGCTGGACCTGCGGATGCCGGGTTGCGACGGCCTCTGGGCGCTGGAGACGCTGCAGGCCGACGGGTCGGACGTCGCCGTGCTCGTGCTGACCACCTTCGACGACGACGCCCTCGTGCTGCGCGCGCTGCAGGCGGGGGCGCGCGGCTACCTGCTCAAGGACGTGACGCTCGAGCAGCTCGCGGGCGCGGTGCGGACCCTGGCCGCCGGCGCGACCCTGGTGCAGCCCGCCGTCACGGCGCGCCTGCTGCGGGCGGTCCGCTCGGGCCCGGCCCCGCAGCAGGCCGTGCGCGCGGACCTCACCGACCGCGAGCTGGAGGTGCTGCGCCTCATGGCGCAGGGCTGGTCCAACCGGGAGATCGCCGACGCCCTCTTCCTGGCCGAGGGCACGGTCAAGAACCACGTCTCGAACGTGCTGCTCAAGCTCGGCGCCAAGGACCGCACCCGGGCGGTGCTCCTCGCGCTCCAGACGGGCCTGCTGGGCTGACGCCGCGGCCCACGCCAGGCCCCGGCCGCCACCTGAGGGGCGAGAGGCGACACGGGGCATACTCGGGGCCGTGGAGATCCCCGTCGTCTGGTCCGTCGTCCTGCTCGCCGCCGCCGCGTGGAACCTCGCCGTGTGGCCGGCGTTCTGGCGCCGCGTGACCAAGGACCCGCGCGCCCGGGACGACAGCGGACGCCCCACCCGCTTCCTCACCGTGCACGCCGTGCTGGTGGGGGTCTCGATGCTGCTCGCGCTGCTCGTCGGCGTCGTGGGGGTGCTGGGCCTCGCCGGGTGACGCCGGCGTGCGGCGGTGGCGCGTATCCGCAGGTCGCGTGACCATGGTCGCATGAGGGCGATCTGGAAAGGCGCCGTGACGTTCGGTCTCGTCAACGTGCCGGTCAAGCTGTACAGCGCGACCGAGGACCACGACGTGCCGCTGCACCAGGTGCACGACGCGGACGGCGGGCGCATCCGCTACCGGCGGGTGTGCGAGCTGGACGGCGAGGAGGTGCCGTACCAGCACATCGACCGCGCCTACGACGACGGCGAGCGCACCGTCGTGCTCACCAAGGACGACCTCGCCGCGCTGCCCGCGGAGGCCAACCGCGAGATCGAGGTCGTCGAGTTCGTGCCGAGCGACCAGATCGACCCGATCATGCTCGACCGCACCTACTACCTCGAGCCGGACTCGAAGAGCCCGAAGGCGTACGTGCTCCTGCGCCGCACCCTGGAGGAGACGGACCGCACCGCGATCGTGAAGTTCGCCCTGCGCCAGCGCACCCGGCTCGCGGCGATGCGGGTGCGCGACGAGGTGCTGGTGATGCAGACCCTGCTGTGGGCCGACGAGGTGCGCGAGGCCGCGTTCCCGTCCCTCGACGGCTCCGTGACCGTCTCCGACAAGGAGCTGGCCATGTCGGGCCAGCTCGTCGCGAGCTACGAGGCGGACTTCGCCCCGGAGGAGTACGAGGACGAGTACCAGGTGCAGCTGCGGCAGCTCATCGACGCCAAGATCGAGCAGGGCGACGCGCTCGACACCTCCGAGACCTTCGGCGAGCAGGAGGAGAAGGGCGACGCCGAGGTCATCGACCTCATGGAGGCGCTGCGGCGCAGCGTCTCGGGCTCGAAGGGCGCGTCGAGCTCGTCGGACGACGCGGGGGAGGACACGGGCGAGGACACGGGCGAGAACTCGGGGAAGAAGTCCTCGACGTCGTCGAAGAAGTCCTCGCCGAAGAAGTCGTCCTCGACGTCGACCGGGAAGGCGCCGGCGAAGAAGTCGTCCGCGAAGACCTCGTCGAAGTCGTCCTCGTCGAAGTCCGGGAAGTCGTCGTCGAGGTCGTCGACGCCGCAGCGCAAGACCGGTTGAGGCGGGCCGTCAGGCCGGGGCGTCCGTGGCGGCGGCACGCGCCGCCGCTGCCTCGCGCACGAGCACGAGCAGCGCGTCGATGTCGCGGTCGTCGAGGCTGGACGCCCCGAACGACGCCAGCGCGTACAGACCCTCGCCCATGAGCGAGACGGCCCGGGAGAGCACGGGGTCGCCGACCTCGGCGCGCACGGTCTCGGTCCACGCGGCCTGCGCCGCGTCGAGGACCTCGCGGGCGCGCGGGTAGGCGCCCTGGGCGAGGCGTGACGCCGCGAGGTAGACCTCGCCGAACTCGCCGTCGACGACCGTGGAGGTGCGCAGCAGGTAGTCGGCCGCGCCCTCGGGGGCGGCGCGCATCGTCTCGACGTCGGCAGCGGTGAGCTCGCCCAGGTGGTCGAGGAGGCCGTCGACGAGCGCGTCCTTGGACGGGAAGTGGTAGAGCAGCCCGCCCTTGGAGACCCCGGCCCGGTCGGCGACCGCCTCGAGGGTGGCCGCCCGCTCCCCGGACTCGACGAGGAGCTCCGCGAACGCGCGCAGGACCTTGGCACGGGCAGCGGGGGGAGGGGGCATGTCGACAGCCTAGTGGCGGGCTGTTACTGTACCGGCTGGACGGTGCGGAAGTTCGACGTCGGCATCACGTCGCCCCGGCCGTCCGCAGTGTGAAAGGCACCTCATGGCTCTGACCCAGGTGACGACGCACCCCATCTCCTCGGCCCCGGGCCGCCCCGCCCCCGCGCGCCCTGCCGGCGCCCGTCGGCGCTGGGCGGCGCTCGCCGTGCTGATGCTGCCGGTGCTGCTCGTCTCGATCGACAACACGGTCCTCAGCTTCGCCCTGCCCCAGATCTCGGAGGCGCTCGCGCCCGGCGGCACGCAGCTGCTGTGGATCGTGGACGTGTACCCGCTCGTGCTCGCGGGGCTGCTCGTGCCGATGGGCTCCGTCGCGGACCGTCTCGGCCGGCGCCGGCTGCTCCTGACGGGCGCCGTCGGCTTCGCGGCCCTGTCCGCGGTGGCGGCCCTCGCGCCCAGCGCCGGCGCTCTCGTCGCCGCCCGCGCCGGCCTCGGGTTCTTCGGCGCGATGCTCATGCCCTCCACGCTGTCGCTGCTGCGCAACGTGTTCACCGACCGTGGCGAGCGGCGCCTCGCGATCGCGGTCTGGGCCGCCGGCTTCGCGGCGGGCTCGGCCGTGGGCCCCGTCGTCGGCGGGCTGTTGCTCGAGCACTTCTGGTGGGGCTCGGTGTTCCTCCTCGCGGTGCCCGTGCTGGTCCTGCTGCTCGTGCTCGCGCCGGTCTTCGTGCCCGAGTCCCGCGACCAGGCCCCCGGCCCGGTCGACCCGGTCTCGATCCTCCTCGTCATGGCCGCCATGACGCCGGTCGTGTTCGGCATCAAGACGCTGGCCAAGGGCGTGCTGCCCTCCCTCGGGCTCGCGGCTGTCGCCGTCGGCCTGCTCATGGGGGTGCTGTTCGTGCGCCGGCAGCTGCGCCGGCCTGCCCCGATGCTCGACGTGCGCCTGTTCGCCGTCCCCGCGTTCACCGGCAGCGTGCTGGTGAACCTCCTGTCGGTGTTCTCGCTGGTCGGCTTCCTGTTCTTCGTCTCGCAGGACCTCCAGCTCGTCATCGGTCTGTCGTCCGTGCAGGCAGGCATGGTGCTGCTGCCCGGCACGGCGGCGATGGTCGTCGCCGGGCTGGCGGTCGTGAGGGTGGTGCGCCGCGTGCGGCCCGCGCACGTGGTGGCGAGCGGGCTCGCGCTGTCCGCGGTGGGCTACCTGGTCACCGCCCTCGTCGCCGGGCGCGGCGAGGCCGGCTGGCTCGGGCTCGCGTTCGTCGTCCTCGCCCTCGGCGTGGGCTCGGCCGAGACGGTCTCGAACGACCTGATCGTCTCGAGCGTGCCCGCGGCCCGGGCGGGTGCGGCCTCGGCGATCTCCGAGACCGCCTACGAGGTCGGGGCCGTGCTGGGCACGGCCGTCCTCGGCGGGATCCTCACCGGGTCCTACCACGCGCACGTCGTGGTCCCGGCGGGCGTGCCCGCCGCCGACGCGGCCGCCGCGGCCGAGACCCTCGGCGGGGCGGCGAACGTGGCCGCCGGCCTGCCGGCGGGGCAGGCGCACGCCCTGCTCGGCTCCGCGCACGCGGCGTTCGGCAGCGGCGTCCTCGTCACCTCCGCGATCGGCTTCGGGGCCGTGCTGTTGGCCGCGGGGATCGCGCTCGTCACGCTGCGTGACGCCCGGGCCTGACGCCGGTCCTGACATCGCCCCCGGCACCGGCCCGCCGGCTGTGGCGACCGCCACTGGCCGCCGCGGCGGCGCCACCGGCGAGGACGGTGGCGCCGCCGCCCCTGTTCGGCGAGGGTGGACGCGATGAACGACCAGCACGACGAGCCCACCTCGGCGGGCGAGACCTCCGCCGCCCCCTCCGACGACGCCTCCTCCGACGTACCGGCGGCGACCGCGCGGCGCACGCCGCCGCGCTGGGTGCGCTGGACGCTCGCCGGAGTCGTCGCGGGCCTGGCGTGCCTCGTCTTCGGGGTGAGCACCGCCACGGCCCAGCTGGGGTTCGGCCCGCACGAGGCCGTGTACTCGGTGACGAACGACAGCCTCGTCGTCGTCGACCTCGGCCCTCTCGGGACGCTCGAGATCGACTCCCCGCTCCCGCTCGGGCTCGGGGTGGACGTGGTGGTCAAGGAGATCCCCGCCGACCTGACGACCGTGGGCGCGGCCAACACGCTCACGGCCCTCAGCGAGGACCTGGAGAGCTACCTGCAGCTCTTCTCCAGCCCGGACGTGGCGGTGCGCAGCGTCGCCCTCGCGCTGGTCGAGAACGCCCTGTGGCGCTCGCTGGGCGCCGCCGCGGTGCTGGTCGCGACCGGCTTCGCCGTGCGCTGGCTGCTGGGGCCGGCACGACGGCGCGAGCTCGCGGACGCGCTCGCGCCGCGCACGGGCGAGATCGTCGCGGGGGCCGCGGTCCTGGCCCTCGTCGTGACGACGGTGTCGTCGGGATCGGTCGGCAGCACCGCCCAGGGCCGGCCCGCGTCGCCCGTGTTCGCCGGGACGGCGCTCGAGGGCGCGCGGATCACCGGCCGTCTCGCCGGCGTCATCGACACCTACGGCGGCCAGCTGGTGAAGATCTACGAGGACAACGAGGAGTTCTACGCGAGCGCGGACGCGGCGCTGGCGAGCGCCTGGGACGCGCGCCTGGGTGCGGAGGCGGTGTCGTCGGCCGTGGAGTCCGGCACCCTGTTCGCGTCGCCCGCCCCCACGCCCGAGGTGGCGCCGCCCCGTGCCCGGCCCAGCGCGGGCCCCGAGGACGACCTGGTCACCTTCGTCGTGATCTCCGACCTGCACTGCAACACCGGGATGACGCCGCTGATCCGCACGACGATCGAGCGGTCGGGCGCCGACGTCGTGCTCAACGCGGGCGACACCACCCTGAACGGCACGTCGGTGGAGAAGGTGTGCGTCGACTCGTTCGCGTCGGCCCTTCCCCGCGGGGTGGAGATGGTCGTGGCGGACGGCAACCACGACTCGCAGGTCACCTCGGACCAGGAGGCGGCGCACGGTCAGACGATCCTCGACGGCCAGGTGGTGGAGGTCGAGGGGGTCCGCGTCCTGGGTGACCGCGACGCGCTCGAGACGCGCGTCGGCACCGGGACGAACGTGGCGCGCGAGCGCACGCCCGAGCAGCAGGCCGCCGACCTCGCGACGACCGCCTGCACCGACGACGGCGTCGACCTGCTGCTGATCCACACGCCCGCCGTGGGCCTCGACGCGCTGGAGACCGGGTGCGTGCCGTTCCAGGTCTCCGGGCACACCCACAGCCGGTCCGGACCGGAGCAGGTGGGGCAGGGCATCCGGTACGTCAGCGGCTCCACGGCCGGGGCCGCCCCCAACCAGCCCACCGTCGGGCCGCTGCGCGGCACCGCCGAGATGACGGTGCTGCGGTTCGACCCGCAGACGCGCCGGATGCTCGACGTGCAGGTCGTCCGGGTCACGCCGGACGGCGAGGCGACGGTGGGGGAGCGGGAGCCGGTGCCCGAGGTGGTGCCGCCCGCGGACGAGGCGATCGGCTCGTAGGCGCCCCGATAGGCTCGGACCGTGCCCGACCCCACCTCACCCGCGCAGGACGTCGACCCGGACGAGCTGACCCCGGTCGCCCAGGACTACCTCAAGGCGGTCTGGTCGGCGCAGGAGTGGTCGGACGAGAAGGTGACGACCGGCCTGCTCGCGGACCGGCTGGGCGTGGGCCCGTCCACCGTGTCCGAGACGGTGCGCCGCCTGACGGCGCAGGGCCTGCTGGGCCACGAGCCCTACGGCGGGGTGTGGCTCACCGCGCTGGGCCGCCGCTACGCGCTGGTGATGGTGCGGCGCCACCGGCTGCTGGAGACGTGGCTGGTGCGCGACCTCGGGTACGCGTGGGACGAGGTGCACGACGAGGCCGAGGTGCTCGAGCACGCGGTCTCGGACCGGCTCGTCGAACGGATCTCGGCACGCCTCGGGCACCCCGAGCGCGACCCCCACGGCGACCCGATCCCGTTCGCCGACGGCCGCGTCGTGCGGCCCGAGGCGGTGCCGCTGGTCGACCTCGAGGCCGGCGCGTCGGGCACGGTGGCCCGGATCTCCGACGCCGACCCGGAGGCGCTGCGCTACCTCGCCGACCTGGGCCTCGACCTGGACCTGCGCGTGCGGCTGACGTCGCGCCGGGAGTTCGCCGGGACGGTCGGCGTGGCGTGGGAGGCGGACGGCCGCGAGGTGGCGGTGGACCTCGGCCTCCTCGCCGCGTCGCGCATCTGGGTCGTGCGCGCGTAGGCTGGGCCGGTTCCCCGACGACGTGAGCGCTGGACGGCGCGCCGTCGTCACCGCTCCGTCTCGAATCGATTCGGCAGACCACCCGGTCTCCGACGACGGAGAGAAGGCGAGTGACCTCCACGACTACGCCCGAGGGCGCGCCGGCGACGGCCACGACCGGCCGCGCACCCCGTCCCGCCCACGTCGGCGCCGCGCTGTTCGCGCTGGCCGTCGGCGGCTTCACGATCGGCACCACCGAGTTCGCCACGATGGGCCTGCTGCCGCAGATCGGCGCGGACCTGGGCGTGAGCGACCCGGTCGTCGGGCACGCGATCACCGCGTACGCCGTCGGCGTCGTGGCCGGGGCGCCGCTGCTGACCGTCGCCGCCGCGCGCATGTCCCGCAAGCGCCTGCTGCTGTGCCTGATGGGCTTCTACACGGTGGCCAACGTGCTGTCGGCGGCGGCGCCCGGCATCGAGAGCCTCGTGCTGGGGCGGTTCCTCGCCGGCCTGCCGCACGGCGCCTTCTTCGGCGTGGGGGCCGCGGTCGGCGCCGCGGTGGCCGGGCCTGGCCGACGCGGCCACGCCGTGTCGATGATGATGACCGGGCTGACGATCGCGAACGTCGTCGGCGTCCCCCTGTCGACCGCCGTGGGGCAGAACCTCGGCTGGCGGGTCGCGTTCCTGGTCATGGGGGCGCTGGGCGCGGTCACGCTGCTCGGCGTCTGGCGCTTCGTGCCCGAGCGCGGTCCCGTGGACTCCAGCGTCCGCCACGAGCTCGGCACGCTGCGCAACGGGCCGCTGTGGATCTCGTTCGCGGCCGGCGCCATCGGGTTCGGCGGGCTGTTCGCCGTCTACACCTACGTCGCACCCACCGTCACCAAGGTGGCCGGCATGTCCGAGGGTGCCGTGCCGTGGGTGCTCGCGGTGTTCGGCGTCGGCATGACCGCCGGCACGCTGCTGGGCGGCCGCCTGGTGGACCGGAACGTGCTGCGCACGGTGATCGGGGCGTTCGTCGCCACCGCGCTGTCGCTGGTGCTCTTCGCGCTGGTCGGGACCTCGCCCGCCCCCGCCGTCGTCGGGCTGTTCCTGCTCGCCGTCACGTCGCAGGTCCTGGGCCTGGCGATGCAGACCCGGCTCATGGACCTGTCGCCCCGCGCGCAGTCGCTGGGGGCGGCGCTGTGCCACTCCGCCCTCAACATCGGCAACGCGAGCGGCGCGTTCTTCGGCGGCCTGGTCATCGCCGGCGGGTACGGGTACCTCGCGCCCGCCTGGGTGGGGCTCGGGCTGACGCTGGTCGGCCTGGCGATGGTGCTGGCCTTCGGCCGCCAGCGGGTGCCGCACGGCGGCTGACCTGCACCGGGCCGCCGCCCGCCGTGCCGCCGCCGTCCAGGTCCGTGCGGTACGGTCGCGCCCGTGAGCCCGAGCGTGCGCGACGCGACCCAGGACGACATGCCCGACGACCTTCCCGACGACGCCGCGGGTCCGGCCGTCTCCGCGCCCGGGCCCCGGGGCCTGACGGCCCGGGCGTACGGCGCGCTGCTCACGGTGCTGGGCGCGGTCGGCTTCGGCGCGGCGACCTGGCTGGCGATCGAGGAGTACCTCAAGCTGCTCGACCCGAACCGGGTCACGAGCTGCAGCTTCAACGTCTTCCTCGACTGCGGCGTCGCGATGATGTCGTGGCAGGGCACGCTGCTCGGGTTCCCCAACCCGTACATCGGGGTCGCGGCGTTCCCCGTGGTGGTCACCACGGGGGTGGCGCTGCTCGCCGGGGCGCGGCTGCCCCGCTGGTACCACCTGAGCCTGCTCGCGGCGACGGCCGCCGCGCAGCTGCTGATTTTCTTCCTCATGTGGTCGAGCTTCTACGCGCTGGTGCGGCTCTGCCCCGCGTGCATGGTCGTGTGGACGATCCTGTGGCCGCTGCTGTGGTTCCAGGTGGTGCACGCCGTGCAGGAGCGGTACCTGCCCGCGGGCGAGGGCCTGCGACGCGCCGTCGTGCGCAACGGCGGCCTGGTGCTGCTCATCGGCTACGTCGTCGCCGTGGGCTGGCTGCTGCTGGCCGTCGGAGGGCCGCTCGTGGAGTCCTTCGGGGTGTGACGAACAGGTGAAAAACCGGGCCGGGGCCTGGGGCGTCGGCCGGTAGACTCGCCCGGGTGAGCACGCCCGACACCGCACCCGCCCGACCCGAGGCCTCGGCCGCCTCCACGCACGAGCCCGCCCACCGGTACACGCCCGCCCTCGCGCAGCAGATCGAGGAGCGCTGGCAGGACCTGTGGGAGGAGCGCGGCACCTTCTGGGCCGCCAACCCGGCGGGTGCGCTCACGGACGGCGACGGGACGCACGGCTCGGGCAAGCCGTTCTTCATCATGGACATGTTCCCGTACCCGTCGGGGGCGGGACTGCACGTGGGGCACCCGCTGGGCTACATCGCCACGGACGTGGTGGGCCGGTTCCGCATGATGTGCGGCGACAACGTGCTGCACGCGCTGGGCTACGACGCGTTCGGCCTGCCCGCCGAGCAGTACGCGGTGCAGACGGGCCAGCACCCGCGCACCACCACCGAGCAGAACATCGTCACGATGAAGCGCCAGCTGCGCCGCATGGGCCTGGCGCACGACTCGCGGCGCACGTTCGCCACGATCGACCCCGAGTACGTCCGCTGGACGCAGTGGATCTTCCTGCAGATCTTCGACTCCTGGTACGACACCGGGGCCGACGGCGGCAAGGGCCGCGCCCGCCGCATCGCCGAGCTGCGCGCCGAGCTGGAGTCCGGCGCGCGCCCCGTGCCAGGGCACGACGGCGACAACGCCGGCGGCGCGGTGTGGGCGGCGCTGTCCGAGGACGAGCGCCGTGACGTGCTGGACGCGCAGCGCCTGGCGTACGTCGACGAGTCGCCCGTGAACTGGGCGCCGGGCCTGGGCACGGTCCTGGCGAACGAGGAGGTCACGGCCGACGGCCGTTCCGAACGGGGCAACATGCCCGTCTTCCAGAAGTCCCTGCGGCAGTGGAAGATGCGCATCACCGCCTACGCGGACCGGCTGACCGACGACCTGGACCTCATCGACTGGCCGGAGAAGGTCAAGTCGATGCAGCGCAACTGGATCGGCCGCTCCACGGGCGCCAACGTGCGGTTCGACGTGGTCGGCACCGCGGACCACGACGCCGCGGGCGCGGGCGCGCAGGTCGAGGTCTTCACCACGCGCCCCGACACGCTGTTCGGCGCGACGTTCATGGTCGTGGCCCCGGAGCACCCGCTGCTGGACGAGGTGCCCGCCCGATGGCCCGACGGCACGCGCGACGCGTGGACCGGCGGGCACGCGACGCCGGTCGAGGCCGTCGCCGCCTACCGGCGCGAGGCCGCCGCGAAGACCGCCGTCGAGCGGCAGGCCGACGCCGGCAAGAAGACCGGCGTCTTCACCGGGCACCTGGCCGTCAACCCCGTCAACGGGGCGACGGTGCCGGTGTTCACGGCCGACTACGTGCTGATGGGCTACGGCACCGGCGCGATCATGGCGGTGCCGGGCGGCGACCAGCGCGACTTCGACTTCGCCGAGGCGTTCGAGCTGCCCGTGATCCGCACGGTCGAGCCCGAGGGCGGGCTGCCGGACGACTTCGTCGGCGCGTACGCGGGCGACGGCGTGGCCGTGAACTCGTCCAACGACGAGATCAGCCTGGACGGGCTGGGCGTGGCCGAGGCCAAGGAGAAGATCGTCGCGTGGCTGGAGGCCCGCGGCGCGGGCGAGGGCACCACGACGTACCGCCTGCGCGACTGGCTGTTCAGCCGGCAGCGGTACTGGGGCGAGCCGTTCCCCATCCTGTGGGACTCCGACGACCGCCCGGTGGCCGTGCCCGCCCACATGCTCCCCGTCGACCTGCCCGACGTGCCGGACTACGCGCCCCGCACGTTCGACCCCGACGACGCCGACTCCACGCCCGAGGCGCCGCTGGGCCGCAACGACGAGTGGGTGCACGTCACCCTGGACCTGGGCGACGGGCCGCAGACGTACCGCCGCGACACGAACACGATGCCGAACTGGGCGGGGTCGTGCTGGTACTACCTGCGCTACCTGGACCCGACGGACTCGACCGACGGCCCCGCGGAGGGCACCGCCGTCGTCGACCCGGAGCTCGAGTCGTACTGGCTGGGCCCGCAGCACCACCCGACGTCCGGCCCGGCGGGCGGCGTCGACCTGTACGTGGGCGGCGTGGAGCACGCCGTGCTGCACCTGCTGTACGCGCGGTTCTGGCACAAGGTGCTGCTGGACCTGGGCTACGTCACGTCGCTGGAGCCGTTCGGCAAGCTGTTCAACCAGGGCTACATCCAGGCGTACGCCTTCACCGACGCCCGGGGGACGTACGTGCCCGCGTCGGAGGTCGAGGGCGACGAGCAGTCCGGCTTCACCTACCGCGGTGAGCCCGTGAACCGCGAGTACGGGAAGATGGGCAAGTCCCTGAAGAACGTCGTCACGCCGGACGAGATGTACGAGCAGTACGGCGCCGACACGTTCCGGGTGTACGAGATGTCGATGGGCCCGCTGGACCTGTCGCGGCCGTGGGAGACGCGGGCCGTCGTCGGCTCGCAACGCTTCCTGCAGCGCCTGTGGCGCAACGTCGTCGACGAGGAGACCGGCGAGGTCACCGTCACCGACGACGAGCCGGACACCGCCACGCTGCGGGCGATGCACCGCGCCATCGCGGACGTGAGGGTCGAGATGGAGCACATGCGGCCCAACACGGCGATCGCGAAGCTCATCACGTACAACAACCACCTGACGTCGCTGGACCGCGTGCCGCGCGCCGCGGTCGAGCCGCTGGTGCTCATGGTCGCGCCGATCGCCCCGCACATCGCGGAGGAGCTGTGGCAGCGCCTCGGGCACGACGGCTCGCTGGCGCGCGAGCCGTTCCCGACCGCGGACGAGCAGTACCTGGTCGAGGACACGGTCACGTGCGTCGTGCAGGTCAAGGGCAAGGTGCGCGGCCGCCTCGAGGTGTCGCCGTCCATCTCGGAGGCCGACCTGGAGGCCGCCGCCCTGGCCGAGCCGAACGTGGTCCGTGCGATCGACGGCGCCCCGGTGCGCAAGGTCATCGTGCGCGCGCCGAAGCTCGTCAACATCGTCGTCTGAGCTTGTCGACGCCGCTGAGGGGCCGCCGCGGCGCGGGCTCCCGCCTCGAGGGCGCCCTGGCACGCAGCCAGGGCGCCTTCGGCACGCCCGCGCTCGCCCTCCTGCACCGCAAGGAGGGCCCGCTCGTCGTGGCCCTGCTCTCCCTGATCTTCACGCCCGGCCGCGCCACCGTGCCGACCGAGCAGATGCACGTCGAGGTCGAGGACCTGCTCGCCGAGGCGCGCGCCGCGGGGCACGACGTGCCCGAGGACGCCGCCCGCGCCCTGTGCTCCCGGTGGGTCGCGGGCCGCTGGCTGGTGCGGGCGCTCGACGACGACGGGGTCGAGCAGTACCAGGTGAGCTCCCACGCGGCCGAGGCGCTCGCGTTCGTGGACCGGACCCAGGGGGCGCGGGCGCTGGTGAGCGAGTCGCGCATCCGCACCCTGCTCGTCGCCCTCGACGGTCTCGCGCGCGACGCCCGCCCGGACCGGGAGTCGCAGCAGCGCGCCCTGCGGGAGCAGGTGGCGCGCGCCCGCGCCGAGATCGCGGAGGCGGAGGCCGAGCTGGCCCGCCTCGAGGCCGGCGGCGAGGTGGTGCAGGCACCGCGGGACCGGCTCGTCGAGCAGTTCGACAACGTGGCCGCGCTGGTGCGCGAGCTGCCCGCCGACTTCGCGCGGGTCGCGGAGTCGATCGCCGAGCTGCAGCGCAGCATCGTCACGAGCCTGCGCCAGGACGACCGGCCGACGGGCGAGGTGCTCGGGGACTACCTGGACGCGAGCGACTCGCTCATGCAGCGCACGCCCGAGGGGCGCGCCTTCTCCGGCGCCATGGAGCTCCTGCGCGACCCGCAGCTGCTCTCGCAGGTGGACGAGCGCGTCCAGGCGGTGCTGGCCCACCCGTTCGCCGCCGACCTGCCCGCCGACCGACGGGAGTCCGTGCGGGCCCTGTACTCCCAGCTGCTGTCCGCCGTCGACGGCGTCCTCGACGCGCAGGCGCGGGCCTCGCGGACCATCACGCAGCAGCTGACCGTGCACAACCCGCTGCGGGACCGCGAGCTCGACGCCGCGCTGCGCGAGGCCACGGCGGCGATGGCCGAGTGGTTCCCGGCGTCGGGGCGCGCGGCGCGGGTCGAGCCGCTGCGGTGGCTCGAGCGGGCGCGGCTCGGCCGCTTCCGCGCGCAGCTGCACGACCTGCGGCCCGACACCCCGCCCGACGCGCTGGCCGACCTCGACGACCCCGGCCACGAGCCGACCGGCGAGCCGGGGGAGGCCCTGGGCGGGCTGCTCGGCATGGGCGGCCCACGCTACGTCGAGACCACCGCGCACGCCGCCCGGGTGCTGCGCGAGCGCGGCACGGCGACCGCGGACGAGGTGTTCGCCGCCGCGCCCGCGGAGCTGCGCCGGCCCGTGGAGCTGCTCGGGTACCTGGAGCTCGCGGCGCCGGACCGCCTCGACGAGGCCCTCGGGGACGGCCGGGGCCTCGGCGACGTGCCGGCCGGCCGGCTGCGCCGCGTGACCGCGGTGCGCGCCGACGGCAGCACCCGGGCCCTGGTGGTGCCGATGGTGCCGGTGGAGGTGCCGGCCGACGTGGCCGAGGCGTCGGCCGCGGGCACGGGACCGACGACGCACGACGAGGGGGACGACGACGTATGACGGACACGACGCAGGACGTGGGCGCGTTCGTGCAGGAGCCGACGGTCGTCGACGACGACGCGGCCCTGTACGCCGGCGACACGGGGGTGCTCCCGTACGAGGCGCGCCGCGCGCTGGCGCTGGTGCTGCAGCGCCGGTACCTGTCCGCGGCGGCCCACCCGGCGGAGTGGAAGGCGCTGCTGGCCCACCAGGACGTGCTCGCCTCCCGCTGCCACGACATGTTCGTCGAGCTCGTCGTCGACCGGGACTACGAGATCGCCTACAAGCGGCAGGTCCGCGAGGCCGGCCTGAGCATCCCGGTGCTCCTCAAGGACGAGCCGTACAAGCGCGTGGAGACGCTCCTCATGCTCTTCGCCCGCAACCGCTTCCGCCAGGAGCAGGGTGCGGGGGAGCGGGCCGCGCACGTGGACGCCGAGGAACTCGTGGACTACGCCCTCGGCTTCCTCGCCGCGGACGAGACCAACCTGGCCGCCCGCCGGCGCGAGGTCGACAACGCGATCGCCACGCTCGTGCGCGAGCACGTGCTCGACGAGGTCGCCGAGGGCCGCTACCGCGTGCAGCCGGTCGTGGAGATCCTGCTGCCGGTGGAGCGGCTGCGCGAGCTGGCCACCTGGCTGCGCAGCCCGGCGCCGGCGGACCCCGCCCCGCCGGCCGAGGCGGACGAGACCGACCCGGTCGACGAGGACGAGGAGGCGCGCGCATGACGCTCACGAGCGACCCGGCCGAGCAGGTCGCCGCGCCGCGCATGCAGCAGTCGCTGTTCGGGCTCATCCCTACGGCGTCGGACGGGCGCCAGTGGACCGCACGTTCGATGCAGCTGGTGAGCTGGGGCGGCTACCACGGCTACCACGAGGTGCGGTTCGCGGGCACGACGACGCTGCTCACCGGGGCGTCCGGGTCCGGCAAGTCGACCCTCCTCGACGCGTACATCGCGCTGATGATGAGCCACACGACGCCGTTCAACGGGGCGTCGAACACCGCCACGAGCGGCCGGGCCCGGGGACAGGAGCAGCGCAACGTCGTCTCGTACGCGCGCGGCAAGCTCGACGAGGAGCGCACGGCCGGGTCCGCGCGCGCCCGTGACCGGGTGCTGCGCGGGGAGACGTCGGACACCTGGTCGGCGATCGCGATGACCTGGTCCTCGCAGGCGGGCGAGCGGTTCACCGCGCTGCGCGCCTGGTACGTGCCGCGCGGCGTGCAGCGCACCGACGAGACGGTCGCCGTGCGTGCCGTCGTCGACGCCGACTTCAGCCTGCGCGACCTCGAGCCGCTCGCGGCCCAGCGGTTCGGCAAGGCGGGTCTCACCGCCGCCGGACTGACGACGTTCGACACGGACAAGGCGTTCGCCACCCGCCTGCACGCGGCGCTCGGCATCGGCGCGGCCGGCGACGGCGAGAAGGCGATGCAGCTGCTCGGCCGCATCCAGGCCGGGCAGCAGATCACCACCGTCGACTCGCTCTACAAGGCGATGGTGCTCGAGGAGCCCGAGACGATCCGCGTGGCCGAGCGCGCCGTCGAGCACTTCGACGAGCTCAGCGAGGTTCGCGCGGAGATGGACACCGCGCAGCGGCAGGTGGACGTGCTGCGCCCGATGGTGGAGCACCGGGCCGCGATCGACGCCGCCGTCGCGCGCCGGGAGCTGGTGGACGCCCTGGGGCCCGACGGCGGGAGCGACCCCGGTGCGGTCACCCCGTTCACCGCCTGGCGCGACCGCACCCAGCTCGACCTGCTGCGCGCCGGGGAGGCGGAGAACCGCGCCCAGCACAAGGCCGCGGCCGAACGCGTCGCGGTCGCCGACGAGCGGCTCGCGGCCGCGCAGGGCGAGCTCGAACAGGTGCGCGCCGACCAGCGCCGCAACGGCGGCGACGCGATCGAGGCGGCGGAGCGCGACGTCCGCGCGGCCGAGCAGCGGCTGGCCGAGGTGCGGCGCGCTCGCGCCGATCTCGAGGGGCACCTGGCGCCGCTCGAGCGGGACGCCGCCACGCGGCGCGAGCTGGACGCCCTGCACGCCGACGCCCGGCGGTACCTGGCCGAGCGTGACACCCACACCGACGCGCTGTCGGAGGCGGTGGTCGAGGCGGCGGCCCGGGAGAAGGACGCGATGCGGTCCCTCGCGGAGCTGGAGCGCGAGGAGGCGTCGCTGAAGGCCCGCCGCGGCAACGTGCCGCGCGAGCTGCACGAGGCGCGCGAGGCCCTCGCCCGGGCGGCCGGCATGCGGCCTGAGGAGGTGCCCTTCGTGGGCGAGCTCCTGGAGGTCCGCGGCGAGTACGAGCCGTGGCGCGACGCGATCGGGCTGGCGCTCGGCGGCTTCGCGGTGACGATGTTGGTCGACGAGACGCGGTTGGACGCGTTCCGCGCCGCGATCGACGCCGTCCCCTCCGCGGTCCGTGTGCGCTTCGAGGGGGTGCCCACGGGGCTCGCCCTGCACGAGGAGGCCGACCGCGCGCTGCTGCCCGGCCGGCTCGAGGTGAAGGCCGGGCCGTTCGGCGGGTGGCTCGCCGGGCGGCTGGCGGAGCGGTTCGCGTACGTCTGCGTGGACGACCCGGCCGAGCTGTCCCGCCACGACCTGGCGCTCACCCGGTCCGGGCAGACGGCGGAGGGCCGCCGGGGCGCCCACGGCGGGCAGGGGCGCGCGTCCGTGCTGGGATTCAGCAACCACCGGCGGCTCGAGCAGCTCGCCGAGCAGATCGCCGCGGCGCACCAGGAGCTGCGGCAGGCCTCCGAGTCCCTCGCGGGGGCACGGCTGCGGCAGAAGGGCGAGGCCGACCACTTCGTGGCCTACAGCCACGCGCTGCGCGCCGCGTGGGAGGACGTCGACGTGCGCGGGGCCGAGGCGCGGCTCGCCGAGCGGCAGGAGAGGCTCGAGGCGCTGGTCGCGGGCTCGGACGTGCTGCGCGCGCTCAAGGCGGACGAGGACTCCCTGCGCGCCCGCGTCGACGAACTGTACCGCGAGCGTGCGGCGGCGCAGCAGCGGGTGACCGAGCTCGGCGCCGCGTGGGAGCAGCTCAGCGACCAGGTGGACCAGGTCGCGGACGCCGTCGAGCGCGCCGACGCCGAGGGCGTCGCACCGACCGCGGGGCAGGAGCGCCGGCTGGCCGAGCTCATGGCCGAGGTGGGCTGGTCCGGGGTGGCGGGCGCGTCCGGCAGCGGCCTCGCGGACCTCACGACCGCCGTGGCCGCCGTCGTGCGCGAGCTGCACCACGAGCGGGACGCGGCCGTGGAGGCGGAGCGCGCGGCACGCGCGGCGCTCGCGGCCCTGTTCGAGCGGTTCAACGACACCTGGCCCGACCCCAACCGCAGCGCGGACCCGGACGGGGCGTACGACGACTTCCTGCGCATCTACGAGGAGCTGGAGTTCCAGCAGCTGTACCGGCTGCGGGACGAGTGGTCGGCGCACCTGCGGCAGATGTCCGGCGACCAGCTCACCCGGCTGAACAACGGCATCGCGCAGGCGGTCGCCGAGATCCGCGACCGCATGGAGCCGGTGAACGCGATCCTCGCGACGCTGCCGTTCCGGGACGACGGGCACCGGCTGCGCATCACCGCCACGCCGGTCGAGGCGGCCGACGTCGCCGCGTTCCGGCGCCGGCTGCGCGAGCTGGCCACGGCCCCGGCAGGCGACGTCCCGCTGGCCGAGCACGAGCGCCGCTACGAGCGGATGCGCCGCCTGATCGACCGCATCCGCCCGGACAGCCCGGAGCGGCGGCGCCTGGTCGACGTGCGCGACCACGTGCGCGTCAGCGCGGAGTGCGTGGACCTCGAGGGCAACCACGTGAGCGTCTACGACCACATCGCCGGTAAGTCCGGCGGCGAGTCGCAGGAGCTGGTCGCGTTCATCGTGGGCGCGGCGCTGCGCTACCAGCTCGGCGACGCCGGGGCGGAGCGCCCGCGGTACGCGCCGGTGTTCCTCGACGAGGCGTTCATCAAGGCCGACGCCCGGTTCGCCGGCCGTGCCGTGGGCGCCTGGCGAGGGCTGGGCTTCCAGCTCGTCGTGGGCGCCCCGCTGGACAAGGTGAGCGCCCTCGAACCGCACGCCGACGTCGTCCTCCAGGCGATCAAGGACGCGACCGGGCGGTCGCGGCTCGTGACCCTCGTGGGGGAGTGACGCAGCACTCGGTGACGGGCCGAGCCGGGTGCGCGAGGGCTGTGTACTGTCGTGACGTGACCGAGACCACGCCGCTGATCAGCAGCCCGGAGCCGACCGTCGAGGGGTTCGTGCGCGAGTACATGCGCGAGCTGAACTTCTCCCAGGGCACCGTCCTGGAGCGGGCCACCGACAACGACCGGTACCTGGCGCTCGCGCGCACCGTGCGGCACTACCTGATGTCCCGGTGGATGCAGACCACCGTGAGCCAGTACCGCTCCCAGGCGAAGGCCGTGGCCTACCTCTCCGCGGAGTACCTGCTGGGCCGCCAGCTCGACAACGCGCTCATCGCGACGGGCCTGGAGGAGGTCGCGGCCGAGGCCCTGGCGAGCCTGGGGCTGGACCTCGACGAGCTGCGGGAGGTCGAGGTGGAGCCCGGCCTGGGCAACGGCGGGCTCGGGCGGCTGGCGGCGTGCTTCGTCGACTCGCTGGCGACGATGAGCGTGCCGGCGATCGGGTACGGCATCCGGTACGAGTACGGCATCTTCCGCCAGCGGTTCGAGGACGGCCGGCAGGTCGAGGAGCCGGACAACTGGCTCGACAACGGGGCGCCGTGGGAGTTCGCGCACCCCGAGCACGAGGTCCCGGTCTGCTTCGGCGGGCACACCGAGCAGTACACCGACGACGACGGCCGGGAGCGCACGCGCTGGGTGCCCGGCTGGCAGGTGCTCGGCGTCCCGTACAACTACATGGTCCCCGGCTACCGGAACGGGCGGGTCAATACGCTGCGCCTGTGGAGCGCGCGGGCCACGCACGCGTTCGACCTCAAGATCTTCAACTACGGCGACTACGCCGAGGCCGTGCGGTCGCAGACCTTCGCCGAGAACATCTCCAAGGTGCTGTACCCGGAGGACTCCACGCCCCAGGGCAAGGAGCTGCGGCTGCAGCAGCAGTACTTCTTCGTGGCCTGCTCCCTCCGCGACTTCATCGACCAGCTGCTCCCCGAGGGCTTCGACCTGCACGACCTGCCCGACCGCATCGTCTTCCAGCTCAACGACACGCACCCCGTGATCGCGATCCCCGAGCTGATGCGCCTCCTGGTCGACGAGCGGGGCTTCGAGTGGGACGACGCCTGGCAGGTGACGCAGCGGTGCTTCGCGTACACGTGCCACACGCTGCTGCCGGAGGCGCTCGAGGTCTGGCCGGTCGAGCTGGTCGGCCGGCTGCTGCCCCGCCACCTGGAGATCATCTACCGCATCAACGACGAGTTCCTCGCCCAGGTGCGCGAGCGCTCCGGCGGTGACGAGCTGCTGGTGCGCCGCATGTCGATCATCGCCGAGCACCCCGTGCGGTCGGTGCGGATGGCGTACCTCGCGACCGTCGGCAGCTCGAAGGTGAACGGCGTGGCGGAGCTGCACTCGCAGCTGCTGCGCGACAAGGTGCTCGCCGACTTCGCCGCGTTCTGGCCGGACAAGTTCACCAACGTCACCAACGGCGTCACGCCGAGGCGGTTCGTCAAGCTCGCCAACCCGGGGCTGTCCGGGCTGATCACCGAGGCGATCGGCGACGGCTGGGTCACCGACCTCGACCGGCTGCGCGAGCTCGAACCGCTCGCGGACGACGCCGAGTTCCGGCGCCGCTTCCGCGAGGTCAAGGCCGCGAACAAGGAGCGCCTCGTCTCCCTGCTCCAGGCGCGCGACGGGATCGACGTCGACCCCGCCACGATGCTCGACGTCATGGTCAAGCGGCTGCACGAGTACAAGCGCCAGCTCCTCAAGCTGCTGCACGTGGTGACGCTGTACGACCGGGTCACCGCGGGCGACCTGGCGCTGGACGACGTCACGCCCCGGACCGTCGTCTTCGGGGCGAAGGCCGCACCGGGCTACGTGATGGCGAAGGAGATCATCGCGCTGATCAACCACGTGGGCACGGTGGTCAACACGCACCCGGAGATCTCGCGCGTGCTGCGCGTGGCGTTCCCGGCGAACTACAACGTCACCGTCGCGGAGACCCTCATCCCGGCGGCCGACCTGTCGGAGCAGATCTCCCTGGCCGGCAAGGAGGCGTCGGGCACCGGGAACATGAAGTTCGCCCTCAACGGCGCGCTGACCATCGGGACCGACGACGGCGCGAACGTCGAGATCCGCCAGCTCGTGGGCGACGAGAACTTCTTCCTCTTCGGGCTCACCGAGCCGGAGGCGAGCGCGGTGGCGGAGGCGGGTTACCGCCCCTCGACGTACTACGAGGAGAACGCGTCGCTGCGCCGGGCCCTGGACCTCGTGGCGCGCGGCACGTTCTCGGGCGGCGACGCGACGGTGTTCGAGCCGGTGGTGTCGAACCTGCTCAACGAGGACCGCTTCATGGTGCTGGCGGACTACCAGTCGTACCTCGACGCGCAGGAGCGGGTGGAGCAGGCGTACGCGGACCCCGACGCGTGGAGCCGGTCGGCCGTGCTCAACGTGGCGCGCACCGGCTTCTTCTCCTCCGACCGGTCGATGCGGGACTACCTCGAGCGCGTCTGGCACGCCGCGCCGCTGACGGCCGACTGACGCACGACCGACGCGCGACTGCCGGTCGACCGGTCGGCGAGCGCCGTCAGCGCCGGCGACGCGTGCCGAACACGGAGCGGGTGATCTCCCGGGCCAGCGTCGTGCCGACGGTGGTGAGGATCGTGTCCATCGGGCTGCGGGTGCTGCGGCGGGTCGTCCTCCTGGAGGACGACGGGCGCGCGGTCCGCTGCTCCTGGCGGCGGGCCTTCTCGGCCTCCTTCTCGAGCTCGGCAGCGCGCTCGGCAGCCTCGCGGGCGGCGGCGTCCTGCGCGGCGCGCGCCTGCAGGAGTTCGTAGGCGGACTCGCGGTCGACCGCGGCGCCGTAGCGCGCCTGACCGGGGGAGGCGGCGACGGCGGCGTCGAGCACCTGCTGCGGTGCCGGGTCCATCGACGACCGCGGCGCGCGCACGCGGGTCCACGCGACCGGGGTCGGCGCGCCCTTCTCGTCGAGCAGGGTGACGACGGCCTCGCCGGTGCCGAGCGACTGCAGCAGCCGCTCGAGGTCGTAGGGCGAGGTGGGGAAGGTGCGGGCCGCCGCCCGCAGCGCCTTCGCGTCGTCCGGGGTGAAGGCGCGCAGCGCGTGCTGCACGCGGTTGCCGAGCTGCGCGAGCACGTCGGCGGGCACGTCCTTGGGGGACTGGGTGACGAAGAAGACGCCCACGCCCTTGCTGCGGATCAGGCGCACCGTCTGCACGACCTGCTGCAGGAACTCCTTCGAGGCCCCGGTGAACAGCAGGTGCGCCTCGTCGAAGAAGAACACCAGCCGTGGCTTGTCGGGGTCGCCCACCTCGGGCAGCTCCTGGAACAGCTCCGCCAGCAGCCACATGAGGAACGTCGAGAACAGGGCCGGCCGGTCCTGCACGCCGGGCAGCTCCAAGGCCGAGATCAGCCCGCGGCCGTCGGGGGCGGTGCGCAGCAGGTCGGCCGTCTCGAACGCGGGCTCGCCGAAGAAGACGTCGCCGCCCTGGGCCTGCAGCCCCACGATCTCGCGCAGGATGACGCCCGCCGTGGCGGCCGACACCCCGCCGATGCCCTTGAGGGCCTGCTTGCCCTCGTCGGACGTGAGGTAGGCGATCGTGGCCTGCAGGTCCTTGAGGTCCAGGAGCGCCAGCTGCTGGGCGTCGGCCCAGTGGAAGATCAGCTCCAGGCTGGAGGACTGCGTGGCGTTGAGCCCGAGCACCTTGCTCAGCAGCAGCGGGCCGAAGTCGGTGACGGTCGTGCGGATCGGGACGCCCGTGCCGAGCCCGCCGAGCGAGTAGAACTCGACCGGGTAGGCCGTCGGCGTCCACTCCTGCCCGATGCTCGCGGCGCGCTCGGCGACCTTCGGGTTGTCGGGGCCCTCGACGGCGAGCCCGGACAGGTCGCCCTTGACGTCCGCGAGGAACACGGGGACGCCTTGGGCGGACAGCCCCTCCGCCATGCCCTGGAGGGTCTTGGTCTTGCCGGTGCCGGTGGCGCCCGCGACGAGGCCGTGGCGGTTGAGCGTCGCGAGGGGGAA
>Ga0180221_1000246_pt1 | contig 58408 bp, 51 predicted proteins | sample eDN5th37CKraftMG_FD_151339 | JGI IMG/M metagenome (GOLD analysis project Ga0180221, IMG submission 151339) | Enriched Miracle-Growth compost microbial communities from Emeryville, California, USA - eDNA 5th pass 37_C Kraft MG (version 2) (version 2) ... | reverse complement strand
CGGAACGTCCGTTGCAGCACGTTGCGGGACACCGGGACCGACGGAAGGCGATGCAGCAAGGGCGGGGAGGGGAGAGGGGCGCGCGGTCGTGGCGGGTCTGGCGGGAGCCGGAGCGAGGAACGAGCGCAGGCGGATGGAAGACCGGCGCACCCACCCCGGACCCCACGCCCCGACCGAGACGACGCACCGACCACCCGCTCACTCCCACTCGATCGTCGCCGGCGGCTTGCTGGTGACGTCGAGGGTGACGCGGTTGACGTCGGCGACCTCGTTGGTGATGCGCGTGGAGATGGTGGCGAGGACGTCGTAGGGCAGGCGCGTCCAGTCGGCGGTCATGGCGTCCTCGGACGACACGGGCCGCAGGACGACGGGGTGCCCGTAGGTGCGGCCGTCACCCTGGACGCCGACGGAGCGGACGTCGGCGAGGAGCACGACGGGGCACTGCCAGATCTCGCGGTCGAGGCCGGCCTTGGTGAGCTCGTCGCGGGCGATGGCGTCGGCGGCGCGGAGGGTGGCGAGGCGCTCGGCGGTGACCTCGCCGATGATGCGGATGCCGAGCCCGGGGCCGGGGAACGGCTGGCGCCAGACGATGACCTCGGGGACGCCGAGCTCGAGCCCGACGGCGCGGACCTCGTCCTTGAAGAGGGCGCGCAGCGGCTCGACAAGCTCGAACTGGAGGTCGTCGGGGAGCCCGCCGACGTTGTGGTGGGACTTGATGTTGGCGGCGCCCTCGCCGCCGCCGGACTCGACGACGTCGGGGTACAGGGTGCCCTGGACGAGGAACTTGACCTCGCCGCCGGTCTCCCCCTCGGCGGACTCGACGATCTCGCGCGCGGCGTCCTCGAACGCGCGGATGAACTCGCGGCCGATGATCTTGCGCTTGGTCTCGGGGTCGGTGTGCCCGGCGAGCGCGGTGAGGAAGCGCTGCTTCTCGTCGCGGATGACGAGCTTGACACCGGTGGCCTCGACGAAGTCGCGCTCGACCTGCTCGACCTCGCCCTCGCGCAGCAGCCCGTGGTCCACGAACACGCAGGTGAGCTGGTCGCCGACGGCCTTCTGCACGAGCGCCGCCGCGACGGACGAGTCGACGCCGCCGGACAGCCCGCAGATGACGCGTGCGTCGCCGACCTGCGCGCGGATGGCGGCGACCTGGTCGGCGATGACGTTGCCGGGCGTCCAGTCGGGGGCGAGCCCGGCGCCCTCGTAGAGGAAGTGCTCGAGCACGGTCTGACCGTGCGCGGAGTGCTTGACCTCGGGGTGCCACTGCACGCCGTAGAGGCGGCGGCCCTGGTCCTCGAACGCGGCGACGGGCGAGCCGGACGAGGTGGCGAGCACCTCGAAGCCCTCGGGCGCGCGGTGGACGGCGTCGCCGTGGCTCATCCAGGTGGTCTGGTGGTCGGGCGTGCCGGCGAGCAGGACACCGGCCTCGCACACCTCGACCTCGGTGCCGCCATACTCGCGCAGGCCGGTCTGGGCGACCTCGCCACCGAGGGCGCGCGCCATGGCCTGGAAGCCGTAGCAGATGCCCATGACGGGCACGCCGGCGTCGAAGAGGGCGGGGTCGACGAACGGCGCGCCCTCCGCGTACACGGAGGAGGGGCCGCCGGACAGGATGATCGCGGCCGGGTCCTTCGCGAGCATCTGCTCGACCGTGAAGGTGTGCGGGACGATCTCGGAGTACACCTTGGCCTCGCGCACGCGGCGCGCGATGAGCTGCGCGTACTGGGCGCCGAAGTCGACGACGAGCACGGGCCTCGGGGTGGCGGGCCCGGCGGTCTCAGGGGCGGGAGCGGTGGCGGCGGAGGCTTCGGTCACCCCCCGATTCTACGGGGCCGCCTCGCCACGGAGTTGCTTGCTGGAAACGGCTCGAACCACCCCGCGACACGCCTCCACCGTCACGCGAGGGCGGCGCGGAGGGCGCGCGCGGCGGCCTCGGGGTCGTCGGCGCCGGTGATCGCCCGCACCACGACGACCCGGGTCGCCCCCGCGTCCGCGACCTCGGCCACGGTCACGGCGTCGACGCCACCGATCGCGAACCACGGCGTGCTCGGGCGTGACGCGGCGACCCGCCGGACGAGGTCGAGCCCCACGCCCGGGCGTCCCGGCTTGGTCGGCGTCGCCCAGACGGGCCCGACGCAGAAGTAGTCGACGTCGGGGTCGGCGTCCGCGGCGGCGGCCTGGGCGTCGTCGTGCGTGGACCGGCCGAGCAGCACGCCCGGTCCGACGAGCGAGCGCGCGGCGCGCACGGGCAGGTCGTCCTGGCCGGTGTGCAGGACGGGTGCTCCGGTGAGCTGCGCGACGTCCGCCCGGTCGTTGACCGCCCAGAGCGCGCCGTGCCCGGCCGCGACGTCGGCCACGAGCTCGCAGAGCACGAGCTCGTCGCGGGTGTCGAGCGAGCGGTCGCGGAGCTGGACGACGTCCACTCCCCCGCGCAGCGCGGCGTCGAGGAACGCCTCGAGCTCAGCGACGTCCCGCCCGCCGGGGCGCGCGTCCGTGCACAGGTAGAGCCGGGCGTCGGCGAGGCGGGAGCGGGGTGCGGACGACGAGGGGGCGGCCATGCGGCGCGAGTGTAGTGTGACGCGTGCACGGGAGCCCCTCCCGCCCGGTCGTCGGATTCGACGCCGTCCGGGGCCGGGGCTGAGAGGACGCCGGCTAAGGCGTCGACCGTCGAACCTGCTCTGGGTCATGCCAGCGAAGGGAGCATCCTCGTGCCTGCCGTCCCCCTGCCGTCCTCGCGCGTGCCCGACGTCCTCGTGGTCGGGGGCGGCGTCGTCGGGCTGACGTGCGCCTGGTATGCGGCGCGCACCGGCGCCCACGTGACCGTGCTGGACCCGTCCCCCGGGGACGGCGCCACCCGCGCCGCCGCCGGGATGCTGGCGCCCGTCGGCGAGGCCGAGCCCGACGACGCGGCCGCCACCCGGCTGCACCTCGCGGGTGCCGCCTGCTGGCCGGGCTTCGCGCGCGAGCTCGCGGACGCGTCCGGGACCGATCCCGGGTTCGAGGCCGTGGGCTCGCTCCTCGTCGCGTACGACGCGGGCGACCGCGACGACCTGCGCCGCGCGCTGGGCAGCCACCGGGCCGCCGGGCTGCGGTCCGAGGAGCTGACGGTCGCCGGGGCCCGGCGCCTCGAGCCCGCCCTCGGACCGGTCGCCGGCGCCGCCCTCGCCCCCGACGACCACCGGGCCGACCCTCGCGCGACCCATCGGGCGCTCGGCGCGGCCCTCGCCGCCGTCGGGGTCCGCCGGGTGGGTGCCACCGCCACGCGGCTCGTGCTCGACGGCGCGCGGCGCGTCGTCGGCGCGGTCGACGACGCCGGCCGGCCCCACCGCGCGGGGCTCACCGTGCTCGCCGCGGGCGTGGGCTCGGGGCCGCTCTCCGCGCTCGACGGCGGCGCGGGCGCGCGGGGCGTGCCCGTCCCGGTGCGCGGCGTCGTCGGGCAGACGGTGCGGCTCGAGGCGGGCCCGGACCTCGGGCTCGAGCGGACGGTGCGAGGCCGCGTCCAGGGCCGGCCCGTCTACGTCGTGCCGCGAGCGCCGCGCCCGGACGGCACGCGCGAGGTGGTCGTCGGCGCGACGTCCGAGGAGACCGCCGACGCCCGGCGCCCGCGGACGGGCGGCACGTTCGCGCTGCTCCGCGACGCCCGCGCGCTCGTGCCCGCGCTCGACGAGACGACGCTCGTCGACGTCACGCAGCGCGCCCGCCCGACGACGCCCGACGGGCGCCCGCTGATCGGGCCGTCGGGCGTGCCGGGGCTGTGGCTCGCGACCGGCCACGGCCGCAACGGCGTGCTGCTCGCGCCGATCACGGGCGCCGCGCTGGCCGCCGAGCTCACGGGCCGCGCCCGGGGCGACGGCGGCGCCGCCATCGCTGCCGCCGCACCCGCCCGGCTCGCCGGCAGCGACCGCTCCCCCGCGCCCGACCACGACAGGAGGACCACATGACCCCGTCGACCCCGGCCCGCACCGCGCCCACCCCGACGACCCTCGTCAACGGAGAGCCGTACGCGCTCGCCGACGCGCTGCCCGTCGCCGACCTCGTGGCCCGGCTCGTCCCGGCGTTCGCGGCCGACCGCACGGCCCGCGGGATCGCCGTCGCGGTCGACGACGCCGTCGTGCCGCGGAGCCTCTGGGAGAGCACGACGGTGCGCCCGGGGGCGCGCGTCGAGGTCGTGGGGGCGGTGCAGGGTGGCTGACGCGCTCACGATCGCGGGAACCGCCCTGCGCTCCCGGCTCGTCATGGGGACGGGCGGCGCGTCGAGCCTGCTCGCGCTCGAGGACGCCCTCGTGGCGTCGGGCACCGAGCTGACGACGGTCGCGCTGCGCCGGTTCGCGCCCTCGGCCGGGGGCGCCGGGACGTCCGGAGACCACGGGGTCTGGGCGCTGCTCGAGCGCCTCGGCATCCGCGCGCTGCCCAACACGGCGGGCTGCTTCACCGCGCGCGACGCCGTGCTCACGGCGCGGCTCGGGCACGAGGCGTGCGGGACCGACTGGGTCAAGCTCGAGGTGATCGCCGACGACGTGACGCTCCTCCCCGACCCCGTCGCCCTGATCGAGGCGGCGGAGACGCTCGTGCGCGAGGGCTTCGTCGTCCTGCCCTACACGAACGACGATCCCGTGCTCGCGCGCCGCCTCGAGGACGTGGGCTGCGCGGCCGTCATGCCGCTCGGCTCGCCGATCGGCTCGGGCCTGGGCGTCGCGAACCCGCGGAACATCGAGGCGATCGCGGCCCGGGCGGGGGTGCCGGTGATCCTCGACGCCGGGGTGGGGACGGCGTCGGACGCGGCGCTCGCGATGGAGCTGGGGTGCGACGGCGTGCTGCTCGCCACGGCGGTGACGCGCGCGACCGACCCCGTGCGCATGGCACGGGCCATGCGGCTCGCGGTGCAGGCCGGGCACGACGCCGCCCAGGCCGGCCGGGTGCCGCGGCGCGAGCAGGCGCTCGCGTCGTCTCCCGTGGACGGCGTCGTACGGGCGGGCAACCTCGACCTCGCGCTCTGACCGCGCGCCCCCATCCGGCGGCCGACCTCCCGACGCCCCCGCCCCGCGGGGACGCTCGCGAGGCGGGGCGCCCGGCCGGCGACCGTGGTCACCGGCCGGGCGGACCGCCTGCTACTTCGTGACGACCTTGACCTTGGCCGCCCCGGACGCCGCCGTGTAGTAGGCGCTGCCCTGGTAGGCCGCCGTGACCTTCGCGGTCCCGGCCGAGGCGAGCCGGACCTTGACCTTCACCACGCCCGACGACGGGACGGAGACCGTCTTCACGGCCTTCCCGCCGAGCTTGACGACGGCCTTGCCGGTCGGCCGCACGCCGCCCTTCATGCCGACGACCTTCACGGTCACCGTGACGGTCGCACCCTTCCTGGCCGTGGCCGGGGCGGACAGCGTGACCTTCGGCGCGGCCTTGAGGACCGTCAGGGAGGCCCGCGCGCTGCTCGTGTCGAGGGTCCGGGACCCCGCGTACGACGCCGTCACCCGGTAGGTCGCGGGCTTCAGCGTGCCGGGGACGGTGAACGACCCGGCGCCGTGGGCGTCGAGCCGGACCGACCGGACGACGTTCCCGACGGTGATCGTCGCGACCCCGCCGTCGGCGCCGCCGACGACGATCCGCCCGGCGACCGCCGTGCCGTACGTCGTGCGGGTCGCGGCGAGCACGAACACCGTGGTCGTCTTGCCCTTGACCAGGGTGAACGTCACGGCCGGGGACACGGAGCCCTCGGCCGTGGCGGTCTGCCCGAACGCCGCGGTCAGGGTGTGCGTCCCGGCGTCGAAGCCGCCGGAGACGACGAGGGCCGCCCGGCCGTCCTTGACCGCGACCCGGCCGAGGACCGTCGAGCCGTCGGCGAACGTCACGGTGCCCGCGGTGTCGGGCCCGGCCACGGTCGCCGTGAGGGTCACGGCCTTGCCCACGGCCGGGGCCGCGGGCGCGATCGCGAGGGTCGTCGTGGTGGCCGACCGCACGGTCACGGTGGCCTTCGCGGTCCGGGCCGAGCCCGCCCCGACGGCGGTCACGTCATGACCGCCGACGCGCGCGTCCGCGGGGACGGCCCAGTCGAGGGCCGCGGTCCCGTCGGCGCCCGCGAGCACCGTGCCGAGGACGGCGTCACCGTCGGTGAACGCGACCAACTCGCCGACCCGGTACCCGCTGCCGGTGAGCGTGACGTGCGACCCGGCGACCGCGTCGCCCGACGTCGTCAGCTCCTGCACGACGGACCGTGCCGCGTACTCGGCGCAGACGTCGCCCTGCGTGCCGACGGCGGGAGCGAGCGCCCCGCCGGACGTGAGGGCGTCGTCCTCGCGGACCGTGAACGTCCCGAACTGGGCCGCGCCCACGATCACGCCGTCGGGCGCGCTGACGTCGGCCTTGTAGGCCGTCGTCGCGGCCGCGCCCGCCACCGTGTTCCCGAGGGTCGTCACGCTCACGGCCTGGCACGTCTGGCCCGGCTGGAACGTGACCTTCTGCGCGGCTAGCCCGGCGTTGCTGCTGTCCGCGGTCGAGCCCATGAGCGTGAACCACGCCGAGACCGTCCGGTCGGCGGGCTGGTCGAGGACCACCGCCACGCGGGCCTCGTCGACCGACGAGCCCTCCTCGACGACCGTGCTCGCGACGTTGACCGTCGGGACGGACGCGATGCCCGCGACGGTGCCGACGCCGGAGCTGACGAACGCCAGGTCGGACAGGTACGCCCCGCCCGTGGCCGTGCCGTCGGCGCCGGTCGCGCCCGCGAAACGGACCTCACGGACGTCGCTCACGTCGATCGAGCCCGCGAGCGTGGAGACCGGGACCGAGACCTGCTGCAGGACGATCTTGTTGAGCGTCGTCGAGCCGCTGATCGGGAGCCGCTTCACGGCACCCGCGTTGAGGGCCGAGACCGCGGAGCTCCAGGTGGCCCCGTGGCCGTCCACGACCGTCACCGTCAGGTCGGTGCCCGTGACGACCGACTCGTCGGGCGCCGTCTTGAACGTCAGGGCGTCCTGCTCGCTCGCGTCGCGAGCGGCGGCGGGCACGGTGACCCGGATCGACCCGGCGGTCGAGCCGCTGACCGACGTCCACAGGAAGCGGCCCATCGGCGACGCCGGGACGTTCGGGGCGAACGACGCCGGGGTCCAGTGCGGCATGGCGCTCGTCGAGCGCAGGGTGCTCGCCGTGGCGCAGGGCTGCGCGTCCTGCGGCAGGGTGCGGCCGCCCGCGCTCGCGCAGACGCTCTCGGTCGCCGACCCGTAGACGCGCACACGGCTCGTGTTGGCCGTGAACGCCTCGATGTCGGCGCGCTTCGTCGCCGGAGCGGTGGCCGTCGCCCAGAGCGTGGCCGACGGGACGGACGTGAGCGTCGGGTCGGCGCTCCCGTCGAACAGCGGCAGGAACTGGTCCTCGCCGCCGAGCGTGAGCCGGAACCACGCGCTCATGACGGCGACCCCGACGTCGTACTGGTCGTCCGCGCTCAGGCGCACGTTCGTGGGCGCGAGCGGGCCGCAGACCGCGTCCGTGCTCGTGGCGCCCCAGTCGTCCGACGTCGAGAGCGGGTACTTCCCGGGCGTCCACACCGAGTTGAAGAAGTTGTGGTCGGCGCCCATGACCCACAGCGTCGAGCGCAGGGAGTCGTCGTCGTAGGCGTAGCGGGAGTCGTCGCTGAAGTGCTGCCCCTGCTGGTTCGACACGTCGCCGTCGCAGTAGGGCAGGATCACGAGCATGTTCGTGTCCGCGGCGGTCTCGCGGCCGAAGTCCACGGGCGCGAGCGGCAGCACGCTCTTGATCCCGAACGGCTTCGCGAGCTTCTGGTTGAGGTTGACCGCCGAGACGACGCCCTCACCGCCGCGCGAGTGGCCCATGAGGCCGACGTCGTCGAGGTCGAACGCGCCCACGAGGTCCGCCGGCGTGATCGCCTCGCCGGGGTTCGTGGCCGACGTCGGGGCGGAGCCCAGGTCGTCGGCCTCCGTGCTCACGGCGAGCGCCGCCGCGAGGTCGACCGTCCGGTCGGTCGCGGCGTCGTGGAAGGACACGGGCTCGCCCGCGTTCGCCTTGCGCAGCATCGCGAGCGTGTCGAGCACGAGCTGCCCGCGCGCCTGCGCGCCGTAGTCGGGCGCGAGCTGGTTGTCGTTGGCGTTGATCGCGTTCGCGGAGATCGACACGACGGCGTAGCCGTGCGTCGCGAGGTTCTGCGCGGTCGACTCGTAGCCCTTGTAGCTCGGGATGTTCACCTGCGGCGCGATGCACGGCCACCGGTTCGGGTTCGAGACGCTGCCGCCGCCCGTCGGCACCGTGCAGGACGAGTGCCGACCGTGCAGCAGGATCACGGTCGGGTGCGCGCCGGCCGTCGTCGGCAGGTAGATCCGTCCCGTCATCTCACCGCGGATGCCGCCGATGTTCGCGAGCGGGACCGCCTGGTCGCCGAAGTCGTAGTCGTCCTCCAGGTAGGCGGCCGTGCCGGCGTGGAGCCGTCGTCGGCCGTGACCGCGAGGGACCGCAGGCGGGACGTCGTGCGCGGGGCGACCGGCGCCTCGGTGGACGTCACGGGCGAGTTCGTCGGCTCGGCCGGGTGGCCGCCGCTGCTCCAGCCGACCTCGACGTCGTCCGCCGACGACACGTCGAGGGTCGTGTACGTGGTGAGGATGGTCCCGTCCGCGGACTCCGTGGCCGTGCCGAGGCTCGCGCCGTCGACGGTCAGCGTGGGGGCGTCCGAGACGACGGGAAGCGCCTCGTCGAGGGTCTTGGTGACCTTGAAGCCGCCGGAGACGCGTGAGACGGACCAGTCGTCTCCGTGCGCGACGACGTCGTCCTGACCGGCGGCCTGCGCCGTCAGGGGTACGGCCCCCGAGCAGGGCGCTCGCGGCGAGGCCGAGGACGAGCACCGGGGCGGTGCGTCGTCCTGCGGACCGTCGTGGGGTGAAGGGCATGCGGATGGTCTCCTCGTGCTCTGTGGACGTCGCGCGAGCGGCCCACGCGGGCGCCACGACCACGGACCCCCACCCGTCGTCGCGGCGCCCACGGGGCTGCGACGTGGCCCGGCGAGGCCGGGTTGGTCCGCACTGTAGGAAGCCTGTGTGTCGAGGACGGCCGTCCCGCGTTACGAGTTGGTTTCCCGCGGCACGCAGCACCGACGGCCCCCGGGAGCAGCCGCGCGGACGCCGGGCGAGCGTGCGACCGTCCGTCCCGCTACCGTGACCCGGTGCCATCCTTGACGCGCTCGGGCCGTGCCGCCGCCTCCGCAGCGAAGCGCACCACCGCCATGCAGACGGCCGCCCGGGTGGGCTTCGCGGCCGCCGGCCTCGTGCACGTCCTGATCGGGATCATCGCGCTGCGGGTCGCGTTCGGGGACGGCGGGTCGGCCGACCCGAGCGGCGCCCTCGCGACGCTCAGCGCGCACCCCGCCGGACCCGTGCTGCTCTGGGTCGTGGTGGTCGCGCTCGCCGCCCTCGGGCTCTTCCTCCTCCTCCAGGCCGCGGTCGACCGTGGCACCGACAAGGACGCCTGGTTCGTGCGCGGCAAGCACCTCGGCACCGGGATCGCGTACCTCGCGGTCAGCGCCACGGGGCTCGGCGTCGCGCGAGGCGGCCGCAAGAGCAGCGCCGGCACGACCCGGACGTGGAGCGCACGGGTGCTCGACGAGCCCGGCGGCCGGGTCCTGCTCGTGGTCGTCGCGCTCGTGATCCTCGCCATCGCCGCGTACTTCGTGAACAAGGGTCTCCGTGCGGGGTTCCGCAAGGACCTCGCCGTCCAGGTCGGCCCCGTCGTGATGGCGCTCGGCCGGGTCGGCTACGTCGCCAAGGGCGTCGCGCTCGCGGTCGTCGGCGTGCTCACGGGGGTCGCGGCGATCACGGCCGACCCGAAGAAGTCGTCGGGGCTGGACGGGGCGCTCAAGTCGCTCGCGGACCTCCCGGCGGGAGTGGTCCTGCTCGCGGTGGTCGCCGTCGGCCTGATCGCCTACGGGGTCTACTTCTTCGTCCGCGCGCGGTACGCCCGGCTCTGACGGCTCAGCGCGTCGCGGCAGCGCTGCGGGCGCGCCAGGCGAGCAGGCCCCCGTCGACGACGCGGGCGTCCACCCCGACGGCGCGTGCGGCCTCGGTGACCCGCTCGGCGCGCGGGCCGGCCTTGCACAGCACCGCGACGACCGCGTCGCGCGGCAGGTCCGCGAGCGCCGCGTCCGCGTCGCCCGCGACGACCCGCCCGAAGGGCAGGTGGCGGACGTCCGCGCCGGCAGGCGGGTCGAACGGCTCGGCCGCGAGCTCCCAGTCCTCGCGCACGTCGAGCACCACGACGTCGCCCCCGGCGAGGCGCTCGCCGAGCTCGGCGACGTCCATCCGGTCGGCCGTGGCCGAAGGCTCCGAGACGGCGCACCCCACGGGCTCGGGCTCGGCGAGCGCCGTGACGGGCGTCCGGGCCGGGTCGGCGCGGACCGCGAGGTACCGCCACTCGCCGTCGAGCGCGTCGTACACGGCGAGACGGCCGAGCAGCGTCGTGCCGACGCCCGTCAGCAGCTTGACGACCTCGGTCGCCATCGCGGTGCCGACCGTCCCGCACACGACGCCGAACACGCCGGCGGTCGCGCAGTCGGGCACGGTGCCGGGCGGCGGGGGCTCGGGAAAGACGTCGCGGTAGGTGACGCCGGCGGCGTCGCCCACGCCCCGGGCGCTGAAGACCGCGACCTGGCCCGAGTACTGGTGGATCGCACCCCAGACGACGGGGATCCCGGCGAGCTCGGCGGCGTCGGACACGAGGTAGCGGGCCTCGAACGAGTCGGTCCCGTCGACGACGACGTCGTACCGCGCCAGCAGGTCCAGCGCGCGGGCCGCGTCGAGCCGGAACGGGTGCTCCTCGACGCGCACGTGGGGGTTGACGCGTGCGACGGCCTCGCGGGCCGAGGCGACCTTGGCGGTCCCCACCTGCGCGTCGCCGTGGATCACCTGGCGGTGGAGGTTGGAGGTGTCGACGACGTCGTCGTCGACGATGCCGAGCGTCCCGACGCCGGCCGCGGCGAGGTAGAGCAGCACGGGGCTACCGAGGCCCCCGGCACCGACCACGAGGACGCGGGCGTCCCGCAGGCGCCGCTGCCCCGGCACGCCGACGCCCGGCAGCGCGAGCTGCCGGGCGTAGCGTGCGAGCTCGGCCGTCGTCATCTCGTCGTCGGCCATGCGCTCTCCGTCCGTCGGGTCAGATGCGAGCCCGACGGCCGCCGCGCCCGGCGTAGAGCGAGACGAACAGCGCCGCGAGGGCCACCTGGATCGCGAGCTGGATCCAGTCGATGCCCTCAGTGTGCCGCACGTGGAGCCAGCCGGCGACGATCGCACCGAGGAACGCCGCGAGCATCCCGATGAGGATGGTCGCGATGATGGAGATGTTCTGGCGGCCCCGGGCGAACAGCCTGCCCAGCGCCCCGATGACGAGGCCGACGACGATCGCGTAGATGATCCCGGTGAGGGTGAGCGTGACCATGTGCTTCTCCCGCCTGTGAGGTTCCCCTGCGGACGAGGCACCATCATGGGGGCGAAGCCGGACGTTCGCCCGTTGTCGGGAAAGTCAGGCGGGCGCGCCCCCCCGTCAGACGCCGTACTGGTCGGCGAGCACCTGCAGCTTGGCCTCGGCGTCGCGGTGCACCTGCTTCTCGACGATGAAGCTCATGACGGGGACGACGCCCGCGAGGACCTGGGCGACCAGGCGCCCGAACGTCCACCGCATCTTCGACCACAGGTCGACGACGGTCACGAGGTAGATCACGTAGATCCAGCCGTGCGCGAAGGGGATCCAGCGGATCGCGTCCTCCCACGACACCTTGACGACGTAGTTGAGCACGAGCTCGACGCACAGGAGCAGGAGCATGACGCCGGTGACGATCGCCATGACGCGGTAGCGGGCCAGGGCGCCGCGCGCCTTGCGGATCGCGGTCCGGGCGGCCTCGGCCTGCTCGGACGTCGCGGCGGGGGCGCCGCCGGGGGTCGACGGGCCGGACGTGCTCGGGCTCGCGGGGGTCGTCATGCGGGGGCCTGCCTCGGGCTTCGCGTCGCGCACCCGAGGTGCGCGGCTGGGCGTGCGCTGTGGGAAAAACCGTGGGCCTCGTGTGGGGGGCCCGACCTAATGTTACGAGGTGCGAACCCTCCCCCTCCCCGACCCGGGCACACCCCCGCTCGGATCCCCGGCACGCGCCCTGTGGTGGCAGGCGTGGCGCCAGCGCGGGATCCTGCTCGCGTCCCTCGTCGCGGGCACCGCCACCATGGTCTCCCAGGCCCTGACGCCGCTCTTCATCGGGCGTGCGCTCGACGACGGCCTGACCCACGGGTTCGGCTCGGAGCTGCTGGGCTGGTGCCTGGTCATGCTGCTCAACGGCGCGGTCATGGTCGTCGGCGGGGCGTTCAGCCACCGCTTCGACATGCAGAACTGGTTCCGCGCCTCGTTCTCGTTCTCGCAGATGGTCGGCTACAAGGCCTCGCGCACGGGCCACCGCATCACGCAGAAGCTCCCGACGGGCGAGGTCGTCTCGGCCGTCGCCAACGACGCGCTGCGCATCGGCGACGTGTTCGCCATGGCCGGCCGGTTCGTCGGCGGCGTGCTCGCCTACGTCACGGTCGCCGTCATCATGTGCACGCAGTCGCTCCGGCTCGGCCTCGTCGTCGTGGTCGGGCTGCCCGTGGTCGCAGGCATCATGGCGCTGCTCGTCAAGCCGCTCCAGGCGCGCCAGGCCACCCAGCGCGAGGCCCAGGGGCACCTGACCGCGCTCGGCGCCGACACGGTCTCCGGCCTGCGCATCCTGCGCGGGATCGGCGGCGAGGAGGTCTTCACGGGCCGGTACGCCGAGCAGTCCCAGAAGGTGCGCCGCGAGGGCGTGCGCGTCGCGACCGTGCAGTCCGTGTTCGACGGCCTCCAGGTGCTGCTGCCCGGCCTGCTCGTCGCGCTCGTGCTCTGGCTCGGCGCGCACGCGGCGGTCGCGGGCGAGATCACCCCGGGCGAGCTCGTGACCTTCTACGCGTACGCGGCGTTCCTGTCCTGGCCGCTCCAGCTCGCCACCCAGATGCTCCAGATGACGACCCGCGGCCTCATCTCGGCGGGCAAGGTCCAGGCCGTCCTCGGGACGCAGCCCGCGACCGAGTCCGCCGAGGCGCTCGCGCAGGCTCCCGAGCCGGGCGCCGAGCTCGTCGACGAGGCGAGCGGCCTGCGGCTCGAGCCGGGCCGCGTCGTCGGGCTCGTGAGCGCGGACCCGGACGCCGCGGCACGCGTCGCCACCCGGCTCGGGCGCTTCGACGACGAGGACGAGGCCGACACCCCCGTCCGCCTGGGCGGCGTGCGGCTCACCGACCTCGACAAGGACGAGGTGCGCCACCGCATCGTCGTGTCCGAGGCGACCACGCACCTGTTCTCGGGCGTGCTCGGCGAGGAGCTCGACGCGCGGGGCCGTGCGACCGAGGAGGACCTGCTCGCGGCGATGCTGGTCGCCGACGCGCAGGACGTCCTCGACTCCGTGCCCGGCGGCCTGACCGGCGAGCTGCCCGAGAAGGGCCGGTCGCTGTCCGGCGGCCAGCGCCAGCGCGTCGCGCTCGCGCGCGCCCTGCTCACCGACCCCGAGGTCCTCGTGCTCGTCGAGCCGACCAGCGCGGTCGACGCGCACACCGAGGCGAGGATCGCCGAGCGGGTCGCCGAGGTGCGGCGCGGGCGCACCACGCTCGTCGTGACCGCGAGCCCGCTCGTGCTCGACCACGTGGACGAGGTCGTGCTCCTCGAGGACGGGCTCGTGACCACCCACGGCACCCACGCCGACCTGCTCGGCCGGACCGACGCGGCCGCGGCGCGCTACCGCGCCGTCGTCGGGCGTGGCATGGCCGACGACGGCTCGCAGGAGCCCGAGGACCCGGCCCGCCTGCAGACCACCGGAGGAACCCGATGACCGCCACCGTCCTGCCCATCGCGGACGGCGCCACCACCCGCCGCGCGACCGTCGCGCTGCTGCGCACCCACGGCCGCGCCCTCACGCGCGTCGTCGTGCTGCACACGGTCGCCGCCCTCGCGGGCCTCGTCGGCCCGTGGCTGCTCGGCCGCATCGTCGACGACGTCACCGGCGGCACGACGGACACCGCCGTCGACCGCATGGTCGCCGTGCTGCTGGGTGCCGTCCTGCTGCAGGCCGTCGTGATCCGGTTCGCCCAGCAGGCGTCCATGGTCCTGGGCGAGCAGGTCTTCGCCGAGCTCCGCGAGGAGTTCATGGAGACGGTCACGCGGCTCCCGCTGTCGACCGTCGAGCGCGCGGGGACGGGCGACCTCGTCGCCCGCACGACCAACGACGTCAACCGGCTCCAGCACGCCGTCCGCTTCGGGGTGCCGCGCATCATGGTGTGCGTCGTGACGATCGTCCTCACGCTCGTCGCGTCCTTCATCGTGGCGCCCCTCGTGTCCCTCGGGCTGCTCGTCGGGGTGCCCGCGATCGTCGTCGCGACCCGCTGGTACCTGCACCGCGCGACCCCCGGCTACCTGCGGGAGTCGGCGGCGTACGCGACCGTCAACGGCACCATCACCGAGGCCGTCGAGGGCGCGCGCACCACCGACGCGCTGCACCTCGGCGCGCGGATGCGGCGCCGCGTCGACCGCAACCTCCGCGAGGCCTTCGAGGCCGAGCGGTACACGCTGCGGCTGCGCACCGTGCTCATCCCGTCCGTGGACGCCGCGTTCTCGTTCGCGCCCGTCGCGGTGCTCCTGTGGGGCGGCTGGCTGCTGTCGCAGGGCCACACCTCGGTCGGCGCGGTGACGAGCGTCGTCGCGTTCGGGATGCAGCTCGGCGGGCCCGTCTTCGACCTGATCTTCTGGCTCGACGAGCTCCAGGTCGCGGGCGTCTCGCTCTCGCGCGTCATCGGCGTCCGGCTCGTCGAGCAGGACCGCGAGGCCGGCACCGCCGTGCCCGCCGACGAGCACGTCGTCGGGTCGAAGGTCCGCTACGCGTACCGCGAGGGTCACGACGTCCTGCACGACGTCGACCTCGACCTGCGGGTCGGCGAGCGCCTCGCGATCGTCGGGCCGTCGGGCGCCGGCAAGTCGACGCTCGGGCGCATGCTCGCGGGCATCCACCCGCCCACGGGCGGGTCGGTCACGGTCGGCGGGGTGCCGCTCGTCGAGCTCCCGCTCGAGGACCTGCGCCGCCACGTCGCCCTCGTGACCCAGGAGCACCACGTGTTCGTCGGGTCGCTCGCCGACAACCTGCGCCTCGCCGACACGACCGCGACCGACGAGCAGCTGCTCGACGCCCTCGAGGCCGTCGACGCCCGCACCTGGGCCGAAGCCCTCCCCGAGGGCCTCGACACCGCCGTCGGCTCGGGCGGGCACGCGCTCAGCCCCGCGCAGGCGCAGCAGATCGCGCTCGCCCGGCTCGTCCTCCTCGACCCGCACACCCTCGTGCTCGACGAGGCGACGTCCCTGCTCGACCCGCGCGCCGCGCGGCACCTCGAGCGCTCGCTCAACGGCGTGCTCGAGGGCCGGACCGTCGTCGCGATCGCGCACCGGCTCCACACCGCGCACGACGCCGACCGCGTGGCCGTGGTCGACGGCGGGCGGATCACGGAGATCGGGTCGCACGACGAGCTCGTCGCCGCGGGAGGGGACTACGCGCGGCTGTGGCACTCGTGGCAGCACGAGTGATCGTGCCGGTCGTCGTCTGACGCACCGCCGGGCTGGTGGGCGGCGAGCTGTCTCGGACTGTCGTCCTGCGGCCCCAGGGGGCCGTGCGGACTCCTCGACGTCCTTCGACACCTCCCCGCCCACCAGCCCTCGTCCGTTGCCCAACCACCGCCGGCCCGCCGGCCTCGGTCGGCGTCTGCCCGCCTTCCCGAGTTCCGTTTTCGTGCTGCGCCTCGTCGTGAGGTGCGACGATCTGCAGATCCGGGACGGCGCACCTGCAGATCGCCGCACGTCGCGTGCGTCCGGAAGGCGGTCGGCAGATGAGGGAGCGTCGCCGAATCGGATCTCGGCGCTTCGCCGGCGGTTCGGCGGCGCGCCCCGGCGCAGGCGAGAATGCTGCCCGTGACCCGGTACGCCTTCCTCGTCTCGCCGTCGCACAACCGCGTGTACGCGCAGGCCGCGCCCACGCTCGCCGTGGCCGAGGTGGCGGTGCTCGCCGAGCGCGCGTTCGAGGGGCGGCTGCGCGACGTGGGCACGACGACGCTCGGCGGGCTCCCCTACGTGACGTTCACGCTCGACGACGCGCCCGCCCGTGCCGACGCGGCCGGCACCGCGGCGGCGGACCTCGCCCTGCTGTCGGCGCTGTCGTCGGCGTACGCGCTCTTCGTCGTCGAGGGCCCCGCGGACGACGCGCGCCTGCGGCCGGTCGCACGGGCCGCCGTCGACCTGTTCGACTCCGACCTGCTCACGGTGCAGAAGTACGCCGGGAAGACCAACGAGGACTTCACGCGCCTCCTCGTCAACGTCACCGTCGCGGCGACCGACCGGCCGCGCGACCTCGCCGGCCCCTGGACCACGCGCCCGGACGGGGCGCGGCGGCGGCTGCGGGTCCTCGACCCCATGGCGGGCCGCGGCACGACGCTCAACCAGGCGCTCGTGCGGGGGTGGGACGCGGCGGGCGTCGACGTCGACGCGAAGGACGTCGAGGCGTACGCGACGTTCCTGCGGACCTGGCTCAAGAACCACCGGCTCAAGCACACGGCCGGGCTCGCGACCCTGCGCCGCGACGGCAAGAGCCTCGGCCGCCGGTTCGAGGCGACCGTCGGCGCCACCGCGGACGCGTACCGCGCGGGCGACACGATCGCGGTCGAGCTGGTCAACGCGGACACCGTGCGCGCGGCCGACCTCTTCCCCGCGGGGCACTTCGACGCGATCGTGACCGACGCCCCGTACGGCGTCCAGCACGGCAACCGCGCGTCGGGCACGCGGGGTGCAGGGGGCCGCTCGACCCCGCACGACGAGCTGACCCGCTCCCCCGTGCCCCTGCTCGCCAAGGCGCTGCCCGGGTGGGTCCGGCTGCTGCGCAGGGGCGGCGCCGTCGGGATCTCGTGGAACGTCCGGGTCGCGCCGCGGACCGCGCTCGAGCAGGCGCTCCGGGACGCCGGGCTCGAGGTGCTCGGCGACGACGCACCCGGCCCGTGGCACGGCTTCGAGCACCGCGTCGACCAGGCGATCCAGCGCGACCTCGTCGTCGCGCGCAAGCCACGCTGAGCCCGGACCGCACAGGTCCCTGAGGTAGCGCAGATCGCCCGAGGTAGCACGGAGTCCGTGCTACCTCGGGCGATCTGCGCTACCTCGGCGGGGATCAGGCGGCCACGGCCTCGTCCTCGGGCTCGGCGTGCTCCTCCGTCGAGCGCGAGCTCGTCAGCGTCGACGCCCCGAACGCCGCGAGGACCCCCACGACCACGGCCAGCACGACGTACGTGACCCGCTCGCCGTGGAAGAACGACGCGACCATCTCGTGGCTCCACGCACCGGCAGGGAGCTGGCTCGCGACCAGCGTCGCGATGAGCGTCCCGACGACCGCGGTCCCGACGCTCGTCCCGACCTCCTGGGCGGTGTCGTTGAGCGCGGTGCCCATCGAGGTGCGGTTGGCGGGCATCTCGTCGACGAGCGCGACGGCGCACACGATCATCACGGTGCGCAGGCCGACCGTCATGACGACCATCCCGAGGGCGATCGCGAGGTAGCCGTGCTCCACGCCCCACGCGAGGCCGCCGACGCCCGCGGCCAGGAAGCCGGAGCCCACGAGGCACGCGACCCGGTGCCCGTACCGGGTGACGAGCCCCTCGGAGACCGGGGTCGCGCCCAGCATGGTGAGGATCATCGGCAGGTTCGCGAGGCCCGCCTTGACCGGGCTCCAGCCCCACGCGTACTGGAAGTGCAGGATCAGGCCGAACATGACCCCGGACATCGCGACAGCCGTGCCGATCTGGGCGATCGCCGCCCCGCGGACCGTGCCGTTGGAGAAGAGCGTGAGGTCGAGCATCGGCGCGTCGGTGCGGCGCTCGCGCCGGACGAAGAGCACGGCGGCCAGGACCGCGCCCGCGACGCAGCCCAGCGTCACCGCGGACAGCCAGCCGTGCTGGACGCCGCTCGTCAGGGCGTAGCACGCGAGCCCGATCGTCGCGATGCTCAGCCCGGCGCCGGCGAGGTCGAGCTTGTCGTCGGTCAGGCCGTCCTTGGTGTCGGCGGCGACCCCGAGGCGGACGCCGATCCACGCGACCGCGGCGATCGGGAAGTTGACGAGGAGCAGCCACTGCCAGGACACGTGCGCGAGCGCGGTGCCGCCCAGGAGCGGGCCGAGGATGAACCCGGACATGCCGACGACCATCATGACCGTCATGGCGCGCATCCGGAGCGCCTTGTCCTCGAAGAGGCGGAAGACCAGCGAGTTGGTCACGGGGGCCATCGCGGCCGCCGCGAGGCCGAGCAGCGCGCGGAGCGTGATGAGCTCGCCGCTCGTCGAGACGAGGGCGGCGCCGAGACTGATGACCCCGAACGCCGCGAGGCCGATCAGGAGCACGCGCCGTCGCCCGAACCGGTCCGCCATCGACCCCGCCGTGAGGAGGAGCCCGCCGAACGTGAGCGAGTAGGCGCCGCTGACCCACTGCAGGGCCGTGGTGCTGCTCCCGAGGTCGCGGCCGATCGTGGGCAGCGCGATCGACATGAGCGTGTTGTCGACCATCTCGACGAAGAAGGCCAGGCAGAGCGCCGCCAGCGGGATCCAGGCGGCCCGGAGGGACGGGTAGGTGCGCGACGTCGTGGGTCGCGTCGGGGCAGCGGTCGTGGTCATGACGACGATGCTCGTCGGGTCGGTTGTCACCTCGCTGACACGGGCCGCCCCGCGCTGACATCTCGCTGACAGCCCGGCGCCCCGGACCGGCGCGGCCCCGGCCGGGCCGCCGTGCCGGTCCGCGTCAGCGCTTGGCCGGGAGGCCCGCGATGCCGTCCTCGCCGCGGCGCACGCGCGGCTTCCGGTCGCCGCGCCCGCCCGGGGCCGGTGCCCCGTCCCCCGACGCGAGCGCCGCGTTCTCGTGGTCGCGCTGGTCGCGGACGATCCTCCACCACACGAAGACGGCGAAGACGGCGAACAGCCACCACTGGAACGCGTACGACATGCTCTGCAGGTTGACGTCGCCCGAGCCCTCGACCTGCGGCCGCGGCAGCACCAAGACCGCCGGGTCGGCGGCGGGGTCGGAGTCGCGCAGCACGACGTACCCGCTGTAGATCGGGCCACCCCAGCGGTTCGCGAGCTGCGCGGACGACACGGAGTCGACCTGCCCCTCGGGCAGGGTGTGGCCGGTTCCCGTCGTGGCCTCCGAGGCCTGCAGGTAGCCGTTCACGCGGACCGTGCCCGACGGCGCCGCCGGGGCGTCGGCGGGCGTCGCCACCCAGCCGCGCACCACCGGGACCACGGGCGCGCCGCCCGACAGGCCCTGCCACGACGCGCCGGACGTGCCGTCGTCGGACACGCGCAGCGGGGTGAGCACGAGGTAGCCCGTGCGGCCGCCGAGCGCGCGATCCGGGACGAGGACCTGGCCGTCGGCCTCGTACGTCCCCCGGACCCACACGAGGTCGCCGACGAGCTTGCCGGTGAACGTCGTCTGCGGGGCGAGGACGGTGCCGAGGCCCTCGGGTCCGCGGGCCTCCTCGGCCGCGAGCTTCGCGTCGAGCTCCTTCTGCTGGGCGGCGTCGCCGCGCGCGTAGGCGCGGTCGAGCTGCCAGGCGCCGAGGCTCCCGCACAGCGCCGCGAACGCGAGCAGGACCGCGAGGAGGCCGATCATGCGCGGCCGCCGTGCGACCTGGCCCCACGTCACCGGCCCGGTCGCGCGCGGAGGCTTGCCCGGCCGCAGGGGCGCGTGCGCCGACGCACCCGGACCGGGGGCGGCGGGCGTCGTCGGGGGTGCCGGGGAGACCACCCCACCACGGTAGCGGCGCTGCCTGGGAGAAGACGTCCACGGGGCCGGGGCGCGGCCGCCCCGTCCCGTCACGTTCGTCACGTGCGCCCGACGCGCGGCGGAAGGCCCCGTGCGATGGAATGAAGGCACCATCCACGCAGCCCCGAGGAGTGTGTGATCGATGTCCCCCTGGACCGCCCTGCCGGACGCCGCAGTGAGCGACGAGACGATCGCTCGGATCGACAGGTGGTGGCGCGCCGCGAACTACATGTCGGTGGGCCAGATCTACCTGCTGGACAACCCGCTCCTGCGGCGCCCGCTGACGCGGGACGACGTCAAGCCCCGCCTCCTGGGGCACTGGGGCACGACGCCGGGCCTCAACTTCCTCTACGCGCACCTCAACCGGGCGATCGCGCAGCGCCAGCAGTCGACCATCTACGTCGCGGGTCCCGGCCACGGCGGCCCGGGCCTCGTCGCGAGCGCGTACCTCGACGGCACCTACTCCGAGCTCTACTCGGACATCACCGAGGACGAGGAGGGCCTGCGCAAGCTGTTCCGCCAGTTCTCGTTCCCGGGCGGCATCCCGTCGCACGTCGCCCCCGAGACGCCGGGGTCGATCCACGAGGGCGGCGAGCTCGGCTACGCCCTCTCGCACGCGTACGGCGCGGCGTTCGACAACCCGGACCTCCTGGTCGCGGCGGTCGTCGGCGACGGCGAGGCCGAGACCGGCCCGCTCGCCACCAGCTGGCACTCGAACAAGCTGCTCAACCCCGCGCACGACGGCGTCGTCCTGCCGATCCTGCACCTGAACGGCTACAAGATCGCGAACCCGACCATCCTCGACCGGATCGGCCAGGACGAGCTCGAGTCGCTCCTCACCGGCTACGGGCACAAGGTCCACTGGTTCGAGGTGGCCGACGAGAGCGACGAGTCGTTCGAGTCGATCCACCGCCGCTTCGCGGCGACGCTCGACGAGGTGCTCGACGAGATCGCGGCGATCAAGGCCCAGGCCGCCGAGCAGGGCGAGGACCTGCCCCGCCCCGCCTGGCCGATGATCGTGTTCCGCACCCCCAAGGGCTGGACCGGGCCCGAGTACATCGACGGCAAGAAGACCGTCGGGTCGTGGCGCGCGCACCAGGTGCCGCTCGCGAACGCGCGGGACACGCCCGAGCACCTCAAGGTCCTCGAGGACTGGCTGAAGTCGTACCGCGCCGAGGAGCTCTTCGACGCCGAGGGCAGGATCGACGACGACATCCGGGAGCTCGCGCCCGCGGGCGACCTGCGGATGAGCGCCAACCCGCACGCCAACGGCGGGATCCTCCTGCGCGACCTGCGGCTCCCCGACTTCCGCGACTTCGCGGTCGACGTGCCCAAGCCGGGAGCGGGCGCGACCGAGGCGCCGCGCGTCCTCGGCGAGTACCTCACCGAGGTGATCCGCCGCAACCCGGACAACTTCCGCATCTTCGGGCCGGACGAGACCGCGTCGAACCGCCTGCAGGCCGTCTACGACGTGACCGGCAAGCAGTGGAACGCCGAGTACTTCTCGCCCGCGGTCGACGAGCACCTGGTGCGCGTCGGGCGTGTCATGGAGCAGCTCTCCGAGCACCAGTGCCAGGGCTGGCTCGAGGGCTACCTGCTGACCGGGCGGCACGGCCTGTTCACCAGCTACGAGGCGTTCATCCACATCGTCGACTCGATGTTCAACCAGCACGCCAAGTGGCTCAAGGTCACCAACCACATCCCGTGGCGCCGGCCGGTCGCGAGCCTCAACTACCTGCTGTCGAGCCACGTCTGGCGTCAGGACCACAACGGGTTCAGCCACCAGGACCCCGGGTTCATCGACCACGTCGTGAACAAGAAGGCCGAGGTCGTGCGGGTCTACCTGCCGCCGGACGCCAACACCCTCCTGTCGACGTACGACCACTGCCTCCGCAGCCGGCAGTACGTCAACGTCGTGGTGGCCGGCAAGCAGCCGGCGCCCCAGTTCCTGTCCATGGAGCAGGCGGTCGCGCACTGCACCCGCGGGCTCGGCATCTGGGACTGGGCGGGCTCCGAGGTCGAGGGCAAGGAGCCCGACGTCGTGCTCGGGTGCGCGGGCGACGTCCCGACCCTCGAGGTGCTGGCCGCGGCCGACATCCTGCGCACGCGCATCCCGGACCTGCGGGTGCGCGTCGTGAACGTCGTCGACCTCATGCGGCTCCAGGACGAGAAGGAGCACCCGCACGGGCTGTCCGACAAGGACTTCGACACGCTGTTCACGCGGGACAAGCCGGTCATCTTCGCGTACCACGGCTACCCGTGGCTCATCCACCGCCTCACCTACCGGCGCACCGGCCACGCGAACCTCCACGTGCGCGGGTACAAGGAGGAGGGCACCACGACGACGCCGTTCGACATGGTCATGCTCAACGACCTCGACCGGTTCCACCTCGTGATCGACGTCATCGACCGCGTCCCGGGCCTCGCGTCCCGGTACGCGGGGCTGCGCCAGGAGATGCAGGACAAGCGCCTCGAGGCCCGCCAGTACACGCGCGAGCACGGCGACGACCTGCCCGAGGTCAAGGAGTGGGTCTGGCCCGACGCGCAGGACCTCGCCGACAGCGGGCAGGTCGACGCGACCATCGGGACCGGCGGCGACAACGAGTAGCACCGCGGCGCGGAGCCCACGCTCCCCGCACCGACGCAGGCCGGCGGCCCGTCCACCTCGCGAGGTGGGCGGGCCGCCGGCCTGTGCGGGCGCGCGGCGCCCGGGGCGCGGGGCCGGCGCGGAGACGTCCGTCACCTCGTGCTTCGCGACACTGCGGGCCCGACCGCCATGCGGTGGAATAGGGGCAGCGCCTGACGACGCCGAGCACAGAGAGAGCGAGCGGTGAGCGAGTCCACCCGAAGCGTGTACATCACCTCCCCCGAGGGGGAGACCGGCAAGTCGACCGTCGCCCTCGGTGTCCTGGAGCTCCTCCAGCGACGCTTCCGGCGCGTGGGGGTGTTCCGCCCCGTCGCCCGCAGCGCCCAGGCGAACCCGCGCGCCGGCCGCGACTACGTGCTCGAGCTCCTGCTCGCCCGCGACAGCGTCGACCTCGGCTACGAGCAGTGCGTCGGCGTGACCTACGACGAGGTCCACGACGACCCCGAAGGTTCGCTGTCCCAGATCGTCGCGAAGTTCCACGACGTCGCGGTCGCGTGCGACGCGGTCCTCGTCCTCGGCAGCGACTACACCGACGTCGCCGGCCCCACCGAGCTGTCCTTCAACGCGCGGGTCGCCGCGAACCTCGGCGCTCCCGTCCTGCTCGTGCTCTCGGGCTTCGGCCGCACGCCCGACGACGTCCGGCAGCTCGCGGAGGTCAGCCTCGCCGAGCTCCGGACGAACCACGCGCGGCCGTTCGGCGTCGTCGCGAACCGGTGCCGCCCGGGCGACCTCGACGCGGTCCGGGCGGCGCTCGCCGAGCTCGACGTGGTCGGGGCGCCCACGTCGCCGCTGCCGGTGTGGACCATCCCCGAGGAGCCGTCGCTGTCCGCGCCGACGGTCGAGGGGCTGCGCGAGGCGGTCGACGGCACGCTGCTGCTCGGCGACGGCGAGCTCCTCGCGCGCGAGGCGATGGGCGTGCTCGTCGGCGCGATGACGCTCGAGCACATGCTCGAGCACCTCACCGACGGCGCCGTCGTCGTCACGGCCGGCGACCGGTCCGAGGTGCTGATCGGGCTGCTCGCGGCGCACTCGGCACCGTCGTACCCGTCGCTCGCCGCGATGGTCCTCACGGGCGGGCTCGAGCCGCCCCCCTCGATCACGCGCCTGCTCGACGACCTCGCGCCGAGCCTGCCGATCCTCACCACGCACCTCGACACCATCGAGACCGCGAGCCGCGCGGCGCGGACCCGCGGGCGGGTCACGCTCGACGCCCCCGCGAAGGTCGACACGGCGCTCGCACTGTTCGACCGCGCGACCGCGGACGCCGCGCTCTCGAGCGGCCAGACGGCGCTGGCGGCCGCGCTGGACGTGCCGCCGTCGGACGTCGTGACGCCGCTCATGTTCGAGTACGAGCTCCTCGCCCGCGCGCGCGCCGACCGCAAGCACGTCGTGCTGCCCGAGGGCGACGACGACCGGATCCTTCGCGCGGCGTCCACGCTGCTGCAGCGGGACGTCGCGGAGCTGACGATCCTCGGCGACGAGGCGGCCGTGCGCACGCGCGCCGCGGAGCTCGGGCTCCGGCTCGACGGCGCGCACGTCCTGTCCCCGCACGACGCCGACCTCGTGGAACGCTTCGCCGAGGAGTACACGCGGCTGCGGTCGCACAAGGGGATGACGGTGGAGCGCGCGCGAGAGATCGTCACCGACGTCTCGTACTTCGGCACGCTGATGGTCCACCTGGGTCTCGCGGACGGCATGGTGTCGGGCGCCGCGCACACGACCGCCCACACCATCAAGCCGTCGTTCGAGATCATCAAGACCGCGCCCGGCGTCTCGGTCGTGTCCTCGGTCTTCCTCATGTGCCTCGAGGACCGCGTGCTCGTCTACGGCGACTGCGCGGTCATCCCCGACCCGACCGCCACCCAGCTCGCCGACGTCGCGATCTCGTCCGCCGCCACGGCCGCACAGTTCGGCGTCCCGCCGCGGATCGCGATGCTGTCGTACTCGACGGGCGAGTCCGGCTACGGGGCGGGCGTGGAGAAGGTCCGGGACGCGACGGCCCTCGTCCGCGAGCGCCGTCCCGACCTGTCCGTGGCCGGCCCGATCCAGTACGACGCGGCCGTGGACGCCTCGGTCGCGGCGTCGAAGATGCCGGGGTCGGACGTGGCCGGCAAGGCGACGGTGTTCGTCTTCCCCGACCTCAACACGGGCAACAACACCTACAAGGCCGTGCAGCGGTCGGCGGGCGCGGTCGCGATCGGCCCCGTGCTCCAGGGCCTCGCGAAGCCCGTCAACGACCTGTCGCGCGGCGCGCTGGTCCACGACATCGTCAACACCGTCGCGATCACCGCCATCCAGGCGCAGACGAGCCCGAGCGCGGCCGCGCCGGCGAACGGAGAAGCATGAGCATCCTGCCTGAGTCCGAACGTCCGAACCCCTACTCCGCGTACGGGGCGCACGGGTCCGTGCTGGTCCTTAACTCGGGCTCCAGCTCGCTCAAGTACCAGCTCGTCAACCCGGTCGGCGGGGAGGCGATCGCGTCGGGCATCGTCGAGCGCATCGGCGAGTCGTCGAGCCCGTTGCGGCACCGGTTCGGCGGCAACACGACCGAGCGCGAGCAGCACGTGGCCGACCACGCGGAGGCCCTCCGCGTCGCGCTGGGGATGTTCTCGGAGCTCGGGCCGGACCTCGAGCAGGCGAGCGTGCACGCCGTCGGGCACCGCGTCGTGCACGGCGGGTCGGTGTTCTCGCAGCCGGTGCTCGTCGACGACGACGTCGTCCGCAAGATCCGCGACCTGTCGCCGCTCGCCCCGCTGCACAACCCCGCGAACGCGACGGGCATCGAGGTGGCGCGCGAGCTCATGGGCGACGTGCCGCACGTCGCGGTCTTCGACACGGCGTTCTTCCAGTCCCTGCCGGAGCACGCCTACACGTACGCGCTCGAGCGGGGCGTCGCCGAGGAGTACGGGGTCCGCCGCTACGGCTTCCACGGGACGAGCCACCAGTACGTCGCGGGCAAGGTCGCGCGCGTGCTCGGCCGGCGCGTCCAGGACCTCAACCAGGTGGTCCTGCACCTCGGGAACGGTGCGTCGGCATCGGCGATCGCGGGCGGCGTCCCGGTCGAGACCTCGATGGGGCTCACGCCGCTCGAGGGGCTCGTCATGGGGACCCGCACGGGCGACATCGACCCGGCCGTCGTGTTCCACCTGTCCCGTAACGCGGGCATGAGCATCGACGAGATCGACGACCTGTTCAACAAGCGGTCGGGCGTCAAGGGGCTCGCGGGCGAGAACGACTTCCGCGCCGTCCGGGCGCTCGCCGACGGCGACGACGCCGAGGCGGCGAGGGCCGCGCGCCTGGCGCTCGACGTCTACGAGCACCGGCTGCGCAAGTACATCGGCGCGTACCACGCGGTGCTGGGGCGCGTCGACGTCCTCGCGTTCACGGCGGGCGTCGGGGAGAACGACGCGCAGGTCCGCGCCGAGGTCCTGGACGGCCTCGAGCCGCTCGGCCTCGCCGTCGACCCGGACCGGAACGCGGTGCGCTCCGACGAGCCGCGGATCATCTCGCCGTCGTGGACGAGCACGCTCGTCATGGTCGTGCCGACCAACGAGGAGCTCGCGATCGCACGCCAGTGCGTCGAGGTCGTGGACGGCCTCGGCGCCTGACACCCGCCACCGAACCCCTGATCCCGGGAGACGTCCACCATGAAGCCCGTCCGCCTGATCGCCCGCGTCCTGACCGGATCCACCTACGCGCTGCTCGGCGCCGACGCCGCCCGCGAGCCCGGGGGCCGCGTCGCGACCGCCGGCCCGACGCTGGAGGCGATCCGTCGCGTCGTCCCGCTGCCCGACGACGACACCGTCCTGGTGCGTGCCAACGGCGCCGCCATGGCGTCCGCGGGCACGCTCCTGGCGCTCGGCATCTTCCCCCGCACGTCCGCCGTGGTGCTCGCCGGCTCGCTCGTCCCCACGACGATCGCGGGCCACGCGTTCTGGAACGTCGACGACCCGGCCGCCCGCAAGCAGCAGCGCGTCCAGTTCCACAAGAACCTGGCGATGATCGGCGGCCTGCTCCTCGTCGCGGCCGACCGGGGCTGACTCCCGGCCACGGGCCGCCCCCGCACCGGTCGGCGACCGGTCGGCTGGACCGGTCGCCGCGGCCCGGTCTCAGAGCCCGAGCGCGTCCGCGACGCCGGGGGCCAGGGCGGCGAGCGCCGCGGCCCGCGCGCCGGGGGCGTCGTCCGCGGCGAGCGCGGCCCGGGCGACCGCCTGCGCCTGCGCAAAGGTGTGCGCCTTGACCGCGTACCGGACCGCGGGCACCGCGACGGGCGCCATCGACAGGCTCGTGATCCCGAGGCCCGTGAGCACGACGGCCATGAGCGGGTCGGACGCCGACTCGCCGCACACCCCGACGTCCTTGCCGCTGCGCTGACCGGCGGCCGCCGTCGCGGCGACGAGGTCGAGCACGGCGGGCTGCCACATGTCGATGAGGTCGGCGAGCTCGCCGCGCAGCCGGTCGGTGGCCATCGTGTACTGGGCCAGGTCGTTCGAGCCGATCGAGACGAAGTCGACCTCGGCCAGGATCGCGTCGGCCCGCAGCGCCGCGGCGGGGATCTCGACCATCACGCCCACCCGGGTGAGCCCTTGCGCGCGGGCGGCGGCGGCGAAGTCCCGGGCCTCTCCCGGCGTCGCGATCATGGGTGCCATGACCCACGGCTCGAGCCCGGTCTCGCGCCGTGCGTCACCGAGCGCCTCGAGCTGGGTCGTGACGACGTCGGGCACGGTCCGCACGAGCCGGTAGCCGCGCACGCCGAGCGCGGGGTTCTCCTCGTCGGGCTGGGTGGCGAACTTGAGCGGCTTGTCGGCGCCCGCGTCGAGCGTGCGCACGACGACCTTGCGGTCCCCGAACGCCCGGAGCGCCCGCGCGTACGTCGCGGCCTGGTCCGCGCGGGTCGGGGCGGTCTCCGCGTCGAGGAACAGGACCTCGGTGCGGAACAGTCCCGACCCCTCGACGGCCTGCGCGGCGGCCCGCTCGGCGTCCTCGGCGGTGCCGATGTTCGCGAGCAGCAGGACGCCGTGCCCGTCCGCGGTCGCCCCCGGCGCGTGGTCCTCGGCGAGCCGCGCCGCGACCGCGGCGCGCTGCGCGAAGCCGTCCGCGACCTCGGGCGCCGGGTCGGTCTCGACCGTCCCGGCGGCGGCGTCGACCGCGACGACCGTCCCGTCCGCGAGGCCCGTCGCCCCGGCCACGCGCACGACGCACGGGATGCCGAGCTGCCCGGCGATGATCGCGGTGTGCGACGTGGGGCCGCCGAGCTCGGTGACGATCGCGAGGACGTGGCCCGTGTCGAGTGTCGCGGTGTCGGCGGGCGCGAGGTCCTTGCCGACGACGACGGACGGCCGGGTCAGCGCCGGCACGCCGGGCTCCGGCACCCCGAGGATCCGTGCGACGACGCGGTCGCGGACCGACCGCAGGTCGGTGACGCGCTCGGCCAGGTACCCGCCGGCCTGCTCGAACATCGCGGCGAACCCGTCGACGGCCTTGTCGAGCGCGGCGACCGGTCCGGACCCGCCCGCGATCCCGGCCGCCGTCTGCTTGCGCAGCGCCTTGTCGTCGGCCATCTGCGCGGTCGCACCGAGCACCTCGACGGCCGCCCCGGTCGCGGCGTCGGCCTGGGCCCGCAACCCCGCCGCGACGGCGTCGAACGCGGCCGTGACGCGCGCCTGCACCGCCTCGACCTGGTCGGGCGCCGTCCCGGGCTCGTCCCCCGGGACCGCGGGCGCGCCCGCCACCTGGACGACGGGCCCGACGACCCCGGCCCGCCCGACCCCGACGCCGTGGAGCGTCCGGGAGGCGTCGGGGGTGCCGGTGGCGGCGCTGGTCACGTGCGACATGGTTCCTCGATCCTCGGCGACAGAGTGGTCTAGACCAGATGTTAGTCCTTCCGGACCGTGCCCGCCCGCCGCGCACCGACGCCCGCGCGCTACGGGAGCCGCGTCGCCTTCATCGCGCGGAACGCGCGGGTCATGAGCGCCGTCCACTGCTCGCCCGGGCGCGTGTGCAGCGTGTCGAAGCTCAGTCCCCGCGCCACACCGCGCTCGACCGCGATCGTCTGCACCTCGGTGACCGCCTCGATCCCCTCGCGGCCGTGCCGCCGGCCCAGGCCCGACGCCTTGAAGCCGCCGAGCGGCGCGGAGACCGAGCCCCAGGCCGCGGCGTACCCGTCGTTGACGTTTACGGAGCCCGCCTGCACCCGCGCGGCGAGCCGGCGCCCGTGCCCGGTGTCGCCCGTCCAGATGCTCGCGTTGAGGCCGAACTCCGTGTCGTTCATCGCGGCGACGGCCTCGTCGTCGGACGCCACACGCCGGACGGAGACCACCGGGCCGAACGTCTCCTCGCGCGCGCACACGGCGTCGTCGGGCACGCCGTCGAGCACCGTCGGGGCGTAGAAGTACGGGCCGAGGTCCGCGCGGTGCACGCCGCCCGCGAGGACGGTCGCGCCGTGCGCGATCGCGTCGTCCACGTGCGCGACGACCCGGTCGAGCTGCGCCTGCGAGGTCAGCGAGCCGACCTGGTGGCGGTAGTCGAGGCCGGGCCCCATCGTGAGGTCCCGGACGAGCGGGACGAACTCGTCGAGGAACTCGTCCGCGATCTGCTCGTGCAGGATCAGCCGCTCGATCGACATGCAGAGCTGGCCGGTGTTCGCGAAGCACGCCCGGACGACGCCGCGCGCCGCCGAGGCGACGTCCGCGTCCGCGGCGACGTACAGCGGGTTCTTGCCGCCGAGCTCGAGCGTCGCGCCGATCAGCCGCTCGCCGGCCTGCGCGGCGACGGTCCGGCCGACGGCCGTCGAGCCCGTGAACACGATGTGGTCGACGGACGCGGTGAGCGCACGGCCCACGTCGGGCCCGCCGTAGACGACCTGCACGACGCCGGCGGGCAGGCCCGCGTCCTCGAGCGCCTCCGCGGCCCACAGCATCGTGAGCGGGGTCTGCAGGTCGGGCTTGACGACCGCGGCGTTGCCCGCGACCAGCGCCGGGAGGATGTCGGAGAGCGTCAGGGTCAGCGGGTAGTTCCACGGCGCGATCACACCCACGACGCCGACCGGGTGCCGCAGGACCCGCGTGCTCGTGAGCCCGGGGATCATGCCGGGCACGCGCCGCGTCTGCAGGTAGCGGTGCGCCCGGAGCCCGTAGTGCCGCGCCACCTGGGCGACGTCCATGACCTCGTCGAACGCGCTGGTGCGCGACTTGCCGTTCTCGAGCTGGAGCAGGTCGAGGACCTCGGACTGCCGGTCCAGGACGATGTCGTGCAGGCGCAGCAGCACCTTCTCGCGCTCCCGCACCGGGACCTCGGCCCAGGTGCGCTGGGCCTCGCGGGCCCGCGCGACCGCGTCGGCGACGTCCTGCTCCGACGAGAGCGGGACGGCGACCAGCGGCGCACCCGTGAAGGGGGCCACCGTGCGGTGCTCGCCCGCCCCGCGCGAGCTCGCGAGCCGGTCGAGGAGGGGCGCGACGACGTCGGGCTCGAGCGCGTACGTCGCGGTGGGGCTGTCGGGGTCGAGGAGGCCGTCGACGCTGACGTCGTCCGTGCTGTCTGCCATGGCCCCAGGCTACGCGTCCGGTACCGCGAGTCCTAGGTGCCGCCGGCACTCAGCCGACGTCGGGGCCGCCCTGCGCGACGGGGAAGCGACGGCCCAGGACCGTCGTCTCCTGGTCGGTGTACCCGAGGGCCGCGTAGAAGCCCGTCGCGTCCCCGTTGGTGTGGCGCACCATGAGCTGCACCTTGGACGCGCCCTGCGCCGCGAGCCACGCCTCGGCCGCCACCACGGTCTCGCGCCCGAGCCCCCGACCCTGCCACGCCGGGTCGACCGCGACGTAGTACAGCCAGCCACGATGGCCGTCGTAGCCGGCCATCGCGCTGCTCACGACGACGTCCACGCCCGCCACGTCCACGTGCCCGACGAGCACCGTCGACGTGGCGGTCGCGCGGGCGTCGGCGATGTCGCGCTCGGGGTCGTTCCACGGCCGTGTCAGGCCGCAGCCGGTCCACAGCGCGACGAGCGGGGCGACGTCGTCGTCGGTGGCCTCGACCACCCGCAGCGCGGGCGCAGGGAGCCGCAGCCCGACGCCGTCGCGCGTACCCGACGGGCCGGAACCGGCAGGGGTGGGCGGAGGGGTCATGTCGGGCTCCCGGTCGCTCAGCGCGGCTGGTAGGGGGACACGACGACCTCGACGCGCTGGAACTCCTTGAGGTCCGAGTAGCCCGTCGTCGCCATCGCGCGGCGCAGCGCGCCCACGAGGTTGAGCGTGCCGTCGGCCTGGCGCCCCGGGCCGAAGAGGATCTCCTCGAGGGTGCCGGCCGTGCCCACGCGCACGCGCTCGCCGCGCGGGAGCTGGGCGTGGTGGGCCTCGGAGCCCCAGTGCCAGCCGGCGCCCGGGGCCTCCTGGGCACGGGCCAGGGCGGCGCCGATCATGACCGCGTCCGCGCCGCACGCGACCGCCTTGACGAGGTCGCCGGACCGCCCGACGCCGCCGTCCGCGATCACGTGCACGTACCGGCCGCCCGACTCGTCGAGGTAGTCGCGACGCGCGGCCGCGACGTCCGCGACGGCCGTCGCCATGGGCGCGTGGATGCCCAGCGAGACGCGCGTCGTGTGCGCGGCGCCGCCGCCGAAGCCCACGAGGACGCCGGCCGCGCCGGTCCGCATGAGGTGCAGCGCCGCGGTGTACGTGGACGCACCGCCCACGATGACCGGGACGTCGAGCTCGTAGATGAACCGCTTGAGGTTGAGCGGCTCGGCGTTGGACGAGACGTGCTCGGCGGACACCGTCGTGCCGCGGATGACGAACAGGTCGACGCCCGCGTCGACGACGGTCTGCGAGAGCTCCTGCGTGCGCTGCGGGGAGAGCGCGCCGGCCACCGTGACGCCCGCGCTGCGGATCTCCTTGAGCCGCTGCGTCACGAGGTCGGGCAGGATCGGCGCCGAGTAGATCTCCTGCATCCGGGCGGTCGCCTGCTCGGGGGCGAGCGCGGCGATCTCCTCGAGCAGCGGGCGGGGGTCCTCGTACCGGGTCCACAGGCCCTCGAGGTCGAGGACGCCGAGGCCGCCGGCGTTGCCCAGCGCGACCGCGGTCTCGGGGCTCATCACCGAGTCCATGGGGGCCGCGACGATCGGGAGGTCGAAGTGGTAGGCGTCGATCTGCCAGCCGACCGAGACGTCCTCGGGGTCGCGCGTCCGCCGCGAGGGGACGACCGCGACGTCGTCGAAGGAGTAGGCACGGCGCCCACGCTTGCCACGGCCGATCTCGATCTCGTTGCTCACCGGACCAGTCTAGGGGGCGGCGCCCGCCCGGCCCCGGCCGCGTCGTCGTGTGGGCGGCGGGTGCCATCCTGGCCGCATGAGCACGGGCACGTGGACGACCTCGCCGCTCCTCGGCTTCGACACCGAGACCACGGGCGTCGACCCGCTGGGAGATCGGATCGTGTCCGCCGCGCTCGTGCACCGCACGCCCGGCGTCGAGACGACCGTGCGCACCTGGCTCCTCGACCCGGGCATCGAGATCCCCGACGGCGCCGCCGCGATCCACCGGATCTCGACGGAGCAGGCACGCACGTACGGCCGCCCGCCGCGCGAGGCGCTCGAGGAGATCGCGTCGGTGCTGCACGAGGCGCTCGCCGAGGGCGTCCCGGTCGTCGCGTTCAACGCGGGCTTCGACCTCGTGCTCCTGGACGCCGAGCTCGCGCGGCACGGGCTCCGCACCCTGCCGGAGCGGCTCGGCAGGCCGGTGCCGGCCGTCGTGGACCCGCTCGTCCTCGACCGTGCGCTCGTGCCCCTGCGGCGCGGCGGCCGCACGCTCGGTGCGCTGTGCTCGGCCTACGGCGTCCTCGACCCCGAGGACCTCGAGGCGGCGGGGTTGCACGCGGCCGACGTCGACGTCGTCGCGACGCTCGACCTCCTCGCCGCGATGGTCGCCGCCTACCCGCAGCTCGCCGCGATGGACCTCACGACGCTGCACGCCTACCAGGTCGACCAGCACCGCGCCTGGACCGCCGAGCTCGAGCGGTGGCGTGCCCGCGAGGCGCAGGGCGGCGCACCGACCGAGCCGCGTCGCGCCTGACGCGCGCGAGCCGCCGGGGTCGTCGACCTCCGGCGGCTCGCGTGGGTGCGCGCGGCGGGCGGCCGCGCGGGCGGCTCAGCTCCCCTGGTAGTTGGGGGCCTCGACGGTCATCTGGATGTCGTGCGGGTGCGACTCCTTGAGGCTCGCCTGCGTGATCCGGATGAACTGGCCGCGCTGCTGGAGCTCCGGGACGGTGCGCGCGCCGACGTAGAACATCGACTGGCGCAGCCCGCCGACGAGCTGGTGCGCGACGGCCGACAGCGGACCGCGGTACGCCACGCGACCCTCGATGCCCTCGGGGACGAGCTTGTCGTCGCTCGCGACCTCGGCCTGGAAGTAGCGGTCCTTCGAGTAGGACTTCTTGCCGCGCGAGCTCATCGCGCCGAGCGAGCCCATGCCCCGGTAGGCCTTGAACTGCTTGCCGTTGACGAAGATGAGGTCGCCCGGCGCCTCGTCGCAGCCCGCGAGGAGCGAGCCGAGCATGACGGTCTCGGCACCGGCCACGATCGCCTTCGCGATCTCGCCCGAGTACTGCAGGCCGCCGTCGGCGATCACGGGGATCCCGGCAGCGCGCGCGGCCAGCGACGCCTCCCAGACCGCCGTGATCTGCGGCGCGCCGACGCCCGTGACGATGCGGGTCGTGCAGATCGAGCCCGGTCCGACACCGACCTTGATCGCGTCCGCGCCCGCCTCCACGAACGCCTGCGAGCCCTCGCGCGTCGCGACGTTGCCGCCGATGACCTGCACGTGGCGCGTCGCGGGGTCCGTCTTCAGGCGGCGCACCATGTCGAGCAGCAGGCGGACGTGCCCGTGCGCGGTGTCCGCCACGAGGACGTCGACGCCGGCGTCGATGAGCGTCGTCGCACGCTCCCACGCGTCGCCGAAGTAGCCGATCGCGGCACCGACGCGGAGGCGGCCCTCGGCGTCCTTGGTGGCGTTCGGGTACTGCTCGGTCTTGACGAAGTCCTTGACGGTGATGAGGCCGCCCAGGCGCCCGTCGGCGTCGACGAGCGGCAGCTTCTCGATCTTGTGCTTGGCGAGGATCGCGGCGGCCTCGTCGCGCGAGATGCCGACGGGCGCGGTCACCAGCGGCATGGGCGTCATGACCTCGCGGACGCGGCGCCCCTCGTAGTCGGCGCTCGCCACGAAGCGCAGGTCGCGGTTCGTGATGATGCCGAGGAGCACGCCGCGCTCGTCGACGACCGGCAGGCCCGAGACCCGGTACTGCCCGCACAGGGCGTCGAGCTCGGCGAGCGTCGCGTCCGGGCCCACCGTGACGGGGTCCGTGACCATGCCGGACTCGGACCGCTTCACGACGTCGACCTGGTGCGCCTGGTCGGCGATCGAGAGGTTGCGGTGCAGGACGCCGATGCCGCCCTGGCGGGCCATCGCGATGGCCATGCGCGACTCGGTCACGGTGTCCATGGCGGCGCTGACCAGCGGGACCGCGAGGGAGATCTCCCGGGTCAGCCGGGTCGTGGTGTCGACCTCGCTCGGGACGACGTCGGTCTCCCCCGGCAGGAGGAGGACGTCGTCGTAGGTCAGCCCGATCCGCGTGAAGGGGTTCGGCGGGTCCGTGGGGACCGGCTGGCCGGGCGTCGAGGCGTAGGTGGCAGGCACGTCCGTCATGTCAAGAGTCTACGTTCTGCGGCGCCCGACCATTCCCGGCCGTCCGGACGTCTCGGAGCCGCCGCCCCCACGGTGCGACGCGGCTCACACGACGTGCCTGCTCAGGCCTCCGCGACGGCCAGGACCTCGTGCAGCAGCCCCGGGAAGCTCCGCGCGCGGTGCACCTGGTGCGCGAGCGGGACGGCCGTCTCGTCCTGCTCGCGGCCGAGCCCGACGAAGATCGGCAGCGACGGGTGCGCCTCGTGGATGGCCTCGACCAGGTGCCACGGGGGCTGGGTCAGCCCCGAGACGGTCACGACGGCGACCGGCTGGACCATCGTGACGAGCTCGATGGAGCGGTGGGCACCGGCGGGCCCGGTGACGACGCGCGCGGTCACGCCGTGCGCGACGAGCGCGGCCGCAAGGGCGTGCGCCTGGACCGGCACGGGCTCGCCGATGGCGGAGAACACGAGCACGATGCGACCGAGCCGGGACGGGTGCGAGACCGGCGGCCCGGAGCGCTCGGCGACCTCGTCGCCGTGCTCGGCCTGGAACACGCGCAGCGCGTGCAGGGTCGCGTTGTTGAGCAGGACCTCGGGCGCCTCCCCCGGGCCGGCGAGGACCACGCGGGCCATGAGGCGCTGCCGCGCCGGCTCGACGACGTCCGCCCACCACGCGGCGGGGTCGCCGTCGGTCGCGATCCGCAGCAGCTCGTCGCAGCGCGACTCGTCGTACGCGATCGCGGCGTCGACGATCTCGGTCACGAGCACGTGCGGGTCGAGCGGCCTCCCGTCGCGCCCGGCGCCCGCGTCGCGGCCGCCGGCGATCGCGCGCAGCACGGGGCGTGCCGCGGCGGGCGCGGGGCCCGAGCTCACGACCTCGGGGTCGTCGTGCAGGTCCTCCGCCGCGAGCGCGCGGCTGTGCAGCTCGTCCGGGCCCGCGGCGAGCGCGGTGCGCGCGGCCTCGGCCGGCGCGACGCCGTCGAGCGTGAGCTCGCGCATGAGGAGGAGCCGGTCGACGTCCTCGCTCGTGTAGCGGCGGTGGGCGCCGGCGACGTGCGACGACGGGCCGAGCCCGTAGCGACGGTCCCAGGTCCGCAGGGTCGCGGCGGCGACGCCGAGCCGACGAGCGACGCTGGCGACGGTGTAGCCGGACGCGCGCGCACCGCCCGCCGTCTGGGCCTCTGTGTCGCCGTCGTCGTTCCCTTGGCCCGGGATGCTCGTGGGCCTGCTCGTGCTGCCGCCTGTCACCCCTCGATTGTGCTCAGGGTCGCCGTCCGCCGCCACCGGCGAACCGCGTCAAGAGTGCGTCAGCACCGCGTCATTTCACCCCGGACGAAGCGATTCAAGAACGTTGCGGAGAAGGGTTGAACAATCTGTGAAGCGATTGCTAGGTTGTGAACCACCGCGAGGCGGCCCGGACGCACACGAGGAGTCCGGACCCCCGAGCGGCAACAGACGCAACAGCACAGCGTGGATCCCCAGGGGGCCACGTCCGCATCGTTCGCCAGCGAAAGGACGACGACATGACTGAGATCTCCCGCCTCCCCGGCCCGGTGATGGACCTGTGGGAGTGGCAGTACCAGGGGGCGTGCCGCCAGACCGGTGACGAGGTGTTCTTCCACCCGGAGGGCGAGCGGGGATCCAACAGGCGCAGGCGCGACGAGGCCGCGAAGGCCGTGTGCGCGAGCTGCCCGGTCATGGACCTCTGCCGCGAGCACGCGCTGCGGGTCCGCGAGCCGTACGGGGTCTGGGGCGGCCTCACCGAGGACGAGCGCACCGCCATCCTGGGCGAGCGCGACCGGCAGGTGCTCGGCCGGGTCGGCTGAGCGGACGCGACGGAGGACGGTGCCGGCCGCAGCGCGGCCGCCGGCACCGCGACGAAGACAGCACGAGGCCCCGCACCCGGAGAGGGTGCGGGGCCTCGTGACGTCACGGCCCGACGGGCCGCAGCAGGCGAGCCGGTGTCAGCCGACCACGACGGCGAGGACGTCGCGCGCGGAGAGCACCAGGTACTCCTCGCCCGCGTACTTGACCTCGGTGCCCCCGTACTTGCTGTACAGGACCTTGTCGCCGACGGCGACGTCGAGCGGGACACGGTTGCCGTTGTCGTCGATACGACCCGGACCCACCGCGAGGACCTCGCCCTCCTGGGGCTTCTCCTTCGCGGTGTCGGGGATGACCAGACCGGACGCCGTCGTGGTCTCGGCCTCGACGGCCTTCACGACGATCCGGTCCTCGAGCGGCTTGATGGGGACCGACACAGCGGGCCCTCCCTTTCGCTGAGTACTACTGCTGACGATGGGTTCGCGCGCACGCTGGCCGTCGTCGCGGGTGCCGGCACAGCGGGAGCACACGGCCCTCGGCACCCTCGCGGGTGCCGCTGACCTCGGGTCCAATCTAGGTGGGCGTTAGCACTCGGTCAAGGCGAGTGCCAGCCTCCTCGTGGGACGATCGAGACGTGGACCTCGCGACCGTCGAACAGCTCACCGCGCCCGCCGGGCGCGCCCTCCTCGAGGCCCTGCCGCCGTACGACGAGGCCCAGGCGCTCGCCCTGTCCGCGGGGCTGCGCGAGCGCGGGATCGACCCCGGCCTCGCCGCCGCGGCGCTGACCCAGACGCGGCTGCGCGAGAAGGCCCGCGCCAAGCTCGGCCCCTTCGCCGACGGCATGCTCTTCACGCCCGAGGGCCTCGAGCAGGCCACGCGGCTCGTCGTCGCGGCCCGGCACGCCCAGCGCTACCTCGCGGCGGGCACGACGCGCGTCGCGGACCTGACCTGCGGGCTCGGGGCGGACGCGCTCGCGTTCGCGGGCGTCGGGCTGCGCGTCCTCGCGACCGACGTCGACCCGGCGACCGCCGCCCTCGCCGCGCACAACCTGCGCGCGTTCCCCGAGGCCGAGGTGCGCTGCGCCGACGGGCTCGCCCTCGACCTGTCCGCGGAGGGGGTCGACGGCGTGTACGCCGACCCGATGCGCCGGACCCGGACCGGCACGCGCGTGCTCGACCCGTCGGCCTACGCTCCCCCGCTCGACGAAGTCTGGGACCTGCGTGACGCGGTGCCGGCGCTCGGCATCAAGGTCGGGCCCGGGATCGCGCACGCGGGCCTGCCCGACGACGCCGAGACGCAGTGGGTCTCCGTGGACGGCGACGTCGTCGAGGCAGCGCTGTGGTTCGGCCCGCTCGCGCCGCAGGGCCCGGGGCGCACGGCGCTCGTGCTGCGCTCGGGCGCCGACGGCCGGGTGGCCGGGCGCGAGCTCCGCGGCCCGCGGCCCGGCGAGGACGAGCCCGCCGCCGACGTCGGGCCGGTCGGCGCCTACCTCTACGAGCCCGACGGCGCGGTCATCCGGGCCGGGCTCGTCGGCCGGGTCGCCGCCGAGACGGGCGGGCGCCTGCTCGACCCGACCATCGCCTATGTGACGTCGGACGCCGGGCCGGACGCGACGTCGTCGGGCGAGGGGGACGTGCCGGTGGCGACCGCGTACCGCGTGCTCGACGTCCTGCCGTTCGGGCTCAAGCGCCTCAAGGGGTACCTGCGGGAGCGGGGCGTCGGGCGCGTCACGGTGAAGAAGCGGGGCACCGCGGTGACGCCCGAGCAGCTGCGCCGCGACCTGGGGCTGCGGAACACGCCGGGCAGCGCGGAGGCGACGCTCGTCCTGACCCGGGTCGCCGGGCGGCAGAGCGTGCTCGTCGTGGAGCCCGCTACCCGCGCGTAGCCCCCGCGCCGTGGAAGAGTGAGCGCATGCACCTGCCGTTCGCACACTCGGAGCGGTCCACGGTCGGGATCGAGTGGGAGCTCGCCCTCGTGGACAAGGACTCGGGAGACCTGCGCCAGGTCGCCCAGACCGTGCTCGACGCCGTCCGCCCCGAGGGGCGCGACGCCCACCCCCACATCGTGCAGGAGCTGCTCCTCAACACCGTCGAGGTGGTCTCCGGCGTCGGCCGCACCGTGCCCGACGCCGCGGCCGACCTGGAGCGGGCCGTCGAGGAGATCCGCGCCGTGACCGACCCGCTGCGGGTCGAGCTCATGTGCGCGGGGACGCACCCGTTCGCGCGGTGGTCGAACCAGAAGGTGACGGACAAGGCCCGCTACAACACGCTCATCGACCGGACCCAGTGGTGGGGCCGCCAGATGCTCATCTACGGCGTGCACGTGCACGTCGGGATCGAGGACCGCCGCAAGGTCCTGCCCATCCTCCGCGCGATGCTCACGTGCTTCGCGCACCTGCAGTCGCTGTCGGCGTCGTCGCCGTTCTGGGGCGGCCGGGACACCAACTACGCGTCCAACCGCGCGCTGATGTTCCAGCAGCTCCCGACCGCGGGCCTGCCGTTCCAGTTCGAGGAGTGGTCGCAGCTCGAGTCGTACGTCGCCGACCTCACGCACACGGGCGTGATCGACGCGTTCGACGAGGTCCGCTGGGACCTGCGCCCGTCCCCGCGCAACGGGACCCTGGAGTCGCGCATCCTCGACGGCGTCACCAACATCAGCGAGCTGCGCGCGCTCGCCGCGCTGACGCACTGCCTCGTCGAGAAGTTCTCCCGCATGCTCGACGACGGCGCCGAGCTCCCGACGCTCCCGCCGTGGTTCGTGCAGGAGAACAAGTGGCGGTCGGCGCGGTACGGGATGGACGCGATCATCATCCTCGACGCGAAGGGCAACGAGGAGCTGGTGACCGACGCCGTCGCGCGCCTGCTCACCGAGCTCGAGCCCGTGGCCGAGGGGCTGGGCTGCGCCGACGACCTCGACGGGGTGCGCACCATCCTCCGCAAGGGCGCGTCGTACCAGCGCCAGCGCGCGGTGGCCCGGCGCGCGGGCGGCGAGCTGGACGCGGTGGTCGCCTCGCTCGTGGCCGAGATGCGGGCGGGTCGCCCGCTCTGAGGCGCTGCCCTCGGGTCAGCGGCTCCGCCGACCCACGACCGGCTGACGGGACGACTCCGCGTCCCGGCGCAGGTGCGGCCTAGCGTCGGCGGTGAGCCCCAGGAGGACACACCATGACGACCCGGACGGTCATCCACATCTTCCACGACGACGCCGACTCGATCACGCTCGGCAGCCGCGTCCCCCAGCGCATGCTCGAGGTCGCGCACGAGCACGACGTGGAGGTCGAGGTGTTCTGCTTCGGGCCGGCCCAGCGTCGGCTCTCCGACGCCGGGGACGAGGCCGCGACCTTCAATCGGCAGATCGACGAGCTCGTCGCCGCCGGCGTCCGCGTCGGCGCGTGCGTCAACGCCGCGCGGGCGGACGGCGCCGAGGACGCCCTCCGGGACCGGGGGCTCGTCCTGCGGGTCGCGCGCGACGAGTTCCTGCGGTTCACCGTCGAGGGCTCGACGGTCGTCACGTTCTGACCCCGGCCGCGCGACGCGCGCGCCCGGCGGACGTCCTCAGACGGTGACGGTCGTGAGGGGCATCGACGAGTCGACGCCGATGTCCAGGTTCGAGGGCGCGACGCCCGCCGCGACGACGGCCGAGCCCAGCGCGGCGATCATCGCGCCGTTGTCGGTGCAGTAGCGGATCGGCGGGATGCGGAGCGTGATGCCCTCGGCGGCGCAGCGCTCGGCAGCCATGTCGCGCAGCTGCGAGTTGGCGGAGAACCCGCCCCCGACGACGAGCGTGTCGACCCCGTGCCGGTGGCACGCGGCGATCGTCTTGGCCGTGAGCACGTCGGCGACGGCCGCGGCGAAGGAGGCGGCGACGTCTGGCAGGGGGATCTCCTCGCCCGCGTCGCGGCGCGTCTCGACCCAGCGCGCGACGGCCGTCTTGAGGCCGGAGAACGAGAAGTCGTAGGCGTGCTTCTCCTGGTCCTTGGCGGCCGTGAGGCCTCGCGGGAAGCGGATCGCGTCGGGGTTGCCCTCGCGCGCGAGCCGGTCGATGTGCGGGCCTCCCGGGTACGGCAGGCCCAGCAGCCGGCCGACCTTGTCGAAGGCCTCGCCCGCGGCGTCGTCGAGCGTCGACCCGAGCTCGGTCACGCGCGTGGCGATGTCGTCGACGAGCAGGAGAGAGCTGTGCCCACCCGAGACGACGAGCGCCATGAACCGCTCGGGGAACGGCCCGTCGACGAGCGCGTCGACCGCGGCATGACCGATCACGTGGTTGACGCCGTACAGCGGCTTCCCGAGCCCGAGCGCGAGGGCCTTCGCGGCGCTCGCGCCGATCGTGAGCGGCCCGACGAGCCCCGGTCCGGCGGTGACGGCGATCGCGTCGACCTCGGACAGCCCGACGTCGGCGGTGCCGAGCGCTCGCTCGATCGTCGGGATCATGGCCTCGAGGTGGGCGCGGCTGGCGACCTCGGGGATGATCCCGCCGAAGCGTGCGTGCTCGTCCATCGAGCTCGCGACCGCGTCGACGAGCAGCTCGTCGCCACGCACCAGCGCGACGCCGGTCTCGTCGCAGGACGTCTCGATGCCGAGGACGAGGGGGGATCCGGACTGGTCAGGCATGCCCCCAGGGTAGTGGGGCCACGCGGTGTGGCGGACGTCACGTCCCGCCGGGGAAGATCAGTTGTCGCCTCAACTGTTGACGGGGTCATGACCATCGACACCACGACCGACGAGCTGAACCGCGAGCTCGAGGCCCTCGAGACCTCCCTCGCGATCGACGACAGCGCCGCGGACCTCCTGTTCCGCGAGGCGCACACCACGAGCAAGTTCTCGGACGAGCCCGTCACGCCCGCGCAGGTCGAGGCCGTCTGGGACCTCATCCGCTGGGCCCCCACGGCCATGAACTCCCTGCCGCTGCGCCTCCTGGTCGTCCAGCAGGGCGAGGGCCGCGAGCGCCTCGCGCCCCACATGGCCGAGTTCAACCGCGACAAGACCGTCGCCGCGCCGCTGACGGTCGTCGCAGCCGCCGACCCGGGCTTCCACCGCCACCTCAAGACGCTCGCCCCGTTCCGCGAGGGCGCCGAGGAGCAGTTCGAGCCCCTCGTCGAGATGCGTGAGGGAATGGCTCGCACGTCCGCGCTGATCCAGATCGGCTACCTCATCGTGGGCCTGCGCGCCGCCGGGCTCGCGGTCGGCCCCATGACCGGGTTCGATGCCGCCGCCCTCGACGCCGAGTTCTTCGCCGAGAACGGGTGGAAGTCGCTCGTCGTCATCAACGTCGGCCACCCGGCCGAGGAGGACGCGCACCACCCCCGCCAGGCGCGCCTCGACTTCGACACGATCGCCGACGTCATCTGACGTCGCGCCACGCGCACGCGAAGGGCGCCCGGACCACGGTCCGGGCGCCCTTCGTGCGTCTCGGCCCGACGGCCGGGCGCTCAGCTCGCGGCGCTCTCCGCGGGGAGCTCGAGCCGCATCGTGTAGGCGTCCACGTCCTCGGGCTGGTAGTAGCGCTTGCGGATCCCGAGCTGCTCGAACCCGTACTTCGCGTACAGGTGGAGGGCGGGCTCGTTGTCGACGCGGACCTCCAGCAGCACGGCCTCCGCGCGCAGCTCGCGCGACCGCGCGATCAGCGCCTCGAGCAGCTGCGACCCGATCCCGTGGTGCTGGAACGCCGGGTCCACACCGATCGTCATGACCTGGGTGACGTCGCCGTCGAACCACAGGCCCGCGTACCCGACGAGGCCGTGCGGTCCGGCGGCGTCGATCCGGACGGGCTCCGCGGCGACGTACCAGCGCCCCAGCGCCGCGAGCTCCTGCGCGAACATCGCGTAGCTCCACGCCCCGCGACCGAAGAGCTCGATCTCGAGCTGCACGACGCGCCTGAGGTCCGCCGCCCGCAGCGGACGGATCCGCGTGCCGACCACTCCGGGGTCCGTGTCCGTCGTCACTGCCGCTCCTCCTCCGCGTCGGGGTGTCAGGCGCTCGCGCGCTTGGGCGCGCCGGGCACCTGGGCGTCCGGCCGGCGCAGGTAGAGCGGGGTGGTCGGCAGGTCCTCGCCCGCGGCGTGCCGCGCGAGCGCGAGGCGGGCCAGCAGGACGGGGGCGGGCACGTCCGGCGCGTCGCCCGAGGCCTCGGGGTCGGTCGCGGCGGGGGTCGCGGCCTCGCCCAGCTCCGGGTACAGCGCGGCACCCCGCCCGACGACGACGGCGCCGTCCGCGTGACCCGCGGCGACGACGTCCTCGGCGCGCCCCACGTCCGGACCCGCGACGGTCTCGACGACGGGCACGCCGTGCGGACCCTCGTGCGCGACCACCCGGTAGCGCGCCCAGTAGACCTCGCGGCGCCGGGCGTCGGTGGCCACGAGCACCTCGTCGCCGGGATCCAGGCCCAGGCCGCCGACCGCCTCGACCGCGAGCGCGTCGAGGCTGCACACGCCCCAGGCGGGAACCCCGAGCGACAGCGCGAGCGTGCGCGCGGTGACGAGGCCGACGCGGAGGCCCGTGAACGGGGCGGGCCCGGTGCCCGCGACGACGGCCGTCAGCTCCGACCGGTGGACCTGCGCCTCGCGCAGGACCTCGGAGACGAGAGGCGTGAGGAGCTCGGCGTGCCGGCGCTGCTCGTCGACGACGCGCGACGCGAGCCGCTCGCCCCCTTCCCCGACCAGGGCGACGGCGACGGCTGCGGACGTGTCGACTGCAAGAACTGCCACGGGACCAGCGTAAGAGGTCGCGCGGGCGGGCGCGGTCACGGGGCCGGCCGGACCTGCCGCTCCCCCGTCGCCGAACGGCTCGCCCCGGGCGCCGGCGGCGCGCCGTTCAGGCCGCGCTGGCCGGGGGCTCCCCCGGCAGCTCGACGCCGGCCCACCGGTCGCCCACGGCCGTGACCGTGACGTGCCGCACGCCGACCTCGGCGCCCGCGTCCTCGCCCTGCTCCGGGTCCTCCGCGCCCGTGAAGCCGCCGTGAGGCCGCTCGAGGCGGACCTCGAGCCGGTCGTCGGCGAGCTGCTCGACGAGGCCCTCGCCCCACTCCACGACCGTCACGACCTCGTCGAGGCTCGAGTCGAGGTCGAGCGCGTCGACCTCGTCGAGCGAGCCGAGGCGGTACGCGTCGACGTGCACGAGCCCGGGCCCGGGCGTCACGGGCGGGTGCTCGCGGGCGATGATGAACGTCGGCGACGCGACCTGGCCGCGGACGCCGAGGCCCGCACCGATGCCCTGCGTGAGGGTGGTCTTCCCGGCGCCGAGGTCGCCCGTCAGGACGACGAGGTCGCCCGCCCGCAGGACCGCCGACAGGGCGGACCCGAAGGCCCGCGTCGCGTCGGCGTCGGGCAGGTCGAGGGTGTAGGTGCGGGTCATGCGTGCTCCGTGTCGATGTGAACCCGGGGGATCCGTGCGCCCAGGCGGGTCGTGATCTCGTAGCTGATCGTGCCGGCCGCGTCGGCCCAGTCCTGGGCCGTCGGCGCGGTCCCGCCGCCCGGCAGCGGCTCGTCGGCCCCGAAGAGCCGGACGACGTCGCCGGCGCGCTCGGTCGCCCCGGGGCCGAGGTCGAGGACGACCTGGTCCATGCACACGCGCCCCGCGATCCGCAGGACGCGGGCGTCGTCGCCGGAGCCGACCAGCACCGGGCCACCGGGGCCCGCGCTGCCGCCCGACGCATGGCGCGGGACGCCGTCCGCGTAGCCGACCGGGACGACCCCGAGCACCGTGTCCTGCGTCGTCGTGTACAGGTGGGCGTAGGAGACGCCCTGCCCCGCCCGGACGGGCTTGACGGTCGCGAGGCTCGCCTCGACGGTCATCGCGGGGACGAGGTCGAGCTCGCGCGGCGTCGCGAGCTGGGGCACCGGCGACATCCCGTAGACCGCCAGTCCCGGGCGGACGAGGTCGTAGTGGAGCTCGGGCGCCGTCAGGGTCGCCGCCGAGTTCGCGAGGTGACGGACCTCGAGCCGGGCGCCCGCCCGCTCGACGCGCGCGAGCGCTTCCTCGAAGACCACGCGCTGGGCCAGCACGCTCGGGTGCGACGGCTCGTCCGCGAGCGCCAGGTGCGACCAGAGCCCCACGAGCCGGACGGTCCCCTCGGCCTCGGCGCGCAGGAGGGTCGGCAGGACGGTGTCGAGGTCGTCGGCCATGACGCCGTTGCGCCCGAGGCCCGTGTCGACCTTGAGGTGCACGCGGGCCGTGCGCCCGGTGGCGCGCGCCGCCGCCACGACGTCGTCGACCGCCCACGGTGCCGCGACCGACACGTCGACGTCCGCCTCGAGCAGCGCTGCGAAGTCCACGCCGGGGGCGTGCAGCCAGGTGAGCAGGTGCGCGTCGTCGGGGCCCACGCCCGCGGCGCGGAGCGCGAGCGCCTCCGAGGCCTGCGCGACGCCCAGCCAGGTGGCCCCGCCCGCGACGGCGGCCCGCGCCGACGGCACGAGGCCGTGCCCGTAGGCGTCGGCCTTGACCACCGCCAGCACGTCCGCGCCGGCCGCCTTCGCGCGCAGCGCCCGCACGTTGTGGCGGATCGCCGCGAGGTCGACCACGGCGCGCGCGGGGTAGCGCGCGGCGTCGAGCGGGGGCGCGGTGGCAGCGGGCCGGGCGGCCCGGTCGGTGGGGAGGCTCACGGTGTCCCATCCTCGCACTCCGGCCCGGGCCAGGCGGCCAGCCGCCGCCGCGACTCGAAGGTGCGGCGCTCGCCCGTGAAGGGGTCGGTGAACGCGACGGAGCGCGCGAGGAGCTGGAGCGGGTCGGACCAGTCGTCCTCGTCGACGTCGCGCAGCTCCGGGTAGAACGGGTCGCCCAGGATGGGGATGCCGAGACGTGCGAGGTGCAGCCGGAGCTGGTGCGTGCGGCCGGTGCGCGGTGCGAGGCGGTAGAGGCCGAGGTCCGGCGACGCCTCGGCGGGAGCCCACGCCGGGCGCGGGACCGTCGCGGGCCACGGGCGCGTCGCGAGCAGGTCGACGCGGCTCTCGGCGTTGGGCTCCCCCGGCACCTCGGCCGCCCGGAGCACCCCGCGTTCCTTGACGATGCGGCTCCGGACGACCACCGGGAGCTCGAGGCCGGCACGCACCGGCGCGACCGCGAGGTACTCCTTGTCGAGCCCGCGCGTGTCGAGGAGCTGCTGGTACGCGCCCCGGACCTCGCGGCGGACCGTGAAGACGACGACGCCCGCGGTCACCCGGTCCAGCCGGTGGATCGGCGAGAGCTCGGGCAGGTCGAGCTCGCGCCGGAGCTGCACGAGCAGCGAGCGCGCCACGTACGCGCCGCGCGGGAGGGTCGCGACGAAGTGGGGCTTGTCGACGACGAGCAGGTTCTCGTCCCGGTGCAGCACCTCCGCGCGGAACGGCAGCTCGGGCTCCGCGGGCGGGTCGCGGTACAGCCAGACCGTGTCGTGCGGGCGGTACGGCGTGCGCGCGTCGACGGGCGTGCCGTCCTCGAGGACGACCTCCCCCGCGGCGACCTTCTCCCGCAGGCGGGCGTCGTCGTCGGGGAACCGGCCGACGAGGTAGGCGAGCACGGTCGGTGCGGCACGCTCCGCGGACGCCGGGACGGGCAGCCGCAGGCGGGTCGGGTTGAGCCCGGCGCGCACGGGGAGCGGCGGCGGGGTCCTGCGGCGGGGCACGCTCCACGGTAGCGCCGGGCCGTCGTCAGCCGGGGGCACCTCAGGACCGGCAACCTATCTGACAGGTGTCAGATATCATGGCCTCATGGACGCGCGCACCACCCGGACGAGAGCGCGGCTGCACGCCGCGGTCCTCGAGCTCGCGACGACGACGCCCGTCGCGGACGTCAGCGCCGCCGCCGTCTGCCGAGCGGCCGGGGTCACGCGCGACACGTTCTACCGCCACACCACCGACCCCGCGGCCCTGCTCGGCGACGCCCTGGCGGCCGAGCTCGACGACGCCGTGGGCGACGCCCCGGACGGCCCGATCGGCGTCGCGGAGCGACGGCTCCTCCAGCACGTCGCCGACCGCGCCGCGGTCTACCGCGGCGCGATGCGGCCCGTGCTCGCCGCCCCCGTGCGCAGCACGCTCGAGCGGCACCTGCGCGAGGGGCTCCACCGCTACGCGGTCGCGCACCCGGGGATCGTCCCCCCGGCCCTCGCCGACGACGCCGACCTCCGCCTCGCCGCCGCGTACGCCGCCGCCGGCACCGTCGGCGCCGTCGAGGAGTGGCTGCGCAGCGGGGACGACGACGTCGAGCACGCCGCCCGCGTGGTCCTCGCCGCCTCGCCGTCGTGGTGGCTGCGGGCGGACGAACCCGACCCCGACCCATCGAAGAGAAGGAGCACCCCATGAGGGCAGCACAGTTCCACGGCACGGAAGACCTGCGCGTCGAGGAGGTGGCCGAGCCGACGCCCGGTCCCGGCCAGGTCAAGCTTCGCAACGCCTTCGCCGGCATCTGCGGGTCCGACCTGCACGTCTACTACGCCCCCGAGGCCGCGGGCCTCGACGTGACGAAGCCGCACCCCGTGACCGGCGCGACGCTCCCCCAGATCCTCGGCCACGAGTTCTCGGGCACCGTCGTCGAGCTGGGCGAGGGCGTGACGGACGTCGAGGTCGGCGACCGCGTCGCCGTCTGGCCCGTCTACTTCTGCGGGACGTGCGCCGCGTGCCGCGAGGGCCGCTACAACGCGTGCCGCCTCATCGGGTTCCACGGGCTCAGCTCGCACGGCGGCGGCATGGCCGCGTTCACGACCGTCGACGCGTCGATGGTGCACCGTCTGCCCGAGTCGGTCGACCTGCGCCTCGGCGCGCTCGTCGAGCCGATGGCGGTCGCGTGGCACGCCGTCGAGCGCAGTGGTGTCCAGGCGGGCCAGACGGCACTCGTCGCGGGAGCCGGACCGATCGGGATCGGCGTCTGGTTCGCGCTCCGCGCGCACGGCGTGACCGACGTGCTGGTCTCCGAGCCGAGCGCGCCCCGCCGCGCCACGATCGAGGCCCTCGGCGCCCGCACCGTCGACCCCGTGAACGAGGATCTCGCGGCCGCGGTCGCGGAGCTCACCGGCGGCGACGGCGTCCACGCCGCGTTCGACGCCGCGGGCGCCGGCCCGGCGCTCACGTCCGCGGTCCCCGCGCTGCGGCCCGGCGGCCGGCTCGTCGTGGTCGCGATCCACGAGCGGCCCACCGAGCTGTTCCCGACCGCGCTCGTGATGTCGGAGACCGAGATCGCCGGTGCGCTCGCGTACCTGCCCGAGGACTTCGACGCGGTCATCGCGGCGATGGCCGACGGCGCGTACGACACGACCGGGTGGGTCGAGGAGATCGGCCTCGACGGCGTCGTCGACGCGATCGGCGCGCTCCGGGCGGGCAAGGGCGCGAAGTTCCTCGTCCGCAGCGACTCCTGACGGGTCGCTAGGACCGGCGCAGGAGGTCCGCCACGACGCCCGGGAGCGCGTCCGCGACCGCGAGCGCGCCCACCGGGCCGCCGGGGTTGGCCGCGTGCGCGGCCCGGCCGTGGACGGCGGCCGCCGCGGCGGCGAGCGTCGCCGCCAGCGCCGGTGTGCGGAGCACGTCCTCCGACCGCCCCGCGAGCAGCACGCCCAGCAGGCCGGTCAGCACGTCGCCGGCGCCCGCGGTCGCGAGCCAGGCCGGCCCGTCCGCCTGGGCGTAGGCGGCCCCGCCGGCCCCGACGACGACCGTCACCGCGCCCTTGAGCAGCACCGTCGCGCCGGTGAGCTCGTGCGCGAGGCGGGCGTGCTCGAGCGGGGCGGCCTCCACGGCCCCGCGGTCGATGTCCTGGCCGCGCGTGCGCAGGAGCGTCGCGAGCTCGCCCGCGTGCGGTGTCAGGACGACGGTCGGCGGGACGCGGCCGGGCAGCAGCGAGAGCGCGCCCGCGTCCACGACGACGGGCACGCGACCGTCCTCCGCGGTGGCGGCAGCGAGCGCCGCCCGGACCTCGCGGTGCTGCGCGAGGACGTCGGGCTCGACGGGCGCGTCGTCCCCGGGCGTGGCGGCGGGCAGGCCCGGTCCCACCGCCCAGGCCTGGACCCGGCCGCGGGCGGGCACGACCTCGGGCCGCGCGCCCACCACCGCGTGCGCCACCGCGTCGGGCCCGACGTAGCGCACCATCCCGACGCCGGCGCGCACGGCCGCCGTGACGGCGAGCACCGCCGCGCCGGGGAACTCCGACGTCCCCGCGACGACCCCGAGCACGCCGCGCGAGTACTTCTGCGACGAGGTGCCCGGCACGGGCCAGACGGCGGCGACGTCGTCGGGCTCGAGGCGGCACAGCGCCCAGCCCGCGCCCGGACGCGCGTGCCGCGCGCGCAGGCCGAGCCCGATGTCGACGACCTCGACCCGCCCGGCGAGCCCCGCCGCAGGCGGGAGCAGGAGACCGCGCTTCGCGGCCCCGAACGTCACGGTGACGTCGGCGGGCAGGACCGGCCCGGGGACGGTGCCGTCGTCGACGCCGATCCCGCTCGGGACGTCGACCGCCATGACGAGCGGCCGGGAGGCCGCCCCCTCGAGCGCGTCCTCCACCGCCCGGACGACGGCGGCGCCCGCGCCCCGGAGCGCGCCGGTGGCGCCCGTGCCGAGGACCGCGTCGACGACGACGTCGCTCGCGGCGGCGTGGTCGGCGACGTCCGCCGGGCCGTCCCCGCGGCTCGCGGAACGGGCGTCCGGCGCCGCGTCGCCGTCGTCCCGCGTGGCGGGGTCGGCGACCGCGACGAACCGCCCGCCGGCGCGGACGAGCGCGTCGCGGCCCTCCTCGTGCACGCGCGCGCTCACGCCGTACGCGGTCACGGCCACGCCCCGGCGCCGCAGGAGGGCCCCCGCGAAGAGCGCGTCGCCGCCGTTGTTGCCCGCCCCGACGAGCAGGACGACCCGCGCGCCGACCACGCGGCCACGACGCGCGACGAGCTCGCGGAGGACCGTGCGGGAGAGGGCGAACGACGCGCGCTCCATGAGCGGCACCCCTGCGGCGAGCAGGGGCTCCTCGGCGGCGCGGACGACGGCGGCGGTGCGGGCTTCGATCACCCCGCCATCATGCGACGAGGTGGCGCCCCTCCGCCGCGCGGCGAGCGGCCACGGCAGCACCGCCCGGCAGGGCACGAATCGTTTCGAAGGCGGTACGGTCGGACCATGCGATTCGGACTCTTCATCCCCCAGGGCTGGCGGCAGGACCTCACGGGCATCGAGCCCGCCAAGCACTGGGAGGTCATGCACTCGCTCGCGCGGCGCGCGGACACCGTCTTCGCGGGCGAGGGACTCCCCGGCGCCCAGCACGCCTGGGAGTCCATCTGGGTCTACGACCACTTCCACACCGTCCCCGAGCCCACCCACGAGGCCACGCACGAGGCGTGGTCGCTCATGGCCGCGTTCGCGGCGTCGACCGAGCGCGTCCGCCTCGGCCAGATGTGCACCTGCATGGCGTACCGCAACCCCGCCTACCTGGCGAAGGTCGCGACGACGGTCGACCACGTGTCGGGCGGCCGCATCGAGATGGGCATCGGCGCCGGCTGGTACGAGCACGAGTGGCGCGCGTACGGGTACGGCTTCCCGCGCGCGGGGCTCCGCCTCGACGCGCTCGCCGAGGGCGTCGACATCATGGCGCAGATGTGGCGCACCGGGGAGGCGACCCTCGACGGCTCCGTCTACCAGGTCGCGGGCGCCCGCAACTACCCGCAGCCGCTGCAGCACGCGGCCGGCGAGGCCGCCGGCCCCAGCATCCCCCTGTGGATCGCGGGCGGCGGCGAGAAGCGCACGCTGCGCATCGCCGCCGAGTACGCGCAGTACACGAACTTCGCGGGCGACCTCGAGACGTTCCGGCACAAGTCCGAGGTGCTCCAGGGCCACTGCACCGACCTCGGCCGCGACTTCGGGGAGATCACGCGCTCCGGGAACTTCAACGTCGTCGTCGCGCCGACCGAGAAGGAGGTGCAGGACAAGCTCGCCTGGATCGACGAGAACCTGCGCAAGACCGTCTCGACCGAGGCCGCCGACGGCGAGATGGCGGGCCTGCGGAACGGTCCTCTCGTCGGGACCCCCGAGCAGGTCGTCGAGCGGCTGACCGAGTTCCGCGACGCGGGCCTCGCGTACACGATCGGGTACTTCCCCGGCATCGCGCACGACACGAGCGGCGTCGAGCTCTTCGAGCGCGAGGTCATCCCGGCCTTCCAGGCCTGACCGCCGACGAAGCGGCCCCGCTCCCCGACCCGGGGTGCGGGGCCGCGCCGCGTCACCCCTCCGCGACGACCATCGCCGACGCGATCCCCGCGTCGTGCGAGATCGACAGGTGGAACGTCGCGATCCCGAGCTCGTCGGCGCGCGCCTTCACGGTGCCGCGGATCTCGACCACGGGCGCGCCGCCCTCGACGCGGTGCACGGTGGCGTCGTGCCATCGCATCCCGCCGGGCGCGCCGAGCGCCTTCGCGATCGCCTCCTTGGCGGCGAACCGCGCCGCGATCGATGCGGGCGGCAGGTCGCGCTCGGCCTCCGTGAACAGCCGTTCCCGCAGCGCGGGCGTGCGCTCGAGCGTCGCCATGAACCGTGCGACGTCCACCACGTCGATCCCGACCCCGATGATCATTCCCGAAGCCTAGAGTGTAGGCGTGAGCGTGCCCCGAATGTCCGACGTCCTGGTCCCCGGCACCTACCCGGGAGGCGTCGTGGTCCTGGCGCGCACACCGGTCGGCGAGCTGCTCGGCGGCGTCGCGATCACCGGGCGCACGCCGCGCTCCCGGGCCCGCGTCCTCCTGCCCGACGACGGCGCTCTCGTCGTGGCCCCGGCCTCCCCTGGTCCGGGGTCCGGCGGTGCGGCCGGTGGTGCGCTCACCGCGACGGACCCGCTGCGCCACGTCACGGCGGCGGTCAGCGACGACGCGTGGACGGTCTTCGGGAACAGCGAGCACGTCGAGGTGATCGCGAAGCGCCTCGCCACGGGCACGGACCCACGCCTCGCGTTCGACGGCCTGGAGTACGAGCCCGACCCGCCCGTCTTCACGCCCCGCGTCGCGGCGGTCGTCGAGCGGTCGACGGGCCACGCGTGGCTGGGCGCCGCCCGTCACGCGGAGGGCCTGCGCACGGGCACCGACGTCACGGTGACCGCGCTCGGCGACCTGGGACCCGGCGAGGGCGTCGTGCTCACCGCCTACGAGCCCGACCCGACGGGCACCGAGCCGTTCCCCGTCGCGGCGCGGCGTCACCGGGACGTGGTGACGCGCGCCGGCGGCGCGATCACGCTCCTCGACGAGCTGTGGTCCGCGCTCCGCGGCCCGCACCGCGTCGCGGCGTCGACGTTCGTGCCGCGCGACGGCGTCCTGGGGCCGGTCCGCCACGAGGAGACCGACTGACAGGCTCCGGCCGGACGGACCCGGGAGCTCAGGCCTCGAGCCGGTCCTCGGGCTCGACCAGGTGCCGCCAGCGGAACCACTTGCGCTCGAGCTCGGCGTCGAGGTCGACGTCGAAGCGCCGCGCCACGAGCAGGAGCTGCGCGAGCACGTCGGCGAGCTCCGCGCGGAACGCGGCGTCGACGTCGTCGGGCGCGGCGCCGCGGTCCCGCGAGCGTCCGCTGCGCTCGAGGTAGGCCTGCGTGAGCTCGCCCACCTCCTCGTGCAGCTTGAGCACGAGCCAGTCGTCGGTCCGGTCGACCCCGAACCGTCGCGCGTACACGCGTGAGATGACCTCGAGCTCCTCGCTCAGCTCCCGCAGCCCCATCCCGTGAGTATCACCGCCCAGCAGGCGACGGGAAAGGTGACCCGACGGCAGAGACTCGGGGTCGGGGGGCATGCGCCCGATCGTGGCTGGGTGGGCGGGAGGCCGCGAGGCACGAGCGGCCGGATGGAAGATCGGGCGCATGCCCCCCGACCCCGAGGCGGACCCGACGCTCGGCCCCCGACCCTGAGCGAAAACCCCTACTCGACGGTGACCGACTTCGCGAGGTTGCGCGGCTGGTCGACGTCCAGCCCCCGCGCCGTCGCGAGCTCGCACGCGAAGATCTGCAGCGGCACGACGCTCAGCAGCGGCGACAGCAGGGTCGGTGCCTCGGGGACCCAGAACACCTCGTCGGCGTACGGCTTGACCGCGTCGTCGCCGTCCTCGGCGATCACGAGCGTGCGAGCGCCGCGGGCGCGGATCTCCTGGATGTTGGAGATGACCTTCGAGTGCAGCGAGTCGCGTCCGCGGGGCGAGGGCACGATGACGAAGACGGGCTGCCCGGGCTCGACGAGCGCGATCGGGCCGTGCTTGAGCTCGCCGGCCGCGAAGCCCTCGGCGTGGATGTAGGCGAGCTCCTTGAGCTTGAGGGCGCCCTCGAGCGCGACGGGGTACCCGACGTGCCGGCCGAGGAACAGCACGGAGTCGGAGTTCATCCACCGGGCGATGACGCGCACGTGGTCGCCGCGGTCGAGGACCGTCTGGATCTTGCCGGGCATGGCGCGCAGGTCGGCGAGCTCCTCGGCGATCTCGTCGGGGAACTTGTTGCCGCGGACCTGGGCGAGGTACAGGCCCAGCAGGTAGGTCGCGGTGATCTGCGCGAGGAACGCCTTGGTGGACGCGACGGCGATCTCGGGCCCCGCGTGCGTGTAGAGGACCGCGTCCGACTCGCGCGGGATGGTCGAGCCGTGCGTGTTGACGATCGAGAGGACCTTGGCGCCCTGCTCCTGCGCGTGCCGGACGGCCATGAGCGTGTCCATGGTCTCGCCGGACTGCGTGATGGCGACGACGAGCGTCTTCTCGTTGACGACCGGGTCGCGGTAGCGGAACTCGTGGGCGAGCTCGACCTCGACGGGGATCCGGCACCAGTGCTCGATGGCGTACTTGGCGACGTGCCCGGCGTAGGCGGCGGTGCCGCACGCGACGACGACGATCTTGTCGACCGCGCGCAGGACGGACTCGTCGATGCGGAGCTCGTCGAGCTGCAGGCGGCCGGCGGCGTCGGTCCGGCCGAGGAGGGTCTCCGCGACGGCCTGGGGCTGGTCGTGGATCTCCTTGTCCATGTAGGTGCGGAAGCCGCCCTTCTCGGCGGACGACGCGTCCCAGTCGACGGTGTAGCGCTTGGGCTCCACGACGCGGCCGGCGAAGTCGGTGACGACGACCGCGTCGGGCGTGATCGTGACGACCTCGTCCTGGCCGAGCTCGAGCGCCTCGCGCGTGTGGGAGACGAACGCCGCGACGTCGGAGCCGAGGAAGTTCTCGCCGTCGCCGAGGCCCACGACGAGCGGGGAGTCGTGCCGCGCGCCCACGACGGTGGACGGCTGGTCGGCGTGGACGGCGAGGAGCGTGAAGGTGCCCTCGAGGCGCCGGGCGGTGGCGCGGATCGCGGCGGCGAGGTCGCCGGTCTCGCGGTAGGCCTTGGCGAGGAGGTGGCCCGCGACCTCGGTGTCGGTCTCGGAGAGGAACTGGACGCCGTCGGCGAGGAGCTCGTCGCGCAGCGTGGCGAAGTTCTCGACGATGCCGTTGTGGATGACGGCGAGGCGCCCGTCGTCCGCGAGGTGGGGGTGGGCGTTGACGTCGGTCGGGCCGCCGTGCGTGGCCCAGCGGGTGTGGCCGATCGCCGCGGTCGCGTCGGCGAGCGGCTCGAGGCTGATCGCCTCGACCAGGTTCGCGAGCTTGCCCGCCTTCTTCCGGCTGGCGACGCGCTCGGCGCCGGGCGCCACGAGGGCGACGCCCGCCGAGTCGTAGCCCCGGTACTCGAGCCGGCGCAGGCCCTCGAGGACGACCTCCAGGGGACGCTGAGACGGCGCGTCGGCAGCACCGACGTAGCCCACGATTCCGCACATGGCGGCCAGGGTAACAAGGGCAAGATTCGTTATGGCCCCTGCAATGGCGCGCCTTGGTGACCCGGTGCTGACCGTGACCGTGCGCGCGGCACTGGCAGAATCGTGCGGGTGACCGACCCCCTCGACGACACGCTCGACTCCCCCGGCCTGCGGGCCACGGCCGTGGCGGCCGACCCGCTGCGGAGCGCCTCGCCGTACGTCGACCTGGACCGCGCCGCGTGGGCGCGCCTGTCCGAGTCCACGCCCCTCCCGCTGACCGACGCCGACGTCGAGCGGCTGCGCGGCCTGGGCGACCCGATCGACCTGGCCGAGGTGGACGCCGTCTACCGGCCGCTCTCGCGGCTGCTCAACCTCCACATCGCGGCGACGGCGCAGCTCCACGAGGCGACGAGCACGTTCCTGCGGGAGGACTCGGGCGGGACGCCGTTCGTGATCGGCATCGCCGGGTCGGTCGCCGTCGGCAAGTCGACGACGGCGCGCGTGCTCCGCGAGATGCTCGCCCGCTGGCCCGAGACCCCGCACGTGGAGCTCGTCACGACGGACGGCTTCCTCTACCCGAACGCCGAGCTGCAGCGCCGGGGGCTCATGGAGCGCAAGGGCTTCCCCGAGTCGTACGACCGGCGCCGGCTGCTCCGCTTCCTGTCCCGCGTGAAGGCGGGCTGGGACGAGGTCACGGTGCCCGTCTACGACCACCTCACGTACGACATCGTGCGAGGGCAGGAGAAGACCGTGCGCCGCCCCGACGTCCTCATCGTCGAGGGCCTCAACGTGCTGCAGCCCGCGCGTCCGATCCCGTCGGGCATGGCGGACGACTCCGCGACCGCCGTGAGCGACTTCTTCGACTTCACGATCTACGTCGACGCCCGGACGCGGAACATCCGCCAGTGGTACGTGGACCGCTTCCTCGCCCTGCGCCGGACGGCGTTCGCCAAGCCCGAGTCGTTCTTCCACCGCTACGCGTCGCTGTCGGACGAGCAGGCGGTCGAGCGGGCGCGCCAGATCTGGGACTCGATCAACGCCCCGAACCTCGAGCAGAACATCCTGCCGACGCGCGGCCGCGCGACCCTGGTCCTCACCAAGGGCCAGGACCACGCGGTGCAGCGCGTCCGCCTGCGCAAGCTCTGACGCGCGAGGGAGACCGGCCGCCCGCGTGCCCCGCGAGGTAGTACGGCCGCCCGCATACTCCGCGAGGTAGTACGGCCGCCCGCATACTCCACGAGGTAGTACGGCCGCACGCATACTCCGCGAGGTAGTACGGCCGCCCGCACGCCCCGCGAGGTAGGACGGCCGCCCGCACACCTCGCGGAGTGGCCGGCTGTCAGTCCGGGTCGGACGGGTCCAGCGGCTCGTGGTGGTCGCGGTTGGTCACGCCGCGCTTCCAGTACCCGTCGACCTTGACCTGCTCGGGGCTCAGGCCGAGCTCGTGGCGCAGGTACCGGCGCACCGGGACGAGGGTGCCGGCCTCGCCCGCCGCCCACACGTAGGTGGTCGCGGCGTCCTGGAGGTCGAGCGAGCGCACGGCCTCCTCGACCTGGCCGGGGCCGTCCACGCGGTACAGCCGCTCGACGGACGCCCGGGCGAACGGGCTCGGCCCGCCGCCCGGCGCCGGGGCGTCGACGTACGCGTCGGCGTCCTCGTCCGCGAGGTCGAGGATCACGGTCAGCTCGACCCCGGGAGCGCGCTCGACCCACCGCGCCGCGGCGGGCATCGCGGTCTCGTCCGCGACGAGCACGAGCCGCTCGATCCCGGCGGGGACACCGCGCGAGCCGCGTGGCCCGGCGACGACGAGCTCGTCGCCCTCCGTGGCCGCCGCGGCCCACGACGACGCCGGCCCCGCGGGCGCGCCGTCGTCGACGCCGTGGAGGACGAGCTCGAGGTCGAGCTCGGTGCCGTCGGCCGTCTGCCGGACGGCGCGGGGCGTGTAGTCACGCGAGACGCTGACGCCCGACGTGGGGCGCTGGAGGGCGCCGTCCACCATGCGGGGCGCGTGGAGCTCACCCGTGGCCGGGTCGGGGAAGAACACCTTGACGTGGTCCTCGGGGCCGTCGGCCCGCAGGCCCGCGAGCTCGTCGCCCGTGAAGGTCACGCGGACGACGGTCGGGGCGAGCCTCAGGGTGCGGGCCACGCGTGCGCGGCGGGCGACCATGTCATGGCGGGAACCGGTGCGTTCGAAGGTCACCGGACGAGTGTGCCACCGGCCGCTGTGGCGACGACCGGGGCGTCCGCGGCGTCGGCGGTCGCCTCGACCACGGCGGCGTGCGCCGCACGCCGCGCCCACACGGCAGTCACGACGCGGTCGATCGCGAGCCCGAGCAGCAGCCCGACGACGACGCCCACCCCCATCGCGAGCAGCGGCTGTTCGCCGAGCCAGGCGGCGGAGGCGAGCCCGACGACGACCGAGCAGATCCCCCAGAACACGGCGGCGAGCCCGGAGACCGCCATGAACCGGCGGCGCGGGTACCGCAGCGCGCCGGCGCTCATGTTCACGGCCACGCGCCCGACGGGCACGTACCGGGCGGCGAGGATGAAGGTGGCGCCACGGCGCTCGAGGGCGTAGCGCGCCCAGGCGACCGCGCGTCGTCCGCGGGGGCCGCGCAGCAGCCGGATCCGTTCCGTCCCGACCCAGCGGCCGAGCTGGTAGGCGATCTGGTCGCCGCTCCACGCCCCCACGACGGCGGCACCGAGCAGCAGCCAGAGGTTCGGGTCGTCCCCGGTCGCGGCGGCGACGGCGAGCGCGATCACGACCGACTCGGACGGGACCGGCGGGAAGAACCCGTCGACGAGGCAGAACAGCACCACGGCCGGGTAGATCCACCAGGCGCCCGACGCCGCGAGGACCACGTCCTGCAGGTGCTGGAGCAGCTCGCCCATCGGTTCCCCCTCGGTCGCGGTCCGGCGGGGCGATGATCGCGACCCGTCCACTCCAGCGTAGGGAGGCGGAGGGTGCCTCGGCATGGGGAAAGCCCCCGAATCACCCCGGGGGTGGACCCTGATCCGACCAGGGTCGGACCAGACGGTGGTGCCCGGTCGACCCGCGGTGCTACTCGACGTGGAAGCCGAGCAGCTCGCCCACCTGCGCGGTGGGCACGCCGCCCCACAGCCGGGCGGCGTTGTCGTTGGTCATGAGCGAGCGGGTCTCGACCCGGTCGACGTACACGACGCCGTCGAGGTGGTCCGTCTCGTGCTGGACGATCCGCGCGGACCACCCGGTCAGCACCTCGTCGACGACGCCCGCGTGCTCGTCCTGCGCGAGCAGCCGGACCGACCGGAAGCGCGCGACGACGCCCTGGTAGCCCGAGAACGACAGGCAGCCCTCCGCGAACGACCGCCGCTCGACCCCGGGCCGGCCGCCGTCGTCCCGCACCGCGCCCGGCGTGGGCACGCCCTCGTAGCGCGGGTTGACGATCGTGCGGTGCGGCAGCGGCGCGCGCTCACGCTCGGCGGCGGCCGCCTCGTAGCCCTCGGGGAACCCGGGGTCGTGGAGCACGGCGATGCGGAGCGGGAGCCCGATCTGCGGCGCGGCGAGCCCCACCCCGGGCGCGGCGACCATGGTCGCGCGCATCACCTCGAGCAGCAGCGGGAGCGCGTCGCCGAGCTGGCCCGTGTACGGGACGGCGGGGCGGCGCAGCACCGGGTGACCGAGCTGCACGATCGGCAGGACGCCCTCCTCCGCGGTGTCGAGGAGCTGCAGGACGTCCTCCCGCAACCGGTGGTCGACGCCCCCCGGCCACGGTCCGGCGTGCGCCTCGGTACGGTCTGCGGTGCGGGGGTCGGGAGAGCTCACCGGGCCAGCGTAGCCACGCGCGGGAGGTGCGGCACCGGGCGCTCAGAGCGCGAGGCGCTCCTTGACGGTCCCCGCGAGCAGCGCCGCGACGTCGTCCGCCTCGGTCTGCGTGGCCGCCTCGACCATGACGCGCACGAGCGGCTCGGTGCCCGACGGGCGCAGGACCACGCGGCCCGTCACGCCCAGCGCGGCCTCGGCGCGTGCGATCTCGGCGAGGAGCTCCTCGTCGTGGTCGGCGCGGGCCTTGTCGACGCCCGAGACGTTCACGAGGGCCTGGGGCAGCTTCTCGATCTCGCCCGCGAGGTCGGCCAGACGCCGCCCGCTCTGCGTGACGTGCGCGGCGAGCTGGAACGCGGTGAGGATCCCGTCGCCGGTGGTCGCGAACTCCGACACGATGATGTGCCCCGACTGCTCGCCGCCGAGCGAGTACCCACCCTCGCGCATGGCCTCGAGGACGTACCGGTCCCCCACGCCCGTCTGCACGGTCTTGATCCCGGCGCGCTCCATCGCCAGCAGCAGGCCGAGGTTGCTCATCACGGTCACCACGAGCGTGTCGCCTGCGAGGCGCCCCTCCGCCGCGCGCGCGAGCGCGAGGATGCCCATGATCTTGTCGCCGTCGACGAGAGCCCCGGTGTGGTCGACCGCGAGGCAGCGGTCGGCGTCCCCGTCGAACGCGACCCCGAAGTCGGCCTCCGACGCGACCGTGACGGCCTGGAGCTGCTCGGGGTGCGTCGATCCGCACTTCTCGTTGATGTTGCGCCCGTCGGGGCTCGCGTTGATCACGACGACGTCGGCGCCGGCCGCCCGCAGCGCGCCCGGGCCGAGCTCGCTCGCGGCCCCGTTGGCGCAGTCCACGGCGATCCGCAGGCCCTCGAGGGACACGCCGATCGACTTGGTGAGGTGCTCGACGTACAGGCTCCCGGCCTG
>Ga0180221_1000245_pt1 | contig 58692 bp, 57 predicted proteins | sample eDN5th37CKraftMG_FD_151339 | JGI IMG/M metagenome (GOLD analysis project Ga0180221, IMG submission 151339) | Enriched Miracle-Growth compost microbial communities from Emeryville, California, USA - eDNA 5th pass 37_C Kraft MG (version 2) (version 2) ... | reverse complement strand
TCTACCTGCGCGGCCTGTCGACCGGCGACTTCCAGCCCGCGTTGCGGCAGCTGCTCGGCGAGGACGCCGCCGGCCTATCGCCATCGTCGATCAGCCGGCTCTGCGCCGCCTGGGAGGCCGAGCACGCGCGCTTCCGGACCCGCTCGTTGCGGTTTCATCGCTACGCCTACTGGTTCGTCGACGGTGTCGACGTCTCCGTGCGCCTGGGTGTCAAGGATCGCCGGAGTTCCCTGGATGTGATCGCGAGAATTCCCCACCTGTGATCGCGGGGCGCAGTGCGTTGATGGCCTCTTGGTGGGCGCGCATGCGGTAGCTGTCGCCGTTGATCGATAGGACGGTGGCGTGGTGCAGGAGGCGGTCGAGGATGGCGGCGGCGACGGTGGTGTCGTTGAAGACGTGGCCCCAGTCGGCGATGTGGCGGTTGGTGGTCAGGACGATCGAGCCGTGCTCGTAGCGGCGGCTGACGACTTGGAAGAAGTGGCTGGCGGCTTCGTCGGCCAGCGGCAGGTAGCCGAGCTCGTCGACGATGAGCAGCTGCGGGCCGTTCCAGAAGCGCATCGTGGTCGCCCAGCGGCCCTCGAGCGCGGCCTTGGCGGTGCGGGCGACGAGGTCGGCGGCGGTCGTGTAGTAGACGCGGTAGCCGGCCTCGATCGCGCGGTGGCCGAGGATGGTGGCGAGCATCGTCTTGCCGACGCCCGGGGGCCCGATCATCAGGACGTTCGCGCGGTCCTCGATGAACCGCAGGGTCGCGAGGTCTTCGACGAGGCGGCGGTCGAGGTTCGGTTGGGCGCTGAAGTCGAACTGCTCGAGGGTCTTGCGCGCCGGGAGCTTGGCGAAGCGCAGGCGGCCTTGCAGGCGGCGCTGCTCGACGGCCTGGACTTCGGCGGCGAGAAGGTCGTGCAGGAACTGGGTGTAGGGCGGCTTGTCGCGCTCGGCGGCCTCGAGCGCCGGCGCGAGCTGGTCGGCGACCGCGGTGAGCTTGAGGTGGTGCAGGTGGCCGCGCAACTGCTGGTAGACGGTGTCGGCCATCAGGACGCCACCTCGGCAAGCTGCTCGTAGCGGGCCAGGTCGATCAGCGGCGCGGTCTCGGGCTCGAGGCCTCTCAGCCGCGCGAGCTCGGCCAGCGCGTTCTCGCCGGGCGGCCGGTTGGCCTTGCGCCGGCAGGCGTGATCGGTCGTGAACGCCTGAAGGACCGCGCGTTCGAGCGCGGCGGCGTGCTCTGTGCTGCGGACGGTCTGGCCGGCCCCGGCCGCAGCGCGGTGGTGCGTGGCGACGATCTCGCCTGCCGCAGACAGGATCCGCAGCAGCGGCTCGCCGACCCGCGCATGGACCGTAACGGTCCGCCCGGCGTGGACGGGCCCGACGCTGTAGCGGTTGCCCTCAAACGCAACCAGCGCCGACCGTGACGCGCGCCGCTCGACGGCGATCACCGCCGGGTAGGCGGCGGCTGGCAACGCCCGTAGCGGCTCTGCGGCGCCCAGCTGGCCGACCGTGCCCGTCGGGCGCCGGCGCGCGTCGGCGACCTGCATCGACCACCGGTCCAGCGAGGCCTGCGCCTCGGCCATCGACGCGACCCTGGCGGTGCGCCACCAAGAGCGCGTCAGGTACTTGATCGCGGCCTCGACGACGCCCTTGCGCTGCGCCCGGCGGGGCGGACAGACCGCGATCTCGACGCCGTAGTGCTTGGCCGCCTGCGCGGCGTCGACGGTCAGGCGGTCGGTGCCCGCGACGACGATCGTGGCCATCCGATCGGTCCGCCAGATGCGCGGTGTCCCGCCGAGCGCGACGAGCACTTGGTGCATCGCCTCGGCCAGGTGGCCGAAGGTCATCTGCTCGCAGAACACGCCGCGAAACCGGCCGGAGTGCGACAGCGCGCCGACCAGCACGAACGCCGACTCACCCCAGGAGACGTCCTCCGGCGAGAGCTCGAGCCAGTCCCACTGAATCTCCTCGCCGGGCGGGTGATCGATCTCGACCGTCACCTGATCGCCGCGGCGGTGCTCGCAGACCAGACAGACCGGCCGCAGCTCCAAGCGCCGCAGCTCGCGCACCAGCGTCGGATATGACCGGTCGAAGCCAGCCTCGACGAGCTCGCGATGCAGCACCGTCGCCTCGAGGTGTGGGTCCTCGACAAACCGTGCCGCGATGTAGTCGCGGAAGGGCTCAAGGCAGCTCGGCGCGCGCTCCTTGGCCGCCCCGGCCGGGCGGGCCAGGTACTTGCGGATCGTCTTCGGGTCGCGGCCGGTGTGGCGGCTGATCGCAGCGATCGTCCAGCCGCGCGCCTTGAGCGCGTGAAGCTCCACGTCGTCCTCCTCTGTGAGCATCCCCTCCGGGGCCTCCTTGCTGGCGTCGTGACCGTGAGAAGCCACAGACGCTGCGGGAGGCCCCCGACAGAACGCGCGCCCGCGCGCGGGAAGCGACTCCGGCTCGGCCCTACGGGCCTTCGCCTACGTCGCTCCCCGCGCGCAGTCCTCTACGCCCTACCGAAGTGGGGAATTCCGATGATCAGATGTGGGGAGGAAATCGTGATCGCGCCCAGTAGTGGTCGTCGAACAGGACGTACTCCTGGCGGCTGGCGCTGTCGACGAACGGGATGACACCGCCGGTGAAGTGGTCGACGGCCTTGCCCGAGTAGTAGCCATGCCAGAAGCGCTTGGCGCCCCGCGGGCCGGTGTAGGCCCGGATGCCCGCTTCGGTGTCGAGCGTGCGGTACCAGCACTCGCCGACCATCAGACGCTTGATGAGCCGGCCACCGCGGCGGACGAACTCCACGCGCTCAGGCTCGTGCTCGGCCTGCTCGCGCTCGGCGGTCTGCGGGTCGAGCTTGTTGAGCCGCTGACGTTCCTCGCGGAACGCGCGCGTGTCCAGGCGTGCCGGGCGCTCGCCGGCGCCAGAGCGGCCACGGCCCGCGGCGTGACCGGCGTTGCGCTGCCGCCGCGGGCAGCGGCCGGGCTCGCAGTCGTGGACGAGCGCGGCGTGCGTCTCGTCCTCGGTGTTGTCGAAGTGCACGTGCGCCATGACCCGTTCGTCGCGCGAGCGCGCCCGCCGCACGAGCTTGCCGGTGGCGGCGAGGAACTCGTCGGCGACGTCCGCGAGCTCGCGCAGGCGCCGCCACGTCGTCCGGTAGCTCGGCTTGTCCGCGAACCCGCACGCCCGCCACAGCTCGTCCGAGCTCTCGCGGTGCCACGGCTGGATGTCGACCTGCCCGGAAACGACGAACGCGACGGCGACGAGCTCCCAGTTGCCACGCCCGCGCCGGCGGCCGTAGTTCGCATCCAGGTCGCACGCCCTACGCAGGTCGCGCCACAGCCACCGGTTGGCCTTCAGCAGCCGCACCACGTTCAACGACCCGTGGACCGCGTCGGAGCGCCCGAACGCAGTGGCGCCCATAAGACGGTCGGGAGGCTGGAAGCGAGTCGGGGGCACGGGAAGCTGCGGTCGTCATAGGGCCAGGCGAGCGTCGCACCGGGAACACCCCTTCAGCAGCTTCTCCTACAGCCCATCAACTTCTTTGGGCGAACGTATGTTCTTGCATCGGTCGGACGGGACACTGAGGGTCTGACACGGGCGCGTGCGCGGGGCAGCTTCGGGCTGTGGGCAGGTTGAGCAGACCCTCTCTCGTCTTCGCGCTCCTTGCGGTCGCGTCGCTTGGCTTGGCGTTCCGCTGGGTTCCTCTCGCGGAGACCTACTGCCCTCCCGGGTACACGTACGGCAGCGGCGTGAGCGGTCTTGAGCTCACCTGCATCGGCAACGCCGACGGCAGCACAACGCCCGGCATCACCCCGCTTATCGCGCTGATGCCGCTGGCCATCGTGATGCTCGTCGCAGGCGTCGCGTGGGGGCGCAGAGGTCAGCTGATGAGTCGCGCCAGCATGGCGACCGTCGCGCTGGTGTGGCTGGTTGCGTGTGTCGCCGTGGAGCTGCTGCTCTGAGAGGCGCAGCCTCTGAGGCGGCTACTTCAGGAGCTCGTCGATGTCGGGACCGGACGGGCGGTGCGGACGGCGCCAGAATTTCTCCGGCGCAGGTGGCTCGGTGCGGTCGGCACGCAGCTCATGCCACGCGCGCCAACTGTCCTCGATGAGGTCATCAAGCTCCACGCCGAGCGCGAGCGCGGCGTTGACCAGGTAGCCGAGCGGCGGCGAGGTCATCTGCCCGCGTTCGAGGCGGCGGTCGGTCGGTTCGGAGATGCCGATGGCGTCCGAGAGTTCCTCCTGCGTCACCCCGCGCGCCATACGCACACGCGCGAGCTTCGTCTCCGCCTTCGTCCCTGGGTCACGCCGCGCCGGCACCGCCCGGACGGTACCCGCGCGAGGGGTCGCGACGGCACTCGTCAGCGAGTAGATACCGCAACGAACGTGAGGACGATGTTCTCGCCAGAAGCCCCGCGACCCGCGGGGCTTCGCCGTTTCATGGAGCCGGCCCCCGCGACGGCCGGAGCCGAGTATGCGGCGTCTGGGATACGCGCGGATACGAGGGCATAAGCCCGTCGGCCCGGTGCGGTCGGGGCGCGCGCCTACCGTTGCGCCGTGACCGTCGCGCTCCGCGCCCGACCTGCCTCCGACTTCGACCCGCTCACCCTGCTGGACATCGTCCGGGAGGTCGCCGAGCTCGCCGACGTCGAGGAGCCCGCGTGCATCAGCACGCGCGCGTGGGACACGGCCCGGCCGCTCAGCGACCGCTACGCCGACGCGCCGGCCGCCCGCCGCATCTGCGAGCACCTCGACCTGCCCTGGCCGAAGGTCCGCGAGCTCGCCTTCACCGCCGGCCGCGGCCGCAGCATCGCCCTCGGGCACGCGCTCAACGAGCGCCAGGGCAACTGGCTCACGCCCGAGTACAGCGACTTCGCCCTCCGGCTCGTTGCCCGGCGGCTCTCCGCATCGACGCTCACGCCGGGCCAGTACCGGGCCGAGCGCGCCGTGATGCTCTCCAGGGACCGCAACGGCCAGCTGCGCCTCCCGACCGAGGACCAGATAGCCGCGCTCGCCGGCTCCTGGGACCGCGCCCTCGCGCACGCGGGCCTGCGCGCGCGTCAAGGCCGCGGCGGCCACCGGGCCCGCGTCGGGCCCGCCTCCATCGTCGACGTCCTCGACCGCTGCTTCGAGCACCACCGCGCCGAGCCCACCTCCGGCGAGCTCGCGACCTTCGCCCGCGCCAACGGCATCCCGTTCCCGCGCCGCGAGCGCGGGCGGCCGTGGAGCGACTACGTCCGCGAGTGGAAGGACGGACGGCGCGAGCAGGGTCTGCCCGTTCCTGACGGCCCGCCGCCGAAGCGCCAACGCCCCGACTACACGCAGGACGTCGGCGCTGCTCGACCCGGCGAGCGCCGCGGACGCAAGCAGTGGGACGACATCGACGAGCTCGCCGAGTGGGTCGCCCGGTACCTCCGCGAGCTACCACGCGGCGGACGCGTCTCCAAGCGCCGCTACGACGAGTGGGCGGCCGGTGTCGACGGCGCGCCGTGGTCCTCGAACTTCGACGCGCACGGCGGGTGGGCGGCCGTCCTCGGCGTTGCGCGACGGAGATGCTCCTCGGCGCGGAGACGCGCTACCAACGCGTCCGGCTGAGCGTGGAACATCTGTCCGACCGCGCTCGCGACGGGTTCACGAGAAAGAGCCCTGCGCCGAGCACTGTGCATTAGAGTGTGCACTATGGAGCTCGACTTCGGCCTTCCCCGCCAGCCGCTGTTGAAGCGGGCGCCGCTGGCGCTCACGGTTTGCCAGCTCCGGTTCCCGCTCGTCCTGGGCTTCTCTGACGACCTCGTACGCCCGCTCCAGGTCGCGCTCGCGTCCGAGTTCCCGGATGTCGAAGTCCAAGACCTGCAGCAGGTGCAGTTCGGTCCAGAGGGCATCACCGTGACCGGCCAACACCAGCGCCTGTATCGCTTCCGGACGCACGAGAAGGACTGGGTCGTGAGCGTCGGCGCCAGCGCACTGTCGCTTGAGACCACCGCGTACCGGGGCTTCCACGACTTCATCGGGCGGTGGGGGCGCATCGCCGAGGCCGCCGTCGACGCGCTAGACCTGCGGCACCAGGAGCGCCTCGGGCTCCGGTACGTCAACGAGCTCGCCGCCCCAGTCGGCGCCACCCGAGAAGACCTCTTGACGCTCGTTCGCGAGGAACTCCTAGGGCCCGTCGGCGTCCACGAGCGGACTCAGCGGCTCCTGAAGGCGTGGCAAGAGCTGAGGTTCGAGCAGGACGACGGGGCCTGCACGATGCAGCACGGATACGCCCAGCGCGCCGAGAACGGATGGTCGTACGTGCTCGACTTCGACTACTACGACGAGCAGGGCAAGCCCATCGAGCTGGAAAGCCAGATGCACGCACTGGCGCAGTACAACCATCGAACCTACGAGCTGTTCCAGTGGGCCGTGAACGACGACCTGTTCGCGTCCTTCGAGCCGCAGCCTCGTGTTGACTCATGACTCCTGACGTCCTACAACCAGAAGAGGTGTCTGTGGACCACGTCCAGCTCGTTCCCGGAGGGTTCTCGGGGCACGTGGTGCCGAGCGCCGCGTTCGGCGACGTCGCTCTCGACCCGGCGTTCACGGGCGCGGCGAGCCGCGGTGCCCGCGCGCCGTACTTTTCGCAGCTGGACAACCTCGACGACATGGTCAACATCTACACGCCGTACGCGCCGGTGCCGGTGCGAGACCGCGTCGTCTACGTGTGCATCAGCGCGATGCCCATGACCGTCGAGTCCCCGGGCAAGAACATCGGCGTGGACGGGCCGCGGACGGATGCGGCCCTGGTGGACGAACCCGCAACCCAGCTCAGCCTCGCCGAGCTGACCGAGCAGATGCGCGGATTCGTCGACCTGCCCGTGCAGGACCTCGCGCGGATGTGCGGCATCGGCCGCCGGCAGTACTACAACCTCATGCGCCGCAAGGCGGAGACGATGAAGACGGCCGAGGGCGAGCAGCGCCTGCGGCTCGTCCACCACTACCTTCGCGACTTGCACATGAACCTCGGAAATGCCGCGGCGGTTCGAGCGGCCGTCCTCATGCCGTTGCCGACCCATGGCGCGAGGTCGCTCCTCGACATCGGCGCCGCCGACGACCTCCCGACGCTGACAGACGCGTACCGCGAGCTCGCCGAAGAACTCGCGGCCGGCGCTAGGCCGTCGGCGGACGTGCTGCCGCCCAGCGGCACGTTCCCGCCCGACGACGAACGCTGGACCGAGGCCGAGGCCTTCCTGCGGGATTACCGCCCGAAGGGCGAATAGCCAGCAGAGCCGACCGACGGGTCAGCACAATATGGGTCGTGGACGATGGCGCCGCCAACTACGTCGCGCGCATCAGCGCGCTCACCGAAGAGCAGGAAGTCGCCCTGCTCGACGCCATCCTGACCGGCGGCTACGACCAAGGGTGCTTCCTTCAGCCTGAGCCCGGCGACCTGCTCCCGGCCGGCGACCTGGCGGCCACCGACGCTGTGCTGAACGCTCTGGACGAGCGCCAGCTCGCGCCGTCGGCGAGCGCCGCAGACCCCTTTGAGGACGACGCCCTCGTGGCCGCCCCGGTTGTTGACGAGGACGCCGGATACGTCGTGCTGACGCAGCGCTGCGACCTCGTCCGTCCGCTCATCAGCGAGCCGTTCGTCGAGCTGGCAGCCGTCCACATCGAGCGCGATAAGGACGCCATCGCCGTCGCCAAGCGCAACTCACCGCGTGCCATCTTCGTCGCCGACCACCCCGAAGGCGCGTGGGTTGCCGACCTGCGGCGGCGCGCCGTCATCGCGAAGGACCGGCTCAGCGCGTACCGACCTCGCCAGATGGTGGCGGCCGGCGAGCCGCACAAGCGGTTCAAGCTGCGCACCGGGCAGCGCTACTCGCGCGACGCCCTGCCGACCGACCTCGTCGAGCGTCTGCAGAAGCCGCTCATCAAGCTGCTTCGGAAGCCGTCGCACATGAAGAAGGTCGAGCCGTTCAGCGACTTCCTCGTCTTCCGGAAAGGCGACCAGGTGGAAATCAAGGCGGTCTTCCCGACGCACGTCGAGCGGAGGGCTGCAGAGGACGCGTGGGCGGCGCTCGAAGAGGTCATGCCCGAGGAGCTCATCGACCTCATCGCCGAGGACTCCGGCGCCGTGTCGGTCAAGGAGATGAACTTCTTCACCTACTTCTACGGCTGGAAGATGGACCTCGACGAGGTCACCTACCACCGCAAGGCCGGTCCGGACCAGGCCGCTCCGAGCGTGTAACGGTCGACCCATCGGCGGCCGCCGCCGAAAGCTGCCGGCGCGTGGCGCGACGCACCTGCAGCTGCGCCCACGAGACGGCCGTCTGCTGTACGTGAGGCAACAAGCTCTTCTCCCCGTGCGCACCCGTACCGTCGCCATGTGCCGCCCACGGGCCCCATCGACGAGTTCCTCCGAGAAGCGGAAGGCCTTCCTGGAGTCGACGCTGAGACCGTCGCCCGCGTTGAGGAGGCGCTTGGCATCACCTTCCCGCCGGACTACCGCGAGCTCGTGACGACGATGGACGGTGCCGACGGACCAGTCGGAGGTGATGACGGCGGCTGGATTGTGTTCCTCCCGGTACGTGACCTCGCCCGGGAAACACAGGAGATGCTCGTCGGCGACGACGGAAACGACCTCGTCCTGTCCGCGACCAACGGCGGCTCGGAAGGGTTCGCGTTCGTGCACAGCGGAGGAGTCGTCGACCGCATCATCACGGTCCCGCTCTATCCCTTTGAGCGAGGTGAGGCGTTGGAGCCCGGCCAGAATGTGGAAGAGCTCTTGCGGACCCTCGGGGCCGGCCTCGGCGCCGGTTAGCCGCGTCGGGTTAGTGGCCGAGGGTCTGATGGACAGGCCTGCGCAACACGTCCGTGCCGCTCCGGCTGGCGCGTACCGTCGCGCCATGCGGCAGCGAGTAGCATCCGGAGCGCTTGTCTCCAGGTACAACCTCTTGACCCGAGGCCATGCTGGTGACCACGAAGCCCTCCAGGCGATGCAGCGGGGCTTCGGGCTACCACCTGAAGACGTCTTGGCCCAGGCGCGCGCTGCTACCGGAGGAAAGCGCATCGTTCCGCAGCCCTACGCCGCGCGATGGGAGAACCAGGTTGTCCTGGAGGAGCGCCGCCCCGGCTACCGGCGGTACTGGGCGCCCGTCTGGACGGAGGCCGGCCTAGTCGAGTCTGTCGGGCTCGTGTACGAGAACCGCGATGTCAACGACCACGACATCTGGGCCATCGTCGCGGTCCGCAGCAGCCCTGATAGGCCCGCCCCGGCTGTACAGTAGGCGCCGGGCAGCTGTACAAACGTCTCCCGCGAGCGGCCGCAAGCGCAGGCCCCGCGGTATTTGGAAACTGTCCCACCTTTCGAGGCCCGCCATCGGCGGGCCTCACGCGTTCTTGGGCGACGATCTTCGACGGCTCTTCCATGACGGCGGGCTCACGAGCGTCGGCGATCCCTTCACGCTGGGACCGAGGGGGAAGACGTGGTCGACATTTCCGTCGCATGGCGAAGGAAATGTCGACCACCCCGCTCGGTCGCGTGGCCGCCGCCCCGCGCGCTCTGACTCAGGCCGCGGCCGCCGGCGCCTCGCGCGGCAGGTGCTCGTCGAACGTCATCCCCGCCTCGATCGCGCGCCGCACCGGGCAGGCCTCGGCCACGCGCATGATCCGCTTGACCTGCTCGGGCGCGAGGTCGCCGGGCAGGTGCACGGTCACGTCGAAGTGGCGCGGCGTCGAGGTGTGGTCGTAGACGACGTCGACGGACAGCTCGCCGAGCGCCCAGCCCTTCGTGCGGGCGTACGTGCGGATGGTCGTGGCGATGCAGCCGGCCAGCGCGGCGGGCAGCAGCTCGTGGGGCGCGGGGCCCTCGTCGGTGCCGCCGAGGCGGACGGGCTCGTCGGTGACGAGGCGGTGGCGGCCGTCGACGAGGATCTCCTGGCGCAGGGTGTCGCCGGTGGAGCGGGCGGAGGCGGTGAGGCTCATGTCCACAACTCTACCACTTTTCAGTTGTGAATCAGATCCCTGGACCTCCGTCGGACCGCATTGGACCGCTCGTCCCAAGAATGAACAAATCTGCACAACACACTTCCGACCGCCGGTCCGTAGGTCCCCGGCCCGGCCCGCCAGATACTGCCGGGCAACCGGATCGGGCCCGGCGGGATGCCTGCTCCGGAGCCCTGCTCACTCGACGCTTCGGAGGTGGTCGTGAACGAAGAAGTCACCACGGCGTTGGAGACCATCAACTCGGTCAACAACGAGTTCTTCTACTGGGTGTCCATCGCGTTGATGATGCTCATCCACGCGGGCTTCCTCTTCTACGAGGGCGGCGCCTCGCGCGTGAAGAACGTGCTCGCCGCCGCGATGAAGAACCTGCTCACGCTCGCGGTCGTCATCCCCTCGTTCTTCTTCGTCGGTTGGTTCCTCTACAACGCGATGCCCACGGGCCTACCCGAGCTCAACGACGCCGCCAAGGCGGCGCTGCCGTGGAGCGAGAACATGGGCCCGAACATCCAGGATCCCGCGAGCGGCATCTTCTGGGGCGCGTTCGCCCTGTTCGCCGCGACGACCGGCTCGATCATGTCGGGCGCGCTCATCGAGCGCATCCGCATCAGCGCGTTCCTGATCCTGACGGCGATCCTCGGCAGCGTCGTCTGGATCATCGCCGCGGCCTGGGGCTGGCACGGCGGCGGCTGGATGCTGACCGAGCTCGGCCTGCACGACGTCGGCGCCGCCGGCTGCGTGCACCTCATCGCCGCCGCGTTCACGCTCGGCGTGCTGATCAACCTCGGGCCGCGCATCGGCCGCTTCGTCGACGGCAGGGCGCGCGCCATCGTGCCGCACAACCTGCCGATGACGATGCTCGGCCTCATGCTGATCTTCGTCGGCTTCTTCGGCTTCCTGATGGGCTGCGCCATCTACGGGGGCGAGGGCTACACGACGATCTTCGGCACGCCGATGAACCTGTCGGCGTTCGCGTTCAACACGCTCATGGGCCTGGCCGGCGGCATCCTGGGCGCCTACCTGTCGTCGAAGGGCGAGCCGTTCTGGACGATCTCGGGCGGCCTGGCCGGCGTCATCTCGGTCGCGTCCGGGCTCGACCTCTACCACCCGGCGGTCGCGTTCGTGGTCGCCACCGTCGGCGGCGCGAGCCTGCCCGTCGTCGCCAAGCTGCTCGAGAAGGTGAAGATCGACGACGCGGTCGGGGCGATCCCGGTCCACGGCGTCTGCGGCGCGTGGTCGCTGGTCGCGGTCGGCATCTTCGCGTCGGGCTTCCCGAACGTGACGGGTCCCGACCCCTCGCTGGGCGGCCAGGTCGTGGCGATGCTCGTGTTCGCCGCGCTGGGCTTCATCCCCGGCTACCTGATCTCGCTGGCGCTGAAGGCCTTCGGGATCCTGCGGGTGCCGCCGGACGCCGAGCACTTCGGGCTGGACGCCACCGAGCTGCCGTCGCTGCCGTACCCCGAGGGCATTCCGCCCACCGCCGGCCGCAACGGCAACGGCAACGGCGGCATGGGCGCCCCGGTCGGCGGCGCGGTCATGGACCGGTCCGACATCTAGCCACCCTCGAGCACGGAGAAAGGAGGACATCCCATGGACACCATCCCCATCGACGACTGGGAGGGCGCGTCGCAGTACTTCACCTTCGGCGCGGACTCGTTCGGCGTCTGGCTGTTCCTGGCGCTGGCGGTCATCGCCTTCCTGACGGTGATCGTGCGCGCGATCACCCACGAGGGCCGCAGCTACAAGGAGATCCACGAGAGCAACATCACGGCCCCGATCGCGATGGAGCCCGAGGGCCCGCCGCCCGCGTCGGAGCCGGCCGCCATGGCCTGACCCACACGACGCCTCTGGAGGACGACGGCCCCGTGAGCCTGCCGCTCGCGGGGCCGTCGGCGTGTTCGCGGCCGGCTCAGCACCTTGTACAGATTTGTCCAGCGCGATCTGGACCGGCGGTCGGTTGGCACCCGGCCCGCCGGTCGGCACCATCGCGCCGATGACGTACGGCGTCTCGATGGCCCACACCACGCTGCCCCAGGACCCGGGGCTGGCGCTCGACCCCGACGCCCGCGAGCACCTCGTCGCCGCGGTCCCCGCCGGGCCGGCTGTGCTGCGGCTGCGCGAGCAGCACGCTCGCGACGGCCACGGCCCGCTCACGCTGCTGGAGGGCGACGAGGACGACGTCCTCACGCGGCTGGCCGACCGGCTGGCCCGCGCCGGCGTCGGCCTGCGCCTCTACGTCGCCGGCGCCGAGGGGTTCGTGCGGCGCGCGGTCCGGGTCGGGCTCGACGCCGGCCTGCAGCGCGACGAGATCCTCACCGAGGTCGACGCCACCGCCGCCCGCGACGTGTGGTGCTCGCACTGCAAGGCGATCACGCGCGGCGTCACGACCACGATCGCCCCGTGCGCCGGGTGCGGCCGCCGCCTCGAGGTCTTCCACCACTTCTCGCGCCGGCACGCGGCGTACATGGGCTTCCAGGCCGACGCCGAGGTGCCGGGCGAGCTGCCCGAGCCGGAGGTCCGATGGGCGTGACGATCGACGTGCGCGTCGCCGCGGTGCGCGACCTCGGTCCCGACGTGCGCGAGCTGACCCTGGCCCCGCTCAACGGCACGCCGCTGCCGGCGTTCTCGCCCGGCAGCCACGTCGTCGTGCACGTCCCCGGCGAGCGGACGCGCAAGAACCCGTACTCGCTGGCCTGCGCGCCCTGGTCGACCGACGCCTACCGCATCGCCGTGCGCCGCCTCGACGACGGGCGCGGCGGGTCGCGCGCCGTCCACGAGCACGTGCGGGAGGGCGACGTCCTGGCGATCGAGCCGCCGCGCAACCTGTTCGCGCCGGTCGTCGGCGCCCGCAAGCACCTGCTCGTCGCCGGCGGCATCGGCATCACGCCGTTCGTCTCCTACGCGCACCAGCTCGTGGCGGCCGGCACGCCGTTCGAGCTGCACCACGCGCCGGCCGGCGGCCCGCTCGCCGACGAGCTCGAGCCCCTGCGCCCCGACGCCGTCCACGCCCACGCCGACCGCACGGCGCTCATGGCCGCCGTCGAGGCCGCGCTCGACGCCCAGCCGCTGGGCACGCACCTGTCGGTGTGCGGCCCGCCGGCGATGATGGAGGCCGTCTGCCAGGCGGCCAAGCGCCACGGCTGGCCGGGCTCCCGCGTGCACCTCGAGCGCTTCGTCCTCGACACCGGCCCGATGGACCCGTTCACGGTGCGCCTCGCGAAGAGCGGCCGGGAGCTGGCGGTGGGCGAGGACGAGACGCTGCTGGAGGCGCTGGAGGCCGCCGGCGCCGACGTGCCGTACCTGTGCCGCCAGGGCATCTGCGGCGAGTGCCGCCTCGACGTCCTCGACGGCACGCCCGACCACCGCGACATCTACCTCACCGCCGACGAGCGCGCGGCCGGCACGGCGATCATGCCGTGCGTCTCGCGCTGCGCCGGCGACGGTCCGCTCGTCCTCGACCTCGCCTGACCCGGAGCCGCCCGTGTCCGCCACCGCGATCAACGTCCCCACCGGCAACAGCCCCGAGGCGATCGCCCGGTTCCCGTTCCCCTTCGACGCCGACGGCTACATGTACTCCACGAACGTGGAGGAGGCCGAGAAGCCGCGCTCCAACGGCGTCGGGGAGTGGGGCGGGCGCGTCTACGACGTCGACGAGCACTACCGCTTCGAGATCGCCGAGCGCGACCGCGTGCTCGCCGCCGACCCGGCCCGCTGCCAGGTGCTGCCGCACATGCGCCTGGCCGCCTGGGACGTCGTCGAGGACGCGACCACGCGCCTGTCGCGGGACTTCCCCGAGCACTTCTCGCTGGAGGTCCGCGGCGATCAGCGGTTCTGGACCAACCGCCTGCTTGGGATCGAGCAGTCCTACACGCTGCTCGACGACGACACGCTGCCGCTGGAGCCGTTCGAGTGGATCGTGCGCCAGCTCCAGGAGGACGTCGAGCTGCTCGACCAGCGCGGCGACGACCTGTTCTTCGACGCCGGGATCCTCACCTTCGGCGCCGACTGGTCGCTGGACTTCGACCTCGGCATGAGCTTCCTGGAGATCCACGGGCCGGTGCCGCGCGTGCACGAGATGGGCGTGCTGCCGCGCGCGTTCCAGTTCCTCCAGCGCCTGCCGGTCGGCCCGATCTACCGGCGCACGAACTGGACGATGACGGTCGGCCGGCGCCTGGACACCTGCACCGAGGTCTACCACGAGTGGGGCCCCGACCGGGCGAACCTGCGCTACGAGGAGATCGGCGAGCGGCTGCACCTGCGCGTCGAGGTCCAGCACTTCGTGCGCCTGCCGCGCTCCAACGCGGTGATGTTCCCGATCCGCACCTATCTCGCCTCGCTGGACGAGATCTGCACGGTGCCCGCGTGGGCGGTGCGCCTGGAGCGCGTGCTCGCGACGCTGCCGCAGGACCTCGTCGACTACAAGGGCCTCACGCGCTATCGCGACATGACCGTCGAGTGGCTGCGCGAGCGCAACGCCGCGCGCGCCGGCTGAGCCGGCGGCCGATCATGTGACCCGCGGCGGCCGCGGAGCGGCGCCGCCCCGGGTCCCACATGAGACGACGCCGCGACGATCCCCAGGCCGCCGGACCGGCCCGCCTGCCCGACGGCTCCGCCGTCGACCGCTGGCGCGTCCTCGCCATCCTCTGCGCGGCGCTGAGCGTCGTCGCCATCGACGTCACCGTCCTGCACGTCGCCGCCCCGTCGATCGCGGCGGACCTGCGGCCGAGCGCGACCGGCCTGCTGTGGATCATCGACGTCTACCCGCTCGTCGTCGCCCCGCTCCTCGTGCCGATGGGCGCGCTGGGCGACCGCCGCGGACGCCGGCGCCTGCTCGTCGCGGGCCTGTGCGTGTTCGCGGGCGCCTCGGCGGCCTGCGCGTTCGCGCCGACGACCGCCGTCCTCATCGCCGCGCGCGCGGTGATGGGGGTCGGCGGCGCGATGGTCATGCCCTCGACGGCGGCGATCATCCGCGACGTCTTCCGCGACCGCGCCGAGCGGGTCCGGGCGATCGGCATCTGGTCGGCGACGCTGGCGTGCGGCGCCGCGGTCGGGCCGCTCGTCGGCGGCTTCCTCGTGGAGCACCTGTGGTGGGGCTCGGTGTTTCTCGTGAACGTCCCGATCCTCGCGGCCATCGTGCCCCTCGCCGTCGCCCGGCTGCCCGAGAGCCGCGCGGCCGACCCGGCGCCGTGGGACCGCGCGGGCGTCCTGCTCGTCGCCGCGGGCATCTTCGCGCTCGCCTACGGCGTCAAGCGCGCCGCCGAGCACGGCATCGACGGCGCGTCGATCGGCATCCCGGTCGCGGGCGCCGCGCTCCTGGCCGCGTTCGCCGTGCGGCAGATGCGGATGCCCCGGCCGATGCTGGACGTGGGCCTGTTCGCCGACCGCACGTTCCGCGTCGCGGTCGCGTGCGTGACGCTGTCGATGGTCGGGCTCGTCGGCCTGGAGCTGCTCTTCGCCCAGTACCTGCAGCTCGTGCTCGGCCTCGAGCCGCTGGCCGCCGCCGTCCGCCTCATGCCGCTGATGGGCGCGTCGCTCGTGGGCGGGCTCACCGCGGCGCGGGTCCTGGGACGGCTCGGCACGCGCGCGACGCTCGCCGGCGGGCTGGGCGTCACCGCGGTCGCGCTCGTCCCGCTGCTCGCTCTCGGGACCGAGGACCGCTACGTCCTGCTGTGGCCGCCGTTCGTGGCGCTCGGCTTCGCGCTCGAGGTCGCGCTCGTCGCCGCCAGCGACGTGATCCTGTCGTCAGCGCCCCCGGACCGCGCGGGCGGCGCGGCGGCGATCGAGGAGACCGCCTACGAGCTGGGCGGCGGCCTCGGGATCGCGCTGCTGGGCAGCGTCGTCACCGCCATCTACGGAGCGCAGCTCGAGCCGGCGCCCGGCGTGCCGGAGGCGGCCCGCGGGTCGCTCAGCGAGGCGATCGAGGTCGCGCACGACCTGCCGAGCGGCGCGCCGCAGCTGCTGGCGGCGGCGCAGGACGCGTTCGTCGCCGGCTTCCGCGGCGCGATCGCCGTCAGCATCGCGCTGCTGGCGATCAGCGCCGTCGGGGCGTGGCGGGCGACCCGGCGCAGACGCCCCTAGCGGTTGCGGCGCGCGAGCGGCGGCAGCAGCTCCTCCAGCGGCTGCTCGCCGCCGAGCGAGCGCATCACGTGCACCGACAGCCGGCCGGGCGCGAACACGTTCACCGAGTGCTGCAGCGGCGTGCCGTCGCGGCTGTGCATCGTCTCGACCAGCTCGATCGCCGCGGTCGGGACGGGGACGCCGAGCTGGCGCGCCATCGCCGCGTCGTCGACCAGCCGCGCCTGCACCTGCGTGCGCGCGAACGCGACCGGGGTGCCGTGCTCGCCGAGCAGGTCCAGCAGCATCCGCCCGGCGCGCAGGCGCCGCTCGATCACCGCGTCGGACGGCAGCGGGACCGCGGGCGCCACCACGTCGCGCATCCAGGCGACCGGCACGTCGTCGGCGACGAGCGTGCGCTCCACGACGAGCGCCTGCGCGTCGGGCGGCAGCCGCAGCGCCGCCGATGCGGCCGGGCCGCCCGGCCGGTGCTCGATGCGCAGCTCCTCGGCGGTCAGGCGCATGCCCTGGCGGCGGGCGAGCGTCGCGTAGCTCTCCAGCACCTCCAGCCCGGCCTTGAACTCGGGCAGCCCGCGCTGGTCGCCGACGAACGTGCCGCTGCCGCGGCGGCGGACGATCTCGCCGCCGGCCTCCAGGCGGGCGAGCGCGGCGCGCAGCGTCCCGCGCGAGACGCCGAGCTGGGTGGCGAGGTCGTGCTCCGGCGGCAGCCGGTCGCCCGTCCGCCGGCGCCCGGGGGACAGCCACGCCCGCAGCGCCGCCTCCGCGGCGTCCACCTTGGTCGCGGGCTGCTCGGCCATCGGGCCGTTGATGCTAGGTCGCGGGCTCAGTCGTGTGGGCGCAGGCCGCCGAAGCGGCCCGTGTAGAAGAGGAGCGGGGGTCCGTCGCGGTGGTCCATGTGCTCGACGCGCCCGACCCACAGGCGGTGGTCCCCGGCGGGATGGACGGCGACGACGCGGCAGCCGACCTGGGCCAGCGAGCCGGCGACGTACGGCAGGCCGGCGCGCCACTCGAAGTCGAGCGGGTCCTCGATGCGCGCCTGGCCGGCGAAGTGCGCGGCGATCGCGGCCTGCTCCTCGTGCAGCACGCTGATCCCGTAGCGGCCGGTGCGCGGGAGCATCTCGGCCATCCGGCAGCGCCCGAGGCTGACGAGCACGAGCGGCGGGTCCAGCGACACGGACAGCACGCCGTTGGCGGTCATGCCGTGGACGAGGTCGCCGTCGGCGGTCGTGACGACGGTGACGCCGGTCGCGAAGCGGCCCATCGCGTTGCGCAGCCGCCGCGGCGCGGTGGCCCGGTGGACCGGCGTGAACGCGGCCATGCCGGTCGGCCCGGTCACGACCGCGGCCGCCGCTTCTCGGGGTCGTAGCGGGGGAACGGGGTCACCTCGGCCGACAGGCGGCGGTGCAGCCCGCCGTCGCAGCTCACCTCGAGCGCCGTGCCCGGCTCGGCGTGCTGGACGGCGACGCGCGCGAGCGCGATCGGCTCCTGGAACGCCGGGCTGCGGATCGCGCTGGTGACGACGCCGATCCGCGAGCGGCCGGCGTACACGCCGTCGCCGTGGCCGGGGACCTCGCCGCCGTCGAGCCGCAGCCCGACGAGCGCGCGCTGCGGATGCGCGCGGCGCTCCAAGAGCGCGTCGCGGCCGATGAAGTCCTCGTCGCCGTCGAGGTTCACCGTGAAGCCGATCCCGGCCTCGAACGGGTCGACGTCGTCGTCGAACTCGTGCCCGGCGAGCGCGAGCCCGGCCTCGACGCGCAGCAGCTCCAGCGCCTCCAGGCCCAGCGGGACGATCCCGTGCGGCGCGCCGGCCGCCATGATCGCGTCCCACACGGCGACGCCGTCGTCGGGGTGGCAGAACACCTCGTAGCCGAGCTCCCCGGTGTAGCCCGTGCGCGACACGACCACCGGGATGCCGGTGCGCCCGCCGATGCGCCCGACGAGGAAGCGGAACCAGCGCAGGTCGCGCAGCGCCGGCTGCGTCGGCGGCGTCCAGATCAGCTCGGCGAGCACGTCGCGCGAGGCCGGCCCCTGGACGGCGAGGTTGTGCAGCGCGTCGGTGGCCGGCTTGACGTGGGCGCGCAGGCCCTCGCGCGCGGCCGCCTCCTCCAGCCACGGGCCGTCGCGGTCGCAGCCGCCGACGAGCCGGAAGTTGTCGGCGCCGAGGCGGAAGACCGTCGCGTCGTCGATCATGCCGCCGCCCTCGTGGCAGAGCGCGGTGTAGACGACCTGGCCGACCGCGAGCCGCCGCGCGTCGCGCGTGATCGTGCGCTGCACGAGCGTCTCGGCGTCGGGACCGAGCACCTCCCACTTGCGCAGCGAGCTGAGGTCCATCACCGCGACGCGCTCGCGGCAGGCCCAGTACTCGGCGATCGCGCCGTGGCCGTCGAAGCGCTCGGCGTGCCAGAAGCCGCCGTGCTCGACGAGCGACCCGGTCAGCTCGCTGATGCGCGGGTGGAACGCGGTCTCGCGGGTGAGCTGGGCGGGCTCGTCGGGGAGCGTGCGGCGCGCTATCGCCATCGAGAAGCGGTGCTCGGGCGCGTACACGCGGACGTGGACATCGGTGACCTCCCAGCCGTTGGACGGGTCGACGTCGTCGGGGCAGGCCGACGACGCGCACACGAGGTCGGTGCTCGCCCGCAGCAGCACCGAGTCCCCGGCCCGCGACCACGGCTCGTCGCTGACGAGCAGGTGCTGGGCGTCGAAGGCCGTGTTGTAGAAGAAGTTCAGCGCCGCCCAGCCGCCGCGGGGCGCGATCCCGAACGGCGCGAGCTGCCCGTTGAAGTTGTCGGTGCAGTTGGGATGGCCGGGGTAGCCGAGGTCCTCGTAGTAGCGGCGCGTGCAGGCCAGCGCGAACGCGTCGTGACGCCCGACCGTGTCGCGCACCAGCTCGCACAGGGGCTCGAGGTCGGCGTCGAAGAACCTGCCGCCCAGGCCGGGCTCGGGGAACGCGCGCCCGGTGAGCGTGCGCGTGGCGGCGGCGTCGAGTCCGCGCTCCAGCCCGTCCTGCAGCTTGTGCGCGTGGAAGGCCAGGAAGTCCGAGCACTGGCGCCCGCGCACGTCGATGATCTCGATGTACTCGCCCGCCCGCACCTCGTAGGCGCGGGCGGACGAGGGATCGACACGGAACTCCAGGCGCGGTTCCGCAAGGGGCGGCGGCAGCTCGACCTCCGGCTCGGGGCGGGCGCGCGGCTCGGCGCGCTCGATCTCGACGAGCAGGACGCCGGGCAGGGTGGAGAGCCCGTCGCGCTCCGGGTCGGGCGGGGCGGCGACGATCGCGACCGCGTCGCGGTCGGCGACCAGCTCGGTGCCCGGCGGGATCGGCGTGGAGGCGTCGCGCAGGCCCAGCGCCGCCGCCTCCGGCAGCACGGTCAGCCGAGCCTCGCGGCCGTCGGCGAGCAGGTCGACGACGCGCAGGCGGTCGTCGGGCCGCAGCGCGACCGTCGTCGACCCGCCCTCGCGCACCCACCACGCCTCGCGCATCACGCGGTCGCGGTCGCGCCCTCTCCCTGGGCCTGCGCCGCTTCGGCCAGGAGCTGCTCGGCCAGCTCCCGCTTGCCGACCGCGTCGAGCTTGCGCAGCTCGTTCTCGACCGCGCGGCGGTTGTAGGTCTGGTTCCAGTAGTCGAGCGCGTCGAAGCCGAGCAGCACCGCCTTGCCGACGAACTGGCGCAGCACCTCGTTGGTCGGGCCCATCACCCAGCCGGCCTTCGCGTCGCGCAGGTAGCGCTCGAGCTCCATGTCGCCGCGCTTGTAGCCGCTGCCGCCGCAGGCGTGGAGCATCTTGTCGACGACGTGCGCGGTGTTCTTGGCCGCCTCGAACTTGATCTGCCACGCCCAGTGCAGGTAGCTCGCGCGCGCGAACTCGCCGGGCGCCAGCACGCGCCGGTTGTGGTCGGTGGCGCCGTCCATCGCCTGCGCGACGCTGAACGTGAAGATGCGGCACGCGTTCGTGTCCATGACCGCCTCGCCGACGTAGTCCTGGATCGTCGGGTAGTCGGCGACGCGCAGCCCGACGTCGGCGTGGCGCTTGCGGGTCGTCTGGCGCTTGGCGATGTCGATCGCGCCCATCGCCAGGCCGTTCCACACGGCGCTGGAGCCGACGAGGAACCAGGGGTCGACGGACTCGTCGTTGGAGGCGGCGCCGTCGCCGGCCGGGCCGACGATGCGGTCGGCGGGGATGTCGACGCCGGGCACCTCCAGCGGGCCCGACTGGTTGCCGCGCAGGCCCATCGCGTCCCAGGTCGCCGGCTGGGCGATCGCGTCCTCGCCGTCGATGACGAAGACCGACAGGTCGTCGTAGCCGGAGAAGTCCGGGCTCGTGGTCTGGACCACGTAGAAGTCGGCGAACCCGGCCGAGGTCGTCCACGACGCCTTCTTGCGCACGTGGAAGCCGGTCTCGGTGCGCTCGGCCCCGGACGAGATCGGGTACCAGAAGTGCGAGCCGGTCTCCGGGTCGCTGTAGGAGAGCGTCCCGATCTTGCCGGTGTTGAGCGGGCGGATGTAGCGGTCGATCAGCGCGTCGGTGGGGCGCAGCATGATCGCCTGGACGGCCGCCGTGTGCATGACCCAGCACATCGCGGTCGACGCGCAGCCGTAGCGGGCGATCGTCTCCGCCGCCATCGCGAAGCCGACGTGGTCCTCGCCCAGGCCGCCCAGCTCCTCCGGCACCGTGAGGGCGAGGAAGCCGTGCTCGCCGAGCAGCTCGAGGTTGCGCCGCGGGTAGATCAGGTCGTCGTCGGAGGCCTTGGCGTTGGCGCGCATCTCGCGCTCGCACAGCTCGATGAGCAGCGCCCGCAGCTCCCGCTGGCGCTCGGTCAGCAGCCAGTCCGGATCCCAGTCGTAGCCGAGCCCCCAGTAGGGGGCGGAACCCCAGGTCTTCTCCGCCATCTCACCCTCCGATCGTGTCCAGCCGATCGTGAACAAATCTGTTCAATCTGTCGCTGGACCGAGGGTCGGATCGAGACCCGACCGACGGGCCAAGATCGCGCCGCCGTCCGGCGTCTACGGTGCCCGGCTGCCAAGACCGAGGAGGGACATCGAATGACGACGCATCCGTGGCGGATCTCCGCTCTGGCCGATCGCCACCTGGCGCTCGGGTCGGCGTTGGAGGATTGGAACGGCATGGGCACGGCGTGGACCTACGCCGGCGATCTGGCCGACATGCACGAGGCGATCCGCACGCGGGCCGGGCTGATGGACGTGTCGGGCCTCAAGAAGGTCCACGTCGTCGGCCCGCACGCCGAGACGACGATCCAGGAGGCGGTGACGCGCGACGTGCGCCGCCTGTATCCGGGCAAGGCCGTCTACGCGTGCATGCTCGACGACCGCGGGTGCTTCATCGACGACTGCATCATCTACCGGACCGGCCCGACCGCGTGGCTGGTCGTGCACGGGGCGGGCGACGGGATGGCGCAGCTCACCCGCTCCGCGGAGGGCCGCGACGTGTCGATCCGCTTCGACGACGACCTGCACGACCTGTCGCTGCAGGGCCCGGTCGCCGTCGACTTCCTGGCCGAGCACGTGCCGGGGGTGCGCGACCTGCGCTACTTCCACCACATGCACGCGACGCTCTTCGACCGGCCGGTGATGCTGTCGCGCACCGGCTACACCGGCGAGCGCGGCTACGAGATCTTCTGCCGCCGCGAGGACGCGCCGGCGATCTGGGACACGATCCTCGAGCTCGGCGAGCCGTACGGGATCGTCCCGTGCGCGTTCACGACGCTCGACTGGCTGCGGGTCGAGAGCTACCTGCTCTTCTATCCGTACGACAACTCCGAGATGTACCCGTTCGCCGACGAGCGGGCGGGCGACACGCTGTGGGAGCTGGGCCTGGACTTCACGGTCACGCCGGGCAAGACCGGCTTCCGCGGCGCCGAGGAGCACGAGCGCCGCAAGGGGAAGGAGCGCTTCAAGATCTTCGGCGTCCTGCTCGAGGGCGACCAGGCGGCGGCCGAGGGCGACACGCTGTGGGCCGACGGCCGGCAGGTCGGCGTGATCACCTGCGCGATGTACTCGCGACTGAGCCGGCGCTCGATGGCCATCGCCCGCCTCGACGTCCCCTACGCCGTCCAGGGCACGCCGCTGCAGGTCCGCGGGAGCCTCGAGGCCGACGCGATCGCGCACACGCTCCCGTTCGACGACCCGGAGAAGAAGAAGCGCACGGCGGTGGGGTAGTCGGGCCGCCGCGCGGCACGTGTGGCACATGGCAGCCGGTATGCGGACGTCATGTGCCACACACGTCGGCTGGGGAGGGTGCGGACGCGGGAGCGGGCGGCCGCGTTCGCGGAGCGCCTGCGTGTCGGGCGTCGCGGCGTCCCGCGCGGACGTCGCCGGCGACGCGGACGGCGCGGGGTTGGCATCGAGGGCGAGTGGGCGGTCGCGTCGTCCGGGGCCGGTCGCGGGAGCGGGCGGCACGGCTGACGGGGTGGGAGCCCGCGTCGGCGTATAGCGACGATGAGGGCTCCCACGTCCGCTCCGGCCCGCCCACGCCGGGCACGTGTGCACACGTCGGCTGGGGATGGTGCGGGCGCGGGAGCGGGCGGCCGCGTTCGCGGAGCGCCTGCGCATCGTGCGTTGCGGCGTCCCGCGCGGACGTCGCCGGCGACGCGGACGGAGCGGGGTTGGCATCGAGGGCGCGTGGGCGGGCGCGTCGTCCGGGGCCGGTCGGCACATCGTGCCGCCCGGTCGCGCGGGGGTGGGGGCGATCGTGCAGGCGTAGCCTGCGCGATGGCTCCCACGTGCTCGACGTTTCCGCCGGATAGCGCACGAAATGTCGAGCACCCCTGGGGTGGGAGCCCTGATCGGCGTAGAGCGACGACGAGGGCTCCCACGTCCGCGCGCGTCCGCGCAGCCGCGCCCTACGCGCTGCCGCGCAGCCGGTGCACCTTGACCGCGAGCTCGAGGGCGAGCAGGTCCTCGTTGGCGAGGTCCAGGCCGGTCAGCTCCTCGATGCGCTGCAGGCGCTGGCGCAGCGTGTTCGGGTGGATCATCAGCGCCTGGGCGCTGGCGCCCGCGTGGCGGTCGGCGAGGTGGCGCTCGAGCGTGGCGAGCAGCTCGGTGCGGCGGGCGGCGTCGTACTCGGCGAGGATCGCCACCGCCCGCGCGTGCGGCGTCTGCGGCGCCTCGCCGTCGGCCAGCCCGACGAGGTAGCGGTACGGGCCCAGCTCGCCGACCCGGCGCACCCCGCCGTCGCGCTCCAGCGCCAGCGCGACCCGGGCCGCGTCGGACGCCTCGCCGAGCGAGCGCGCGTCGTCGCCCAGCCCGCGCCGCGGCTCCGACACGCCGAACGCGACCCGCAGCTCGCGCCCCAGCCCGCGCAGGTCGGCGGCGAACCCCTCGAGCGCCGAGGCGCCGCCCGTCAGCGGCACGAGCGCCCGCAGCCGCTCGGCGTCCGCGTCGCACAGCGTGCCCCGGGCCAGGAACCGCAGCCGGCGCTCGGCCTCGGCCGCGACCTGCTCGCTCCAGCGCCCGCCGACGTCGGCCAGCGGCAGCCCGACGACGACCACGTGCGGCCGCGCCGGGTCCCAGCCCGCCGCGCGCGCCCGGCCCGCCGCGGCCGCCGCCTGGCCGCGCTCCAGCGCGTCGAACACGTCGCGCACCACGGTCTCGGCCGCCAGGCGCTCGATCAGCTCCGCCTTGCGCAGCGCCAGCGCGAGCTGGTTGGCCGACGCCTCCAGCAGCCGCGCGTCGGCGTCGTCGAACGGGCGCGAGCGCGCGACGCTCACCTGGCCGATCGGCTGCTCGCCGTCCAGCAGGCGCGCCACCAGCCGGCCCTCGACGAGCGCGTCGCCGCCGCCGTCCGGCGGCACCGCCGCCACCTCGACCGGCGCGCCGCGCGCGTCGAGCATCGACAGCCGGCAGGCGTCGCCCTCCAGCAGCCGCGCGATCCCCGCGCACCCGGCCGCGTACAGCTCTTCGCGGCCCGTCAGCGACGCCAGCTCCTGCGACAGCTGCGCCAGCGCCTCGAGCGCGGCGACCTGGCGGCGCGTCTGCTCGTACAGCCGCGCCGTGTCGATCGCGCCCACGACCAGCGACGCCACGTGCACGAGCAGCTCGAGCACGTCGTCGCCGAACTCCCGCGGCGCCTCGGTGTGCAGCACGACGACGCCGATCACGTCCCCGCGCCGGTCGACGAGCGGCACCGCCACCATCGACTGGAAGCGCTCCTCCTGCAGCTCCGGCACGTACTTCATCCGCGGGTCCTGCAGCGCGTGGTCGCGGATGAACGCGGGCGTCCGGTGCCGCGCCACCCAGCCGGTCAGGCCCTCGTCCATGCGCAGCGCGACCTTCCCGACCGCGTGCGCGAACACCGGCGACGCCGCGCGGATGCGCAGCAGGTCGCCCTCGCGCAGGTAGACGAAGCAGGCGTGGCAGGCGGTCGCCTCGGCGAGCAGGTCGACGACCGCGCGCAGCACGCGGTCGAGGTCGGGCCCCTCGGCGATCGCGCCGATGACCGCGTACAGCGTGTCGCGCCCCAGCGTCGCGGTGGTGGGCGGCTCGTGGGGCGGCATGGCGGCGAGCGTACCGGTATGTCCAACATGCACATACCGCGGCGCCGAAGAGTGGCCAGCGGTCCATGGTGCATGTGGGGTCGGCACGGCACTCTGCGGCCCATGTGCGGCATCGCCGGTCTCTTCGCCAAGTCCCCCGACGTCGAGCGCGAGCTCGGCGCGCTGCTCGCCGGGATGCTCGAGCAGCTCGCCGACCGCGGCCCCGACAGCGCCGGCGTGGCGCTCTACCGCGACCCGGTGCCGGCGGGCGCGGCGAAGCTGTCGCTGCTGCGCTCCGGGCCCGCCCTCGAGGACTGGGCGGCGCTCGCCGAGCGCCTCGGCGGCGCGACCGTCCTGGCCGACCACGGCGACCATGCGATCCTGCGCGTCGAGGGCGACGCCGGCGACGCGCGCACCTGGCTGTCGGAGCACGCGCTCGACGTGTCGGTCATCGCCTCGGGCCAGGCGATCGAGCTGCACAAGCGCACCGGCCGCCCGAGCGCGCTGCTCGACGGCTGCGGCATCCGCGCGATGAGCGCCACCCACGGCCTCGGCCACACGCGCATGGCGACCGAGAGCCGCGTCACGACCGCGGGCTCGCACCCGTTCTCGACCGGCGAGGACCTGTGCCTCGTCCACAACGGCTCGCTGTCCAACCACAACCGCCTGCGCCGCGAGCTGCGCCGCCGCGGCATCCGCTTCGCGACCGACAACGACTCCGAGGTCGCCGCCGGCTACCTCACCTGGCGCCTGCTGGAGGGCGACACGCTCGCCCAGGCGCTCGAGGCCAGCCTCGCCGACCTCGACGGCTTCTTCACGTTCGCGGTCGGCACCCGCGACGGGTTCGCCGTGCTGCGCGACCCGATCGCCTGCAAGCCGGCCGTGATGGCGCAGACCGCCGACTGGGTGGCGATGGCGTCGGAGTTCCGCGCGATCGCGACGCTCCCCGGCGCGTCCGACGCCGAGGTGTGGGAGCCCGAGCCGGGTCGCGTGTACTCCTGGAACCGCGAGGGGGTGGCCGCGTGAGCGCGCTCGACTCGCCGCCGGTGGCGACGCTCGACCTCGACGAGCAGGGCCTGCGCGCCGTCAACCAGGCGCTGCAGTCCGCGCCCGACGGCGCCCGCTTCGCCGTCGCCAACCCCGGCGGCCGCCACGCGATCGCCGCCGGCCTGCACGCGGCGATCGAGGTCGACGTGCTCGGCCACGCCGGCTACTACTGCGCCGGCATGAACCAGGCGGCGACCGTCCGCGTCCACGGCAACACGGGCGTCGGCGTCGCCGAGAACATGATGTCCGGCCGCGTCGAGGTGCACGGCTCGGCCGGTCAGTCCGCCGGCGCCACCGCCCACGGCGGCCTGCTCGTCGTCGAGGGCGACGCCGCCGCGCGCTGCGCGATCTCGCTCAAGGGCGCCGACATCGTCGTGAAGGGGTCGGTCGGCCACGCCACCGGCTTCATGGCCCAGACCGGCCGCGTCGTGATCTTCGGCGACGCCGGCCCGGCGCTGGGCGACTCGATCTACGAGACGCGCATCTACGTGCGCGGCGCCGTCAGCGACCTCGGCGCCGACTGCGTCGCCAAGGAGATGAGAGACGAGCACCGCGCCGAGCTGGCGGCCCTGCTGGCCGCGGCCGGCGCCGCCGACGCCGATCCCGGCGACTTCCGCCGCTACGGCTCCGCCCGCACCCTCTACCACTGGCAGGCGCCATGAGGCCCTCGGCGACGTTCGACACCGCCACGATCGCCGAGATCCAGCGCGCGGCCGACGAGGGCATCTACGCGATCCGCGGCTTCGGCGCCAAGCGCCGCGTGCCGCACTTCGACGATCTCCTGTTCCTCGGCGCGAGCATGTCGCGCTACCCGCTGGAGGGCTACCGCGAGGCGTGCGGCACCGACGTCGTGCTCGGCGCCCGCCACGCGGAGCAGCCGATCCATCTCGACATCCCGGTGACGATCGCGGGCATGAGCTTCGGCGCGCTGTCGGCCAACGCCAAGGAGGCGCTCGGCCGCGGGGCCTCGATGGTCGGGACGAGCACGACGACCGGCGACGGCGGCATGACGCCCGAGGAGCGCGAGGCGTCCGACATCCTCGTCTACCAGTACCTGCCGTCGCGCTACGGCATGAACCCCGACGACCTGCGGCGCGCCGACGCCGTCGAGATCGTCGTCGGCCAGGGCGCCAAGCCCGGCGGCGGCGGGATGCTGCTGGGCCAGAAGATCTCCGAGCGCGTCGCCGAGATGCGCGACCTGCCCGCCGGGATCGACCAGCGCAGCGCCTGCCGCCACCCCGACTGGACGGGTCCCGACGACCTCGAGATCAAGATCGCCGAGCTGCGCGAGATCACCGGCTGGCGCATCCCCGTCTACGTGAAGATCGGCGCCTCGCGCCCGTACTACGACACCGCGCTCGCGGTGAAGGCCGGCGCCGACGTCGTCGTGCTCGACGGCATGCAGGGCGGCACCGCCGCCTCGCAGGAGGTGTTCATCGAGCACGTCGGCATCCCGACGCTGGCGGCGATCCCGCCCGCGGTCGACGCGCTGCAGGAGCTCGGCGTGCACCGCTCCGGCGTGCAGCTCGTCGTCTCCGGCGGCATCCGCACGGGCGCCGACGTCGCCAAGGCGATCGCGCTCGGCGCCGACGCGGTCTCGATCGGCGTCGCCGCCCTCATCGCGCTCGGCGACAACAGCCCGGCGTTCGCCGACGAGTACGCGAGGATGGGCACCGCCCCCGGCTTCTACGACGCCTGGCACGCCGGCGAGGACCCGGCCGGGATCTCCACGCAGCACCCGCATCTGGAGGCGCGCCTCGATCCCGAGACGGGCGCCCGTCGCGTCGCCAACTTCCTGCGCGTCCTCACGATGGAGGCGCAGACGATCGCCCGCGCCTGCGGCAAGTCCCACGTGCACAACCTCGAGCCCGAGGACCTCGTCGCGCTGAACGTCGAGGCCGCGGCGATGGCGCGCGTGCCGCTGGCCGGGACGTCCTGGGTCCCCGGCATCCCGACCACCTCACCAGGAGGGCCGCAGTGACCGCAGACAGCCCCAGCCCGACCGCCGTCGACGGCGCGCCGGCGACGCTGCCGGCCGGCGTCACGTTCGTCGCCGTCCAGTGGGTCGACGTCCACGGCGCCGCGAAGGCCAAGCTCGTCCCGCGCGGGGCGTGGGACGCGACGTGCGCGCCCGGCGGCGGCGCCGGCTTCGCCGCGTTCGCCAACCACGGCTTCGCGCGCGGGCCCGAGCACCCGGAGATGATCGCCGTCCCGGACCCGTCAACGGTGACGGTGCTGCCCCACCAGCCCGACACCGCGGTCGCGTTCTCGACCGTGATGGACGGCGACGAGGTCGCGACCTGCGACGCCCGCGCGATCCTCGCGCGCGTGCAGGACGCGGCGCGCGAGCGCGGCCTCCTGCCGATCGTCGGGATGGAGCCCGAGTTCTTCCTGCTGCGCCAGCTCGAGGACGGCACGGTGGTCCCGTACGACGGCCTCGACGTGCTCGACAAGCCCTGCTACGACCTGAAGGCGCTGCTGCGCACCGCGCCGGTGCTGAAGGAGATCGTCACCGCGATGGAGCAGCTGGGGTGGGGCGTCAGCGCGCTCGACCACGAGGACGCCAACGGCCAGTACGAGATCAACTTCGGCTACGCCGACGCGCTGACGACCGCCGACCGCTTCACGCTGCTGCGCACGCTGGTCGCGGACATCGCCGCCCGTCACGGCGCGATCGCGAGCTTCATGCCCAAGCCGCTGGAGGGCCGCACCGGCTCGGGCGCGCACGTGCACATGTCGGTCGTCGACGACGCCGGCGACAACCGCTTCGCCGACCCCGACGACGCGCGCGGCCTGGGGCTGTCGCGCGACGGGTACGCGTTCCTGGGCGGCGTGCTCGACCACGGCCGCGCGCTCGCCGCGCTGACGATGCCGACGGTCAACTCCTACCGGCGCGTGCACAGCTCGGGCGGCACGTCGGGCGCGTCCTGGTCACCCGACGCGATCGTCTACGGCGGCAACAACCGCACGGTGATGCTGCGCGTGTGCGCGCCCGGCCGCTTCGAGAACCGCGCGATCGACGCGAGCTGCAACCCGTACCTGGCGCTCGCGGGCATGGTCGCCGCCGGCCTCGACGGCGTCGACCGCGGTCTGGACCCGGGCGCGCCGGTCGCCGGCGCGGCCACGTCGCTCGGTGTGCAGACGCTGCCGCGGACGCTGGCCGAGGCGCTCGACGAGCTCGAGCGCGACACCGTCCTGCGCGACGCGCTGGGCGAGGAGGCGCTGGCCGAGTTCGTCGCCGTGAAGCGGATGGAGTGGGGGAGCTACATGGAGGCCGTCACCCACTGGGAGCTCGACACCTACCTGCGCCGGGCGTGAGCTTCCTGCTGACCTGTCCCAACTGCGGGCCGCGCGAGGTGACCGACTTCGGCTTCGGCGGCGAGGTGACCTCGCGGCCCGCCGAGCGCCCGTCGCGGCGCGAGCTGAACGCGTACGTCTACTTCCGCGACAACGTGGCCGGGGTGCAGCGCGAGTGGTGGCAGCACCGGTCGGGCTGCCGCCAGTGGTTCCTGGCCGAGCGCGACACGCGCACCAACGTCGTCGCCTGGACCGCGCGGCCGGATGAGGCACCGGCCGCCGGCGGGGACCGGTCCGCATGATGCGGCTGGCTCCGCAGGCGGGCGAGCGCATCGACCGCGCTCGCCCGCTCACCTTCGCCTTCGACGGCCGCCGGGTCGAGGGCTTCGCCGGGGACACGATCGTCAGCGCGCTGTACGCGAGCGGGCGGCGGGTGCTCTCGCGCTCGTTCAAGTACCACCGTCCGCGCGGTGAGCTCTGCGGCTGCGGCCAGTGCGCCAACTCGCTGTTCACGGTCGACGGGCGCCCTGGCGTGCGCGGCTGCGGCGAGCCGGCCCGCGAGGGGATGGTCGTCGAGCACCAGAACGCGTGGCCGTCGCTGGAGCGCGACGTGATGCGGATCGCCGACCGGGTCGGCGGCGCGCTGCTGCCGGTCGGCTTCTACTACAAGACGTTCATCCGCCCGCGCCGGCTGTGGCCGGTCTACGAGAAGGTGCTGCGCCACGCCGCGGGCCTCGGCCGGCTGCCCAAGCGCCAGGCCGAGCGCGAGTGGCGCACCGAGTACCGCCGCCGCCACTGCGACCTGCTCGTCGTCGGCGGCGGCCTCGCGGGGCTGACCGCGGCGATCGAGGCGGCCGAGCGCGGGGCCGACGTCGTCCTGTGCGACGAGGACGCCGAGCCGGGCGGCTGGGCGCTCGTCGACGGCCGCCACGACGAGGCGCGCGCGCTCGCCGCGCGGGCCCGCGAGCTGGGCGTCGAGGTGCTCACCCGCGCGCCGGCGCTGGGCTGGTTCGACGGGCTCGTGCCGGTGTGGCAGGGCGACACGCTGCACCAGGTGCGTGCGCCGCGCCACGTGCTGGCGACGGGCGCGCTGCAGCAGCCGCTCGTGTTCCCCGGCAACGACCTGCCGGGCGTGATGCTGTCCAGCGGCGCGCGGCGGTTGGCCGCGCTGTACGCGGTGGCGCCCGGGCGGCGGGCGGTCGTGGCCACGGTCGACGACGCCGGGCTGCAGGACGCGCTGGCGTTGCGGCTCGCCGGGATCGAGGTCGTCGCGATCGCCGACCTGCGACCGGACGCGGGCGGCGGCGGACCGGCCGCGTACGTCGAGGCGGCGGGCATCCCGCTCCTGCGCGGCGCCACGATCGTGCGCGCGAGCGGCCGCGACCGCGTCCAGCACGTGACGCTCGCGCCGGTCGGGCCCGACGGCCGCGCGACCGGCGCCGCCGAGGACTTCGCCTGCGACCTGCTCGCCGTGTCCGGCGGTCTGCAGCCGTCGCTGTCGCTGCTGCTGCAGGCCGGCGGCCGCGCGGCGTACGACCCGCAGTCCGCGTGCTTCGCGGTCGCCGAGGTGCCCGCCGGGATGGCGGTCGCGGGCGCGCTCGCCGGCGAGGGCGCCGGCGCGCCGGTCGCGACCCCGCCCGCGTGCGCCACCGACGGGCGCCGCGGCGGCAAGGCGTTCGTCGACCTCGACGAGGACGTGACGGTCAAGGACGTCGAGCACGCGGTCGCCGAGGGCTACGACTCGCTCGAGCTGTCCAAGCGCTACACGACGGTGACGATGGGGCCGTCGCAGGGGCGCTTCTCCCAGATCCCGTCGGCGCGGGTCGTCGCGCGCGCGACCGGCCTGGACCTCGAGACCGTCGGGCTCACGACCGCCCGCCCGCCGTGGACGACCGTGCCGCTGGGCGCGCTCGCAGGCCGGCCGCTCGAGGCGGCCAAGCGCTCGCCGCTGGACGCGCGCCATCGCGACCTCGGCGCCACCGGGCGGTGGGCCGGCGACTGGCGGCGCGCCTACGACTACGGCGACCCCGAGGGCGAGGCGCTGGCCGTCCAGTCCGACGCCGGCGTGATCGACGTGTCGACGCTCGGCAAGCTGCTCGTGCGCGGCCCCGACGCCGGCGAGCTGCTCGACCGCCTGTACCCGAACCGCATGTCGACGCTGAAGCCCGGGCGGATCCGCTACGGCGTGATGACCTCGGAGGCCGGGCGGATCGTCGACGACGGCACGGTCTGCCGGCTCGACGACGAGACGTTCTACGTCACGACGACGACCGGCGGCGCGACGGCCGTCGAGCAGACGATCGGCTGGTGGCAGGCGACCTGGAACCTCGACGCGCGCGTGACCGACCTGACCCAGGGCGTCGCGGCGATGAACCTCGCGGGCCCGCGCGCGCGGGAGATCCTGTCGGGGCTCACCGACCTCGACTGCTCCAACGAGGCGCTCGGCTACCTCAACGCCCGCCACGCGACGATCGCGGGCGTGCCGGCGCTGATCCTGCGCATCGGGTTCGTCGGCGAGGTCGGCTACGAGCTGCACTGCCCCGCCGCGCAGGCCGGGCCGCTGTGGGACGCGCTCGTCGCCGCCGGGGCCCGCCCGTTCGGGCTCGAGCCGCAGCGGGTCCTGCGCCTGCAGAAGCTGCACGTCATCGTCGGCCAGGACACCGACTCCGAGACGACGCCGGTCAACGCCGGCCTCGGCGCGCTCGTCAAGCTCGACAAGGAGCAGGACTTCGTCGGGCGCTGGGCGCTGGAGCACGCCGCCGAGCAGGCGCCCGACGCCGTGCTCGTCGGCTTCACCACGCCCGGCGGCGAGCTGCCGACCGAGGGCGCGGTGGTCCTGCACGAGGGCGTCGCCGCCGGCCAGGTGACGAGCGCGCGGCGCTCGCCGAAGCTCGAGCGGACGATCGGCCTGGCCTGGGTCCCGGCCGAGCTGGCGCAGGAGGACGCCGCGCTGTCGATCTCCGACGCGGGGCGCACGATCGCGGCGACCGTGACGACGCGTCCCTTCTACGACCCCGACGGCGAGGTGCTTCGCAGTTGAGCGTGCTCGACTTCCTGACTCCCGCGACCGGCCCGGACGCCCCCGTCGCCGAGAGCCCGCTGGCGCCCGCGCTCGCGGCGGCCGGCGCCACGTTCGCGGTGCGCGACGGCTGGCGCGTGGCGGTCGACTTCGGCGCCCCAGCGGCCGAGGCCGACGCCGCGCGGGCTTCCGTCGTGTGGGCCGACGTCTCGCACCTGCGCAAGCTCGAGCTGCAGGGCGCGTTCGACCACGACCTCGGGACCGCGGTCCGCCGCGACGACGGCTGGCTGCTGCCGCTGACGCCGGCTCGCGCGCTGGCGATCGGCGAGACGATGCCGGCCGCCCCGGCCGGCGCCGACGCGGTCGACGTGACGACGCAGTACGCCGCGCTGACCGTCGCCGGCCCGGCCGCGCGCGAGACGCTCGCCCGGTTCTGCGCGCTCGACCTGCGGCCCGCCGTCGCGCCGCCCGCCGCGCTGCGGCCGGGCTCGATCGCGCGCACGCCGGGAATCGTCGTCGTCGAGGCGCGCGACCGGTTCCTGCTGCTCGTCGGCGCCGCCGTCGCCCTCCACGTGTGGGAGGTCGTCGCGGACGCCGGCACGCACCTGGGTGGGCGGCCCGCCGGGCTCGAGGCGCTCGCCAGCACGGAGGAGGTGGCCGCCCATGCGTGACCTGTTCCGCAAGCGCCGCATGTGGCGCCGGCGGCCCGACCTCAAGCCGCGCTACGACGTCGTCATCATCGGCGGCGGCTCGCACGGACTGGCCACCGCCTACTACCTGCGCCGGCTCGGGATCACCGACGTCGCGATCCTCGAGAAGAGCTACATCGGCTCCGGCGCGGCCGGGCGCAACACGACGATCCTGCGCTCGAACTACAAGACGCCCGAGGGAGCGCGCTTCTACGACGCGTCGGTGAAGCTGTACGAGGGGCTCGGCGCCGAGATGGGCTTCAACCTCCTGTTCAGCCAGTGCGGGCACCTGACGCTCGCCCACAGCGACCGGGCGATGTTCGTCATGGCCAACCGCGCCGAGGTCAACCGGCTGCAGGGGATCGACAGCCGCCTGATCGGGCCCGACGAGGTGCAGGAGCTGGCGCCGGCGATGTACGTCGGGCCGGACACCACGTATCCGATCCTCGGCGCGCTGTACCACCCGCCCGGCGGCATCATCCGCCACGACGCGGTGGTGTGGGGCTTCGCGCGCGGGGCCGACGAGGGCGGCGCCGAGATCCACCCCTACACCGAGGTGACCGGCCTGGAGCGCGACGGCGACCGCATCACGGCCGTGCGCACGAACCGCGGCCAGGTCGAGGCCGGCGTGGTGGTCAACTGCACGGCCGGCTGGTCGACGCTGCTGTGCGACATGGCCGGGGTGCGGCTCCCGATCACCACCCACATCCTGCAGGCGTGCGTGACCGAGCCGGTCAAGCCGTTCCTCGACGTCGTGATCGTCAGCTCGCAGATGCACGTCTACATCTCGCAGTCCGACCGCGGCGAGTTCGTCATGGGCTCGGAGATCGAGCCGTGGACGACGTACCGCACCCGCAACACGCTCAACTTCCTGCAGGACCTGACGCGCCACACGCTGGAGCTGTTCCCGCAGCTCGAGCACGCGCGGCTGCTGCGCGCGTGGGCGGGCCTGTGCGACCTGAGCCCCGACTACAGCCCGATCCTCGGCGCCACCGAGGTGGAGAACTTCCACATCTCGGCGGGGTGGGGGACCTACGGGTTCAAGGCCGCCCCGATCGTCGGCAAGACGCTCGCCGAGCTCGTCGCGACGGGCCGCACGCCGGACCTCATCGCGCCGTTCTCGCTGGAGCGGTTCTACGAGGACCGGCTCGTGTCGGAGCTCGCCGCGGCGGCCGTCAGCCACTAGCGGCCGCCGCGGCGTTCCGCGCGGCCCCTGGGGGTGGGAGCGATCGTTCACGCATACCGTGCGCGATGGCTCCCACGTCCTGCTGCGCCGCCTGCTGGGCGGGCGGCAGCCGCCCCGGCGTTCCGCGCAAACGGTCTGACGGAAACGCCCACCTGCCCGCCCGCCTGTCCGGAGGGCAGGTTTGCCCCCACCCTTCGGCCAGTTTCAGGTTTCCTGATGCTTGTCGGGGGTGTAGCGTCGGCAGAAGTCGTCGAAGACGGCACCCGGGACCGGAGGCGAGACAGGAGAGGAGGGTCTGGAGTGCAGAGTCGCTGTGGCCGCCTGAGCCAGGAGCGCCGGCCTCGTTCCTCCCGGCTGCTCGCGCGTGCCGCGGCGTGCACCGCCGCGCGCGTGTCGAGGGAGGGGCCTCCGACCCGGGGCGAACGTACCGGCTGCGCAATGGAGAGGTAGATGGCGAAGAACCTGCAGGAGATCCTGGACGCCACGGACAACACGGTCGAGCTGCTGCGCAACTCGCAGCTCGGCGCCTACGTGTACCCCGTCGTCCCGTACGAGTTCAGCAACTGGCGCCGCGAGCAGAAGGCCTGGCGCGAGACGTGCGTCCTGTTCGACCAGACGCACCACATGGTGAACCTGTACCTGCGCGGGCCGGGGGCGATCGACCTCATCACGCGCACGGCGATCAACAGCACCGCGAACTTCCCGGTCGACATGGCCAAGCAGTACGTGCCGGTCACCCCGGCCGGCCACGTCATCGGCGACGGCATCCTGTTCCACCTCGCCGAGGAGGAGTACTGCTTCGTCGGCCGCGCGCCTGCAGCCAACTGGCTCCAGTTCCACGCCGAGACCGGCGGCTTCGACGTCGAGGTCGAGAAGGACGACCGCTCTCCGATGCGCCCGATGGGCCAGGCGGTGACCCGCTCGGTCTGGCGCTTCCAGATCCAGGGCCCGAACGCGTGGTCGGTCATCGAGAAGCTCAACGGCGGCCCGCTGCCGGAGGTCAAGTTCTTCCGCATGGCCACGATGAACATCGCCGGCCAGCAGGTCCGCACGCTGCGCCACGGCATGGCCGGCGCGCCCGGCCTGGAGCTGTGGGGCCCGTACGAGGACTACTTCAAGATCCGCGAGGCGATCCTCGAGGCCGGCGAGGAGTTCGGCATCGAGCCGGTCGGCTCGCGCGCGTACGCGTCCAACACGCTGGAGTCGGGCTGGATCCCGTCGCCGCTGCCCGCGATCTACACGGGCGAGGAGCTGCGCGCCTACCGCGAGTGGCTGCCCGCGCAGGGCTACGAGGCCACGAACTCGATCGCCGGCAGCTTCGTCTCCGAGAACATCGAGGACTACTACCTCAACCCGTGGGAGCTCGGCTACGGCGGCTTCGTGAAGTTCGACCACGACTTCATCGGCCGCGAGGCGCTCGAGCAGATCGACCCCGCCGCGCAGCGCAAGAAGGTCACGTTCGCCTGGAACAGCGAGGACCTCGCGGAGGTGCTGGCCTCGATCCTCAAGCCCGAGGGCGAGAGCTACCAGTTCTTCGACGTGCCGATCGCCAACTACGGGTCGACGAGCTTCGACTCGGTCGTCGACGCGGACGGCACGGTCGTTGGCGCCTCGATGTTCACCGGCTACAGCGCGAACGAGCGCCGCGGCCTCTCGCTGGGCATCGTCGACCCCGAGATCGAGCACGGCACCGAGCTCACCCTCATCTGGGGCGAGCCGAACGGCGGCACGCGCAAGCCGGTCGTCCAGCCGCACAAGCAGAAGGAGATCCGCGTGATCGTGAGCCCCGTCCCGTACTCGGAGGTGGCCCGCCTCGAGTACGCGGGCGGCTGGCGGACCCGCGGACAGGCCTGAGGCCTCTCCCGCCTCCCGGCCGGTCCAAGCGACGGATCGCGGGGGACGGACGCCGCAGAGGCGACCGTCCCCCCGACCCGTCACGCCCGAAATCGCACCCCGAACCCACTCGAGAATGGCGCCGCAGACCGACATCCCCCTCAACCCCCGCTTCGAGATCATGCCCTTCCCCAAGGGGGAGCAGCAGGCCGCGGAGCTGACCGAGAACGTCCGGCTGACCGTCACCGCCTCTCCGAAGCACGGTGAGGACCACACGGTCGAGACGGCGCTGCGCCTGCGCGAGCGTGGGCACGCCATCACGATCCACCTGGCCGCGCGCATGGTCCGCGACCGCGCGCACCTGGACGAGATCCTGCGCAAGGCGGCGGCCGCCGGCGTCGACGACATCTTCGTGGTCGGCGGCGACGCGCCCGAGCCCCACGGCGAGTACCAGGGCGCGCTGGACATCCTGCCGCTCATCGCCGAGCACCCCGACCGCCCGGCGCGCCTGGGCATCGGCGGCTACCCGGAGGGCCACCCGCTCATCGCCGACGACGTCCTCGCCGACGTGCTCGCGCGCAAGGCCGAGATCGCCGACTACATGGCGACGCAGATGTGCTTCGACGCGAAGGTCGTGCTGTCGTGGCTGGAGGACGTCCGCGCCCGCGGGATCGCGCTGCCCGCGTACGCCGGCATCCCCGGCCCGGTCGAGCGGCGCAAGCTGCTGGACATCTCGCTGAAGGTCGGCGTCGGCGCGTCGGTGCGCTACCTGCGCAAGCAGCACGGGATCAAGAACCTGTTCAAGAGCCCCGAGCACGAGGCCAACCAGCTCTACGACGCGCTCGGGCCGCTGGTCGGCGACCCGCGCTGGAACCTGGCCGGCTTCCACATCTTCACGTTCAACCAGCTGACCGACTCGGTGGCCTGGCAGAAGGAGCGCCAGGCGGCGGTCGAGGCGACCGCGACGCCGGCCGCGAGCTGACGGGGCCGCTTGCGCTGCGGGCCGGCGAGGCGGAGGATGCGTGGCGTCCCGGCCACGAGTCCCCAGGAGCCCCCATGTCGCGCTGTGCCCCCCTCCGCCTCGCCGTCGCCGGTCTCGCGGCCGCGACGCTCGCCGCCCTGCCCACCGTCGCCCTCGCCGGCAGCGGGGGCGACGACGACGGCGAGCGCGAGCGCGAGGTCCGCTGCTCGGCCGGCTCGCGGGCCGAGCTGAAGGCCGAGCGCGACGACGGCCGGCTCGAGGTCGAGTTCGAGGTCGACCAGGGCCGCAGCGGGGTGACGTGGACGGTGCGGATCCGCAACAACGGCAGCCGAGTCGTCGCCACGCGCGCGACGACCCGGGGCCGCAGCGGCTCCTTCTCGGTCGAGCGCCGCATCGCCGACCGCGGCACGAACCGCATCGTCGCCCGGGCCAAGAGCCCGTCCGGCGAGGTCTGCCGGGTCCGCCTGACGATCTGACCGGGCGCGCCGCCGCCGCTCATCCACTACCGTCGCGACCGTCATGGCCGCGACGTCCACCGCCCTCGACGCGCTGCGCGCCCGCTTGGGCGAGCTCGCCGATCTCGCCGACCTCGGCCGGCTCGCCGCCTGGGACCAGCGCACGATGATGCCGCCGGCCGGCGCCGCCGGGCGCGCGCACCAGCTCGCGACGCTCGAGCGGATCTCGCACGACCTCGCCGGCGCCGACGAGATCGGCGCGTGGCTCGACGAGCTCGAGCCGCTCGCCGGCGAGCTGTCCGAGGTCGACCGCGACCTCGTGCGCGTCGCGCGTCGCGACTGGGAGCGCACCCGCCGCGTGCCGGTCGACCTGGCCGCCGCGGTGGCGCGCGCCGCCGCCGAGGGCCAGGACGTGTGGCAGGCGGCGCGGGCCGAGTCGGACTTCGCCGCGTTCGCGCCCGCGCTGGCGCGCAACGTCGAGCTGGCGCGCGAGATGGCCGGTCATCTGGTCGAGGACGGCCAGCGTCCCTATGACGCGCTGCTGGGCCTCTACGACCACGGGCTCACCGCCGCCCGCGTCTCGGAGGTGTTCGGGCGCCTGGCCGAGGAGCTGCCGCCGCTCGTCGAGCGGGCTGCGGCCCGTCCGGCCCCGCCGCCGCTGGAGGTGCCGGTCGACGCGCAGCGGCGCGCGGTCGAGGCCGTCCTGCGCCGGCTCGGCGTGAACGACGAGGGCTGGCGCGTCGACGTGTCCGCGCACCCGTTCACCGCCTGGGTCGGCCGGCAGGACACGCGCCTGACCACCCGCTACGACGACGGGCAGCTCGAGTCGCTGCTGGCCGCGATCCACGAGTTCGGCCACGGGCTGTACGAGCGTCAGATCGCGCCGGAGCTCGCGCGCACGAACCTCGGCGCCGGCACCTCGATGTCGGTGCACGAGTCGCAGAGCAAGCTGTGGGAGAACCACGTCGGGCGCCACCCGGCGTTCGCGGCCGTCATCGCCGCCGAGCTGACCGTCGCCGGCTTCACGGTCGACCCGCAGACCGTGACCGCCGCGCTGCAGCGCGTGGAGCCGTCGCTGATCCGCGTGTCGGCCGACGACCTGACCTACCCGCTGCACATCGTGCTGCGCTTCGAGCTCGAGCTGGCGCTCGTCGAGGGCACGCTCGACGTCGCCGACCTGCCCGCCGCCTGGAACGACGGCATGCGCCGCCTGCTCGGCGTCGAGGTGCCCGACGACGCGCACGGCGTGCTGCAGGACGTGCATTGGGCCGCCGGCGCGTTCGGCTACTTCCCCAGCTACGCGCTCGGGTGCCTGATCGCCGCGCAGCTGTGGGAGCGCCTGGAGGCCGACCTCGGGCCGCAGGACGACGCGCTCGCCGCCGCGCGCGTGGAGCCGATCGCAGGCTGGCTGGCCGAGCACGTGCACGCGCCGGGGCGGCGCCTCGACACCGAGCCGCTGCTGGAGCGGGCGACGGGGCGCGGGCTCGAGGCCGAGCCGTTCCTACGCCACGTCGGCGCGATCGCGGCGGCCGGCTAGCACGGCCTCGGCCTCGGCCAGCCACTCGCGCTGCAGCGCCAGCAGCCGCTCGGCGTAGCGGTGGTTGACCTCGAGCAGGTGGCGCCGGGACGGCAGGTCGTCCGCGCCCGCGCGGCTGCGCGCGACGCCCTCGGCCGCCGCGTCGATCACGCCGGCCAGCGGGCGCAGGTCGTGCGGGCCGGCCCCGCCGCGGCCGACGAGGACGAGGATCGTGAACGAGAACGGGGTGAGGCGAACGGCCGTCCGCGTGCTCGAGGGCAACGACGGCCTGGGTCTCGTCGACATGATCGAGGTCCCCGCCGGCGACATGCCGCCGCTGCACGTCCGTCACGACCACGACGAGGGCTTCTACCTGCTCTCCGGCGACCTCACGCTCCTGCTGCCCGGGCGCGAGATCGCGCTGCGCCCCGGCGACTTCGTCCTCGCCCCGCGCGGCGTGCCGCACACCTACCGGGTCGGCGGCGCGCCGGCGCGCTGGCTGGTCGTCAGCTCGCCGTCGGGCTTCGAGCGCTTCGTCGCCGAGGTCGGCACGCGGGGCATCGCCGACCCGGCCGTGCTCGCCGAGGTCGCCGCCACGCACGGGATCGAGATCCTCGGCGCTCCCGGCATGCTCCCGTAGCCGATCCCGTCGGGGCGGCGCCGCCGATATGGTCCGCGCGTGCGTCGCCCCGTCACGGTCCTCGTCGTCCTGGCCGCGCTGCTCGGGCCGATCCCGGTGGCCGCCCAGGCCCCGCCGCCGCCGGTCGTCCCATCGCTGGAGCTGACCTCCGACGACGGCGAGATCAGCGCGGTGATCCGCGGTCCCGACGGTGCCGTCGCGACCGTCGCCGAGCGCGTCGGCGGGCGCCTGGAGGCACCCGCCGGACCGGTGACGATCGCCGAGGGCGCGGCGGAGGTCGCGCCGCTGGCGCCCTGGCGCTGCGATCGCACGCTGCGCCGCTTCGAGGCGACGATCGCGGCGCCCGGCGCGGCGCCCGTCACGGCCGCCGCCGCGGTGCGCACGCCGTCCTGCGCGCGCCGCCTGCGGGTCAGCCGCGTCCCGTCGCGGCTGCGCACGGGCGCGGAGCTGACCCTGCGCATCGAGGACACGTGGGACGCGGGCGTGCGCGCCCGCGTGTGCGTCGACCCGCCGGCGGGCCGGACCCGCTGCCGCCTCCTCGACGTCCCCGACGACGGCGAGGAGGCGCGGATCACGCGCCGGCTGCAGGCGACCGGCGTCTGGCGGATCGACGTCCGCGCGATGAGCGGCGCCGTGCGGGTGCGCCGCAGCGTCCGCGTCGTCCCGCCCGCGCACCTGCGCCTGCTGGCCACCGGCGACTCGATGATCCAGACCATCGACCACGCGCTCGACCGGCGGCTGCCGCGCGCCACGGTCCGCAGCGACGCGCGCATCAGCACCGGCATCTCCAAGCCGCAGATGCTCGATTGGGTCGCCCACGCGCGCCGCCAGGCGGCGAGCTTCCGGCCCGAGGCGACCGTCGTCTTCCTCGGCGCCAACGACGGCTTCCCGATCGGCGCCGCCGGCTGCTGCGGCGACGCGTGGATCGACGCCTACGCGCGGCGCGTGCAGGAGATGATGGAGGCCTACCGCCGCGGCGGCGCCGGGCGCGTGTACTGGATGACGCTGCCGACGCCGGGCAAGCCGACGTTCGCGCGCGTCTTCCGGGCCGTCAACGCCGCGGTGCGCCGCGCCGCCCGCCGGGCCGGCTCGGGCGTGCGGGTGATCGACGTGAGCGCCGCGGTCGCGCCGAACGGCTACGCGCGCTCGATCCGGCGCGGCGGCCGCACCGTCGTCGTGCGCCAGGACGACCAGGTCCACCTGTCGCTGGCCGGGGCCGACATCGCCGCGGCCCTCGTCGTCGACGCGCTGCGCCGCGACGGGCTCGTCTGACCGCCGGATGGTCTTCCCGACGATCCAGTTCGCGATCTTCTTCGTGATCGTGCTCGCCCTCAACTGGGCGCTGATGCCGCACCCGCGCGTCTGGAAGCCGTTCATCCTCGTCGCGAGCGCGGTCTTCTACGGGGCGGCGAGCTGGAGCTGGGTGGCGCTGCTGGCCGGCGTGATCGTGGCCAACCAGGTCGCGGCCGTCCTCGTCGCCCGGGCCGCGAGCGCGCGCGCCCGCACGTGGATCGTGGCGGCCGCGGTCGCCGCGGACCTCGGCCTCCTCGGCCTGTTCAAGTACTACGACTTCTTCGTGCAGGACGTCGCGGCGCTGCTCGACGACGTCGGCCTGGGGACGTCGCTGCCGCTGCTGTCGCTGGCGCTGCCGGTCGGCATCAGCTTCTTCGTCTTCCAGGCGATCTCGTACGTCGTCGACGTCAAGCGCGGACTGCTCGCGCCGGCGCGGACGGTCGACCTGGCGATCTACCTCAGCTTCTTCCCGCACCTCGTCGCCGGGCCGATCGTCCGCGCCCGCGAGTTCCTGCCGCAGCTGCGCACCCCGCGCGACCCGCGCGACGTGGCCGTGGGCGCCGGGGTGGTGCTGATCGCGATCGGCCTCGTGAAGAAGGTCGCGATCGCCGACTACCTCGCGCGCGAGGTCGTGGACCCGGTGTTCGCGGTGCCCGAGCTGTACCACGCGCCCGACGTCGCGCTCGCCGCGCTCGGCTACACCGCCCAGATCTACTGCGACTTCTCCGGCTACACCGACATGGCGATCGGGCTGGCGCTGCTGATGGGCTTCGTGTTCCCGCAGAACTTCGCCTCCCCGTACCGCTCGGGCAGCTTCCGCGAGTTCTGGCGCCGCTGGCACATCACGCTGTCGCGCTACCTGCGCGACTTCCTCTACATCCCGCTCGGCGGCAACCGCGGCGGGACCGCGAGGACCATCCGCAACCTGATGATCACGATGACGCTCGGCGGCCTGTGGCACGGGGCGGCGTGGACGTTCGTGCTGTGGGGCGCCCTGCACGGCGCGGCGCTGTCGGTCGAGCACCTGCTCGGGCCCGGCCGGATCGCGCGAGTGCCGGCGGTCCTGCGCTGGCTGATCGTCTTCGCGCTCGTCGTGTTCGGCTGGATCCTGTTCCGCAGCCCCGACCTCGATGTGGCCGGCGCGTTCCTCGGCCAGCTCGGCAGCTTCGGTCCGGCGACGCTCGTGACGCCCGTCGCCGCCGGCCTCGTGCTGCTCGTCATCGGCGGCCAGCTCCTGCCGCCGCGCCCGCTCGACGCGCTGCGCCTGCGCCTCGAGGGCCTGCGCGTGCCGGCGCTCGCCGCGGGCCTGGCGGCGACCGTCCTCGTCGTCGGGGCGACGGTCCCCAGCCAGGGGGTCCCGCCGTTCATCTACTTCCAGTTCTGAGCGCGCGGAAGTAGGCTCGCGCCGCACCGCGGACGCAGGGGGAAGCTGAGATGGACGCGCTGCTCGACCGGGATGGCGAGCTCGAGGCGCTGGCGGCAGGGACGGAGCGCGCCCGTGAGGGCGAGGGGAGCGTGGTGCTCGTGGAGGCGCCCGCCGGCGGCGGCAAGAGCGCGCTGCTGGCGGCGGCGCGCGCCCGCGCCGCGGCGGACGGCGTGCGCGTGCTGCAGGCGCGCGGCGCCGTGCTCGAGCGCGAGTTCGCCTTCGGCGTCGCGCGCCAGCTCTTCGAGCCCGCGCTCGCGCCGCTGGGGCCCGACGAGCGCGCGGGCCTGCTCGCCGGCGCCGCGAGCCTCGCGGGCCCGCTGCTCGACGGCGCCGACCCCGCCCGGACGGCGCCGCAGGGCGCCGGCGCGTTCGGCGCGCTGCACGCCCTGTACTGGCTGACGGTCAACCTCGCCGACCGCGGGCCGTTGCTGGTCAGCGTCGACGACGCGCACTGGGCCGACCGCTCGTCGCTGGAGTTCCTCGCCTACCTGTCGCGCCGCCTCGCGCACCTGCCCGTGCTCGTGGCGCTCGCCGCCCGGCCCCGCGACGCCGAGGACGCCGCCGCGGGCTGGACCGACCTCGCGCACGACCCGGCGACCGTCGTCGTGCGCCCGCGGCCGCTGTCGGCGCCGGCCGTCGCCGCGATCGTCCGCGCGCGGCTCGGCGCCGGCGCCGACGACGCGTTCGGCGCGGCCTGCCACCGCGCCACCGGCGGCAACCCGCTGTACGTCCGCGAGCTGGTCGGCGCCCTGGCGGACGCGGGCGTCGAGCCGACGGCGGCCGCCGCTGACGCCGTCGACACCGTCGGGCCGGCCGCGGTCACCCGCTTCGTGCTGCACCGGCTCGAGCGCCTCGGACCGGACGCGACCGCGCTCGCCCAGGCGGTCGCGGTGCTGGGCGACGACGTCGACCCCGCGATCGCGGCCCGCCTCGCGCAGCTCACGCCCGAGGCGGCCGAGGCCGCGGCCGCCCGGCTCGTCCGCGCCGACGTGCTGCGCGCCGGGCACGACCTCGCGTTCGGGCACCCCATCGTGCGCGCCGCCGTGTACGAGGACCTCCTCCCGCAGGGACGCCGCGTCCGGCACCGGACGGCGGCCGAGCTGCTGGAGCAGGCGGGCGCCGCGCCCGAGCGCGTCGCCGCTCACGTGCTCGAGAGCGGGCCCGCCGGCGACGGCCGCTGGTCCGGCGTCCTGCACGCGGCCGCGCAGGACGCCGCGCTGCGCGGCGATCCGGGCGCCGCCTCCGCCTACCTGCGCCGCGCGCTGGACGAGACGCCGGACGAGCCGCGCCGGGCCGAGCTGCTCACCGACCTCGGCCGCTGGACGATCGCCACCGGCCGCCACGACCTCGCCGCGCGGGACCTGCTCGAGGCGCTGCGCCTCGAGGCCGCCCCCGCCACCCGCGCGGCGGCGGCCACCTGGCTGGCGTGGGCGGCGATCACGGCGGGCGACCCGCGCGCCGCCGCGGCCGCGCTCGAGGCGATCGACGCCGAGCTCCCGGCGCTCGATCCGCCCGCCGCGCTCGACCTCGAAGCGGCCGCCGTCGACCTCGTGCGGCTGGAGCCGACGCTGCGCGCCCTCGCCGCGGACCGCGTCGCCGGCTTCGCCGCGCACGCGGCCGGCCATCCCCACCACGAGCGCCTCGCGCGGCTGCACGCCGCCAGCGAGGAGATCGTGCGCGGCGGCCCCGTCGCGCCCGCGGCCGACGCCACCGAGGCGCTGCTCGCCGACGGCCCGCCCGGCGACCCGGTCGTGTTCGGACTGGCGATCGAGCTGCTGATCGGCGGCGAGCGGCATGCCGCGGCGGCCCGCTGGCTCGAGCTCGCGCTGCAGGCGGTGCGCGCGCAGGGGCTCGCCCCGCAGCTCGCCAGCCTCCTGGCCCAGCGCGCGCTGCTGGCGCTCGCGCAGGGACGCGTCGGGGCGGCGCAGCTCGACGCGCAGACCGCGCTCGAGCTCGCCGACGCCCGCCACGTGATGCGGCCCCGGATCGCGGCGGCGGCGATCCACGCCGCGCTCGAGCGCGGCGAGCTCGACGCGGCCCGCCGCCTGGCCGGCGACCACGCCGCCGCCGCCGCCGAGCGCGAGCGCCTGTTCGCCGACGAGCTGCTCACCGCCCGCGGGCGCCTGCGCATCCGCGACGGCGACGTCGCCGGCGGCCTGGCCGACCTGCTGCGCTGCGGCGAGCTGCAGGCCGCCTACGGCGACCGCCGCCCCGGCGACTGGCGGGCCGAGGCGGTGGCCGCGCTCGTCGCGCTCGGCGAGCTCGACCGGGCCCGCGGGCTTGCGGCCGAGGGCCTCGAGCGCGCCCGCGCGCACGGCGCGTCGCGCGTGGTCGCGCGGGCCCTGCGCGCGGCCGGCGTGGCCGAGGGCGGCGAGCCGGGCCTCGCCCTGCTGGAGGAGGCGGTCACGACCGCGCAGCGGTCGCCGGCCCGGCTGGAGGCCGCCAACGCGCTCGCCGACCTGGGCGGCGCGCTCGTGCGCGCCCGGCGCCGGCGCGAGGGCCGCGAGGTCCTGCGGCTGGCCCTGGAGGAGGCCCAGCGCTGCGGCGCGGTCGCGCTGGCCGACCGCGTCCACGGCGAGCTCGGCGCCGGCGGCGGGCGCCCGCCGCGCCTGCACCGGCGCGGCGTCGACGCGCTCACCCCGGCCGAGCGGCGCGTCTGCGAGCTGGCCGCGCGCGAGCTGACCAACCGCGAGGTGGCCCAGACGCTGTTCGTCACGGAGAAGACCGTCGAGCTGCACCTCACGAGCGCCTACCGCAAGCTCGGCATCCGCTCGCGCTTCCAGCTCGCCTCCGCGCTGAACGTCGCCGCCGAGCCCGGCTGAGCGCAAACCCTGGGGCAAACCCTCGGGTCCCCTCCATTGGCGCGCGCGCCGCCGCCGGGCAGGCTGCGCGACCGTGCCCGCCCTGCTCTACCGCCTGGGCCGCCTGTGCGGACGCCGCGCCCGCATCGTCCTGGCCGTGTGGATCGTCGTCGTCGCCGGCCTCGTGGCGCTCGGCGCCGCCGCCGGCCATCAGACCAGCGACGACCTCAGCCTGCCCGGGACCGGGTCGACCCAGGCCACCGACCTCCTGACGGCCAAGCTCCCCAACCAGGCCAACGGCAGCAACCCGCTCGTCATCCAGGCTCCGGAGGGGGAGAAGGTCACCGGCAGCAAGCACAAGGACGCGATCGAGCAGACGGTCACCGCGGTGCGCGCCGTGCCGCACGTGACGAAGGCGGTCAACCCGTTCGGCCAGAACGGGGCGGCGCTGATCTCCAAGGACCAGACGATCGCCTACATCCCCGTGACCCTGGACGTCGGTCCGTCGGACCTCACCGAGGACGAGGCGCAGCAGGTCCTCGACGCGGGGGCGCCCGCCACCGCCGCCGGGCTCGACGTCTCGCTGGGCGGCTACGCCGGGCAGCAGCTCTCCAAGCCCGACACCGAGATCAGCGAGGCGATCGGCCTGGCGGCGGCGGTCGTGATCCTGCTGTTCGCGTTCGGGACCGTGACCGCGATGGCGCTGCCGATCGTGACCGCGATCCTGGGGCTCGTCAGCACGCTGGCGCTGATCAGCGTCCTCGGACTCGTCCTCGACGTGCCGAGCATCGCGCCGACGCTGGCGACGATGATCGGGCTGGGCGTGGGGATCGACTACGCCCTGTTCATCGTCACCCGCCACAAGCAGCAGCTGCGCGACGGGATGGAGATGGGCGAGTCGATCGCGCGGGCCACCGCGACCGCCGGCGGCGCCGTCGTGTTCGCCGGCACCACCGTCGTGATCGCGCTCGTGTCGCTGCTCCTGGCCGGCATCCCGCTCGTCACCAACCTCGGCCTCACCGCCGGGGTCGCCGTCGTCGTCGCGGTGCTGGCCGCGACGACGCTGCTGCCCGCGCTGCTGGGGGTGCTCGGCACGCGCATCGACGCGCTGCGCGTGCCGCTGGGACGGGCGCACCCCGACGACCATCATCCGCACGGCTGGGCCCGGTGGGCGCGGGGGGTCGTCGCCCGGCCCTGGCGCTCGCTCGTCGCCGCCACCGTCGTGCTCGCCGTCCTGGCGATCCCGGTGCTGCAGCTCGAGCTGGGCCAGAACGACGTGGGCGCGATGCCGGAGTCGACGACCGCCCGCCAGGCCTACGACGGCATGGCCGCCGGGTTCGGTCCGGGCAGCAACGGGCCGCTGCTCGTCGCCGCGCAGCTCGGCACCCCCGCCAAGCCCGCCGCCGACGACCTGACGGACAACCCGGCGACCGACCCGCGCCTGACGAAGCTGTCGAAGGCGCTCGCCGGGGCGCACGGCGTCGCCTCGGTGTCGCCGCCCACGCTCGACAAGGCCGGCGACACCGCGCTGTTCACGGTGGTCTCGACGTCGGCGCCGTCGTCGGACGCGACCTCCGACCTCGTGGTCGAGCTGCGCGACACGACGATCCCGAAGGCGACGAAGGGCACCGACGTGACCGCCAGCGTCGGCGGGCAGACCGCGGCCTACATCGACCTGGCCGACCGCATCTCCGACAAGCTGCCGCAGATGATCGGGGTCGTCGTCGGGCTCAGCTTCATCGTGCTGATGCTCGCGTTCCGGTCGCTGCTCGTGCCGGCGAAGGCGGCGCTGATGAACCTGCTGTCGGTCGCGGCCGCCTACGGCGTCGTCACGTTCGTCTTCCAGGAGGGGCACGGCGCGTCGCTGATCGGCCTCGACGAGGCGGTCCCGATCGTGAGCTTCGTCCCGCTGCTGATGTTCGCGATCCTCTTCGGGCTCTCGATGGACTACGAGGTGTTCCTGATGACGCAGATCCAGGAGCGCTACCACCAGACCCGCCGGCCGACCCGGGCCGTCGTCGACGGGCTCGCGGGCACCGGCCGCGTCATCACCTCGGCCGCGCTCATCATGGTCTGCGTCTTCGCCAGCTTCGTGCTCGACGGCGATCCGATCGTCAAGCAGTTCGGCGTCGGGCTCGCGGTGGCGATCGCGATCGACGCGACGATCGTGCGCTGCCTGCTCGTGCCGGCGGTGATGACGCTGCTGGGGCGCGCGGCCTGGTGGATGCCGGCCTGGCTGGCGCGGTGGCTGCCGCGGATCGACATCGAGGGCGAGCACGCGCTCGACCGCCCGCCGGCCCCGGCGCACGTCGGGTGAGGCACAATCCCGCGCGTGGAGGGGGCCTCCTCGCGCCAGCCGTTCGAGACGGACGCCGCCGCGCCCGTCGACGTGCGGGCGCGCCGCTTCCGCGCGCGCGACGGCGTGCTCGTCGTCGTCCTGGCCGCGGTGATCGTGCTGCTGTGCGCGGGGCCGTCGATCCGCGACGCCGGCGAGCAGATGGACCCCGGCTGGGAGCGCACGCTCGTGCTCGCCGTCGGCAAGCCCGCGGGCGCGCTCGCCGACCTGCTGCCGTTCGCGGGCTGGACGGACGACGCCACCGCGTGGCTGGGCGGCGACGACGACGTGGGGTCCGAGGGCGCCTTCGCCAGCGCGCCCGTGGCCGGCGCGGGCGCCGGCGGGGCGGGCGGCGGCGCGGTCCCGCCGGTCGGCCCCGACGCGTTCGCCCCGCGCGAGCTCGGCCTCCCCGAGCCCGAGCTCGGGCCGCTGCGCTCGCTGCTGGTCACCGGCGACTCGATGTCGATGCCGCTGGACGCGATCCTCGCCCGCCGGCTGGCCGCCGCCGGCGTCGCCACCACCCGCGACCCGCACATCGGCACCGGGATCTCGAAGTCCGACCTGCTCGACTGGGGCGCGCTGGCCGTGAAGCAGGCCCGCGAGGCGCCGCAGGCCGTCGTCGTGTTCATCGGCGCCAACGAGGGCTTCCCGCTGCCCGGCCCGGACGGCGAGGACGTCGACTGCTGCGCGGCCGAGTGGGCGGCCGCGTTCGCGACGCGCGTGCGGACGATGATGGACGCCTACCGCCGGGGTGGCGCGGCGCGCGTGTACTGGCTCACGCTCCCGCTGCCGCGCGACGGCGGCCGCCGCGACATCGCGCGGGCGGTCAACGCCGCGATTCGCGTCGCCGCCGAGCCCTACCGCGCCCAGGTGCGCGTGCTCGACCTGGCGGAGGTGTTCACGCCCGGCGGCCGCTACCGCGTCGCGATGGAGATCGACGGCCGCGACACGGTCGTGCGCGAGCCCGACGGCGTGCACCTCACCCCGGCCGGCGCGGAGCTGGCCGCCGACGAGGTGCAGCGCGCGCTGGACGCCGACTTCAGGTGAACTGCGTGTAGGTGTGCACGACGCGCGCGCGGCCCTTGCGGCACGTCACGCTCGCGTCGAACTGGGTCGGAATCGCCGCGCCGCGCTTCTCGCGGCAGCGCCAGCCGCTCACGCGCTTCGTGCAGCGCCCGTCGGCCCCGCCGTCGGCGGTGCGGCAGCGGTAGTAGGCGGTGACCAGGCGCTTGCCGGTCGCGCACGAGGTCGCGGTCACGCGCAGGCTCGTCACGTACGTGGGCCCCCAGCCGCGGCCGTCGGCCGGGACCTTGCACGTCGCCGCCGACCGGGCGACCGGCTCGTCGGCGGACGCCGCCGCGGGCGCGGCGGCGAGCAGGGCGAGCGCGGCCAGGGCCACGCGGGGGATGGAGCGCAACACGACGTGGGACCTCCTGCGAGACGGCAGACGCGCGCAGGATGTCAGACGCAGCTCTGGGCCGCGCGGGCGTACAGCCGCGCGCGCTCCTGGTAGCCGGCCGGGGTGGCGTGCACGCGGTCGTCGCGCAGGTACCCGGGGTTGGCGGCGACCGTCCGCGCCCACGGCACCACCACGACGCGGCCGGGCAGCTCGTCGGCCAGGCGCTCGAGGAGCTGGTTGGCGCGCACGTACGACGTCCCGCCCTGCGGCGGCCGGGCGATCGTGGCCCAGATCGCGCAGCCCGCCTGGGCCGACTCGCGGACCGCGGCCTCGAGCGCGCCCAGCGCGGTCGGCGCGTCGTTGGTGAACAGGCTGAACGCGGAGACCCGCGCGGTGCCCCGCTCGGCGCGCCAGCGGGCCATGCCGTCGGCCAGCGTGCGGCCGTCGCGCACGTCGGAGGCCACCGACCAGCCGGGCAGCAGCCCGGCCAGGTACGGGCGGATCCCGACGCCGAGCGAGTCGCCGATCAGCAGCAGGGAGGAGACCGCGCCCGACCCGGCCGGCGGGTTCGCCGGCGGGGTCGGCGCCGCCGGGGTCTCGTCGCCGGGGACGATCGGCGCGAGCGGGTCGTCGGCGCTGCCCGGCGCCGCCGCGCCGCCGTCGGCGCGCGCCTCGGGCAGCCGGTCCCCGCGCGCCCCGGCGCGCCGCCCGGCGTTGCCGGGCCGGCCCTTGCGTGCGCGCTTGGGCGGGGTCAGCTGCACCAGCGTGATCGCCGACTCGGCCGCGAGCTGGGCGACGATGCGCGCGTACGGGCGCCGGGCGGGCGCCTCGACGCGCAGCAGGACCGACCAGCGCCCGGCCGCGCTCACCTCCGCGCTGCGCTCGCACCCCGCCGCCTGGCACCCGCCGGTCACGCGCACGTAGGAGCCGGGCTGGGCCTGGCCGATCACGCGCACGTCGGCGACCAGCCCCTCGGCGCCGCGCCGCGCGCGGACGGGCTCGTCGGCCGGCTCGTCGATCGTCAGGCCGACCGGCGGGATCCTCGCGCTCGTCGTCGCGGTGCTCGCCGGGTCCGCGCCGCACCCCGCCAGGAGCAGGCACAGCGCCCCGGCCTTGAGCAGGATGCGGGTGCGCATCGCGCCGGATGATGGCAGCGTCGGCCGCGGATCGAGCGGCGGGCGGCCCGGTCAGCGCGCCGGCGGGAACGTCACGGTCGCGCGCAGGCCGCCCGCGGGACGGGCCTGCAGCGCCACCGTCGCGCCGTGCGCGCGGGCCACCGCGTCGACGACGGACAGGCCCAGCCCGTACCCGGTGCCGTCGGCCGCCGCCCGCTCCGCGGCCCGCCGGAACGGCCGCAGCAGCTCGCCCACGTCGCCGTCGAGGCGGGGGCCGTCGTTGACCACGGTCAGCGCCGCGCCGGCCGCCCCGCCGTTCAGCGCGATCTCGACGGCGCCGCCGTCGACGTTGTGGCGCACCGCGTTCTCGACGAGGTTGGCGACGAGGTGGCGCACCAGCACCGGGTCGCCGTCGAGGGGCGCCGGCGCGCAGCGCACGTCGACGCGCAGCCCGCGCGCGTCCGCGGCCGGCGCGGTCTCGTCCAGGACGTCGCGCACGATCCCCTGCAGGTCGACGCGCTCGACGCGGTCCAGGCCGCGCTCGCCCATCGCCAGCGCCAGCAGCCGGTCGACCAGCGCCTCGCTGCGCGCCAGCGCCTTGCGCTGCGTGGCGACCATCGCGCGCACCTGCGCCGGGTCGTCGTAGCCGCCCGCCTCGCCGGTCACGTCGATCGAGGCGCGCATCACCGCCAGCGGCGTGCGCAGCTCGTGCGAGGCGTGCGACACGAACCGGCGCTGGCTCTCGAACGCCTCCTGCAGCGGGCGCAGGGCCCGCCCGGCCAGCACCCAGCCCAGCCCGACCGCCGCGATCGTGCTCGCGCCCAGGGCGAGCGCGAACCACAGCAGCACGCCGCCGATCGCGCGCGCCCGGTCGTCGTTGACGAGCCGCATGACGATCCGGTCCGCCTCGGGCGCGTCGAGCGCCGACGCGCCCGGCTGCGACGACGACCCCAGCGGGGGCAGCCGCTGCTGCGTCAGGAAGCGCGCGTCGCGCGGGCCGAGCTCGTGGCGCACGGCGGCGTAGCTCACGCCCAGGAGCACCGCGCCGAAGACGAAGAACAGCGAGGCGTACACGAGCGTCAGGCGCAGCCGCACGCCGCGAGGCGAGCCCGCCGCGGTCATGGCAGCCGGTAGCCGGCGCCGACGACCGTCTCGATCGGGTCCGGCTCGCCGAGCTTGCGGCGCAGGCGCATGACCGTCATCCGGACCGTGTTCGTGAACGGGTCGGCGTGCTCGTCCCACACCCGGCGCAGCAGCTCCTCGCCCGAGACGACCGCGCCGTCGGCGGCCATGAGCGTGCGCAGGACGCCGAACTCCTTCACGTTCAGCTCGACCGGCCGGCCGGCGCGCCGCACGCGCATGCGGCTCTCGTCGAGCTCGAGGTCGCCGCGGCGCAGCACCGGCGGGCGCACCGGGCCCGAGCGGCGCCCGAGCGCCTCGACGCGCGCGGCCAGCTCGGCGAACGCGAACGGCTTGGGCAGGTAGTCGTCGGCGCCGAGCGCCAGGCCCTCGACGCGGTCGCGGATCGTGCCCGACGCGGTCAGCATCAGGATCTTCGCGTCCACGCCCTCGGCTCGCAGCGTGCGGCACACCGTGTCGCCGTGGACGGCGGGCAGATCGCGGTCGAGCACGACGATCTCGTAGTCGGTGACGAGCGCCTTGCGCAGCGCCTCGGCGCCGTCGAGCGCGACGTCGGCGGCCAGGCCCCGACGGCGCAGGCCCCGCGCCACGAGGTCGGCGAGGTCGGGCTCGTCTTCGACGATCAGCACGCGCATGGCCCGCGGCCGAACGTAGCGACGCCCGCATAACGTCCGTGTCACATCGCGCGTCACACCGGCGTCACATGAGACGAGGGTGTTACGGGGCCGCGCCTACGTTCGCCGCCCATGAGCACCACGACGCTGTTCCACCACTCCGCGGCGGCCGGCCTCGCGGTCGCCGCGCTCGCGCTGACCGCCTGCGGCGGCGGCGGATCCTCGACCACGCCCACGCCGGCGGGCGGCGGGGGCGCGTCCGCCGGCGACCCGGCCGCCCGCGACGAGGCGCTGCTCGCGTTTGCCCGCTGCATGCGGGAGAACGGCGTCGACATGCCCGACCCGCAGATCGACGGCGGGCGCGTGCGCATGATCATCCCCCCGGGCGGCGGCGATCGCGAGACCGTCGACCGCGCGCGGGCCGCGTGCGAGGAGCACCTGGAGGCCGCCGAGGCGCAGCGGCCCGCCGACGAGGAGCAGAAGCGGCGCGCGCTGGAGACCGCCCGCTGCCTGCGCGAGAAGGGCTACGACGTCCCCGACCCCACCGACGGCGGCATCCGCATCACGCCCGACAGCGGCATCGAGCCGGGCGACCCCGGCTTCGAGGCCGCGATGGACGAGTGCGCCCCCGAGAGGACGACGCGATGAGGTGGGCGCTGGCGACCACGCTGGCCGGCGCCGCCGTGCTGGCCGCCGGCTGCGGCTCGGGCGGCGAGCCCGACGCCGCCGCCGCGCCCGACGGCACGACGACGGCCACCGTGCAGCGGCGGACGCTCGTCACGCGCGAGAACGTCGACGGCACGCTCGGCTACGCGGGCGCGCGGCCGCTGCTGCAGCGGCTCGGCGGCGACGGCGGGCCGGACGCGAGCGGGCCGACGATCACCTGGCTGCCGCGCGAGGGCAGCCACGCCGGGCGCGGCGACGCGCTGTACCGCGCCGACGGCGAGCCGGTGCGCCTCCTGTACGGGTCGACGCCCGCCTACCGCGACCTCGCGCCCGGGACCGAGGGCGCCGACGTCCGCCAGCTCGAGCGCAACCTGCGCGCGCTCGGCCACGACCCCGGCGCCGTCGACGGCACGTTCGACGCCGCCACGGCGGCCGCCGTCCGCGCCTGGCAGGCCGACGCCGGCTGGGCGCAGACCGGCGTCGTCCGGCTGGGCCAGGTCGCGTTCCTGCCGGGCCCGCGGCGCATCGGCGACGTGAAGGTCGCGACGGGCGACGTCGCCCCGCCCGGGACCGAGGTCATGACGACGACGTCGCGCGAGCAGGTCGTGCACGTGGACCTGCCCGCCGACGACCAGGACCTGGCCCGCCGGGCCGGCGACGTCACGGTCACGCTGCCCGGCGGGCGCACGGTCGACGGCCGGATCAGCCGCGTCGGCCGGGTGGCCGAGGCGCCCGCCGCCCAGCAGGGCGAGCCGGGCGGCGACGAGGAGCCGACGATCGACGTCACCGTCCGCCTCGCCGGCGACGCGGACACCGGCCGCCTCGACGGGGCGCCCGTCTCGGTCGGCCTGGCCGCCGAGGTCGGCCGCGACGTGCTCGCGGTCCCGGTCACCGCGCTGCTGGCGCTCCCCGGCGGCGGCTACGCGGTCGAGCGGCGCACGGCCGCGGGCACCGAGCGCGTGCCGGTGGAGCCGGGCCAGTTCGCCGACGGGCTGGTGGCGGTGCGCGGCGCGCTGCGCGCGGGCGACGAGGTGGTGGTCCCCGATGGTCTCTGAGCCCGTCCTGGAGCTGCGCGACGTGCGCAAGGCCTACCCCGGCCCGCTGGAGGTCCTGCACGGGATCTCGCTGACCGTCCGCGCCGGCGAGCTGCTGGCGATCGTCGGCCCGTCGGGCTCGGGGAAGTCGACGCTGCTGCACATCATGGGCACGCTGGACCGGCCCACGGCGGGCACGGTGCGGATCGCGGGGCGCGACGTGACCACGCTCGCCGACCCGCAGCTCGCCGGCCTGCGCGCGCGCCACATCGGCTTCGTCTTCCAGCAGTTCTTCCTCATCCCGGGCCTGACCGCCGTCGACAACGTCGGCCAGGGCCTGCTGTACGCCGGCGTCGCGCACCGCGAGCGGCGGGCGGCCGCGGCGCGCGCGCTGGAGCGCGTCGGGCTCGGCCACCGCCTGACGCACCGGCCCGACGAGCTGTCGGGCGGCGAGCGCCAGCGCGTCGCGATCGCGCGGGCGCTGCTCGCGCGCCCGGCGATCCTGCTGGCCGACGAGCCGACCGGCAACCTCGACACGGCCACGGGCGAGGGCATCTTCGACCTGCTCGGCGAGCTGAACCGCGACGGCACGACGATCGCGGTCATCACGCACGACCGCGAGCTGGCCGAGCGGCTGCCGCGCCGGGTCGAGATCCGCGACGGGCGGCTGGCGTCATGCGCGTGACCCCGTCGCGGCTGCGGCCCGCCGACGTGCTGCGCGTCGGCGCCTCCGGCCTGTCGTCGCGGCGCCTGCGCGCCGCGCTGTCGGCGCTGGGGATCGCGATCGGGATCGCCTCGATGGTCGCGGTGCTCGGCCTCAGCGAGTCCAGCCGCGCCGACCTCCTGGCCCAGCTCGACCGCCTCGGGACGAACCTGCTGACCGTGACGCCGGGGGAGTCGGTGTTCGGCGAGACCGCCGCGCTGCCCGACACCGCGCCGGCGGCGATCGGCCGCGTCGAGGGCGTCGCGGGGTCGGCGTCGGTCTCGCAGCTGGTCGGCGCGACGGTGCGGCGCACCGACCGCATCCCGGAGATCGAGACGCTCGGGATCTCGGTGGCCGCCGCCGACCTGGACGTGCCGCGAACGCTGGGCGCGACCATGCGAGCGGGCCGGTTCCTCGACGCCGCCACCGCGCGCTACCCGTGCGTCGTGCTGGGCGCGACGGCGGCGCGGCGGCTGGGCATCGCGAGGCCGGGCGTGAACGTCGTGATCGCCGGCCGCGCGTTCACGGTCGTCGGGATCCTCGAGCCGGTGGGGCTCGACCCGGCGCTGGACACGACCGCGCTGATCGGCCGGCCGGTCGCCGCGGAGCTCGGCAGCGACGGCGCGCCGACGACCGTCTACGTGCGCACCGACGGCGACGACGACGTCGCCGCGGTGCGCGAGCTGCTCGCGCCCACCGCCAACCCCGAGCACCCCGACGAGGTGGAGATCAGCCGCCCGTCGGACGCGATCGAGGCCAAGGCCGCCGCGCGCGCCACGTTCACGTCGCTGTTCCTCGGCCTCGGCGCGGTGGCGCTGCTCGTCGGCGGCGTCGGGATCGCCAACGTGATGGTCATCTCGGTCCTCGAGCGCCGCTCGGAGATCGGGCTGCGCCGCGCCCTGGGCGCCACGCGCCGCCACGTCGCCGAGCAGTTCCTGTGCGAGGCGCTGCTGCTGTCGGCGCTCGGCGGCGTCGCGGGGGCGCTGCTGGGCGCGGCGGTGACGGTGGGCTACGCGCTCAGCCGCGGTTGGGAGGCCGTCGTCCCGCCCTACGCGATCGCCGGCGGCGTCGCGAGCGCGCTGGCGATCGGCGCCGTCGCGGGGCTGTACCCGTCGGTGCGCGCGGCCCGGCTGGCCCCGACCGAGGCGCTGCGGTCGGCATGAGCGCGGCCGCGTGGGATCATCCCGGCGATGACCAGCCAGCCGCGGCGCCCGATCGACCCGGGCGTGACCATCGGCCACGTCCACCTGCGGACGGCCGACATCGACCGGGTGCGCGACTTCTACGTCGGCGTGCTCGGGTTCGGCGTCGTCGAGGAGGCGCGCGGCGTGCCGGGGTGGGGGACCGCCGGCGACATCCTCTTCCTGGCCGCCGGCGACTATCACCACCACCTCGGCTTCAACACGTGGAAGTCGGCCGGCGGCGGGCCGCAGCCCGACGGCGTCTGCGGGCTGCACCACGTCGCGATCAACTATCCCACCCGCGCCGGGCTGGCCGACGCGGTGCGCCGGCTGCAGGCGGTCGACTGGCCGCTGCGCCAGCTGTCCGACCACGGCACCCACGAGGCCGTCTACCTGTCCGACCCCGACGGCAACGACCTCGAGCTGGCCTGGGACCGTCCGCGCGACCAGTGGCCGCGCGACGCGTCGGGCCGCATCCGCATGGTCTTCGGCGATCTCGATCTCGACGACCTCCTGCGCGAGCCGTCCGCCGGGTGACGGGGCGTCGCGCGGACGGCGCATGCCCGCGCAGGTCAGCGGGCATGGTGGCGCTCATGTCTTTCAGGAGCGTTGAGGGCAGCTTGAGGTTGCCGCGATTGCCTGTGGGAGCGCCCGGCGGGTGCTTCACCGACAAGCCTCGCATCCCGGCGGGCGTCCAAGCGTCATGAGCGACCGTCCCGACATCGAGCACACCCAGGTCCTGAGCTCGCGCGAGCTCGACCGGGCCGCGTTCTCCGTGTCGGCGCCCGCGCCGGGGCGCTACCTGGCGGTCCGCTCCGGGAGCGAGCTCGTCGCGCTGCCGCTGCATCCCGGCGCCGTCACGCGCATCGGCCGCGGGCTGAGCGTCGACGTCCACCTCGACGACGCCAGCGTCTCGCGCCGCCACGCGCGGATCGTCGAGCGCTCCGGCCGGGCGTGGCTGCTCGACGACCGCTCGCTGAACGGCACGTGGGTCAACGGCCGGCGCGTCGACGCCGCGATCCTCTCCGACGGCGACGAGATCCTGCTCGGCCGCGTGGTGCTGCGCTACGTCGAGGTGGCCGAGCCGGCCTCCTCGTCGGCCGGCGGCCAGGCCGCCGGCTGACGCCGCCTCAGCCGTCCTCGCGGGGCGGGCGCATCACGAGCACGGGCAGGTGCGCGTGGTGGACGACCCCGTTGGAGACGCTGCCGAGCAGCAGGGAGCCGACCGTGGAGCGCCCGCGGGCGCCGACGACGACGATCTCGGCGTCGCGCTCGCGGGCGACGTCCAGGATCGTCGCCCACACCGGCCCGCGGGCGGGCTCGGCGAGCGCCTGGGCGTCGAGCCCGGCCTCCTGGGCGCGGCGGGCGCCGTCGGCGGCGACCTCCTCGGCGTGCGCGCGGACGAGGCGGTCGACCTCCTCGATCTGCTCGGGGTCGAACATCGGGCCGCCGATGCCGAACGGGTCGGCGGTGGGGCCCGGCAGCGGGGTCTCCCACACGTACAGGATCAGGGCGCGCGCGCCGGGATGCAGGCGGGCGACGTCGGCGATCGCCCGCTGCGCGCTGGGCGATCCGTCGTAGGCGACGAGCAGGGGTCCGTTCACGGCCGCGACGCTATCGCCTTGCGCGGCGGGGCGGGGCCTGCCAAGCTGCAAGACGGAAAACACGTTCGTTCCCAAGCGGGGGGAGGAGACGAATGCGCAGATCCCTGGCGGCCGGCGTCGGGGTGCTGGCGTGTGGGCTGGCGGCCTCGGCCGCCTTCGCCCAGCAGGTCAACCAGTACGCGGTGCAGGGCGCGGTGAGCCCGAACCGCGGGGCGACGAAGGCCAAGCCGCTCCCGGTGCAGCTGAAGTTCGGATTCCAGGTCAAGGAGGCCGCCGGCCAGCGGCCCAGCCCGATCAAGACGTACGCGATCGGCTTCTACGGCGGCCACTCCAACGGCGCGCTGTTCCCGACGTGCACGGCGGCGCGGATCAACGCGGCCCAGAACGACCGCGTCTGCCCGCGCGGGTCGAAGGTCGGCAGCGGGTTCGTGCGCAACATCGCCGGCGCGACCGCCGACCCGTCGGACCAGTCGCTGAAGTGCGACCTGAAGCTGACGATCTACAACGCGGGCGCCAACCGGGCCGCGCTGTACCTGGCGGGCGACCCGCCGGACTGCGTCATCCCGATCCACCAGGCGCTCGACGCGCGGTACGTGAGCGCGTTCGGCGGGAAGGGGCAGGCGCTGGAGTTCAGCGTGCCCGACAACCTGCTGCACCCGGTGGCCGGGCTGGACAACAGCCAGATCGACGTCACGTCGACGATCGACCGGGTCACGCGGCGGGTGAAGGGCCGCACGCGCGGCTACCTCGAGATCAACCAGAGGTGCCCGAGGAGCCGCACGGCGCCCATCGAGGTGGTGTTCACGTCGGAGGCCGGCCAGCGCGAGACCACGCGGTCGACCGTGCGCTGCCGCCCCTGACGCGGGCCGTGGCGGCCGTCGCGCCCCGGGCGCGGCGGCCGCTGCGCGCTCAGCGCTCCGGCGCGCTCTCGTAGAGGGCGGCCAGGAGCGAGGCGGACACCTGCTCGCCGCCGGAGCGGTCGTCGGCCAGGCGCTTGGCGCTCTCGGCCGCGAGCTGGCCCGCGCGCTCGACCAGCGCGTCGAGCTGCTTGGTCAGCTCGCCCCAGGCGCGCTCGTCGAGCACGAGCTGCGTGAAGCTCGCGTGACGGTCGGCGCGGGCGTCGAACGTCCCGGCCTTGAACGCCTTGGCGACGTCGGCGATGCCCTGCTCCATCGTCTCGCCCGACAGCTCGCCGCGGATCGACGCGGGCAGCTTCTTGAACGCGCTCTCGTCCAGGCGGGCGCGCGTCAGCGCGCGGTAGTAGTGCTCGATCGCGCCGCGCCGCTGGGCGGTGTCGACGAGCTCGATGCAGCCCAGCTCGAGCAGCGCCTTGACGTGGTAGCTGACGTTGCCGAGCGGCTCGCCGAGCTCACGCGCGAGCTCGTTCGGGCTCGCCACGCGCTCGTTCAGCAGCGCCAGCACTCGGGCGCGCAGCGGATGGGCCAGGGCCTTCGCCATGCGCGTCTCGAGGTCCTGTTCGCTGCGAGGGACACGCACGGTGGAAGAGGAGCTGGAGGGGGTCACGGACGGTCTGTCTCCTTGAACTTTGGCGAGGGCCTCTGCCGACCTTAGCCGATCCCCTCGAAGACGCTCAATCGCTCAGCGACGGGCGTTCGCGATGCGACCAGAAAGGTCGACGATGCGAGCAACGGCGGGCGAATCGCCGCCCTCGCGGTCCGGCAGCATACGGATTCTGTCGGCAGTCTGAGCGGGAAACGAGAGTCGGTGCGTCGTTCTTCGATCGAACCTGGACGAGTGATCGAGAGATCACGAGTGCGCAGGCCCGAGGGCTCAGGCGGCGGGGTCGGCGAAGGGCGCGGGCTCGCGGAAGACGCGCTCCCAGGCCTCGGCCTCGGCCCGGTGGCGGCGGCGCCGCTGGGCCTCGGGGTCCGCCGCGCGCGCCCGGTTGATCGCGTGGAGGTGGCGCTCGCAGAGGGCGACCCGGTTGGGCGCCCCGGGCGGGGCGTCGACGACGACGGTGCGCACCGCGGGGCGGGAGCACCAGCGACACGAGGCGGGCATGCTGGCGGTATCGACGCGCGCGCGACGAGCCTTGAGCGAAGGACGGGGGTCGCTCAGACCCTATGGGCGTCCGGCCCGCGTGAGATAGGTGGCCGGCGGGCCTGCGCAGCGAAGTTCGTGGGCTTGACTGGCCGTCGCATCGGTTCGGGCCGCTGCGGCGGATAACCACATCGATGGAGGCCGCC
>Ga0180221_1000239_pt1 | contig 59646 bp, 70 predicted proteins | sample eDN5th37CKraftMG_FD_151339 | JGI IMG/M metagenome (GOLD analysis project Ga0180221, IMG submission 151339) | Enriched Miracle-Growth compost microbial communities from Emeryville, California, USA - eDNA 5th pass 37_C Kraft MG (version 2) (version 2) ... | reverse complement strand
GCCTACGGCTTCGCGGCCGCCTCGCGCACCTATTTCGGCAAGCCGCTGTCCGAGATCACCCCCGCCGAGGCCGCCATGCTGGCCGGCATTCCCAAGGCCCCCTCGCGCGCCAACCCCATCACCAACTACGCGCGCGCCGAGGTCCGCCAGCACTACGTGCTGGGCCGCATGAAGGCGCTCGGCTACCTGACGCAGGAGCAGGTCGACGAGGCGCTCAAGGAAAAGCTCACCGTGCGCGGCGCCGACGGCGCCAGCGCGCGCGGATTCGCCGTGCATGGCGAATACCCGGCCGAGCTGGTGCGCCAGCTCATGTACGGCGTGTTCCAGGAAGACACCTACACGCGCGGCATCGACGTCTACACCACCATCGACTCCAGGGACCAGGAAGCGGCCTACCGCGCCGTGCGCCAGGGCGTGCTCGACTACACCCGCCGCGCCGTCTACCCGGGCCCCGAAGACCAGATCGACCTGCCCGACGGCGTGGAAGACGATCCGCAGGCCCTGGACGACATTCTCGACGGCGTCCAGGAAAAAACGCCCGACGCCGACGACCTGCTCTCGGCGGTGGTGCTCTCGGCCAGCCCCGCCGAGGTCAGGCTGGCGCGCAGCTCGCGCGAGATCATCACCATCAGCGACAAGAAGGCGCTGGCCGTCGTGGCGCGCGCGCTTTCGCCCAAGGCCAGGGACGAGCAGCGCATCCGCCGCGGCTCGGTCGTGTACGTGCACAAGAACGGCGACGCCTGGGAAATCATCAATATGCCCGCGCTGCAGGCCGCGCTGGTTTCCCTGGCCCCGCAGGACGGCGCCATCCGCGCCATGATCGGCGGCTTCGACTTCAACCGGGGCACGTTCAACCGGGCCACCCAGGCCTGGCGGCAGCCCGGTTCCAACATCAAGCCCTTCGTCTACGCGGCGGCCCTGGAGCGCGGCCTCACGCCCGCCACGCAGATTTCCGACCAGCCCTTCATGCTCACGGCCGAGCAGACCGGCTCCAAGCCCTGGCAGCCCAAGAACGACGGCAACCGCTACGAGCCCATGCTCACGCTGCGGCAGGGCCTGGTCCGCTCCAAGAACATGGTGTCCATCCGCATCCTGCAGGCCATCGGCCCGCAATACGCGCAGGACTACCTCACCCGCTTCGGCTTCGACAAGGCGCGCTGGCCGGCCGTGCTGCCCCTGGCCCTGGGCGCGGGCAGCGCCACGCCCCTGCAGGTCGCCAATGCCTACAGCGTATTCGCCAACGGCGGCTACCGCGTCACGCCCTACCTGATCAGCCGCGTCACCGACCGCTCGGGCAACGTGCTCATGCAGGCCCAGCCCACGCTGGCCGGCGACGAAACCGCGCGCGCCATCGACCCGCGCACCGCCTGGATCATGGACGACATCCTGCGCGACGTCACCGTCAACGGCACCGCGGCGCGCGCGCACCAGACGCTCAAGCGCAACGACGTGGGCGGCAAGACCGGCACCACCAACGAGGCGGTGGACGTCTGGTTCTCCGGCTTCACGCCGTCGCTCGCCACCACGGTCTGGATGGGTTTCGACCAGCCGCGCTCCCTGGGCACCAACGAGTTCGGCAGCGGCCTGGCGCTGAGCACCTGGCTGGACTATATGCAGCCCGCGCTCAAGGGCGTGCCCGAGGCCAAGCCCGCCCCGCGCCCCGACGGAATCATCGTGGACAACGGCGACTACTACCTCTCGGAATTCCCGCCCGGCCAGGCGGTCGCCTCGCTCGACCTCTCTTCCGGCGACGCGCTCACCGACTTCCTGAACAACAACCGCTCGACCGGCGGCGAGGATTTTTCCGTCAAGCCCCAGCCCCAGCCCAAGCCCAACGGCTCGGCCACGCCGGCGGCCCAGCCCGCGGACCAGGCGCCTCCCGTGGCGCAGCCCATTCCCATTCCGGACATCGGCCGCCCGTCCGGCTCGCCGCCGGCCGGCGGCGAGCGCGCCATCCCGCCCATACCCGTGCCGCGGGTGGACGGCGGCGCGCCCTCGCTGGCGGCCGCCCGGCCGCGCTGACCCGGCGGACAGGCCCTCGGGTCAGGCCCCGGCCAGGTCCGTCACCACATCGTTGGGCCAGGCGCGCAGGGTTTCGAGGTCCAGGAAACTGAAATAGCCGCTCTGCCACCCCTCGGTGTCGATGTGGTACACGTTGCCCAGCACCAGGGGCGCGGCCACCGGCGTATGGCCGGCCACCACGGCGCGCACGCCCTGCACCAGCGTGCGATCCATCAGTCTCAGGCGCTCGCGCGACCACTGGCAGGCCTGGCTGGTGGAGCGGGCGCGGTCGCGCAGGGCCGATTCCAGACGCGGCCAGAACAGCACCGGGCAATCCGCGTGCAGCAGGCCGACCGCCCCTTCCGCGGTCTCCACCTCGATGGCAATGGGCAGGCGTTCGAAGGCTTCGGCATAGACGCGCTGCAACTCGGCCGGCAGGTCCAGGAACCAGCCGCCGCCGTAGTCGCGCCAGTTCCGGGTGTCGACCTTGCCGGTACGCACGTGGCGGATGGCGTAATCCTCGTGATTGCCCTGCACGGCGTAGAACCAGGGCCGCTCCAGCCATTGCAGCGCAGCCTCGCTCTCGGGCCCGCGATCCACCAGGTCGCCCACCGAAAAAAGGCGGTCGCGGCCGGGGTCGAAGCCCAGGCGATCCAGGCTTGCTTCCAGCCGCGAGAAATGGCCATGCACGTCCCCCACCGCGAAGTCGCGGCCGGTTTCATTACGAGGCACCCTGAGAAAACGCTGCTCCATGTCGTCCGTTCCTGGCCTGCCGGCCCGGGAGATCGTTCCCCGGTTTCCGCCGGCGCACAAGTCCACATTCTATTTAATCCGCCTTTCATGACGCCACGCAGGCGCCGGCACGCACGACGGTCACGAGAATTAGTATTATTCGTGATAACGTCCCGTTTTTGCACCCTCACCCCGTCGCCATGACTGCCGCGTCCACCATCAAGACCTGGTATCTCGTCCACAAATGGACCAGCCTCGTCTGCACGCTGTTCCTGCTGGTCATCTGTATCACCGGGCTGCCGCTGATCTTCCATCACGAAATCGACCATTGGCTGGACGACGCCAAGCCGGTGTCCGAGGTTCCGGCCGGCACGCCGCCCGCCCGCCTCGACACGCTGGTGGACCGCGCCCGCGCCATGTATCCGTCGGAAGTCGTCGATTACCTGTTCTTCGACCCCGACGAGCCGCAGGTGTACGTAGGCATGGCCAAGAAGCCGGGCGACGGGCAAGTCTCCGGGCACGCCGTGCGCATGGACGCCCGCACCGGCGAAGTGCTGCTCGACGGCCCGCCCTATGCGCAAGACCGCTACACCTTCATGGGCATCATGCTGGCGCTGCACGTGGACCTGTTCGCGGGCCTGCCGGGCGAACTCTTCCTGGGTTTCATGGGCCTGCTCTTCTGCGTGGCCATCGTGTCGGGCGTGGTGCTGTACGGCCCCTTCATGAAAAAGCTGTCGTTCGGCACTGTGCGCGCCGCGCGCTCGACGCGGCTCAAGTGGCTGGACCTGCACAATCTCCTGGGCATCGTCACCCTGGTCTGGGCCTTCGTGGTGGGCCTGACCGGCGTCATCAACGAGCTTTCCACGCCGATTTTCCGCCTGTGGCAAAGCACCGAGCTCACGCGCATCCTGGAGCCCTACAAGGGACAGGGCGTGCCGCCCGCGCTGGCGTCCGCGCAGGGCGCCGCCGACACGGCGCGCAAGGCGCTGCCGGGCACGGAAGTCTCTTTCATTTCGTTTCCGGGCAACGCCTTCGGCAGCCCGCACCACTACATCGCCTGGATGCGCGGCGACACGCCTCTCACCTCGCGCATGAGCACGCCCGTGCTGGTGGACGGCAAGACCGGCGAACTCACGACCGTGGCCCGCATGCCCTGGTACCTCACCGCGCTCGAGCTCTCGCGGCCGCTGCACTTCGGCGACTACGCCGGCATGCCGCTGAAGATCCTGTGGGCGATTCTGGATATCGTCACCATCGTCGTGCTGGCCAGCGGGCTCTATCTGTGGCTGGCGCGCCGCCGCGCCACCGAGGCGCGCGTCGCGGAAATCATCCGCAAGCACCAGCAGGCCGCCGAACCCCAGAGGACGCCCGCATGAGCAAGAAGCAGACATCCGGCAAATTCATGTTCGTCTGGGGCGCACCGCTCGCGCTCGGCGTGCTCAGCGTGTTCGGCCTGCTTTCGGCGCTCCTCGGCACCGGCGCCTGGCACTGGGCGTCATGGGCCTCGCTCGCGATCCTGCTGCTGGTGATCGCGCGCTACGGGTTCTTCCCGCCCAGGCAGGCGAAGTAGGCGGGCCGGGCCCGCCGCGCGGCGCTCAGGCCCCGAACTTCTCCGGATCGGGCCCCAGGCGCGGGCCTTCGGCAATGGCGTCGATGGCGTCCATATCCTGGCGCGTCAGCTCGAAATCGAACACATCGATGTTCTCGCGGATGCGCGCCGGCGTCACCGACTTGGGAATAACGATCAGCCCGTGCTGCAGGTGCCAGCGCAGCGTCACCTGCGCGGCCGACTTGCCATACCGGACGGCCAGCTCCTGCAGGACTGCGCTCTTCGCCACGCCGCCTTGCGCCAGCGGGCTCCACGACTCGGTCGCGATGCCGTGCTGCGCGTGGAACGCCCGCAGCTCGCGCTGGGCGAACCCGGGATGCAGCTCGATCTGGTTCACCGCCGGGGTCACGCCGCTTTCCCGGATCAGCCGCTCCAGATTGGCCTTGGTGAAATTCGACACGCCGATGGAGCGCGCCCGGCCGTCTTCCCGCATTTCGATCATGGCGCGCCACGCCTCCAGGAATTTGTCGCTGCCGGCCACGGGCCAGTGGATCAGGTACAGGTCCACATAGGCCAGCCCCAGGCGCCGCAGGCTTTCGTCCATGGCCTTGTGCGCCTCGTCGTAGCCGTGGCTGTCGTTCCAGAGCTTGGTGGTGATGAACAGGTCCTTGCGCGCCACGCCCGATGCGCGCAGCCCCGCGCCCACGCCCGCCTCGTTGCCATAGATGGCCGCGGTGTCCACGGAACGGTAGCCGGCCGCCAGGGCCTCCTTGACGCTGTCCTTGGCCTGGTCGTCCGGCACCTGCCACACTCCCAGCCCGAGCTGCGGAATGCTGTTGCCGTCGTTGAGTTTTACTGCGGGAACCTTCGCCATGAAAACCTCCGTCGCTCGCGGCGCGCGCCGGCGCGGTGAATGCGCGCCGGCGCGCGCGGCCCTGGGGCGGACCGGCGCGCCCCCAGGACCGAGAAGTCAGAAAAGCGGGCCTGCCCGCACATGGCCAGCCAACCCCGACCGGAACGAAAACCCCTGGGAGCGCCAGGTCCATCCCAGGGGTTTTCACGTAGATAATACTAAGCCCAGCGCGCGCCGCAACCCGGCGGCCGGATTTTTCCCGGCCAGCCAGGCGCGTCCCACACCCGATCCGCCATGACGCCAGGCTCCCCGCCCCCTCCTCCCCACGGCACGCTGCACACGCTGCGCACCCTCTTTCCCTATCTCTGGCCCGCGGGCGAGCGCGGCTTGAAGATCCGGGTCGTGGCCGCCCTGCTCTGCCTCTTCGCGGCCAAGGGCGCCACCGTCTACGTGCCGGTGCTGTATAAGCATGCCGTCGACGCGCTAAGCGGTGGCGCGCCGGGCGCCGTGGCCGTGCCGCTGGGCTTCATCCTGGCCTACGGCGCGGCGCGCGTGCTCTCGCTGCTCTTCGCCGAACTGCGCGACGCGCTGTTCGCCCGGGTCGGACAGCACGCCATCCGCGCGGTCGGCCTGCGCATATTCCGCCACCTGCACGGTCTGGCGCTGCGCTTTCACCTGTCGCGCCAGACCGGCGGGCTTACGCGCTCCATCGAACGCGGCACCAAGGGCATCCAGACCCTGCTCTCGTTCCTGCTCTTCAACATCCTGCCCACCTTCTTCGAGCTCGGGCTGGTCTGCGCCGTGTTGTGGAAAATGTTCGACGGCTGGCTGGCCCTGGCCACGGGCGCCACGGTCGCCCTGTATATCGCCTACACGCTGGCCGTCACCGAGTGGCGCGCGAAATTCCGCCGCCAGATGAACGAAACCGATTCCGAAGCCAACACCAAGGCCATCGAAAGCCTGCTGAACTACGAGACGGTCAAGTATTTCGGCAACGAAGAGCACGAGGCGCGCCGCTACGACGCCTCGCTCACCCGCTACGAACGCGCGGCCGTGCGCAGCCAGGTCAGCCTGTCCGTTCTCAACATCGGGCAGGCGGCCATCATTTCCGCCGGCCTGACGCTGGTCATGTGGATGGCCGCGCGCGGCATCGCGCAGGGCCGCCACACGCTGGGCGATTTCGTGCTGGTCAACACCTATCTGCTGCAGCTCTACCAGCCGCTCAGTTTCTTCGGCTTCATCTACCGCGAGATCAAGCAATCGCTCATCGACATGGAGCGCATGTTCGAACTGCTGGGCCAGGACCGCGAAATCGCCGACCGCCCGGGCGCCGCGCCCCTGCGCGTGGCCGGCGGCGCCGTGGAATTCCGCGACGTGCGCTTCGGATACGATGCGCGCCGCCCCATTCTCAAGGGCGTGAGCTTCGCCATCCCGGCCGGCAAGACCGTGGCCGTGGTGGGCAGTTCCGGGGCCGGCAAATCCACGCTGGCGCGCCTGCTGTTCCGCTTCTACGACGTCGACTCCGGCGCCATCCTGATCGACGGCCAGGACATCCGCGACGTCACCCAGGCCAGCCTGCGCGCGGCCATCGGCGTGGTGCCGCAGGACACGGTGCTCTTCAACGACACCATCCGCTACAACATCGGCTACGGCCGGCCCGGGGCCAGCGAGGCGGAGATCCGCGAAGCCGCCCGCCTCGCCCACATCGACGGGCTCATCGACGCCATGCCCGACGGCTACGGCACCCTGGTGGGCGAGCGCGGCCTGAAACTCTCCGGCGGAGAAAAGCAGCGCGTGGCCATTGCCCGCACGCTGCTCAAGCGTCCCGCCATCTTCCTGTTCGACGAAGCCACCAGCGCCCTGGACACCCACACCGAGCGCGAAATCCAGGCGAACCTGCGCGAGGTCAGCCAGGACCGCAGCACGCTCATCATCGCCCACCGGCTCTCCACCGTGGCCGATGCCGACGAGATACTCGTCCTGGCCGAGGGCCGCATCGTCGAACGCGGCCGCCACGCGCAACTGCTGGCCCGCGGCGGACTGTACGCCAGCCTCTGGGCCCGCCAGCAAAGCGCCCTCGCCGCGCAGGAGGATTGAGCGCCCGCCGGGCCGGGATTGACAGCGCGATGGCGCTGGCCGAACATCGCACCCTTTTCGAGGCCCGCCATGCCCAACGCCTGTTCCGACACCGAAATCCGCGTCTGCGCCGCCGGCGATCTCGCCGAGGGCGGCCTGGGCGTGAAAGTGCCCGTCACCGACGGATCGGGCCGCACCACCGCGTTTTTCGTGCGCTACCAGGGCCGCGTGTACGGCTATCTGAACCGCTGCGCCCACGTGGGCGTGGAACTGGACTGGGAAGGCAGCTTCTTCACCCGCGCGGGCGACCTGCTCATGTGCGCGCGGCACGGCGCGACCTACCAGCCCGACACCGGCCTGTGCGTGGGCGGCCCCTGCAAGAACGGCCGCCTCGTCGCGCTGCAGGTGCAGGAACGCGACGAGGCCGTCTACTGGACGCCAGCCGGCAAGATCCAGCCCGTGGCGGACTGACTTCGCGGCCGGCCTATGCGCGGGCGGACGCCGGCTGGGCTTCGTTCCCGCGCTCGGCGTAGCGCCGGGCCAGCATGGCGCACACCATGAGCTGCATCTGGTGAAAAATCATCAGCGGCAGCACCACGATGCCCATTTGCGCCGTGCCGAACAGCACCGTGGCCAGCGGTATTCCCGACGCCAGCGATTTCTTCGAGCCGCAGAACACCAGCGTGATCTCGTTTTCCTTGGACAACCCGAGCCTGCGGCTGCCCCAGGTGGTAACGGCCAGCACGACGCCCAGCAGCAGCGCATTGACCAGCACCAGCGTCGCCAGGTCCCGGGGCGGGAACGCATGCCAGATGCCCTGGGTCACGGCTTCGCTGAACGCCGTGTACACGGCGAGCAGAATGGAGCTGCGGTCCACCTTGGCCAGCACGCGGCTGTTGCGCCTGGCCCAGGCGCCGATCCAGGGGCGCAGCAGGCTGCCCGCCGCGAACGGCAGCAGCAACTGCACCAGGATGCGCCCCGCGTCGGCCAGGCCGTGCCCGCCGCCCTGCCGGTGCAGCAGCACGGCCACCAGCAGCGGCGTCAGCACCGTGCCCAGCAGATTGGACGCGGTGGCCGCGCAGATGGCGCCGGGCACGTTGCCGCGCGCCATGGACGTGAAAGCGATGGAGGACTGCACCGTCGAGGACAAGGTGCAGACGAACAACACGCCCAGCCACAGCGAAGGCGTGAGCAGGCCCGGGAAGGCCGCGCGCAGCGCCAGCCCGAGCAGCGGAAAGAGAATGAAGGTGCACGACAGGATCAGCGCGTGCAGCCGCAGGTCTTTCACCCCCGCGACGATCGCATCCGTGGACAGGCGCGCGCCGTGCAGGAAGAACAGCAGCGAGATCGCGATATTGCTCGCCACCATCATGAAAGACGCGCCCTTGCCCACGGCGGGGAACACACTGGCGAACGCCACCGTGGCGATCAGGATCAGGGTGAAGGTGTCGGGAAGAAAACGGCGCATGGCATCAGGTGTTCCGAAGGGATGCCTGCGACTATAGGCGCGCCGCTTGCCATCGTGAAGTGCGCTAGGTACTTTAACTGCTATTGGATATTCCTATAGCCGTCCTCCATGCTCAATCCCCTCTGGCTCAAGACCTTCGCCGCCGCCGCGGCCGCGCCCAGCTTCTCCGAGGCCGCGCGACGGCTGGGCCTGACCCAGCCCACGGTCAGCGAACACATCCGGCAGCTCGAAACCTCGCTGGGGCGCAAGCTGTTCCTGCGCGACACGCATTCGCTGGCGCTCACCAGCGACGGGCGCAGCCTGCTGGTGCATGCCCAGCTCATCCTCCAGGCGCACGAAAGAGCGCAGAAACTGTTCGATGCGCCGCGGCTGCGCGGCCGCGTGCGGCTGGGCACCTCCGACGACCTGGCGCTGGGCCCCCTGCCCGGCGTGCTGGCCGCGTTCCGCCAGGAACACCCGGAAGTGGAGCTGGACATCACGATCGGCGTGACCAGCGAACTCTACAAGCTGCTGGACGACAACCGCCTCGACGTGATGATCGGCAAGCGCCGCCAGGGCGACCGGCGCGGCCAGACGCTGCACAAGGAAGCCCTGCTCTGGCAAGCCCGCGAGGGCCTGCGCCTCGCGCCCGAAGCCCCCCTGCCGCTGATCCTGCTGCGCGAACCCAGCGTCACCCGCACGCTGGCGCTGGAAGCGCTGGCGCGCGCGGGCCGCGGCTGGCAGATCGTCTGCACCAGCACGAGCTACGCGGGATGCCAGGCGGCGGCGCGCGCCGGACTGGGCATCACCGTGCAGCCCTCGCACCTGTCCACGGCGGGGCTCGCGCCGCCGGCCGGCGCGCTTGCGCTGCCCGCGCTGCCGCAAGTGGAATTCATCGTGATTTCGGCCCCCTCGCCCAACCGTCCGACCCAGGCGCTGACGGACATCCTGATGCGCAGCACACTGGTGTAGGCGGCCGGGCTATTCGGGCAGCGGGTCGGGTACGCCGTCGGCATCGACGGACTGGACGCGGTCCAGCGCGTTGCGCGCGGCCGACATGGCTTCCACCGTGCTGCGAAAGCGCCGGCGCACGAAGATCTCGAAGACGCGGTTCTGTTCCCCGGGCGCTGCTTCCTGCTCCGGCCGGGCCTCGGCCTGCGGCGGCCTGACGGCAGCCGTGGGCCGGGTTTCGAGGAAAGCGCGCGGAGGCACGCGCCCTTCGGGCTGCGTGGCATAGGCCACTACGGAAAAACCGCCGATGATTTTCTCGGCCATACCCACTCCTGTTGGAACGCGCGCGCGGCTCCCGCGGAGGCGGCCGTCGGGCGCGATATGTCCCGACTACGGCCCTCCGAACGGCAAACTTAAACAAGAAAGTCAGAATTTCGGGCGCCGGGGCGCAGGCCGCGGCGGGCCATGGAGCGGGCTGGCCTCAGCCGGCGGGCGCGTCGTCCATACGGCCGCGCACGTATCCGGCCACGGTTTCGAGCACTTGCGACAGATCCGCGCGCAACTGCTCGAAGCCTGCGTTGCGCTCGCGCGTGGCTTCGTCCATGTAGAGCGGCCGCCGGATTTCCACCTGCAGGCTGTGGCGCCGCTGCGCGGGCTGGCCGATCTGGGCGATCAGTTGCACGCCCTTGTAGGGGTCGTTGCGCGCCACCGTATAGCCGCGGGCGCGCAGCGCCTCCTCGATGAGGGCGACGAAGCCCGGCTCGCAGGTGGCGCCGTCGCGGTCGCCGAGCACGAAATCGGCCAGCGGGCGCGGACTCTGCCGGCCCAGGCGCTCATAGGCGTCGTTGGGCATCGAGTGCAGGTTCAGGTGCCAGACCGCGCCGAAACGCTCCTGGGTCCGCCGGATGGCGGCAGCCAGGGCCTCGTGGTAGGGCTGGTAATAGGCCTGGATGCGGTGGCGCACTTCGGCCAGCGACAGCTTGCGGTCGTAGATGGGTGTGGACTTGTCCATGCGGCGCCAGATCAGCCCTTTGCCCAGCCGCGTCTTCTCGCCCGGATCCAGCGGCTCGGGCCAGGGCTCGGCCAGCAGTTCCGGATCGAGGTCGCGCAGCGTGCGGTTGGGGTCGATGTACACGCGCGGAAAGTTCGCCGCGATGAGCGTGGCGCCCAGCGCGGGCGCGGCCGACCACAACGCGTCGACGTGGGTGTCCTCGCCCTGCCGCAACTGGGCCAGGGTGGCGCTGGCGCCGAAATCCGCGGGATAGCGCTCGCCGCTGTGCGGCGAGTCACAGACCAGCGGCAAGGCCGGGCCCTGCGGTTCGTATACGGAAACGGCGTCGAAGTCGGCTTGCGTCATCATCAGTCAGCCTCGATGCGGGCGGTCTTGGCAACCTTGGCGTAGCGCGCCAGGGCCTGTTCGATCTGCGCCTGGAATTCCTGGGGCGTGGTGGGCATGAGCGTACCGCCGACGTCCTCGGCCTTCTTGCGGAACTCGGGGTCTTCCATGGCGGCGCGCACGGCCTTGTTCAGCCGTTCGATCACGGCGGCAGGCGTGCCGGCCGGCGCCACCAGGCCGAACCAGCCGCCCGTGCCCATGTCGGGATAGCCCAGCTCGATATACGTGGGCACGTCGGGCAGCAGCGGCGAGCGCTGCGCGCCGAGCACGGCCAGGGCCCGCAGCTTGCCGCCCTGCACCTGCGGCAGGGTAGACGAGAGATTGTCGGTAATGGCGTCGACCTGGCCGCCCATCACGTCATTGAGCGCCGGGCCCGCGCCGCGGTACGGCACGTGCAGCAGCTTGACGCCGGACAGCATCATGAAGTTCTCGATGTTCACGTGTCCCAGCGACCCCACGCCGGGCGAGGCGAAGCTGTACTTGTCGGGCGAGCCCTTGGCCAGCGCGACGAACTCGGCCATGTTCTTGGCCGGCACCTGCGGATTGATCGCGAAGATGCTGGGCACGGCCAGCACGTTGCCGATGGGCGCGAAGTCCTTGACCGGGTCGTAGTTCAGGCGGCGGTACACGGCCGGGTTGGAGCCATGCGTGCTCATCGTGGCCATGCCGATGGTGTAGCCGTCCGGCGTGGCGCGCGCCACCTGCTCCATGCCCAGCGAGCCGCCCGCGCCGGCCTTGTTTTCCACCACGATGGTCTGCTTGAGATCGCGGCCGGCGTATTCCGCGATGAGGCGCGCCACGATGTCGGTCGAGCCGCCGGCCGCGAAGGGCACTACCAGCTTGATCGGGCGCGCGGGATAGTCGGCCGCCCGGGCGGGCATGGCGACGGCGGACGCCAGGGAAACGATGCCGGCGAGCGCAAGGCGCGCGGACCGGCCAAGAAAACGGCGGGACATGAGGCAACTCCGAAAAGGGAATGGCGAAGAAGCCGCAAGTGTCCGAACTTTACGCTGGAGCATCAAACGACTATATTGCACGCTTTCATTACCAGTAGTCATTCTAAGTACGGTCATGCGCCTGCACTCGCCGTCCATGTCCGAGCTGCATGCGTTCGTGGCGGCGGCGCGGCTGGGCAGCTTCACCCTGGCCGCGCGGGAACTCTGCGTTACCCAGGGCGCCATCAGCCGCGCCATCTCGCGCCTGGAGACGCACTTCGGCCAGCCGCTCATGCGGCGCAACGCCCACGGCCTCGCGCTCACCGAAACCGGCCGCCGGCTGTATGAAGAAGCGCGCGAGCCGCTGGCCCGCATCGAAGCCCTGAGCGCCGAGCTGCGCGCCGCCGACCGCCGCCTGCGCCTGACGATCTCCAGCGTGCCCACGCTGGCCAGCGCCTGGCTGGTGCCCCGGCTGCCCGATTTCCACCAGCGCCACCCCGGCATCCAGCTCGGCTTTGCCGCCTACCGGCGCAACGAGGACTTTTCCGGCGCCACGCCCGACGCCAGCATTCTGTCGGGCGTCGAAGGCCAATGGCCCGGGTGGCAGGCCGACTACGTCATCGGCCGCGAAATGGTGGTCATCTGCCATCCGCAGCGGCTGGCGGCGCGGCGCGCCCGGGGGCTATGGAACACGCCGGCCGGCCTGCTGGACGAGCCGCTGCTCTACCACGGCAACGGCGTCGACAACTGGGCCTGGTGGTTTGCCGCCGCCGGCGTCGCGCCCGAGGGCGTGCGGCTGGCCAGCGGCTTCGACCAGGTTTCCATTCTGGTGCGCGCCGTCATGACCGACATGGGCATCGCGGTGCTGCAGCGCTGCCTGGTGCGCGACGACATCGCGGCGGGCCGCGTGGCAGCGCCTTTTCCCGACCTGCCCTGCCGCATCGCCCGCGGCTACTACCTGTGCGCGCCCCCGCAGCGCCGCGACCACTACGCGCTGCGGTGCTTCCGCACCTGGCTGCTGGAAACCGCGGCGGCCGACCCCGATGTCGCCGGCGCCGCCGGGTCAGGCGGCTGAGCCGTCCGGCTCGCCGAAAGCGGCGGAACAAACAAAGGCGGGCCTCCAGGGCCCGCCTTCTCTGCTGCTCAATCGCCTTGCAACCGCCACCCGCGCTGTCGTGAACGACCCTCTCAGGGCGCCAGCTTGAAACCGAGGTCCACGCCCCACTTGTCCGTCTCGCGCAGCCACTTGGCGCCGCACACCAGGCATCGGAAGTGATCTTCGCGGCTTTCCTCGCGGCCTTTCTGCGTAGGGTGGGTGAATCCCTGATGACCGAGCTGGGCGTGCGGCGCAACCCCGGCAAGCCCGGGATGAATGCGTTGGCAAGCCTGGCACATAACGCTCATTGATGCTACCCCTTAAAAAAAACTTACAAAAGTGTAAGGGATTTCACCAATATTTTTCTATCAAAATCCAGGTCTAAAAGGAAAGAATCTTGTTAGCGTGCTAACTTAATTACGTTTTGCAACTCTTCCAGGCACGTCGCCAGATGGTAGGGAGAGGTGGACGGCATGTCGCCGCGGGTGACCTGGCCCTGCCCGTCCAGGCATTCATGCCAGCCTCCCGGGTGCAGAAAATCCCGGTTGAAGCGGACCAGCGCCGGCTCCAGGGCAGCCAGATCGCCAGTAGCCGCCAGCATGCGCAGATATTCGGTCTGGGCCCAGATGCGGCGCGTGTCGTCGAGCACGCCGCCGCGCATGTCGAGCGCGGCCCGCACCGAGCCGTCGTCTACCCCGTGGCGGCGGGCCCATGCCACCCCGCGCGGCAGGAAATCGGGCAATTCGAGGCCGTCGTAGACGTCTTGCGCGCCGTGCACCAGGGTCATCCACTCGAACTGGTGCCCGGGCTCGAGACGATTGTCCGCCGTCCCCATCGCCTCCTCGGCAATGCACTGTGAGGGCGGATGCAGGAATGCCGCCGCCACGGCCTGCCCCAGGCGGCGCAGGCGTTGCGCGAAAAGCGCCGGCTCGGCGATCTGCGCCGCCGCCAGGTAGGACTCCGTCAGGTGCATCATGGGGTTCTGCGCCGGGCCGCGCACGACCCGCCGCCAATCGGCGCCCAGCGCGCTGGCGTAGAGCTCATCGCCGGTGCGGAAATGCGCCTCGATGTGCTCCGCGGTCTCCAACATCAGCCGGCGCGCCTGCGCCGCGCGCGAGCTGCGGAAATAGGCCGCGCAGGCAAACACCACGAATGCATGCGTGTAGAGATCCTGAGTGTCGTCCAGCGGCTTGCCCTCGGCATCCACGCTGAACCGCCAGCCGCCGTGCTCCGCGTTGCGGAACGTGCGCGTCAGCGATTCGAAGAGCCTGCCGGCGTGCTCGCGCGCGCCCGGCGCCCGCGCGTTGGAGAAAACGTAGAGCTGACGCGCGCACGCCATGGCGCGATAGCGCACCGGCGGCAAGGGCCGGCCGCTGGCCGCGTCCAGCGACTCGTAGGGCAGGCCCAGGGTCTGGTTGAACCCTGGGCCCATCCACATGGGAAGGATGAGGGAGTCGAAGTGATCGCCCAGCACACGGATGTGCCGCGCGAGCGGGGAATGGGTCTGTGCGGCGGCCATGTCGGAACGGCGGGTAATCCGGAAAGTGCGGCGTATCGCGGCGTGTCGGGATGTTTGCCGCGACGATGTCTCATGGAGGATTATCGCCGGAATTTCCGGGCCGGGCCGCCCTGGGGCACAGACCGGGCAGACTCGCTTTCAGTGCAAAACACACTAGCGAAAGATGTTCTCCTTGACCCAGTCTTGCGCGAACGCTTCCGCGCGATCCCGCGCCTCATCCAGCGAGGCGCAATTGCCCAGATGGGAAAAAGCGGCATCCACTTCCGTGCCGCCCTCGGCCGTCACCGTCAGCAATACGCCATATCCGCCGGTATCCATGGCCGCCGTGGAAACGTCGATCAGTACTTCCTGGTCGCGATGCTGCATGGGTTCCTCCCAGTCGGTTGCCTAAACGCGTCTGAACGCGTGAACCACGCGTGACGCCGCGGGTTTGCTCGCGAGCAGCCGCGCCAATGAATAGACATGCTTGCGTCACGCAAGTTCATCTTAACGGCAGCCGACCCTTCCGGATACGTCGGGAAGCAGCCAAATGGCACAGTAATTCACGGGAATTCGCCGCTGTTGCGGCACAATCGGGGAACGATGGGCGCAACAAACCAGACACAGTTGGCGAAATGTATCGCGGGCGCGATCAGCGGCGGTGGATAGCGGCGGGGTCTTCCATGCGCAGGGCCAGTTCGCCCTTGGCGGTGACGCGCCAGCGGCCGGGTCCGGCCGGCTCGATGCAGCGCAGGGTTTCGAGCGCCTGGAGCACGTCGGCGGGCACCTCGTCGGCCGGCCGGGCGTCCGCTTCGCCGCTTTCGGCGATCACGCGCAGCCACTCTCCCAATTCGCCCTTCTTGAAACGATGCAATGCCATGGAATCCTTCCTGCCAAACGCGGTAAAGATAGCACGCCGCGCGCTCAGGCAAGCAGCCTGGGCAGCGACGCCGCCAGCAGCGCGATGCCGGAGAGCGTCAGCAGCCCCAGCACGACCCGCCGGAATGCCGCATCGCTGATGCCCGTGTACACGCGCGTGCCCAGCCAGGCGGGCACCAGCATCGCGGGCAGGACCACCGCGAACTGCGGCAGCATGGCGGACGTGACCACGCCGGTGACGACATAGCCGATCATCGTCACCGCCAGCATGGACAGGTTGAAATTCTGGATGACGGCGCGCTGCGTATCGCGGTCGTATCCCCTCAAGGTGCACCACAGCGTGGGAATCACGCCGGTGAATCCGCCCAGCCCACCCATGACGCCGCCCATCAGCCCCGCCACGCCGTCGGCCGTGCGGCCGCCCACCGAAATGCGCGGCAGGCGGCCCGCGCAGAGCATGAGGGGGCACCAGACGGCCAGCAGCCCGCCGATGCAGGCTTTGAAGACCACGGGGTCGAGATAGGGCAGCACTTTCAATCCCAGGGGGATGCCAAGCAGGCCCCCGGCCACGAATGGCAGCAGCCGCGCCAGCGCGAAGCCCCGTCGCACCGTGAACGCCGCCAGCAACTGGCCGCTGAGCGCGCCGAACACCGCCATCGGCGCGGCCAGCCGGGGCTCCACCGTCCAGGCCCAGAACGACATGGCCACCATGCCGAACCCGAACCCCGACAGCCCCTGCACGAAGCCCGCGGCCATTGCGCCGGCCGCCAGCACCAGGTAAAGCTCGCCCATTCTTTCCCGCCCCTGCGGTCGTCAGCCGAAAGCGCCACATTCTACCGACGCGGCGCGCCGCCGACGCTGCCCGGGCCAGGCGGCGCCCGGCTATATTCACGGCATAGATGAATTGAAAACCCGCCCCTTACAGGTGATTCATGCTGGACATCGATCTCGACGCCACGGACATCCGCATCCTCAACGAGCTCCAGCGCGACGCACGCCTCACCAACGTCGAACTCGCCTCCCGCGTGAATCTCTCGCCCTCCCCCTGCCTGGCGCGGGTCCGCCGCCTCGAATCCGAGGGCCTGATCGACCGGCGCGTCACGCTGCTCAATGCGCGCAAGCTCGGGCTCAAGGTGAACGTCTTCATTCAGATCTCGCTGGACAAGCAGCGCAAATCGACACTGGACACGTTCGAACGCGAAATCGCCGTGCTGCCCGAAATCATGGAGTGCTATCTCATGTCGGGCGACGCCGACTACCTGGTGCGCGCGCTGGTGCCCGACGTGGACGCGCTGGAGCGGCTGATCGTGCAGCACATCACGCGCATTCCCGGCGTGGCCAGCATACGCTCGAGCTTCGCGCTCAAGCAGGTGCTCTACACCACCGCGGTGCCCCTGCCCTGACGCTTGCGGCCCCGCAGCAGGCGGACCACAATGAAGCCACGGCCGCCGCGCGGACGGCCCCCGCATCGCAAAGGAGACCGCCATGCCAGAAACCGAATGGTTCCCGGGAAGCTCGCTGCCCGAACGCCAGGGCTATTTCGAAGTCGAATTCTCCACCGGCGAGGTCGAAATCACCCGCTATGGCATGCTGGGCTGGGAGCCCGAAGAAGAACGCGGCCACATCGTGCGCTGGCGGGGCCTGGATCCCAAGATCGAGGCCGCGGAAATCGAACGGGCCAACGCCCTGCGTGCCGGCGGCGATTCGCTGCTCGGCTGAAGCGCGCCGGATCGCGGGCGGCGCCCCCCGCACAAACGGCAAACGGGCCGGCGCGGCAGTCCCGCCGCGCCGGCCCGTTTGTTCGCGCAGAGGCGGGCGCGAAACGCCCGCCTTGCCGCGCTCAGAGATCCAGCTTGGAAATCTTGGTGCCCGCCAGCGAAACGCCGGCCATCAGGCCGCCATTGTTCATCACGAAGCCCACGATGGGCTGCTGGGCGGTGTTGGTGTCGATACGGCCGTTGGCGCCGATGTTGGCCACGGCCACCGTCGCGTCCGCGCCCACGGTCCACCCGTCGCTGTTGCGGAACTTGTTCAGCGCGTCATCCGTCATGAAAAGCAGCACCATTGCCTTGGACTGCGCGCCGGCCTGGAAGCCGATCGAGCCCGCCGTCGTGCTGTAGTAGCCCGCGGGAGCGCCGCCCACGCGCAGCACGCCCTTGCCGTGCTCGGCGCCGACGATGAAGCTGCCGCTCAGCACGTCGGGAAACACCAGCACGCCCTTGGCGCGCGCCACCAGTTCCTTGGACTGCGGCGAAGCCTCGTACAACCGGGTCAGCGTCGCGTTGGCCGCGCTGTTGAGCGACTGGCGCTGTTCCGTTGCCGTCGCGCTGGTCTTGGGCGGCGTAGCGGTGCAGCCGACGAAGAGCACGCTGGCCGCGCCCAGGGCGACAGCGATACTGGCACGACGAAAAGCAGGAAATGTGTCGAACATGGAACGCTCCTTGTTGTTGTACATCCTCAACCACTCTAATCGCATGGCGCGCGGCGGCAAGCCCGGGATTGTGATAAACGAAACAAAACATCAACGCCGCATGGCGGAATCTCCCCCTGCGGAGACGAACCGGCTGGCCCCGGATGCCGCTTCAGAGAATGCCATAGCGCGGCTCGCCGGTCGCCGGGTCGATGGACAGGATACCAGCCAGCACGAGTTCGGCATGGCGCAGCGCCGAGGCCATATCCGGAAAGGTCACGAAACGGGGCAGGGACCAGCGGGCCTCCAGCCCTCCATCCTCCCGCGACACGACAATCTCGATCGCCAGCACGCCCTTGTCCAACATCACCGCCTCGCCCCGCACCATGAACCCATCGATATAACGACGCGGCCCAGCCGCCATCTTCGCCCCCTATCCGGACCAGGCCCCACGCCTGCGACATGACGCAAGATTCTTTCCTTGAAAGGCTTTGTTTTCAAGAGGTTACGAATCACTAGTTCATCTAGTAGCTTTGCATCTTGCGCGCCCGGGCGCCCGGCCCCTCATCCTTTTGCACGATACCCATCCTCCGGCGCCGGCCTACCATAGAGACCAAGAGGGAAAACCCGAAGCCCGGCCGCGGGGCCGGCTGACGCATCCTGTGGAGGAAATCCATCATGGCATTCGGCTCACGCTTGTCCGACGTCATTCTCGAAGTGTCCGGGGCGTCCACGGTGCGCGTGGAGCGCCGCCTGCTGCGCCTGCGCCCGACCGACGTGCAATCGCCGCCGCGCAGCCTGTACCGATGCAGCCTGCCGACCGGCGAAACGGTGGAATGGCTGGGCGCAACGCGTTATCGCCTGCCCGACGGGCGCGTCGGCGTGGCGGTCGCACATGAACGGCCCATCCGGCGGCCGCCGGATTGGTCATAGCGAAGTGGTGGCGACAAACGCCCGGCCGCAATAAGCGCCGTGAAGACGGCATCGACGACGGGACGCCAATACGGGAGATGAAAGCGGAGCCTCGAAACTGCAATCTTCTACCCCGTCGCCGCGCGGAAAAGATAATCGCCCGCCCCGCCGCGATAAACCCCCGAGCGCCATCAGCAATAACCGGTCTTGGCGCAATCACTTAATGATTAATTGCTCGCATTTTTTTGCGCCGAGTCTCGTACCTCGTCCCTTGCCCCTCGCCCCCCTGCCCGCAAAAAAACCGTTGAAAATGACAAAGGCCGTCAGTGATTTCTCACTGACGGCCTTTAGAACAATGGTCGGGACGGCGGGATTCGAACTCGCGACCCCTTGCACCCCATGCAAGTGCGCTACCAGGCTGCGCTACGCCCCGAAAGAAAAAGAGTATAGCAGAACTAAATTTTGTTTGCACGCCTTCGCGCAAAAAATTCGCTCGCCCCCAAAAAATTTCCATTGCCGGTCCCGCGCGATTGCCCGGAACCGCACCCGCAAAAAAACGGCGCGCCGTCCGGAGCGACGAATCGTCCGGCCGGCGCGCGTGGCCGCCATCGGACGGCCATGGTTCTCGCGCGTCAGTGCGCCTGCGCGGCCTGCGGCGGGTTCGGAGCCGCCGCGGGATTCGCGCCGGCATGTCCGCCCAGCGCCTCGGCCAGCAGCGCCGACACATTGCCCAGCTCGGTGCGCAGCGATTGCAGTTCCGCGCCGGACAGGCGCACCGCCGCGTCCTGGTCATGCGGCGTGTCGCGCGTATCGCCCAGGCGGTTGCGCGCGCCGCTGATGGTGAAACCTTGCTCGTACAGCAGCGAGCGGATGCGGCGGATGAGCAGCACCTCGTGGTGCTGGTAATAACGCCGGTTGCCGCGGCGCTTGACAGGCTTGAGCTGCGTGAACTCCTGCTCCCAGTAGCGCAGGACGTGCGGCTTGACGCCGCACAGCTCACTCACCTCGCCAATCGTGAAATAACGCTTGGCGGGAATGGGCGGTAAGGTAACGGTGGATTCGGAACGTGTCATAAGAGAATTTTATGCCGCGATGCGACGTGCGCCGATAACAATTACCGACAAAGCGTATCACTCCGCCGTTTCCGGCTCGGGCGGGACCGCCTGCTCCACGACGCTCTTCAGCTTCTGGCTGGCATGGAAAGTGACGACGCGACGGGCGGCGATGGGAATGGTTTCGCCGGTCTTGGGATTGCGTCCGGGGCGCGGCGGTTTGTCGCGCACCTGGAAATTGCCGAATCCCGACAGCTTGACGGATTCGCCGCGGGCCAGGGCGTCGCGGATCTCTTCAAAGAAGGTGTCCACGATGTCCTTCGCTTCGCGCTTGTTCAGGCCGACCCGCTCGAAGAGCAGCTCGGCCAGTTCGGCCTTGGTCAGAGTGCGTGGCTCGGCAAGCATGATTTCCCCCTGTTCAGGCGCGCTGGCGGGCGCCGTGGGCGTGCACCAGGGCATCCTTGATGCGGGCAAGGCAATCGGCCACCCGGGCCTCGTCCAGCGTGACTTCAGTGTCCTGTAGCCAGAAGCGGAAGGCAAGGCTTTTCTCGGCCGCGGGCGCCGCGCCATCCTGGCTCTTTTCGCGCCACACGTCGAAGAGCCGCGCGTCCTGCACCACCGACAGTTGCGGGTCCGCCTTGACGGCCGCCGCGACGGTATCCAGCATGGATTGCGCGGTAACGCCGGCGTCCACCCACAGGGCCAGGTCGCGCACGACCACGGGCTGGCGCGAAAGCTCGCGCACCTGGGGCAGTTCTCCGGCCGCCAGGGCGTCCACGTCCAGCTCGAACACCACGGGCGCGTGCTGCAGGTCGGCCTGCTGCGCCCAGCGCGGATGCAGTTCGCCGATCCAGCCCACCGTGCGGCCGTCAAGCTCGATGCGCGCGCTGCGGCCCGGATGCAGGGCCGGATGCTGGGCGGCCTCGAAACGCAGCCGGGGGCCGCGCGCGCCGAACAGCGCCTGCACATCCATCTTCGCATCATAGAAATCGACCAGGCGCGCCGGCGCGCCCCACTGCTCCTCGACGGCCGGGCCCCAGGCCGCGCCGGCCAGCTTCAGGGGCTGGCGCACGCCGGCCACTTCGAGCGGACCGTCCTGCGCGGCATCGTCGCGCAAGAACACGCGGCCAAGCTCGAACAGGCGCACGCGCGACTGCTTGCGATTGGCGTTGTGGCGAATGTTGGCCACCAGGCCGCCGATGAGGCTGGACCGCATGACCGAGAGGTGGCTGGCGATGGGGTTCACCAGACGCACGGGATTGACGTTGCCTGCGTAGTCGCGCTCCCAGTCGGCCTCCACGAAGCTGTAGTTCACCACTTCCTGGTAGTCCTGCGCGGCCGCCAGGCGGCGCAGCGCGTGGTTGCCGCGGCGCACCTCGGGCTGCGAGTACATCTTGGCGCGCGCCATGGGCGGCACGTCGGGGATGCGCTCGAAGCCATAGATGCGCGCGACTTCCTCGATCAGGTCTTCCTCGATTTCAATGTCGAAGCGGTACGAGGGCGGAATGACGACGAAGTCCTCGCCTTCGATGCGGTAGTCCAGGCCCAGGCTGGCGAAAATCCGGCCCACCTCCGTCTGCGCGACCGGCACGCCCAGCACGCGGTGGCAGCGCGCCAGCCGCATGCGCACGGGCTCGCGCCTCGGCAGGTTGACGATCTGGTCATCGAGCGGGCCGGCCTGGCCGCCGCAGATGTCGACAATCAGGCGCGTGATGAACTCGATGTGCTCGGGGATGGTGGCATAGTCCACGCCCCGCTCGCCGCGATGGCTGGCCTCGGAGCTGAACTTGTAGCGGCGCGCGCGGCCGGCCAGGGCCTGCGGCCACCAGAACGCGGCTTCCAGGTAGATGTTGGTGGTATCGAGCGTGACGGCCGTGGCTTCGCCGCCCATGATGCCGGCCAGGCTCTCGACCTGGTCGCCGCAGGCCACCACGCCGACCTTGGGATCGAGCGTCACGGTCTGGCCATTGAGCAGCTCCAGGGTTTCGCCCTCGCGCGCCCAGCGCACGGTGATGCCGCCCTGGATCTTGTCGAGGTCGAACACGTGCGAGGGACGCCCCAGCTCCAGCATCACGTAGTTGGAGATGTCCACCAGGGCCGACACGGAACGCTGGCCGGCGCGCTCGAGCCGGGTCTTCATCCAGGCGGGCGTGGCGGCGCGGGCATTCACGCCGCGGATCACCCGGCCGCCGAAGCGGCCGCACAGGTCGGGCGCCTCGACCTTCACGGGCAGGCGCTCGTCCAGCGTGACGGGCACGGCCGCCGCGGTCGGCACCGACAGCGGCGCGCCGGTCAGGGCGGCAACCTCGCGGGCCACGCCGAGTATCGACAGGCAATCGGCACGGTTGGGCGTGAGCTTCAGCGTGAACAGCGTGTCGTCCAGGTCGAGCGCCTCGCGCAGGGACTGGCCGGGCGTCAGGCCGGCCGGCAGTTCCAGCAGGCCGGCATGGTCCTGCGACAGGCCGAGTTCGCGCGCCGAGCACAGCATGCCCGAGGATTCCACGCCGCGCATCTTCGCGACGCCGATCTTCATGCCGCCGGGCAGTTCGGCGCCCACGCGCGCCAGCGGCACGGTCAGGCCCGCGGCCGCGTTGGGCGCGCCGCAGACGATCTGCAGCAGCGCGCCGGAGCCGTCGTCGACCTGGCACACGCGCAGCTTGTCCGCATTCGGATGCGGCGCGATTTCCGCAATGCGCGCCACCACCACGCCCGAGAACGGGGGCGCGGCCGGCACGGTTTCTTCGACCTCCAGGCCGGCCATGGTGAGCCGGTGCGCGAGTTCGTCGGTTGCGATCGGGGGATTGACCAGCGTACGCAGCCAGGATTCGGGAAATTGCATGATCTGCCCTGAATTATTCGTTGAACTGGCGCAGGAAGCGCAAATCGCCTTCGTAGAACTGGCGCAGGTCGTTCACGCCGTAGCGCAGCATCGTCAGGCGTTCCAGCCCGGAGCCGAAGGCGAACCCGATATAGCGCTCGGGGTCGAGGCCGAAATTGCGCACCACCTGGGGATGCACCTGCCCCGAGCCGGAAATCTCCAGCCAGCGGCCGCGGTTGGGTCCCGAGGTGAACATCATGTCGATTTCGGCCGAGGGTTCGGTGAAGGGGAAGAACGACGGGCGGAAACGCACGACGAGATCGTCGCTCTCGAAGAAGCAACGCAGGAAATCGGTATACACGCCCTTCAGGTCGGCGAAGGAAATGTCCTCCGCGATCCAGAGCCCTTCCACCTGGTGGAACATGGGCGAGTGCGTGGCGTCGCTGTCGACGCGGTAGGTGCGCCCCGGCGCGATGACCTTGATGGGCGGCTTGTGCATGCGCGCGTAGCGCACCTGCATGGGGCTGGTGTGGGTGCGCAGCAGCAGCGGCAGCCCTTCGGCGTCTTTCATGTCGACGTAGAAGGTGTCCTGCATGGAGCGCGCCGGGTGGTCCAGCGGATTGTTCAGCGCGGTGAAGTTGGTCCAGTCGTTCTCGATCTCGGGGCCGTCGGCCACGTCGAAACCGATGGAGCGGAAAATCTCTTCCACGCGCTCCCAGGTGCGGATCACCGGATGGATGCCGCCCGGCGCGCGGCCGCGTCCCGGCAGCGTGACGTCGATGGTTTCGGAAGCCAGCCGGGCGTCGAGCTCGGCCTGCGCCAGCTCGGCGCGGCGCGCGTTGAGCAGCTCTTCGACCTTCTGCTTGGCCTGATTGATACGGCCGCCCATCTCGCGCTTCTGCTCGGGGTCGAGCTTGCCCAGCCCCTTGAGCAGCACCGTGAGCGCCCCTTCCTTGCCCAGGAAGCGGGCCTTGGCGTTTTCGAGCGAGGCGGCGTCCGTGGCCGCGGCGAACCGTTCTTGAGCCTGGGAAACCAGGTCGTCAACCGATAGAGTCATGAAATCCAGCCTTCAAAACGCAAACGGGGCCTTTACAGCCCCGTTTGCAGCGATGCGCGATGAAAGAACGCGATCAGGCAGCCAAGGCCGCCTTGGCTTGCTGCACGATGGCGGCGAAGCCCGCCTTGTCGCGCACGGCCAGATCGGCCAGCACCTTGCGATCCAGCTCGATCGCGGCCTTCTTCAGGCCGGCGATGAACACGCTGTAGCTGACGCCATGCTCGCGCACGGCGGCGTTGATGCGGGTGATCCACAGGGCGCGGAAGGTGCGCTTCTTGTTGCGGCGGTCGCGGTAGGCGTATTGGCCGGCGCGCATGACCGCCTGCTTGGCGACGCGGAACACATTGCCGCGGCGGCCGCGGTAACCCTTGGCGGCGGCGATGACTTTCTTGTGGCGGGCGCGGGCGGTAACGCCGCGTTTGACGCGAGGCATAGTAGATCTCCCTTAGATCAAGCGAAAGGCATCATGGCCTTGACGGAGGCCACGTTGGTTTCATGGACCGCAGCCGAACCGCGCAGCTGGCGCTTGTTCTTCGTGGTCTTCTTGGTCAGGATGTGACGCTTGAACGCCTGACCACGCTTGATGGATCCGCTGCCGCGAACCTGAAAGCGCTTGGAGGCGCTTTTCTTGGTTTTCATCTTGGGCATGATGATTCCCTAAAAACTCATTGTTGATTTGACATGGCGCGAGGTGCCCGCCGCAGCGGCCCGCCCGGGATTCCGGCAGACTCTGATGGCTGCGCCAGGACTTTCGTGACCTGTTGCCACTTCTGTGGTACTGCTTTGGGGTACTGCTTGGGGTACTGCTCTTGCTGGGGTACTGCTCTTGCGTTACTGCTTTCAGTGCTGCTTCCGGGCATGGCTCCGTCCGCAGCGTTTCCCCTCTCCGTCAGTAAGCCTGCCGGATCCGGGAAAGCCTTTGATTATATGGTGATTTCCCTGATTTTGTCGAGCGGGGCCCCGCGCGGGTTCAATCGCCCGGGCGGCGGTACTGCACGGCCTGGGCCACATGGCGCGCGGACAGGCGCTCCGCCTCCTCCAGATCGGCGATGGTGCGCGCCACCCGCAGCGCCCGGTGCATTGCCCGGGCCGAGCCGCCCAGCCGCCGCATGGCCTGCAGGAGCAGGTCGCGCGCGGCGCCTTCCAGCGGGCAATGCCGCTCCAGCGCCGGGCCTTCCAGGCGCGCATTGGGCACGCCCTGGCGCGCCATTTGCCGCAGGCGGCACGCCGCGACCCGCGCGCGGACCGCGTCCGACGTTTCGCCGGGCGCGGCGTCCAGCGCCGCGAGGTCGGTGGGCGGCAGGGCAATGTGCAGATCGATGCGGTCCAGCAGCGGCCCCGAGACGCGCGAGGCATAGCGGGCGGCCTGGTCGGGCGTGCAGGCGCACGATCTCGCGGGGTGCCCGCGCCAGCCGCAGGGACAGGGATTCATGGCCGCCACCAGCTGGAACCGGGCCGGGAAAACCGCGCGCGCCAGCGATCGCGAAATCACCACCCTGCCCGCCTCCAGCGGCTCGCGCAGGGCCTCCAGGCTGGCCCGGCTGAATTCGGGAAGCTCGTCGAGGAACAGCACGCCGTTGTGCGCCAGGCTGATCTCGCCCGGCCGCGGGCGGCTGCCTCCGCCCACCAGCGCCGCCGCCGAGGCGCAGTGATGGGGCGCGCGGAACGGCGGCGCGGCGGCCGGCGCATCGGCCAGGCCAGCCAGCCCCGCCACGGCGGCCGTTTCCAGCGCCTGCATGCGCGACAGCGGCGGCAGCAGCCCGGGCAGGCGTTGCGCAAGCATGCTCTTGCCCGCGCCCGGCGGCCCCACCATGAGCAGGCTGTGCGCGCCCGCCGCCGCGATTTCCAGCGCCCGCCGCGCCGCCGGCTGCCCGCGCACGTCGGACAGGCAGGGAACCGGCTCCCCGGCCGGCCAGGGACGCGGCACCGCGTCGGGCAGACCGCGCGCGCCGGCCAGGTGGGCCGCCACGTCGGCCAGCGTCCTGGCCGACAGCACGCGCAGGCCGGGCACCCAGGCCGCATGCTCGGCGCTGCCGGCGGGCAGGATCAGCGTGCCGCCCGGCAGATCGCCGGCCACGCCCAGCGCAATGGCGAGGGGCGCGGCCACGGGAACCAGGGCGCCGGTCAGGGACAGCTCGCCCGCCAGCACCAGGTCGGCCCATGGGGCGGGGCCGTCGCTCGCCGCAGCCTCGGCGAGTTGGCCGGAGGCCAGCAGCAGGCCCACGGCCATGGGCAGGTCGAAGCGGCCCGACTCCTTGGGCAGGTCGGCCGGGGACAGGTTGACGGTAATGCGTCCGGGCGGAAACTCGAAGCCGCTGTTGATGAGCGCGGCTCGGACCCGTTCCCGGCTTTCGCGCACCTCGGTGTCGGCCAGGCCCACGATGTTGAAGCTGGGCAGGCCCGGTCCCAGATGGGTCTCCACGCGCACGGCGAGCGCATTCAGTCCGCACAGGGCGCGGCTGGCGAGTACGGCCAGGGTCAATCTAGAGTCTCCGCAGATGTCCTGCGGCGAGTATGCACAAGAAACGGGCCGCGTTCGGGCGGCCCGTGACATTTGCGTCAGCCCCTTGCGCGGGGCCGCGGCGCGTTGTTATTTGGCGTCCAGGGCCGCCAGACGCTCTTCCAGTTGCTGGACCTGCGCGGCCAGCTGGTCGACCCGGGCGCGGGTGCGCGCGAGCAGGTCGGCCTGCACGTCGAACTCCTCGCGCGTGACGAGGTCGAGCCGCGCGAACGCCTGCGTCATCATGGCGCGGACATTGCGCTCGACATCGGCGGCCGGACTGCGCGCGATGAGATCGGAAATGTTCTTCTGAAGATCTTCCATCCATTGGGTGCGGTTGTTCATGGCGGCCTCCCTGCCGTTACTGCTATCTGAAACTCGCGATAACGCAAGTGTAGTGCCTGCGGGAGCCGGGCACGGCCGCCGCGCAAAAAAAGTGGGCGGACCGCTTGCGGTGACCGCCCATCAAAGCACAGGAGAAAACCGGGCTGCCCGCGTGGCAACCCCCTACCAACAATCCGCGCCCGGCCATGCCGGACGGCTCGGCGCCTGGCGCGGAAACCGGAAACAGCCCCCTCGCCTTACACACCGTACTGGATCGATTCTTCTGCACGCCGGGCCGCGCAACAAGCGAGTCCGTGTAAACCCTCGTATCAGGCCGGACCCGCGCCGGGCCGTTTCCGCGGCCCGGACCGCCGGCGCCGGCGCCGGGCCCCGCCGCCGCGCGAGCCCCGGCCCGCCTGCGTTTGCCGCCCGCCCGGGCCGGCCGGCGGCGCGTCTCCGCCTTTCCCGCGGGCCGCGCAAACGCGCGGCCACGCCCCAAGAAACCGCAACAATTCCTCAAGAAAACAGTACGTTTGGTTGCAAGACCGTAATTCACCACGTTTTGCACCGAAGCGATGCGACCGGCCTGGTTTGGCACCATTGCGGTGCCTGACCAGCGGCTGCCGGCACAACTTCGGCGCGTTTCCCCCGGACGGCGGCGGAACCGCCGCATGGCACGGATATTGCTTGAATGACGGAGCCAACGTGCAACCACGAGAGGAAACGCCATGAAACTCATCATCGCCATCATCAAGCCCTTCAAGCTCGACGAAGTGCGGGTGGCCCTGTCCGCGATCGGTGTGCAGGGACTCACCGTTACCGAGGTCAAGGGATTCGGCCGCCAGAAGGGCCATACCGAGCTGTATCGCGGCGCCGAATATGCCGTCGATTTCCTGCCCAAGCTGCGGGTCGAAGCCGCGGTGCCCGATCATCTGGTCGACCAGGTCATCGAAGCCATCGAGCAGGCCGCGCGCACCGGCAAGATTGGCGACGGCAAGATTTTTACCGCCCCGCTCGAACAAGTGATCCGCATCCGCACAGGCGAGGCCGGCGAAGCAGCGCTGTAAATAAATAAAGACTCATTGGAGCCTGAAAAAATGGATAAAGCAGATATTTCCTGGTTGCTCGTCTCTACCCTGCTTGTACTGATGATGGCCGTACCCGGCCTGGCGATGTTCTATGGCGGCCTGGTGCGCAGCAAGAATGTGCTGTCGGTGTTGCTGCAAGTGCTCTGCACGTTCGCGCTGGCCCTGGTGCTCTGGTTCATCTACGGCTATTCGCTGGCTTTCACGGAAGGCAACGCCTTCTTCGGCGGCCTGTCGCGCGTCTTCTTCTCCGGCATCTTCACGCCGGCCGACGGCAAGTTCGCCATGTCCAACAGCCTGACCGAGTTGCTGTTCGCCTCGTTCCAGGCCACGTTCGCGGGCATCACCTGCGCGCTGGTCGTGGGCAGCTTCGCCGAGCGCGCGCGCTTCTCCGCCGTGCTGGTCTTCACCGCGATCTGGTTCACCTTCGCCTACGTGCCCATCGCGCACATGGTCTGGTTCGCGTCCGAAACCGCGCCTGGCCTGCTCAATGCGCGCGGCGCGCTGGACTTCGCCGGCGGCACGGTGGTGCACATCAACGCGGGCATCGCCGGCCTGGTGGGCGCCTACGTCGTGGGCAAGCGCGTGGGCTACGGCCGCGAGGCCATGCAGCCGCACAACCTGCCCATGACTTACGTCGGCGCCATGCTGCTGTGGGTGGGCTGGTTCGGCTTCAACGCCGGCTCCTCGCTGGCCGCCAACGAAGGCGCCACGCTGGCCTTCTTCAACACCATGATCGCCACCGCGGGCGCCGTGCTGGCCTGGCTCTTCACCGAGTGGGCCGTCAAGGGCAAGCCCTCGATGCTGGGCGCGGCCTCGGGCGCCGTGGCCGGCCTGGTGGGCATCACTCCGGCCGCCGGCCTGGTGGGCCCGGCGGGCGCGCTCATCATCGGCATCGCCGCCGGCATCATCTGCGTGTGGGGCGTGAACGGCCTGAAGCGCCTGCTGCGCGCCGACGATGCGCTGGACGTGTTCGGCGTGCACGGCGTGGGCGGCATCGTAGGCGCCCTGCTGACCGGCGTGTTCAACGCCCAGGCCCTGGGCGGCCCGGGCCTGGCCGAGCCCGGCATGATCCTGGGCCAGGTGTGGGTGCAGCTCGAAGGCGTGCTGCTGACCATCGTGTGGTCGGCCATCGTGGCCTGGATCGCCTACAAGATCGCCAACGCCCTGTGCGGACTGCGCGTGCCCGAAGACCAGGAACGCGAGGGCCTGGACGTCACCAGCCACGGCGAATCGGCCTACCACAGCTGATCAGGCCCCCGCGCTTCCCGGCCCCTGAGGCGCCGGGAGGCCGCCGGCCCCAAGCAAACGCCCGCGGGAATGCCTTCCCGCGGGCGTTTTGCCTTTCGTGCCGCTTGCGCGCCGTCAGTCGAGTTCGTCGAGGTCCACGGGCAGCGCGCGGTTCAGCGCCGCGGCCACTTTCACCCGCAGGGCGTTGGAATGCGCGCGCCGGATTTCGCGCTTGACGTCGAGCAGTTGCTGCGGGTGCATGGAGAACTCCGTCAGGCCCAGCCCGAGCAGCAGCCGCGTCATCCGCGCATCGCCCGCCATCTCGCCGCATACCGCGACGGGCTTGCCGGCCCGCTCGCCGGCGTTGATGGTGTTGGCCACCAGCCGCAGCACCGCCGGGTGCAGCGGATCGTACAGCCCCGCCACGTCGTGGTCGCCGCGGTCGATGGCCAGCGTGTACTGGATCAGGTCGTTGGTGCCGATGGAAAGAAAATCCAGCGCCTGCGCGAAGGGTTCGATGGCGATGGCGATAGCCGGCACTTCCACCATGGCGCCCACGTCCATGCGGGCCGCGTAGGGCTGCCCCCGGGCGTCGAGCTCGCGCCGCGCCGATTCGAGGGCGGCGCGCGCGGCCACCACTTCGTGCATGTGCGCGATCATGGGAATGAGCAGGCGCACCGGCCCGTGCGCCGAGGCCCGCAGAATGGCGCGCAACTGCGTGGCGAACATCTCGGGGCGCGCCAGGCAATACCGTATGGCGCGCTGGCCGAGAGCCGGATTGGTGGCCACGGTGGCCTCGCCGTCCAGGGTCTTGTCCGAGCCGATATCCAGCGTGCGGATGGTAACGGGGCGCCCCGCCATCACCTTCACGACGGAAGCGTAGGCCTCGTACTGCTCTTGCTCGCCCGGCAGGTCGGGCCGCCCCATGAAAAGGAACTCGCTGCGGAACAGGCCGATGCCGTCGGCGCCGGCGGCCAGCGCGAGCGGCGCCTCTTCGGGCAGCTCGATATTCGCGTGCAGCGCCACGTGGATGCCGTCCAGCGTGATGGATGGCTCGTCGCGCAGCAGGCTGAGCTCGGCGCGCTCGTGGGCATAGGCGGCCTGCCGCCCCCGGTATTCGGCCAGAATGCGGTCCGAGGGATTGACGAGCACGGTGCCCGACGCGCCGTCGACGATGAGCATGTCGCCGTCGCGCACCAGTTCGCGCACGTTGCCCATGGCCACCACGGCGGGCACGCCCATGCTGCGCGCCACGATGGCGGTGTGCGAGGTCGGCCCGCCCAGGTCGGTGACAAAGGCGGCGAAACGCCCGCCGCGCAGGCGCAGCATGTCGGCCGGCGAGATGTCGTGCGCCACCACGACCAGCGCCTCGTCGCCGTCGATCTTGCCCATGTCGGGCAGAATGGCCGAGGTGCCGGCCAGCACGTGCAGCACGCGCTCGATCACTTGGCGCACGTCTGCGCCGCGCTCGCGCAGGTACTCGTCTTCCATGGCGTCGAACTGCTGGCCCAGTATCTGGCCCTGCGTGGTCAGCGCCCATTCGGCGTTGTAGTGGCGTTCGGCGATGAGCGCCAGCGTCTGCTCGGCCAGCAGCGGGTCGCCCAGCAGCAGGCTGTGGACGTTGAGCATGGCGCCCAATTCGCGCGGCGCGTCGGCCGGCAGCGTGTCGGCCAGCTGCAGCAGCTCCTGCCGGGCCGAGGCGAGGGCCTGGGTCAGGCGCTCGCTTTCGGCGGACACGTCTTCCGGCGAAATGCGGTAGTGCGCGACTTCCAGCGCCGCCGCGCCCATGACCACGGCGCGGCCGATGGCGTAGCCTTTGGCGACGCCCTTGCCATAAAGACAAACGACGGGGCCGGCCGAGCCAGCCCCGTCGCCTTGACGGTTGGGGGTCGCAGGCGCGCCGGCCCGGGCAGAGGCTGCCGCCGGGCCGGCCGCTTCAGGGGATTTGCTATTCCTGCTCACCGAATTTGCTGTCAAACAGGGTTTCGATTTCAGCGAGCGCCTGGTCGGCGTCGCTTCCCGAGGCTTCGATTCTCACCGTGACGCCCAGGCCCGCGGCCAGCATCATGACACCCATGATGCTCTTGGCGTTTACGCGCTGCGCGCCGCGCGAAATGAAGATCTCGCTGCTGAACTTGCTGGCGAGCTGCGTGAGTTTTGCCGCCGCCCGCGCGTGCAAGCCCAATTTATTGCTGATGACAATGTCTTTATTAGGCATAGGAAATCTTTTTATGGCCGCGGCCTCGTCCGCGGGGAAACAGCGAAACCACGCGCCGCCCTTCGGCGACAAGGATCACGCCGACATGATAGGGCAAATCCGCAGCCGTCAGTCTACACGCAAGCAACCCTGCACCCCGCCGGCCAGCGCTTTTTCGCGGGTTTCGGCCAGGGAGAGGTTGCGATAGGTGAGCGCCCGCAGCAGCATGGGCGTGTTGAGTCCGGCGAGCACGCAGCATTGCACGCCCTGGGCCTGCGCATCGCCTACGGCTCGCTTGGCGATGTTGGCCGGCGTGGCGCCGATGAGGTCGGTGAGCACCAGCACGCCAGCTCCGCGGTCCTGGTCGAGTATGTCCTTGAGCACCGCGGGCGCGAGATCGTCGGGCTTGTCTTCGGGCTGGATGTCGTGGATGGCCAGCATGCCGTCCAGGTCGCCCATGACGTGGCTGGCGCAATCGCGCATGGCCGCGCCCAGGGGCGCGTGCACGACGATGACGATTCCGGTGGTCATGGCAGAATCGCGGCGGCTCAGGCCGCCGCCCGTTCCAGCGCCTGGGCAAACATGCCGGCCACGTCGAAGCCGGTTTGCTCGGCGATTTCCACGAAACAGGTGGGACTGGTGACGTTGACTTCGGTGACGTAATCGCCGATGACGTCCAGCCCCACCAGCAACAGGCCGCGCTCGGCCAGCCGCGGCGCAACCGCCACGGCGATCTGGCGATCGCGCGGCGACAGCTCGCGCGCCACGCCGCGACCGCCGGCGGCCAGGTTGCCGCGCGTCTCGCCGGCCAGCGGAATGCGGGCCAGGCAATAGGGCACGGGTTCGCCGCCGATCAGCAGGATGCGCTTGTCGCCCTGCACGATCTCGGGAATGTAGCGCTGCGCCATGATGGTGCGCGCGCCGTTGTCGGTAAGCGTCTCCAGGATGGCGTTGAGATTGGGGTCTTGCGGCTGCAGCCGGAACACGCCCGTGCCGCCCATGCCGTCCAGGGGCTTCACGATGACGTCGCGATGCTTCTCATGAAAGGCCTTGAGGCGGACCATGTTGCGGGTCACCAGCGTGGGCGCGGTGAACTCGCTGATTTCCGTGATGGCCAGCTTCTCGGGATGGTTGCGGATGGCGGCCCCGCTGTTGAACACCTTGGCGCCCTGGGCCTGCGCGTACTCGAGCAGGTGGGTGGAATACACGTATTCCATGTCGAAGGGCGGATCCTTGCGCATGACCACCGCGCCGAAGGACGACAGTGCCGCATCGCGCGCCGGAGATTCGCGCCACCAGTCGTGGCCATGCAGGTCGGCGCCGGCAACCAGCTCGATGGGCGTGGCGAGGGCCTTGACCACGCCCTCGTCGATGTAGAGATCTCCCTGCATCGCGACGCTGAGCGTGTGGCCGCGCGCCGCCAGGGCGCGCATCATGGCGACGGAGCTATCCTTGTACGCCTTCAGGAGGGGCAAGGGATCCAGAACGAACAAAACATGCATCGCGGCATCCTGAACGTGCGCCACCTTCCCAAGACGGGAAGGCAGCCAGGGGACAATCGTAGCGCAGTGCCACCCAATAAGCGAACCCGCCGCCCACGAAGTGGACGGCGGGCAGGGATGGCGGGCCGATCGGGCGTGTCGAGTTCAGCGGACCGGTCAGGCGGCCGACTCGGATTTGCCGGAGACGGCCTTTTTCTTGGGCGCCAGCACCATGACCATTTGACGGCCTTCGAGCTTCGGCATGGCTTCCACCTGGGCCAGTTCCACCAGGTCGTCGCGCACACGCTCAAGCACCCGCATGCCCAGTTCCTGGTGAGCCATTTCGCGGCCGCGGAACCGCAGCGTCACCTTGGCCTTGTCGCCCTCTTCCAGGAAGCGGCGCAGGTTGCGCAGCTTGACCTGGTAGTCGCCCTCGTCGGTGGCGGGACGGAACTTGACTTCCTTGACCTGGATGACCTTCTGCTTGGCGCGGGCCTCGGCCTGGCGCTTCTGCTCCTGGTACTTGAACTTGCCGTAGTCCATCAGACGGCAGACCGGCGGCTCGGCGTTGGGCGCGATTTCCACCAGATCCACGTCGTGTTGCTCGGATAGACGAAACGCCTCGGCGATCTTGACGATGCCGAGCTGCTCCCCGTCCAGACCTATCAGACGCACCTCGGGGACGCGGATTTCACCGTTGATGCGATTGGCTTTTTCAGTGGCGATGTTGAAAGCTCCTAGAAATGTTAAGCAGCGCTGCCCTGGGGTTGGGCCACGTCGCGGCGCAGGGAAACGTCTTCGGACAGGCGCGCGACGAAATCGTCGAGCGGGATGGCCCCCAGATCCAGTCCTCCCAGGCCGCGCACGGCGACGGTGCCGTTTTGCTTTTCCTTGTCGCCCACGACGAGGATGTATGGCACCTTTTGCAGGCTGTGCTCCCGGATTTTACGGGTGATTTTTTCGCCACGCAAATCGGACTCGACCCTAAAGCCTTGTTTTTTCAGGCTTTGCGCAATCTGGGCGGCATAATCGGCCGAAGGCTCGGAAATGCAGCACACCACGGCCTGCACCGGGGCCAGCCAGGGCGGCATGGCGCCGGCGTGGTTTTCGATCAGCATGCCGATGAAACGCTCCAGCGAACCCAGGATGGCGCGATGCAGCATCACCGGATGGCGGCGCTGGTCGTTCTGGTCGACGTACTCGGCGCCCAGGCGCACGGGCATGGAGAAATCGACCTGGATCGTGCCGCACTGCCAGTGCCGGCCGATGGCGTCCTTGAGCGTGTATTCGATCTTGGGGCCATAGAACGCCCCCTCGCCCGGCGAGATCTCGAATTCGCAGCCCGTGCGGCGCAGGCTTTCCATGAGCGCCGTTTCGGCCTTGTCCCAGACTTCGTCCGAGCCGATGCGCTTTTCGGGACGCGTGGCCACCTTGTACAGCACTTCGGTAAAGCCGAAGTCGCGGTAGACCTTCTGCAGCAGCGCCGTGAAATCGGCGCATTCGTCCTGGAGCTGGTCTTCGGTACAGAAAATGTGGCCGTCGTCCTGCGTGAAGCCGCGCACCCGCATCATGCCGTGCAGCGAGCCCGAGGGCTCGTTGCGGTGGCACTGGCCGAATTCGCCGTAGCGCAGGGGCAGTTCGCGGTACGAATGCAGCCCGGCGTTGAAGATCTGCACGTGGCCGGGGCAGTTCATGGGTTTCAGGCCATAGACGCGGTTCTCGGACTCGGTCGTGAACATGTTTTCACGGTAGTTGTCCCAATGCCCCGTCTTCTTCCAGAGGGAAATGTCCAGGATCTGCGGCGCCTTCACTTCCTGGTAGCCGTTGTCGCGATACACGGCACGCATGTACTGCTCGACCTGCTGCCACAGGGCCCAGCCCTTCGGGTGCCAGAAAATGAGGCCCGGCGCCTCGTCCTGGAAATGGAATAGATCGAGTTCGCGGCCGATCTTGCGGTGGTCGCGCCGCTCGGCTTCCTCGAGCATGTGCAGGTAGGCGTCCTGCTCTTCCCTGGTGGCCCAGGCCGTGCCGTAGATGCGCTGGAGCATCTCGTTCTTGCTGTCGCCGCGCCAGTAGGCGCCGGCCACCTTCATCAGCTTGAAAACTTTCAGCTTGCCCGTGGAGGGCACGTGCGGGCCGCGGCACAGGTCGACGAAATTGCCCTCGCGGTACAGGCTCAGCGTTTCGTTCGACGGAATCGAGGCGATGATCTCGGCCTTATAGTCTTCGCCGATGCTCTTGAAGAACGCCACCGCATCATCGCGCGACCACTCCTCGCGCGTGACGGCTTCGTCTTTGCGCGCCAGCTCGGCCATCTTTTTCTCGATGGCGGCCAGGTCCTCGGGCGTGAAGGGACGCTTGTACGAAAAGTCGTAGTAGAAGCCGTTGTCGATGACCGGGCCGATGGTGACCTGGGCGTCGGGAAACAGTTCCTTGACCGCGTAGGCAAGCAGGTGCGCGGTGGAGTGACGGATCATGTCGAGCCCATCGGCGTCCTTGGCGGTGACGATGGCCAGGCTGGCGTCGCCCTCGATGCGGTAGCTCGTGTCGACCAGCTTGGGGGCCGAGCCCTCGAAGGCGACGCGGCCGCCCAGGGCGGCCTTGGCCAGCCCGGCGCCGATCGACTGCGCCACTTCGGCGACCGTGACCGGTCCGGGATACTGGCGCTGCGAACCATCGGGCAATGTGATCTGTACCATCGGAATGCTTCCTGGGTTTCTGGGAACTGAAAATACGCGAACAAAAACGAAAAACGCGGCTTGAGCCGCGTTCGTCTGGAAACTTGCTGAGTCTTACCGCCGACCTGGCACGGTGAAACCCGACGCACGAAAACTTAACGCGACATGGGGCGAAAGTTCCGGGTCGTAGTTCGTGCCAGCGGGAGAAACATGATGCCTTGAACCTGTGGGCGGACGCCTGCCGCGCAATGGACGGTCGATAACATGACCGATTGTAGCACCAACTGCGCGCAATCCGTGGCAAATGCGCCACAGGCGATCCGCCCGGCCCGTCTGCCCCCTCCGGCTTCCCCTTCCCCGCCAAACGGCGCCCCGCCCGCAATGAATCGGTCCGATATTGAGCCGTTTCGCGGCCACGTCGGGCCTTGAAAACGTAATCTCCCCTCGCCAAGTCTCGGACTGATCGTCGCCGCCCGCGGCCGGCTCGCCAGGGTCGGCCGCGGGCGTGTTCTTCATGAATTGCGGAGTACCGATGAGAGCTGCATCAGCGTCCCCTTTCCCACCGCCCCCGCCGGAGGCGGACCGTCCCCCGGATTCGCACACGGAGCTCCCCGGCGCCCGCCGGCACCTGCTGCTGTCGCGCCCGCCGCCCTTCATCAAGGTGGCCATACTGGACGACCACCCGGTCGTGGCGCTGGGCGTGGACGCCTACCTGGAAAGCCGGCCCGGCTTTCGCGTCATCCACCGCGAGACTTCCGCCCGCGGCCTGCTCGACAAGCTGGCGGCCGCGCCCTGCGACGTCGCGCTGGTCGACTTCTACCTGCCGCTGGAGCCCTGGGACGGCGTGAATTACCTGCGCCGGCTGCGGCGCTACCACCCGGCCATGGCCATCATCACGTTTTCGGCGGGCAATCGCCAGGAAACGCAGTACGCGGCGTTCCGCGCCGGCGCCAACGGCTATCTGGCCAAGCAGTGGGGCCTGGCGCTGCTGCCCGAAATGATCCGGGGCGTGGTGGCGGGCAAGGACAGCTTTCTCACGGTGCAGGACGGCAAGGTCCGCGCCGTCCTGCCCACCCACCCGCACGACCGCCTCACCGCTTCCGAGGTCGAAATCCTGCGCCACATCAGCCAGGGGCTTTCGGTGACGCAGATCGCCGCGCGGCTGATGCGCAGCAAGAAAACCGTGAGCACGCACAAGCGGCGCGCGATGCGCAAGCTGCAGCTCTCGGATGACCTGTCGCTCGCGCTCTACCTGCGCGAGAAATTCTCGCAATGAGGCGCGCCGCGCGCCTCAGATGATGCGCGAGTAGCTGGCGCCGCTTCCGGCGGCGCGCAGATAGCCGTCGAAGGCCATGGCGACGGCGCGCACGAAATACCAGCCCAGCCCCGTCACCTGCACGCCCGTGGCGCGCAGGTTCACCAGGCCCAGTTCGGCGAGCCGGGCGAGCTGCGAGAGCTCCGGCCCGAAGTAGTCGCCGAAACGCAGCCCGTGCCGCGCCTCGATGTCGGCAAACTCCACCCTGCCCTGGCACATGATCTCCATGATGACCTCGCGGCGCACGAGATCGTCCGGATTGAGCTCCAGGCCGCGCACGGTGGCGTACCGGCCGGACTCGATGGCGGCGTAATAGCCGTCCAGGGTCTTGTCGTTCTGGCTGTAGGTGTCGCCGATGCGGCCGATGGCCGAGACGCCGAGCGCGACCAGGTCGCGGTCGGGCTGCGTGCTGTAGCCCTGGAAATTGCGGTGCAGCTCGCCGCGCTGCCTGGCGATGGCGAGCGCGTCGGTGGCCAGCGCAAAATGATCCATGCCGATGTACGTATAGCCCTCTTTCAGGAAGCCTTCGATAGCGGCGCTCAGCAGACCCACGCGGGTCGCGCGGCCGGGCAGGTCGCACACATTGATGCGGCGCTGGGGCTTGAAGCGCTCGGGCAGGTGCGCATAGGCATACAAGGCGATCCGGTCGGGCCGCAGTTCGCATACCTGGGCGATGGTGCGCGCGAAAGACCCCGCGGTCTGCAAGGGCAGGCCGTAGATGAGATCCACGTTGACAGACGCATAGTCCAGCTCGCGGGCGCTGCGCACGAGCGCGCTCACGTCCTCGAAGGACTGGATCCGGTGCACCGCCGCCTGCACCGCCTCGTCGAAATCCTGCACGCCGAAGCTCAGCCGGTTGAATCCCAGCCGGCGCAGGTGCGCCAGCCGCTGCGGCGTCGCCGTGCGGGGATCGACCTCGATGGAGATTTCCGCGTCCGGCTCGAAGCGGAAGGCGGCGCGCAGTCCGCCCATGAGGCGGGTGAGCTCTTCGTCGGACAGGAACGTCGGCGTGCCGCCGCCGAAATGAAGCTGTGAAACCGGCGTGCCCGTTCCCAGGCACTCGACGTGCAGCGCGATTTCCCGGGACAGCGCATCCAGGTAGCGCACGGCCCGGTCGTGATGGCGCGTCACAACCTTGTTACAGGCGCAGTAATAACAGACCGATTCGCAGAACGGGATGTGCACGTACAGCGACAAGGGGTCGGCGGTGCCGGATTCGCGCCGCTTTTCCAGCGCGCGCCGGTACTGCGCGGGCCCGAAGCCCTCGTGATAGCGGTCGGCGGTGGGATAGGAGGTGTAGCGCGGCCCGTTCTTGTCCAGGCGCTCGAGCAACTGCGGCGGAAAAAACGGATGGGCGGGTTCGGCCGCGGGCGCGGCGGGCGAAGAGCATAGGGCGGCTTGCATAGCGTGAATTATTTGCGCGCGCACGGCGGCCCGTATTGATCTTGCGCAAACCCCGCCCCGGCCCGCAGCAGCCGCCTACAATGGGTTTTTGCCCAAGATCGAGGATGCTTCCCATGGAAACCGAACTGGACGGCCGCCTGCTGGCCATGCGCCAGGCGCTCGCGCTCGCTATCGCGCTCGGCACCCGCAGCCACTCCCAGGCCACCGCCATGGCCCTGGAGCTGCTCGACGACCTGAAGGCCAGCCTGGACAACGCTCCCGCCGACAGTCCGTTCGCCACGCCCGCCTGGGTCGGCGGCGCGCAGGACGAACTCGAGCACATCGCCCGCCTGGTGCGCGCATTCACCGACGCCCCGGAACCGGACCCGGATTCCGGCGAGTAGTCCTCTCCCTTTCCCCGCCGGCGGGCCCCGCCCGCCGCTCTCCGGCCCTGTGCCCTGGGGCCGAGCCCCCGCCCGGCTTGCCGGACTTGCGCCGACGCAGGGCGCGCCGCAGCCGGAATTGGCCTGACCACCAGGGCAATATCCGGGCAAACCCTCTGATCGGTTTCCCGGAATTCCTCAAATTCCTCTTTGTTTTCAATTGCACACTACTTATAGTCGTGGCCTGACCACCAGGCCGAAACGCTCTATAAGCCCATGCTGCAAGCCGTCGCCGCCACCCGCCTGTACCGCCAGATCGCGGACCAGATCGCCGGCCGCATCCGCGCCGGGGATTTCGCGCGCGGCGGCCGCCTGCCCTCGGAACGCGAGCTGGCCGAGCAGCTGCAAGTAAGCCGGGCCACCATCCGGGAAGCGCTCATTGCCCTGGAAATCGAAGGCTACGTGGAAGTGCGGGTCGGCGCCGGTGTGTTCGTCACTGCCGCGCGCGATACCGTTTCGCCCCGGCCGGCCGGCGCGCCGCCAGACCAGGTGGACATCGGGCCGTTCGACCTGCTGGAAGCGCGCATGCTGATCGAGCCCGAATGCGCGGCGCTGGCGGCCCATGCGGGTTCGGACGCGCAGATCGCCGCCATCGCCCAGGCCCACCGGGCCATGTCGCTGACGGAGGCTCCCGAGCGGCACGACCGCGCCTTCCACAGCGCCATTGCGGCCGCCTGCGGCAATGCCGCGCTGGCCGCGACCGTGGCGCACCTGTGGCACCTCAGCCTTTCCAGCCCCGTATTCAGCCGCATGCAGGATTACTTCGTCAACGCCCAGGTCTGGGCGGTGGCCCACGCCGAGCACGAGCGCATCCTGGCCGCCATCCTGGCCCGCGACCCCATACGTGCGGGCCACGCCATGCGGGCGCACCTGCTGGGCATCCTGGCGCGGCTGCGCGAAGACTCCGCCCTGCTTCCCGACCTCTGAACTCCGCGAGACGACTTTCCGACCACAACCAGCCTGGAGGCTCCCAGTGAAATCGAAAAAATGGCTTTCCCTCGGCATCGGCGCCCTGATCCTGTCGGCCGCCCTGCCCGCCACGCAAGCGCTGGCCCAGACCAAAGGCGGCACGCTGAACCTGATCGTGCAGCCTGAACCGCCGGTCATCGTCACGGCCATCAACCAGCAGGGGCCGACCCAGTACGTGGCCGGCAAGATCTACGAAAGCCTGCTGACCTACACCACCGACCTGAAGCCGCAGCCCGGGCTGGCCAAGAGCTGGGAGGCCTCGCCCGACGGCCTGACCTACACCTTCCATCTGCAGGACAACGTCAAATGGCACGACGGCAAGCCGTTCAGCGCGGACGACGTGGTGTTCTCGCTGTCGGACATGCTGCCCAAGACGCATGCGCGCGCCCGGGTCATCCTGAACAAATTCGTGGATTCCGTGACCGCACCCGATCCCAAGACCGTGGTCATCAAGCTGAAGACGCCCTTCCCGGCCTTCATGCTGATGTTCGAGCCGGGCTTCGCCCCCATCATGCCCAAGCACATCTATGCGGGCACGGACTACATGAACAATCCCGCGAACCAGAAGCCGGTGGGCACCGGGCCCTTCATGTTCAAGGAATGGAAGCGCGGCGAATACATCAAGCTGGTGCGCAACCCCGACTACTGGAAGCCGGGCAAGCCCTATCTGGATGAACTGGTGTTCAACGTGATTCCCGACGCGGCTTCGCGCGCCGTGGCCTTCGAACGCGGCAGCGTGGACGTGCTGCGCGGCGGCGACGTGGACAACGTGGACATCAAGCGCCTGCGCGCCCTGCCCGACGTGGAATACACCACCGCGGGCTGGGAGATGTTCTCGCCCCAGGCGTATCTCATTTTCAACATGCGCAAGCCGCCCTTCGACAACGTGAAGGTGCGCCAGGCGGTGATGGCGGCCATCAACCGCAAGCTGGTGGTCAACAACATCTTCTTCGGCCTGGGCAAGGTTTCCACCGGCCCCTTCGTCATGACCGAGATGTTCTACGACAAGAACATGCCTGCGCTGGACTTCGACATGAAGAAGGCGCGCGCGCTCATCAAGGAGTCCGGCATCCAGCCCGGCGACTATACGATCCGCCAGCTGAGCTTCCCCTACGGCTCCACCTGGGACCGCCTGGGCGAGTACACCAAGCAGGCGCTGGAACAGCTCGGCTTCAAGGTGAACCTCGAATCCACCGATGCGGGCGGCTGGGCCAGCCGCACCGGCAACTGGGATTTCGACCTGACCACCAACTTCATCTACCAGTACGGCGATCCGGCGCTGGGCGTACAGCGCCTGTACGTCTCGTCCAACATCGTCAAGGGCTCGCCCTTCGCCAACGTGCAGGGCTACAACAACCCCGAACTGGACAAGGTGTGGGAAGCGGCCGCTTCGGAAGTCGATCCGGCCAGGCGCCAGGCCCAGTACACCCAGATCCAGAAAACCCTGGTCAATGACGTGGCCAACGGCTTCCTGGTGGACATGGAGTTCCCGACCCTGTACCGCTCCAACGTGAAGAGCCTGGTCAAGACGGCCATCGGCCTGAACGAGTCGTTCGACGACGTCTACATCGAGAAGAAGTAAGCGAGAGCCCAGCCGCCCGCCGCGCGCGGGCGGCGCCTTGCCCCCGGCCGCGCGGCGGCTGCATGCGCCCGTTCACGGAGGATCCCGCATGAAGTTCCTGTCGTTTCTCGTCTCCCGCATCGGCAAGGCCCTGGTGGTCGTGCTGGGCGTGGTCATCATCAACTTTTTCCTGATCCGGCTGGCGCCGGGCGACCCGGCCGCCGTGCTGGCAGGCCAGGCGGGCGCGGGCGACGCGGCCTACGTCGAGCAATTGCGCGTGGCCTTCGGCCTGGACAAACCCCTGCTGACCCAGCTGCTGCTGTACCTCAAGGGCGTGGCCCAGCTCGACCTGGGCTTCTCCTACCGCAACCACGTGCCCGTGCTGGACCTGATCGCCGAGCGCCTGCCGGCGACGTTCCTGCTCATGTCCTGCGCGTTTCTCTTTTCCATCGTGCTGGGCGTGCTGCTGGGCGTGATCGCCGCCCAGGCGCGCTACCGCAACAAACGCCGCTGGGTGGACAGCACGGTGATGACGGGCGCGCTGCTGCTGTACGCGACCCCGCTCTTCTGGCTGTCGCTGATGGGCATCCTGCTCTTTTCCGTGGTGTTGGGCTGGCTGCCCGCCTTCGGCATGGAAACCGTGGGCGCGGGCCTTTCCGGCTGGGCGCGCGCGGCCGACATCGCCCAGCACCTCATCCTGCCCACCGTCACCCTGGGCTGCTTCTTCATGGCGGTGTATGTGCGCCTGACGCGCGCCTCCATGCTGGAAGTCATCGGCATGGACTTCGTCAAGACCGCCCGCGCCAAGGGCGTGAGCCCCGGCCGCGTGATCCGCGCGCACGTGCTGCGCAACGCCCTGCTGCCGGTCATTACCTTCGCCGGCATCCAGCTCGGCCAGATGGCCGGCGGCGCGGTGCTCACCGAAACCGTGTTCGCCTGGCCGGGCATAGGCCGGCTGATGTTCGACGCGCTGCTGCAGCGCGACTACCAGCTCCTGCTGGGAATCTTTCTTGTCACCTCCGTGATGGTGGTGGTGTTCAACCTGCTCACCGATGTGCTCTACCGGCTCATCGATCCGCGCATCGGCGCGGGAGCGCAGCAAGGAGCCGCCGCATGAGGGCCTTTTCCCTGCGTTATGCCCGCAACTACGGCGCCGTGGCCGGCCTGGCCATCATGGCGGTGGTGATCGCCGTGGCCCTGGCCGCGCCGCTGCTGTATCCGGACTCGCCATGGATGATGGTGGCCGATCCGCTGATTCCCCCTTTCACGAACCCGGACTATCCCTTCGGGACCGACATGCTGGGCCGCGACATCACGGCGGGCCTGGTCTGGGGCGCGCGGGTTTCGCTCATGGTGGGCCTGCTGTCCACGGCCGTGGCGCTGGCCTTCGGCATCGTCGTGGGCGCGGTGGCCGGCTATTGCGGGGGCCGGATGGATGACGCGCTCATGCGGTTCACGGAGTTCTTCCAGACCATACCGCAGCTCGCCATGGCAGTGGTGCTGGTGGCCATCCTGAGCCCGTCGGTGTATTCCATCATGGGCGCCATCGCGCTGGTGTCCTGGCCGCCGGCCGCGCGCCTCGTGCGTTCCGAATTCATGACGCTCAAGCAGCGCGAATTCGTGCAGGCGGCCATCGTGATCGGGCAGTCGCCGGCGCGCATCGTGGGCTCGCAGATTCTACCCAACGCCATGTCGCCCATCATCGTGTCCGCCTCCTTCATGGTGGCCACCGCCATCCTGACGGAATCGTCGCTGTCGTTCCTGGGCCTGGGCGACCGCAACCTGATGAGCTGGGGCTTCATGATCGGCGCGGCGCGCACCATGATCCGCGAAGCCTGGTGGATGAGCGTCTGGCCCGGCGTCGCCATCCTGCTCACCGTGCTGGCCATCAACCTCATTGGCGAAGGCCTGAACGACGCCCTCAACCCCCAACTGCGCAAACGCGGCGAATAGGAGACCGGCATGCCACCCGAAACGCCCCTGCTGTCCGTCCAGAACCTGAGCATCGCGCTGCCCGCGGGCGGCGACCGCCCCTACGCGGTGCGCGACATCTCGTACGACGTCCGTTCCGGCGAAATCCTCTGCATCGTGGGCGAGTCCGGATCGGGCAAGTCCATGAGCGCCAATGCCATCATGGGCCTGCTGCCCGACTACCTGCGCCCCGAACGCGGCCGCATCCTGTTCCGCGGCGCCGATCTGCTGCAGCAGGACGAGGCGACCTTGCAGTCCATGCGCGGCAAGGACATCGCCATGATCTTCCAGGAGCCGCTTTCCGCGCTCAACCCGCTCATGACGGTGGGCGAGCAGATCGGCGAGGTCATGCGGGTGCACAACGCCTATCCCGGCCCCCAGCGCATGCAGCGCACGCTGGACCTGCTGGCCTTCGTGGGCCTGCCCGACCCGGCCACGCTCTACCATGCCTACCCGTTCCGCCTGTCGGGCGGGCAGCGCCAGCGCGTCATGATCGCCATGGCGCTGGCGCTGGAGCCGGCGCTCCTCATCGCCGACGAGCCCACCACCGCGCTCGACGTAACGACCCAGGCGCAGATCCTGGCGCTGATCGCCCGCATCCAGAAGGAGAAGGGCATGGGCGTGATGTTCGTCACGCATGACTTCGGGGTCGTGGCCGAGATCGCGCACCGCGTGGCCGTCATGGAGAAAGGCGTGCTGGTCGAACAGGGGCCGGCCGAAGAGGTGCTGAACCGCCCGCGCCATCCGTACACGCAGCGCCTCATCGCCGCCGTGCCGCACCGGCGCGCCCGCGAACGCAGCGGCTGGGAGCAGGAGTCCCCGGTGCTGGAGGTGAAAGACCTGCGGAAAACCTATGTGCTGGGCCACGGCTGGCTGCGCGCCAAGCGCGAAGTGCATGCGGTGGATGGCGTCAGCTTCAGCGTACGCCGCGGCGAGACGCTGGGCATCGTGGGCGAATCGGGCTCCGGCAAGTCCACCATCGGGAAATGCCTGCTCAAGCTCGTCAATGTGGAAGGCGGGCAGATGCTGTTCGACGGCCAGGACATCGCGCCGCTGCCGGAGAGCCGCTTCCGCCCGCTGCGCAAGGACATCCAGATGATCTTCCAGGATCCGTTCGCCTCGCTCAATCCGCGCCAGACCGTGGGCCGCATCATCAGCGACGGGCCGGTCGCCAACGGCGTGCCGCGGGCGCGCGCCGAGGCCCGGGTGCGCGAGCTGCTCGCCCTGGTGGGACTGGACCCGTCCGCCTTCGACCGCTATCCGAACCAGTTTTCCGGAGGCCAGCGCCAGCGCATCGGCATCGCGCGCGCCCTGGCCCTGGAACCCAAGGTGCTGGTGGCCGACGAATCGGTTTCCGCGCTGGACGTCTCGGTGCAGGCCCAGGTGCTGGAACTGCTGCGCACGCTGCAGCAGCGGCTGCGCATCGCGCTGGTGTTCATCACCCACGATCTGCGCGTGGCCGCCCAGATCTGCGACGCCGTGCTGGTCATGCACCGGGGCAAGGTGGTGGAATACGGGACGCCGTCGCAGATATTCGACCAGCCCGGGCACCCGTACACACAGCAGCTCATTGCCGCGGTCCCCGGCCAGCACTGGGACCCCACCCAGGCCCGCGCGGCCTAGGTTGCGTTAACCCCAGGCGTGCCGACACGCCTTGACCCATCAACTTTCCGGAGCACTTCATGCAGCGTCCCGCCGCCGTTCCCACCGTACAAATCGACAACGAATTCGTGACCGTGACCGAATGGCGGTTTCCGCCCGGCGGCGAAACCGGCTGGCACCGCCACGGCATGCATTACGTGGTGGTGCCGCAGAGCACGGGACCGCTGCTGCTCGACACCCCCGAAGGCCAAATCACCAGCCAGCTCACCACGGGCGTGGCGTACTACCGGCCGGTGGGCGTGGAGCACAACGTCATCAATCCCGGCGACACGGAATTCGTCTTTGTCGAGATCGAACTCAAACAGGCCCCGCGGGCCTGAGCCGGAGCCGCAGACACCATGAAGGCCTTCTTCTCGGAAGAACAACTGCTGCACACGCCGCGGCAATTCATGCGGCTGGGCCGCATCTGCGCCCCCACCGACCTGCCCTCGCGCGCGGAAAGCCTGCGGGGCACGCTCGCCGCGCGCGGCATCGCCGTCGAGACCCCGCCGGACTACGGACGCTCGCCGCTGGCCGATGTGCACAGCCCCGATTACCTGGACTACCTGGAAAACGCCCATGCCCGCTGGCGCGCCCTGGAGATGCCCGGCGTCGAGCCCGGCGAGGAAGTGCTGCCCAACCTCTCGCCCTATCACAACGGCCGCGTGGAACAGCCCCGGCGCAGCCCATGCCCCTCGCCTTCGGTGGTCGCGCAGACGGGCTACTACCTGAGCGACCTGTCCTGCCCCATCGGCCCGCACACCTGGCGCTCGGCGCTGCGCTCCACGCACAGCGCCGTGGCGGCCGCCGACCACGCCGCCGGCGGCGGCGGCTTTGCCTACGCGCTGTGCCGCCCCTCGGGCCATCACGCCCACCGCGACCGCGCGGGCGGCTTCTGCTACCTGAACAGCAGCGCGGCGGCGGCCAGCCGCCTGCGCCAGACCCGGTCGCGGGTAGCGGTGCTGGACGTGGACGCGCACCATGGCGACGGCACCCAGCAGATTTTCTACCTGAGGCCGGACGTAATGACGATTTCCGTGCACGCCGATCCGGCCGGCTACTACCCCTTCTACACCGGCTACGCGCACGAGCGCGGACACGGCGCGGGCGAGGGCTGCAACCTCAACCTGCCCCTGCCCCACGGCTCGGGCAACGCCGCCTTCCTGCAGGCCCTGGACCAGGCCATGGCCGCCCTGGCCGCCTACGCACCCGAGGCGCTGGTGCTGGCGCTGGGCTTCGACACCTACAAGGACGACCCGATCAGCGTGCTCCGGCTCGACATGGACGCCTACCGGCAGATCGGCGCCCGCGTGGCCGCGCTCGGACTGCCCACCGTCATCGTGCAGGAAGGCGGCTACATGGTCCAAGCCATCGGCCCTGCCCTCGACGCCTTCCTGCAAGGACTGGACCCGACCGGCGCGCGGCGGGCATGAGCGCCGCCCGGCCGCCCGAAGGCGTTCATGCCGCAGCCCGTGAGGGCGCAGGCAGCCTCATCCCCGCCGCCCGGCCGCGCGAAGGCGTTCATGCCGCAGCCGCCCTGCCCGCGACCGGCTCGCGCCGGGCGGGCGTGGTGCTGTTCCTGGCCGCGCTCGTGGCCTTCGCCACCTTCGACGCCGGCTCCAAGTACATGCTGGCGCTCTATCCCGCGCCGTTCCTCAACGTGATGCGCTATTCGGCGGTGGCGACGCTGGCGCTCTTCCTGCTCTGGCGCGGCGGACGCCCCAGCCTGCGCAACGCCCCGCACAAACCGCTGCTCGTCCTGCGCGGCCTGCTGCTGGCCACCGTGGGCACCTGCTTCATGACGGCGCTCATCTGGATGCCGCTCTCCGAGGCTACCGCCATCTACTTCACCTCGCCGCTCATCATGGTGGCGCTGTCGCCCTGGCTGCTGGGCGAGAAGGTGCGCGCCGCGCAATGGGCGGCCGTCGCGCTGGGCTTTGCCGGCATGCTGCTCATCGTGCGGCCCGGCGGCGACCTGCCCTGGCTGGGCACCGTGCTGATGGCCGTGTCCGCCGTGAGCTATGCCGTATTCCAGGTGCTCACGCGCAAACTCTCGGGCCAGGTTCCGGGTCCGGTGCAGTACGCCTACACGGCCGGCATCTGCCTGGCCGCCACGGCGGCCCCCGCGCCGTTCTTCCTGCCCGACGCGTGGCCGCAACCGCTGCATCTGCTGCTCATCGTGGGGCTGGGCGCATGCAACGGCCTGGCGCAGATCCTGCTCATTTCCGCGTTCCAGCGCGTGCCGGCCGCCACGCTGGCCCCGTTGAACTACTTCCAGCTTCTGCTTGCGGTGGCCTTCAGCACTTTCTGGTTCCAGCGCCCGCCCGACGCTCCCGCCCTGGCCGGCATGGCCATGATCGTGGCCGCCGGCGTCTTCCTGGCGGCGCGGCGCGCCTGAGCCGCGCGCCGCCCGCACTTGTGGCGGGCGGCGCGCGGGATCAAACTAGGAACTTGCAGACGCCAGACGGCGCCCCTTCCAGGCCCGCCCTCCCCGCCGTCGCGCGCGGAGGAAGACGCGGACCCGTTCCCCTCCTGGAGGCAAGCGATTAGCCATGTCACAGAGTCCCCGCAAACTGCGCAGCCAGAAATGGTTCGACGACCCGTCCCACGCCGACATGACGGCCATCTACGTCGAACGCTACCTCAACTACGGCCTCACCCGGCAGGAACTGCAATCCGGCCGTCCCATTATCGGCATCGCCCAGACGGGCAGCGACCTCGTGCCCTGCAACCGCCACCATCTGGCGCTGGCCGCGCGCGTGCGGGACGGCATCCGCGACGCGGGCGGCATTCCCATGGAGTTTCCCGTCCATCCGCTGGCCGAGCAGGGCCGGCGGCCGACTGCGGCGCTGGACCGCAACCTGGCCTACATGGGGCTGGTGGAAATCCTGCACGGCTACCCGCTGGACGGAGTGGTGCTCACCACCGGCTGCGACAAGACCACGCCGGCCTGCCTGATGGCCGCCGCCACCGTGGACATCCCGGCCATCGTGCTGTCGGGCGGCCCCATGCTGGACGGCTGGCACGAAGGCCAGCGGGTCGGCTCCGGCACCGTGATCTGGCATGCCCGCAATCTCATGGCGGCAGGCAAGCTCGACTACGAAGGCTTCATGACGCTGGCCACCGCCTCCTCGCCCTCCATCGGCCACTGCAACACCATGGGCACCGCCCTGTCGATGAACGCCCTGGCCGAGGCGCTGGGCATGTCGCTGCCCACCTGTGCGAGCATTCCCGCCCCTTACCGCGAGCGCGGACAGATGGCGTACGCCACCGGCCTGCGCATCTGCGAACTGGTGCGCCAGGACGTGCGGCCCTCGCATATCCTGACCCGCGCCGCCTTTGAAAATGCCATCGTGGCCGCATCGGCGCTGGGCGCTTCCACCAATTGCCCGCCCCATCTCATCGCCATCGCGCGCCACATGGGCGTGGAACTGGGCCTGGACGACTGGCAGCGCCTGGGCGAGGACGTGCCGCTGCTCGTCAACTGCGTACCCGCCGGCGAATACCTGGGCGAAGGATTCCACCGCGCCGGCGGCGTGCCCGCCGTGCTGCACGAACTGCGCAAGGCCGGCCGCCTGCGCGAAGACTGCCTGACCGTGTCGGGCAAGACCATCGGCGAGATCGCGGCGGCCTCGCCCGCCCACGACCGCGACATCATCCGCGCCTGGGAAGCGCCGCTCAAACACCGCGCCGGCTTCATCGTGCTCTCGGGCAATTTCTTCGACAGCGCCATCATCAAGATGTCCGTGGTGGGCGAGGACTTCCGCAAGACCTACCTTTCCACGCCCGGCGACGAAAACGCCTTCGAGGCGCGCGCCATCGTTTTCGACGGCCCGGAGGACTACCACGCCCGCATCGACGACCCCGCGCTCAACATCGACGAGCACTGCATGCTGGTGATACGCGGCTGCGGCACCCTTGGCTACCCGGGCAGCGCGGAAGTCGTCAACATGACGCCGCCCTCCCGGCTCGTGAAGCGCGGCATCGATTCGCTGCCCTGCATGGGCGATGGCCGGCAAAGCGGCACCTCGGCCAGCCCTTCCATCCTCAACATGTCCCCGGAGGCCGCGGCAGGCGGCGGCCTGGCCCTGCTGCGCACCGGCGACCGCATCCGCGTGGACCTGAACCGGCGCAGCGTCACCGTACAGCTCGACGAGGCGGAGCTCGAGGCGCGCCGGCGCGAACCGCCGTACCAGGCGCCGCCTTCGCAGACGCCGTGGCAGGAATTCTTCCGCCTGTGGGTGGGCCAGCTTTCCACCGGCGGCTGCCTGGAGCCGGCCACGCTTTACCTGCGGGTCGTGGAAACCCGCGGCGACCCGCGGCATTCGCACTGAACCCGGGCCGCGCGCGGGCGGCGCCGGCGCGGCCCTGACTCCCGGTCAAGGCGCGGGAGGGCCCGCCTCCTCGAGCGGGCGCGGGTCGGGCCGCGTCACCACATAGGCGGCGCTGGCCGCCAGGAAAACGCCCACGCCGGCCGCAAGCCAGCGCGAGGGATGCGCGCCCCACCAGAAAACCGCATAGCCCAGCGCCATGCCCAGGCAGGCGAAACACTTGCCCTTGCGCGATATGGCGCCCTGCTCGCGCCAGGCGCGCAGCGCGGGGCCGTAGGTGGGGCTTTCGAGCAGCCAGCGCTCCAGGCGCGGCGAAGAACGGGAAAAGCAGGCTACCGCCAGGATCAGGAAAATCGTGGTCGGCATGACCGGCAGGAATGCGCCGATCACGCCGAGCGCGACCATCACGCATCCCAGGACCAGCCAGAAAGCTCTCATCATGATGGGCAGCAGGATAGCAGGTGGCTGGCTGGCAGGGCTGCCGGAATGCGCGCCCGCCACCCCCAGTCGCCCCACGCCTCGCCTGCCGTCCGGGGGCCGCCTCCCCGCCGGAAGTGGGGCGTCGGGGCGGCCCGGCGGCAAAAAAACGTCCGAAGAACTGCCACTACCCGTCCATGGCATGGACAAATATTCGGCTTTTCGTCTCGGCAATGCTATTTTTAACCGGCCGATGTTTATGCCGGTAAACATCGGCGAAGTCGTTCCGCCCGGCCATCATGGCCGGGCCTTTTTTTTCTCTTCCATCTTCCCTCCCCTCGTTGCTCCTCCGCCCGCGCCGCGTCCAGCGCGCTTGTCCGGCCGACCCGCAACGCCTGCGGCTGCAATCGCAGCGGCTGTCACAGTGGATTTCAGAACAGCGTTCCGCTTACCTCGGGTAACGCTTGCTGCGGGCGCAGCGGGTTCGCGCCCGTAGAATTTCTCCCACCGGCCTTTGCCGGAAGAAGGAGAACTTCATGCACCGCAAATTCGCTTCTGCCCTGCTGGCGGCGATCCTGGCGTCGAGCGGCGTCGCCGTGGCCCAGCCGGGCGGTCCGGGACCGGGCCACGGACAGGGAGGGCCTGCGGGAGGTCCGGATCACGGCCAGGCTTCGCGGCCCGGCCCTGCCGGCGGACCGCCGGGCGCGCCCGGCCACGGCCATGGCCACGACGCGGGCCCGAAACGCGGGCCATCGGGCGGACCGGGCCGCGGCCCGGCGGATCCGCCGCCGCAACACTGGTCCAAGGGCCAGCGGGTGCCCAGCCCCTACCGCGGCCCGCAATACGTCGTCAACGACTGGCACGCGCACCATCTGCGCCAGCCGCCACGCGGCTATCACTGGATCAGCGTCGGCGCCGACTATTTCCTGATCGGCGTCACTACCGGCATTGTGCTGGAGGCGCTGCTGGGCGGCCGGTAGGGCGGCCCATCCGTCCGCCTCGATAATGAAAACGCCAGGCGCATGCGCGCGCCTGGCGTTTTCATGTATGCAAGCCTTTCCGCGGAGCGGGCGCGCCTTTACCGGCGGATCAGGCCCATGAGCGCAGGCTGTGGTCCACCAGGTAGCGCCCGTGCCGGATGGCCGCGTCGACCGCCACGCGCGGAGACGAAGCGAAGCCGCCCGCGTCGTAGAGAGGAATGGAATAGGACTCCGCCGATTGCAGATCGCCCGAGGACAAGCCGACGCTGACGGTCGCCCGGAATCTGGACGCGCCTCCAGCCTCGTCCTGCGGTATGCGCACGACGCGCGCGATCAGTTTGTAGCCCTTGTACACGGTGCTGTTGGCGTTCATGTGGTGCCTCCCACCTCGGCGCGCTTGCGCCGCACGGCGCGGCGCGCAAAATGGACGCGGCCCTCCTGGGAGGGCCAGGCGTCATCCGAGGATGCGTATGTTCGAAGCCTGCGGGCCCTTGGCCCCTTGCGTCCGCTCATAGCTGACGCGCTGGTTTTCCTGCAGCGTCTTGAAGCCCTCGCCCTCGATGGCCGAGGAATGCGCGAACAGATCCTTGCCGCCGAGTTCGGGCATGATGAACCCGAAGCCCCTGTGCTCGTCGAACCACTTCACGATACCCGTTTCCATAGCGTTTCCTTTCCTGAAATTGCGAGCCATTGCTCGGGATGACGATCAAGGAAGGAAAGCAGGCAATGGGCACGTCGCCGCACACGATCGAACACGATCACAACGCTTGAAGATCCGGTTCACTATGGGCGCATTGGCCCTGCGCGTCAATGGACGTTTCAAATTGAAGTGCCGGAACGCCGCCGCGGATCAGGCGCCCGCGGGTTCCGCCGCGTCGCGGATGGCGCAAAGGATGGATGCCTGCGCCACGAGCTCGTCTTTCACGAAGGCCTGGCCGCGATATTTGCACAGGGCCCGGCTCAGCCGCAACGCCGCCACCTCGATGCGAAGCTGGTCGCCCGCGACCACCGGCTTGATGAACGAAGCATCGTCGATGCCCAGGAAGTAATACACCGCCTTGCCTTTGCCCGGGCGCTGCTGATCGCCCTCGTCGGCAAAGGAAAACAACGCGGCCGCCTGCGCCATGGCCTCCACGATGAGGGCCGGCGGCAGACCGTGCGCGCCTTGCATGTAGGGGTCCGAGACGGAGATGTTCTTGATCGCCGTGATCTTCTTCTGCGGAACCAGATCGATCACGCGATCCACGAGCAGCATCGGATAGCGATGCGGAAGCCGGTCCATGATGGACCGGATATCGAGTTGTTGCGTCACGACAGGGCTACTCCCGGAAAGCTGGGCATGCAAAAACTCGGGTATCCCGGGGATTTGGTCAGCCAAACGGGCAGTGTCACACAAAAGACGGACGCAAGCCACCGCCGGGCGCGGGCTGGCCGGCAAGAACGGCGCTCCGCTCGCCGGATGTACCGTCCGGCGCCGGCATGGCCAAGACGCTTTTTCGGCAAGGGTGCGCGTCAACGGGGCGCATCGCCCATGCGCGATGCGCCCCGGAAAAGGCGGCCTCCTCGGCAGAAACCGGCCTCTGCGGAGCGGGCCGGTCAGTTGCTGACGGCAATGCGCTTGACGCGCGACTGGGCCTGTTCGCTCTTGGGAAGCGTAACGGTCAGCACGCCGTTCTTGAAGCTGGCGTCAACCTTGTCTTCGTCGATGTCATCGCCGATCGGGATCACGCGCTCGAAGCGCCCGTAGTAGCGCTCGGAGAACTGCCGCGCATTGTCCTGCGATTCGGCGCGCTTCTCGCCGCGCAGCGTCAGCGCCCCGTTTTCGAGCAGGACCTCCACGTCCTTCTTCTCCAGCCCGGGCAGCTCGGCCGTAACGCGGATACTCTCGCCCTCGTCTGTCACCTCGATGCTGGGCCAGCCGCCGAACGCCCGTCCCGCGGGATAACCCATGTCGAAACTGCGGAAAACATCGTCAAACAGCCGATTCACTTCGCGGTGCAGGGACAGAAACGGGTTTTCCTCTTTGTCGCGATAAGCGGCAGGGGCCTGGGAGTTGCGGCCCCAAGGAATCAGATCACGTACGCTCATAATCTTTCTCCTATCGAATCGGCCGGGCCTCTGTCGGCGACAGCGCCCGCCTTTGACCAAAACCCCCGGCCGGCCTGTCGGCCGGCCAGCGATGTAAATGTAGGTGCAGCGAAAGGAATTTCAAGAGGGGAAGCGGGCGGGCGACGGATGCGCGTCCGACGTAAACCGGGCGCCGACGCCTGCCCGGCAGGCCGCTCATTCAAGCGCCCGCCGGCACGATTTCCCGTGAACGAAAAAACAAACAAAAAAGCCGCCTGGTCATTGACTGGCGGCTTTTTCAGTTTGCCGTGCCTGGCGGCACTTGCAGGAATTTGGTAGGCGGTATTGAAACCGTATCACGCGCCAAGACCCGCATGAATACTTGCTCTACGGCGCTTTCGGTTTCTTTATGCCCCTACCTATGCCCCCAAAATTGGGCAATACTAGCCGAGACGATTTCGGTCGGAGGGGTTCCCGTGTGCAGCCACTATACCGCGCTCAAGAAGCAGGAGCAGCTGGAGCGGTACTTTCGTGCGCGCGGAATTCCGCTGCCGCCGAAATCGGACATGTGGCCACGATACGCCGGCGTGTTCGTGCGCCGGCCGCCGGAGCATGACGCTGGCGACGAGGCGGTACCGGAGCGTGAGGCGGTCGTCGGCCGCTGGGGACTGGTGTCAGCCATGACCAAGCCGGACGGCCTGGCCAAGGCCGAGAAGCTGTCCACCTTCAACGCCAGGTCCGAATCAGCCGCCAAATCGTTCACGTTCGGCAACGCCTGGCGCCGCGGACAGCACTGCATCATCCCAGCCGAGGCGATCTTCGAGCCGGACTGGCGCAGCGGCAAAGCGGTCCCTACCAGGTTCACCCGGGCCGACGGCGCGCCGCTGGGCATCGCGGGCCTGTGGGATCGCTACCGGGACGCCGCCGGCCATTGGCAGGAGAGCTACACCATGCTCACCATCAACGCAGACCAGGATCCACTATTTCGGGACTACCACCAGGCCGACCGGGAAAAACGCATGGTCGTCATCCTGCCGGAGGGGGCCTATCAGGACTGGCTCACCGCGCCGGCCGCCGACACCCGAGATTTCCTGGTGCCCTACCCTTCGGATCGGCTGGTCGCCGAGCCCATGGAAAAGGCGGGAATCTGACCCCATTTAATGCGGAATATACTGGATGCACAACCAGCATTTTCCGCCATGCCCTTCAAGCCGCCCCTTACCCTCGACGAGCTGCGCGCCATCAGTGCGCGCAACCCTGCTGGCTCCGACGGCCGCGCCCTGCTGTGGGAAATTAAACGCCTGCAGGACCGCCTGCGGCGTGTCGCGCAGTACCTGCACGGCGGCTCGTCGCAGTACGGCGTCATTTACGACGCGCTGATCGCGGAGCTCAACGAGGAGCCGGCGGTGCAGGACTGGTGCGCCGACCACCGCAATGGCCAGAGGCTCGGCCAGCCGCACACCGCCGCGGACAGCGCGCCGGGCGTCTGAGCACAGTCACAAAATTGCGTGACCATACGCTTGCAATGCCACTCAATGGGTGGCATAATGTGGTCATGGTGATCAGCACCACCCTCGCCTCGGGTGATCAGGGGCTGGAGATAGATATGAGCGCTGTTATCCACAAATACTCGGGCCACGCGTACCAATTCGACGACATCGACAGTCGCGCTGATGTGTCGCAGCCCCACGTGCGGCGCGCGGTGGCAGCCAAGGTGTTGCGCAGCAGGGCACCGTGGGCTCGCACCCCCGCCGAAATCGAGCGCGTCACTGCATGGGCCAGGAATACGCTCGAAATGCGCACCGACGCGCTGCCGCCCGCTGCGGTGACCAGCTGGACCCCCGTTAAATTTCCGGACGAGCCGGCCTCCACGAACGGGCAACGGTCGGAATCCAACAGGCTGTAATCTGCAAATGCTCACAGACACCGAACGTCTCAAACTCATCGCCAGCACCCTGCAGCTGGGGCGGCACGAGGTCGCACGAGCTGCCACGCTAGGCGGGATAGAGACCTCCAACAGCCGAGCCGACGGCTGGCTGCGGGGCCGGGGCAGCACACGCGCCCGGTCCAGTAACCACGGCGAGACGCTGTACCGCGACCGGGAAATCACGGCCGAGGAATTCGATGCGTTCCTGCGCGGCCTGCGTCCGGTCCTGGACGAGATCGACCAACGTAACTATCCCGATGCCTAACCACCCCAACCGAAGCAACCTGGGCGCCGCCGTGGACCCGGACGAATTCCGCCGCCTCGTCGAATCGCACGGCCTGACGCAACAGGCAGCAGCCGACCTGCTGCTATCGACGCGCCGGACGGTCGAAAATTGGGTCGGCGGTCAACGCCGCATCCCGGCAATGGCCGCGGAGCTGCTGCGCCTCAAACTCGCCCTCCGAGCGCGCGGCATCCTGGCCGAAATAGAGGCCGAGGCCGGAAAGCTGTAGCCCTTGACAATCCACCCAATGGGTGTAAAATGCAGACATGGTGATCGACACCAACCGGCGCCTCCCGGGATGAGGGGCAAGGAAGAAAAAATGATCTATCACGTTGCTCCCGCCGACCACTCCGGCAACATCTTGTCTTTGTATGCCCAGCACGGCGACGCGGCCTACGAAATGTATGCGGACCGCTGGCCCGAGGCTGGCGAGCTCGCCCAGTACCACGCCCACTATATCCATTGCTACGACAGCCTGGATGATGCCCGCGCCCACGCCGAGCAGCACGGCGGTAAGGTGTATGAGATTGACGAGGACGCGCTGGTCGAAGACATGGTAGAGATTGAGCGTGACAACCTAGAGTTTGACCACCCTATGATCCGCGACGAAATCTCAGCCGAATACATCAAGGAGGTGGCGTGAGCAACCGGGCTCGCCTCACAATCACGCCAGGTGGCCCCTGGCGCCTCTATCAACACGCTGTGCTGCCCGGCTGGGAGATGCTGGGCACCGTGCAGCGCGGCCACGAGATCGGCGCGTTGGCGCGCAACACGGCAACGGGGAACCTGGTCATGATGCGCGCCGGCGCCGTCTCGATGCTCGACCAGCGCAAGGCTCTGGCGGCACTTGAGGTGACGCGGAATGCGCGCGCCTGAACTGATTGGCGGCCCATACGCAGCACCCGCGTGCCGTGCGGGCGACTGGCTGGATGACGAGATTGACGGCCTCGTGGAGGTCGGCGGCTGGACAGATGCCCCGATCTCATGGCCGCGCCGAAAAAAAACTGGCCGCGCCTCGTTGATATTGACGGGGGATCTGGTGCGGGCCGTGCAGACCGAGAGCTCCGAGGCCATCCAATATCATTGGGGGGTCGGCGCAACCACGGTCTGGAAATGGCGGCAGGCCCTGGGGGTGGGCCAGGTCACAGCCGGCACGCGCAGGCTCAAGCAAGCGCGCGGCGTGCCACCGGAGGCGGCGGCACGCGGCCGCGAGCGCGCCGCATCGGCCGAGAGCCGCGCGAAAATGGCGCAGACCAAGCGCGGCCGGCGCATGCACCCCACCACGGCAGCCGCCCTACTCGCTGCTGTCAGGCGCCCCAAACCGCCAGGCTGGGGAAAACGGGCAAACGAATGGATGCAACGGGCAAAACATGACCTCTGATGATCTCCGCTCGTGGCAGGCCCGCCACGGGTACACCTACAACAGCGCCGCGGCCGCGCTCGGTGTATCGCGCGCGACATATGCCCGCTACCTCACGGCGTCGGGCGAGCTGCCGCGCATGTTGGAGCTGGCGTGTGCGGCGATTGATGCAGGGATCTGCCCAGTGTTATTGGTAGAATAACCCTGTCCGCCAAGACATGGGTCGGCAAGTTAGCCATCCCGGAAGCCCTGAGGCGCTGCCATCAGGGCTTTTCTTTTGGCGCTGATCGCCGCGCCGCCATCCGTTATCCGCCAGCTCGGTGGTCATGGCGTGAGAAGAGTCGGCCACGCCTCCACCGTGGCCCTGTGCCGCGTCGCGCAGATGGCGTAGGCCACCAGCACCTGCTCCTGCAGCCAGACCTGCCAGGCGTCGTAGTCGCCTGCCGGAGGATCTGGGATCGGCGGACACGGCTCAGCGAGCCGGCTGTCCAGCGGCGGCACGATTCGCGGCACTGACAGCGTCCTGGAGGGTGCGCAGCCGGACACCATCAGGACGACAACCAGCAGGCAGAGGAGTCGCATTTTTCAGTTCCTGGTTGAGTTTGCTCATGGCTGCCGCCACCTGCGGCGCCACGCCCGCTGCATTGGCGGCTGCGGCGGCCATGACTTGGATATCCCGTGTCGTTTGTGCCAGGGCCGCGCGCGCAACGACGGCATCGTCCCGGGCCGTCTGCGCCTCCTGCCGGGCGAGCCGAGCCTCCCAGCGCCACCCCTGCACCGTCCACGCGGCAGCGCCCGCCACCAGCGCGCCGGCCAGCGCGGCCGCGGCGTACCCTTTCCAGCCAACCAGCGCCTGCGCGGCATCGGCTACGGAGTATTGAGCCATTCCGGCACCTCCGCAGGTTGAGCGGGCGCTGGCGGGGGCAGCGCCCGCTCGACTTTGCGCACCACGCTGCTGGCCGCAGCGGCCGCCGAGCCCGCCTTGGTCGCCGCGCCCTTGGCGGCCTGCACCGCGCCGGCGGCGGTGCCTGCGGCATGCTCGGCCGTCTCAGCGGCCTGCTCTGCCGTGCTGGCTGCGCGGCTGACAGCAGCCGTCACGGCCGCCAGCGCCTCGCGGTAGTCCTCGCGCTGCTGGGCAATGGTGCGCGAGGCAACAGACCACGTCACCAGGCAGCCGACGGCAAACCCGCCGCACAGGATCCCCAGCACCAGCACCCAGGCGTAGGCCATGCGCAGAGCCCTGGCCAGGCGCGGATGCCGGCACCGGCACCACTCATGCAGTTTTTCCACGGATCTCCTCCTGCAGGGTTTTGACCTGCGCAGTCAGGTCGGCGATGAGGGCGTTTTGCCGCTCGATGGTCTGCGCCTGGAACGACACTCGCTCGGTGAGCGCGGCCAGCTGCGCCTTCGCATCGGCCAACTCCATGTAGATGTCGTTGCGCTGTTTGAACGCGTCGTTGGCCGCGTCGCGCGCGGCCTGGGCGGCCTGCCGCTCGACCGCGAGCTGCCCCTCCAGCCGCTCGATAGCGTCCCGCTCCGATTTGGCGCCGGCGGCCGATACGGCGAGGCGCGCCATCAGGATCGGGATCACCTTCCACGCCGCGCCGCCGCCGAGCAGGCTGACGACGATCAGCCCGACGATCTGCGACATGCTCAGCGGCTCACCGGCGGCCGCGGCAGTCGCGGCGTCCGTCCCGACCACGGCCAGCATGTACGCCAGGTTTTCGTGCATCACGCCTCCGCGGTGATGGTGCCGCCCGCGCGCACATAGGCATCGCGCAGGCGCTCGATTTTTTGCTCATGCTGGCCGTAGCCGGCGCCAGGCAGAGAGGCCCATATGTTGCGGACCTTGCGCACCGCGGCGTCGAACCTCCCCGCTTGGATATCGGGCAGCGCACCCCGCTCGCGGATCTGCTGTATCGCCACCCGGTCCTGGTTCTCGGGCGTGTACCCGCCCACCAGGCCCAGGGATTTGCGGTAGGCATCCCAGTAGCGCGCCAGCAGCTGATAGCGCCCCGCCGCAGTCGAGCTCACGCCCAGGCGCGGCAGCGCCACCAGCCGGCGCGGATGGTCCGCATAGCTCGACATGAGCTCACCACCCACAATCACGTCGTAGCCGTCGTCGTTCGTCGGCTGGCGCCCGTCGTCGGTGCCCTCCGACACCGCGAGCATGTCGAGAAACGCCAACACGTTGCGGCCGCCCGCCTCCTCTGCACTGATTCGCGCCATAAGCCCATCTCCCCTCGGAAACGAAAAGGCCCGCTCGCGCGGGCCAGAACAGAAAAATCAACCTGAGTTAAAACCAGAATTTTTTGCCATGCCCGCCTGGTCTCGCCGCATCACTCGTCGCAAACCAACCCCCACCCTCGCGGCCGCCATCGCCCGCTACCTGGCCGAGGTCTCATCAACAAAAAAAGGCCACGCGGCCGAGCGGTCCATCGCCAAAGTGTGGTTGGGAACACGCCTCGCCGGCCGCCCCGTTGACAGAGTCCGCAGCGCCGACATCAAGGCGTTGAGAGACGAATGGCTCAAGACGCGCGCGCCGGCCACGGTGGTGCGCCGGCTGGCATTGCTGTCGCACGTCTACACCGTGATCCGCAAAGATTGGGGATACGAGCAGCTGGCCAATCCGGTGCAGCTGGTGCGCCGGCCGGCTGTCGATGATGCGCGTGACCGGCGGCTGTTTGATCGGATCACGCTGCGCGGGCTGTCAGAGGACCAGTGCCCGCGGCATGAGCTGGACTGGATCATCCGCGCCACCAGATCGGCCGAGTTGCCCACAATCCTCATCGTTGCCCGAGAAACGGGCATGAGACGTTCCGAGGTGGTCAGCATCCAACGCGAGAGGTTGGACCTCATGCACGGCGTGGTCCACCTGCCGCACACCAAAAATGGCCGCGCGCGCGATGTGCCGCTCACGCCCGTGGCGCGCGAGGCGCTGCGCCGATGGGTCGCGGGCAAACCGATGCGCGGGGCGATATTTCGCATGCAGCCTGGATCCGTGACGCGCGCATTCATTCGCGCGCGCCGCCGCGCGCGTCGTCACTACGAGGCGTTGTGCCGCCATCATGGCCGTCGGCCCAACCCGGCCTATTTCCTGGACCTGAGATTTCACGATCTGCGACACGAGGGCACCTCGCAGCTGGCAACCGTGTTCGAAATCCACGAGCTGGCCAAAGTCAACGGCAACGTGGACACGCGCATGCTCTTGCGCTACTACCACCCGCATGGGCGAGAGCTGGCGCAAAAATTGACACGCAGCCCACTGGGCCGCCGGCAGCTCGAACAACTGCGGCGCGAGCGGCACACCGAGCTGGAGGCGCTACCGCTCGCGGCGTGATGCCGCGTCAGGCCGCCTCGTCCTCCACCGCCGGTGTCGGCTCCACGTCGGTGAGCCAATCCGGCAACGGCCCCCAGCCGGGGTACGAGACCGTCTCGCCGTCCACCTCGGTTTCCTGGCCGATGGTGTACAGCGCGCCGGTAGCCAGCCAGAGCTCGGTCCGGCGGTGATCCTGGACCAGCTCCCACTCGTCGCCGACACGGCGCGCCACCATGCCGTCCGGCGCGGCGGGCGGCTCGTCCTCGTAGGCACCATAGGGGATGTTGTAGTAGCCCGGCGCCAGGTCCAGCTCGTTGGCCACGGTCGGGTACATGTACAGCCCGTCAACATCGGTTTGATATACGGTTTTTTGCATTTAAAAAATCTCCTCTAAGGGTAGTTGCACTGCAAATGCGAGGGCGCTGGGAAGCCGGCAGTTGGACGCTCTCCAAAGGATCACCGGCTCGGCGGACGGGTGCAACGATTTCTCCACGTTTACAGGCGCGATGCGGGGTAGCAATC